>Ga0315273_10000229_pt1 | contig 53849 bp, 45 predicted proteins | sample YL17G02_0_MG_FD_205753 | JGI IMG/M metagenome (GOLD analysis project Ga0315273, IMG submission 205753) | Sediment microbial communities from Yellowstone Lake, YNP, Wyoming, USA - YL17G02_0 | ecosystem: Environmental > Aquatic > Freshwater > Lake > Sediment | place: USA: Wyoming | collected... | reverse complement strand
CACTGTTTTGAGGGGTGGCCTTCTGGCCAATCACATCGGCGCAGCCATTCCCGCAAGTCCCTCAGCCCCGTCCGGCCAAAAATCATCAGATCACTCAAGGGGGGATGATGTCCCTTCCGTGTTCCAGATCGTCGTCTGAAAAGCGTTGGATACGGGGAGATAAAATGCTAAATTGATAGATTCGGTGCGGATCCAGGTGATGGGTCCGGACCACGGGGAGTGATCGACAGTGAGCCGGAGACGACAGGGACGTGAACTTGCACTGGGATGCCTCTATGCGCATTTCTCGACCGGAGAGCCTGTTGAAACGGTTTTCGTGGGGCAGGCCGGGCGGATGAGTTGCGATAAGGAAACTGAATCGTATGCACGGCGGCTGTTTCTGACCGCGGTGACAGAGGGTGAAGTCATCGATCGGGCAATTCGCGAGGGAGCGATCAACTGGGACTTCGGACGCATCGGGCATGTGGAGAAGAATTTGCTGCGTCTGGCCATCGCGGAACTGTGGTACTTCCCGGAAACGCCGGGCAAGGTTGTGATCAACGAGGCGGTTGAATTGGCCCGGGAGTATGCCGGCGAGGAATCCTGTTCGTTTATCAACGCGCTGCTCGACCGTGTGTATAAACAAGGCGCTCATCCTGAGGCCGGGAGTCCCGGAGTAGCGTTACCAGAAGAGACTGAATGACACGGTGGAACGGCGGGCGGGCGGAAAGGACAGAGTCCACAGGCATGGGTGAGAGCGGAAGACTCAAGAATCTTTTCACGCGGATATTCCCGGACCGGATGCTGGCGGTTCTGGGTGGAGTGGTCTTCCTCTTTTCGCTGATTGTCTACGTGCGGACGGTCGCGCCTACGGTCTCCTTCTGGGACTGCGGCGAGTTCATCACATGCTCCTACATTCTTGGCATCCCGCATCCACCGGGGTCACCGTTGTATGTGCTGATCGGCCGCATCTTCTCGATCCTGCCCACTGCGTCCGACATCTCGCTGCGTGTCAACCTGCTGTCAAGTTTCTCGTCCGCAGCGGCTGCCACGGTCGCGTTCTTTGTCCTGGCCCGTCTGATCACATTCTGGTTTTCCCCGAAGTACCCTGATCCGGGAATGTCGCGGGCACAACGCCTCTCAGTCTACGGAGGATCGGTGTCTGGCGCCCTGTTCTTCGCCTTTTCGAATACCTACTGGTCCGGCGCGGTCGAGGCGGAAGTCTACGGGGTGGCGATGTTCCTCACGATGACCCTGATCTGGCTAACCCTGATATGGGCTCAGCGTCGGGATGAGCCGGGGAGCGACCGGTACCTTCTCATCATCGGCTACCTTGCGCTGCTTTCGGTGGGGGTGCACTTGACCGTGTTTCTGGTCATGCCTCCGATTTTTCTTCTGGTGATTGCTCTTTCACCACGGCTGCGCCGTGACTGGCGTTTCTGGATCACCGGCGTTGCCATGTTTCTTGTGACCGGCGGAGTGCTGAATTTTCTCTGGGCGGTCAGCGGATTGCTCGCGTTGGCGGGTGCGGTGCTGGTCTTCCGTCGCCCGACCGTTTTCGGGATCGCCTGGACCAGCACGGTTTGGGGAGCGGGTGCGATCGGGGCATTGTCCCGGGGCGAGGTCTGGCCGGTATTCATCGCGGCGCTGATCTGGGGTTTCGGAGTTCTACATCGTATCCGGAACAACACCGCGTGGGGGCTGCCATTCGCGATGATTTTAGTCAGTCTCCTGGGGTTCTCGGTTCATCTGTACCTTCCGCTTCGCGCCCGTCACGACCCGGCGATCAACGAGAACAATCCCGATACATGGACCGCGTTCGAGAATTGTGTCGAGCGGAAACAGTACGGCAGCGAGTCGATGTTCCAGCGGGCACTTCACCGGCGGGCGCCCTGGTCGAGCCAGCTCGGGCAGCATGAGCGAATGGGTTTCTGGGGATTTTTCGACCGGCAGTATGGATTCAACGACCTGTTCTTCTTCCCGATTTTCATCCTCGGTCTGGCGGGGCTCTATCAACTGATCCGGGCGCGGGGCGCGATTGGGTTCTTTCTGCTCATCCTGCTTCTGATATCCTCGGTTGGCCTTGTCTGGTACATGAATTTTGCCGATGGCAGCCGCTACAACGCGGCGATCCAGGATGCCTATCTCGAGGTCCGCGACCGCGACTACTTCTTCACGCCCGCGTTCATCATTTTCGGGATGGCGATTGGAATGGGAGGCGCGTCTCTCATTCGCTGGCTTTCGGGAGGATCAACGGTCTGGGCGGGGATTGGCGCCGCCATCATCGCGGTCTTGCCGCTCAAGGCACTGCAGGCCAACTACGCCATCAACGACCGCTCAAACAACTATATACCTTATGATTACGCGTATAATATTCTGACATCGGCGGATTCCAGCGCCGTCCTGTTCACCAACGGCGACAACGACACGTTCCCGGTATGGTGCCTGCAGGAGGTCTACGGCATCCGGAAGGACGTGCGGATCGCCAACCTCAGCCTCTTGAACACGCCGTGGTACATCAAACAGCTCAAGAACAACATGGGCGTGCCGATCAGCCTGTCCAACGCCGACATTGACCGGCTTATCCATTACCGGGCGGCGGACGGCGAACTCAAACGCGTCCAGGACCAGATGATCGACGATATCCTCTCAACGAACGCCTGGAAGGTTCCCATCGACTTTGCAGTGACGGTTTCCGGTTCCAACCGGGTATATATGGACCGCCCGCTGGAGCGCCACCTGATGATGACCGGGCTGGCGTACCGGCTGGTCCGCGAGGATGACGAGGGACTGGTCGATCCGGAGATTTCGCGTGAGCGGTTTATGAACGTCTTCAAGTTCCGCGGGGTTAACGATACGTCCGTCTATAAGGATGAGAATGCCAGCCGTCTGGTGGCCAACTACTCATCCGGGTTCATCATCACGGCCGACACGCTCCGCCGCGCGGGCCGCATTGACGAGGCGGCAGCTCTGGTCAGCCGCGCGATCGAGATCCTCCCGGACGAGCCGGAAGCGTACGTTTATCTCAGCCAGCTCTACGCTGAAACCAAGGACTTGGCGGGGCTGGAGTCGTTGCTGGAACGCCTGGAACGATCGCGCGCGGATCGCAACCAGGTGGCAGTGAACATCGGATACTCGTTCAGCCGTCTGGGCGATACAACGCGCGCCATCAGCACCCTGAAAGGGATTCTCGAGCGCAGCCCGAATTATGAATCAGCTTACAAGACGCTCTTGCGGTTGTACTACGAGAGCAGCCGGTATGACTCTCTCCAGAGCCTGATGCAGGAGTGGATGGTCCATAATCCGAACGATCAGCAGACGAAGGAGTTTTGGGGGAAGATTCGCGCCATGTCCAACCCATCCGAGTCGGCCGCAGCAAAACCGCCGGCACCGTAGTCTGGGCCGTTCGGAGACTCTTTATCAACCGGTGAACGCGGAAACCGATTGTGCCCCGGCGAATTCTGGCGATCAACTGGCAGGACCTGAGAAACCCGCAGTCGGGGGGCGCCGAGGTGCATCTTCAGGAAATCCTCTCTCGTCTGGGCCAGTGGGGACACGAAGTCACTCTCTTGTGTTGTGGTTTTAAGGGCGCCGCGAAAGAGGAGGAGTACGACCACCTCCGGATCGTGCGCCGAGGGGAGCGGTCCTATTTCAACTGGATCGCGCCACATGCGGCGCGGCGGCTGATGAAGGAACGTCCGTTCGATCTCGTGATCGAGGACATCAACAAGATCCCCATCTACACACCCCGGTTCTGCCGGCTGCCGATTCTGGCCGTCGTGCCGCACTTGTTCGCCACCACTGTTTTTCATGAGATCAACTTTCTTCTGGCCTCCTATATATACGTCATGGAGCGGCCGGTGAAGTACTACTACCGGAATATCCCGTTCATGGTGATCAGCCAGAGCACGAAGAATGATCTGGCAGGGCGCGGGATCCCGGCCGACATGATCCGTGTCGTGCACTGCGGAATCGACCATGATGTCTATTGCCCCGATCCACGTCATGAGAAGTACTCCGACCCGACGGTGACGTATGTGGGCCGGCTGAAGCGTTACAAGTCAGCCGATCACGTGTTTGCGGCGGTGGCGCAGTTGCAGGGGGATTTCCCCGCAATCCGGGTGGAAGTAATCGGCGCCGGTGATGACGATGCGCGGCTGCGTCGCCGGGCATCTGAGCTGGGCATGACCGATCGTGTTCATTTTGCGGGATTTGTCCCGGTGGAGCAGAAAGTTGAAATCCTTCGCCGGTCTTCGGTGGTTGTGTGCCCATCACTCAAGGAAGGCTGGGGACTGACGAACATCGAGGCCAATGCCTGCGGCACGCCGGTGGTCTGCGCCGACGTTCCCGGCCTCCGTGATTCTGCAATTGATGGAGAAACGGGGCTCCTATATCCTTACGGCAGTATCGACCTCCTGGCGGGGCACATCCGCCGTGTGCTCACCGACGCGGTTTTGCGCGCCCGGCTCGCACAGGGCGGCGTACAGTGGGCCGCGCAGTTCCATTGGGATCAAGCCGCACGAGAAACCGAAGAAATCGTGGAACAGGTTGCTTCGGGCGAGCGGTACATCGATCGCTTATCCGGGGTTCGTGTGCCCTTGAAGGGCGGCCATGCGGCGTAAGGCGATCATCGGCGGAATCATCAGCCTGGTCTTCATGTACCTGGCGCTGCGCAAGGTCGACTACTCGGATTTGTGGAGTACGCTGCAGGGCGCGCGCTGGTCGTACCTGATTCCAAACATCATGCTGGTTGTAGGTGTCATGACGATTCGTGCGTGGCGCTGGCAGCTGATTCTGCGGCCGATTGCCAGAGTGCCGTACGCGCGCGTCTACTCCTCCACGATGATCGGATTCATGGCCAACAATGTTCTGCCGGCGCGCCTCGGCGAGATCGCGCGCGCGGTGTCGCTGGGGCTGAAGACCGGGATTTCGCGCTCGGCCACGCTGGCGACGATCATTGTTGAACGCACCTATGACTCGTTTACCCTGCTGATCTTCCTGTGGCTGGTTTTTGCTTTCTCGCGACTGTCGGAGCACACCGAGGTTGGCCGCATCCGTTATCTTGGCTGGATTTTTCTCGGCATCAATGTCGTTCTCGTTCTGCTATTGGTGCTGCTGCAGTATCGCAACGCCGCGGTCGCCCGCTTCATGCGACGGGCCACGCGGCGCTTTTCACCGCGTGTCCAGCAGCTGTCGCAGGACATCACCGAGAAATTTGCCCGCGGTCTTCGTGTCCACCACAACTGGCCGACGACCCTTGGGGTGGCTGGTTCTTCCCTGTTTCTGTGGGTTGTCATGGGGATCTCCAATTACTTCGTGTTTCTTGCCCTCGGATTTCACCTGCCGTGGGAGGCTTCGTTCGTGGTCCTGGTTGTAGTGTCGCTGATGATATCGGTCCCCTCGACGGCGGGATTCGTCGGGGTGTACCACTGGGCGACACAAATTTCGCTGCAGATTTACGGCCTTTCGAAGAGCGAGGCAATGGCGGTGGCCATCGTTCTGCACGCCGCGCAGTATATCCCGATCACAGTGCTGGGCTTCTACCATCTGCGCCGGGAGCATCTCCGCCTGAGGACCGCGGACGGGACCGCGGGTGTGGAAGCAATACCTGAAGAAAGCCCGACGGGGAAGGACATTCCGCCGTCCGCCGGACCCGGAGCTTGATTCTGGCCACCGGCCGGGCACACAGCAGCAAGTATGGCCGACGAGGCAAGCATCATGACGCCGCTGGGATTCGAGAATCCGCCGGGTGAGAACCGGGCCGATTTCTTGTCGCGGCGGTTGGGACGGCACTCAGCTTGGGTCGTGTTCGGAGCGACGCTATTTGTGCGGCTGCTATACTTCCTTCTTGCCAATCAGCCACCCGTTCAATTCGACGCGAGCCGTTATGTCGGCGCCGGGCTCGCCTTCCCCCTCGCACTGACCAACCCCAGTCTGCTGACGGATTCGGTCGCGCGCTCCGAGATCGATTTCCATTTGTTGCTCAATGATCTGATCAGGGACGAACGCGCGCACTGGTGGGCGTCGAATCCACCGACGTTCGAGAAGTCGCTGGATGATATTTTCTTCGCCGGTCCGGTCTATCCGGCGTTTCTGGGAGCAGTGTTCCGGGCTGTGCCGCGCTACGATTTCTGGGTCGTACGGCTCATGCAGGCGATCATCGACAGTATTACGGCGCTGCTGATCTGGCGGCTGGCGCGCCGTCTCATCTCACCGGCGGCGGGCTGGTGGGCCGCGGGGATTTGGGCGATCTACGGAGCCGCCATCTACAAGTGCGGCGAGTTGAATACAGAGATCTGTTCGATCGCGTTGAGTGTGCTGCTTGTCTGGGTTCTTGTCCGCGCCCACGATGATCCACGGAGAGGACGGCTGCTGCTCGCAGGGGCACTGGGTGCGGTTCTCGTGCTGACAAAGGCATCGACGTCGGTGCTTTTCCCGGTATTGCTGGCCGGGTGGCTGTGGGCAAAGAAGGCACGTCTGAAGGAGGCGCTGCCGCAGGCACTGATAATGGCGGCGGCGTTCGCCCTCCTGATGGCACCGTGGCTTCTCACCGTCTGGCTCCGGTTCCACACGCTTTCGCTTCGGGATCCGGCCTATGCCGGCGCCAACCTCCGTTCATCGAATATTCTCGAATCCGAGGGCTACGACCTTCACATGGTCCCCGCCGATTTCTGGACCTATCCTGTCTGGCGGGAAATTCAGCATCATCCAGTCGATTACGCCAAGCTCTACCTGCGCAAGTTCTACCGATTGTGGGGGCAACCCTCGGACGAGTACCGAAGCGGGTTCCCGCTGGGGCTCGCGGGTGGACTGTGGGCGCATCGGATTGTGGTCTTCCTGGCGCTTTTCGGGCTCTTTCTATGGCCGATACGCGCCGGACCGATTGCGGCGATTCCACTGGCTTGCATCGCATACTTTGCGGGCTTGCACATGGTGATGCACGTGGTGTCGCGCTACAATCTCGTGGCAATGCCGGTCGTTTCGGCGGCCGCGGTCCTGGGTGGCGAGTGGCTGCTTGCCGGAGCAGGCTGCCGTTGGGGGCCACGATTGCTCAAGATCGCCGGCATCCTGCTGGGCATGTACGCAGGGGTCAGGCTTCTGCGTCCAACCAGCTGGCTGCTGCTGGGTTCTTTTTTCTCGTGGGAGAGCGCGACTTGGGCATTCTGGATTGCCGGCTCATTAGTCATCGCGGCTGGCATCCTGCTCTTGGACCGGACAGCGGCGCGTCACGGGGTATCGTATCTTCGCGTGGGAGCCGGTGTGACCACGGTCCTGCTGCTCATATTCCTGACACAGGTGATCCCGCGCGAAGGTCACGCCGACTGGACCGTGCGACTTGATCGCCCCGGGAAGATCGCGCGGCGTGTGATCACTTTCCCTGAATGGCTTACTCGCGACTCCGTCGAGGCCGCGTTCGTTTCCTTCGACATTGTCGTCGATGAAAGGAGAGACTGCGAACTCACGGTGGCGCTGGACGGTTTCACGCAACGAATTGCCGCCGACAGCCTGGTGACCGAGGAGTACTTCTATCGGAAACCAGCGTACGCGGTCTTCATGGAAGCGTACCGCCATCGCTTCTGCGATGTGCCGCAGTGGGTGACGATACCGCTCGACAGTGCGATTATCGATTCCATCGTGTCGGACCACCGGCTGACGATCAGTCTTTCGGTGCGGCCGGCACTTCCGGACCCGGGAGGAGTGACGCTTCACGGGGATCTTCCCGTGCGCGACTACCACCATTGGGTCGGCCCGAGTTTTACCCTGGGATCGATCGAGCGCTACTACGAAGGGGGAGACCCGCGCATCTGGGCCGAGGAGCCGCTGGATTTTCAGACAGCCCGCAGCGAGATTGTGATCGACGGTTCAACCCGAACCGACGATCTTTCGGATCGATGCGGCCGTCAAGCCGGACAATACCGTATGGTGATCAGCATCGTCAAGCCGTGCGGCGTGTTTGTGAACTTTTGAGTCATCAAAGGATGGGATCATCGTGATGGACAAACTGAGAATCGGGATCATTGGGGCGGGGTACTGGGGACCGAACCTCATCCGCAACTTCCTGCTCCTGCCGGATGCGGCGGTCGCCGCGGTTGCCGACGCACAGGAATCGCGGCGAAAGTTCATCGCCGACCGTTATCCCACAGTGCGGTTGCACGCCGATGCCCAGGAGATGATCGGCGGTGACGACATCGACGCCGTCGTGGTCTCCACGCCGGTCAGCACGCATCACCGGCTGGCCAAGGCGGCGCTGCACGCTGGCAAGCATGTTCTTCTGGAGAAACCCATGTGTGCATCCAGCGCCGAGTGCGACGATCTGGCTGCCGCCGCGCAAGCACAGGGGCTGACTCTTATGGTCGATCACACTTTTCTTTATACCGGGTCGGTGCGAAAGATCCGGGAGCTGGTCAAGTCGGGGGAGATCGGAGATATCCTCTATTTCGATTCGGTCCGGGTCAATCTGGGCCTGTTCCAGCACGACGTGAATGTCCTGTGGGATCTGGCTCCTCACGATCTTTCGATCATGGATGCGATCATAGGGCCGAAGGCGACCAGTGTTACAGCGGTTGGCCAGTCGCATTTCGGCCAGCCACTGGCCGATATCGCCTACATGACCGTTTCTTTCGGTGGTGCTTCGATCGCGCACTTCCATGTGAACTGGCTGGCGCCGGTCAAGGTGCGCATGACCCTGATCGGCGGCTCCAAACAGATGATCGTATACGACGACACCGAGCCCTCCGAGAAAATCAAGATCTACGACAAAGGGGTCACGATCACCTCCAACAACGTGGAAGAGATCCACAAGACGCTTGTCCAGTATCGTACCGGCGACATGCGTGCCCCACGCCTTGACGGCACCGAAGCGCTCTACCTGGTGGCGCGAGAGTTTGTCGATTCGATCCGCGAGAAGCGCCATCCTCTGACCGATGCCGCCTCGGGCCGCCGGGTTGTGGCGATTCTTGAAGCTGCAGATCAGTCGATGAAGATGGGCGGGCAGCCGGTGAAGTTGTAACGGAAGAAATATGGGTCCTTGACAATTGTACCCTTTTGGGGTACAATTGTACCCGAAAAGGGTACAATCGAGCGATGATCGAAGCACTGTTCCCAAAGACCCGTCTCAAGGTCTTGACTCTTCTGTGCGGCCACCCTCACGAGGGTTTCCATCTCCACGAGGTCTTCAGAAAGACGGGGACCCGGCAGGGAGTGGTTCAGCGAGAGCTTGATTCTCTGGTTAGGGCGGGGATTGCACTTCGGACGCGCGACGGTAACAGGACGATCTATAGCATCAATACCGAATCCCCATTCTATCCGGAGATGCGCGGCCTCATCGTGAAGTCAACGGGGCTCTTGGACGTCTTACGAGAGGCGTTACGGCCGCGTGCAAGTGAGATCCGTGTCGCCGCGGTCTACGGTTCGTTTGCTCGGGGGGAAGAGGGCCCGCGGAGCGACATTGATCTGCTCGTCGTCGGCTCCGTTCGTTTCAGCGACGTGGTGGGTGAACTTGAATCGGCACGTGAGCGACTTGGTCGCGAGATCAACATGACAGTCTTTCCAGAATTGGAGTTCCGCAGGAAAGCCAAGATTGGGGATCATTTCGTCTCATCATTGCTAAAAGACAAATTGCTACTTGTGCTGGGCGCTGCCGATGACCTTTCGCGACTGGCTCGGTAACGGCTGGGCGCAACAGCAGGAGACGTCTCCTCGGGAGATCGCCGATCTCTTGGCAATATGTGACCGTGATCTGAAAGACGCTGGCATTGCGCGACTGAGCGCCGATGCGCGAATGAGCATCGCCTATAACGCGGCGTTGCAGTGCGCGACCGCGGCTGTGCGGGCTGCGGGCTGCCGCTTGACACGTGAGCGTCACCACGAGCGGACGATCGAGTCCTTGAAATATACCCTCGGCCTCGATGGTGGCGTGATCGCACACCTCCAAGCGTTCCGCCAAAAGCGAAACGTGTCCGGTTACGACGCAGCCGGAAGGGTCTCCGACCAAGAGGCAGCCGAGATGTACGACCTAGCTACGGAACTGCGTCGGATGTTGCTGGCGTGGCTGAAAGCAAGCCACCCTGCCCTCCTGACACTTCGTTATGGGAGTGAGCCGCCTCGGAATTGAAAGCTCCGTGTCACAGGTTTCTCATTCGTTGACCTGAGAGAATCACCTGTTGTTCCACCGTTCGTCCACACTCTTTCCACAACCTTCTCCACCGTCAATTCACATTCGAACAGAGTCATTTGAAAGTGATTGATTCCACCGGGCTCTGGCGCGTTTAATCTCCAGAAGGGGTGTTGGTCCAGGCCATGGCGAACGATTCGGTTGCCCATAACGACCGTGCTTACGACACGCGGATTCCGCCGCAGGCGCTCGAAGTCGAGACGGCGGTTCTGGGTGCAATGATGCTCGACCCGGAGGCGGTCGGGCATGTGATCGAGATTCTTGAATCGGCCGATTTCTACAAGCCCGCGCACGCCAAGATCTACGGCGCGATGCTGGCTCTTTTCGATCGCAGTGAGCCGATCGACATGGCCACTGTCGCCAGCGAATTGGAGAAGACCGGAGAGTTGCAGAAGTGCGGCGGGCCGAGCGCCCTGATCGACATCGCCGATTCGGTGTTCACGGCCGCCAATGCCACGGCGCACGCGCGCATCATCAAGGACAAGGCGGTTCTGCGCCAGTTGATCACGGAGGCGGGTCGAATCGCCGAGGAGTGCCACACCGCGCCCGGCGACGTCGGCGACCTGCTGGACGCCACTGAGGGGCGAATCTTCGCCATCTCCGAGAATAGGTGGCGGCAGGATTTTGTCGCATTGGCGGATATTCTCCCGCAGACGTTCGAATCGATCGAGGAATACAATCGCAGGGGCGGGGGAATCACCGGACTGTCGACCGGATTCGACGAACTGGATGCCTATACCGCGGGGCTGCACAACTCCGATTTGGTGGTTCTGGCGGGCCGGCCATCGATGGGAAAAACGGCGCTGGCGCTCAATATCATGGAACACCTAGCGATCGATCTTCACAAACCCTGCGCGATCTTCTCGCTGGAAATGTCCAAGGAGCAATTGGCACAGCGGATGCTGTGCTCGCGGGCGCGCATCAACGCGCATTCGATGCGCACGGGGCGGCTGCGGGCATCGGAGTATTCGGCCCTGTCGATCGCTGTGGGGCCACTTTCGGAAGCACCTATCTTCATCGACGACTCCGCTTCGATCGGGATTCTGGAATTGCGCGCCAAGGCGCGGCGTTTGAAGGCGCAGCATGGCATCGCGCTGATCGTTGTGGATTACTTGCAGATGATGCACGGGCCGCGCAACGCGGAGAACCGCCAGCAGGAAATCGCCATCATTTCGCGTTCGCTCAAGGCGCTGGCCAAGGAGCTGAGTATCCCGGTTCTGGCATTGTCGCAGTTGTCGCGTCAAGTGGAACAGCGCGGCGGCGAGCGGCGTCCGCAGCTTTCCGACCTGAGGGAATCGGGCGCGATTGAGCAGGATGCCGACGTCGTGATGTTCGTTTACCGTGCGGAGCGATACGATATCACGACCGACCGGGCGGGGAATCCGCTGCACAACGTCGCCGAGGTGATTGTCGGCAAGCAGCGCAACGGCCCGACCGGCACCGCCCGCCTGACATTCCTCAAGGACTATGCCCGCTTCGAAAATATGGCCCGTGAGGGCACCGTGGGCGCGCCAGCGGCCAGCGGTCCAGGCCCGTACCCCGACGAGTACCCCAGCGGCGGTACGGACGACACGCCGTTTTGAAGATCAGGAACGCAGGCGAGGCGCCTGCGCTACACAGACGAAATTTTGATCGCACGAATAGGATCACGATTGAAGAGAGCGCGGGGCGCAATGACCATCGCGCAGAAATCGCCTGGCTTGGATCGGCGGGAGAGTGAGGCTCCTGCCGAACCTCTTCCAGTCGTAGAAAGAGGCTCGGCAGGAGCCTCGCCCTCCCGCCCGCAGATAAGCGGTTATCTGCAACGAGAACTGGACCGCGACACATTCTACCGGCTGATTTCGATGCCGCCGAAGATGGCGATGGTGCGAATGCGGAGATGCGAACCGGATGCGAGCTTCTCCGGTGAGGCCGTGCGCGTCTTATCCTCTACGCCACCCAAGATGGCAGTGCCACCCACAGTCACCTGCCAGGTCTCGGGAACTCGCACTTCGATTCCGCCGAACATGGCGGTCAGGTTCAGGGTGACATCACCGTCGGCGAGGGCCGCCTGACGAAAGTCGAGTTCCACACCGCCGAAAACGACCGTGACCGTCCCGCCGGTGAAGTGCTGGGTGGTCAGTGACTGTTCGATCCCGCCGAACATGGTCCACTGATCCACAGAGTCGGCATCGGAAACTGTCTCCACCCGTGTCCGGGCATGCCGCAGCAACACCCAAAGACCGAGGATAATCAGGAGACCCCCTGCCATCACGCCGAAGCCGCGTGAATCCAGCAGATCAAGTTCGACAGCTTGCAGGAAAACCCCCAAGAGGATCAGCAGGAGTGCCCACGCAGAGGGCCGGAAGCGGCGGTTTGCCCAGTGCCAGAGACCAAGCACAATCAGGATTGAAGGCCACCAGGTACCGACAAAATCCCAGAAGTGAAGCACCCGCATCTGGGACAGGAGCAATAGAAGACCGATCAGCACGAGAATGGCGCCGAAGACAATTCGGCTGCCGCCACCGCTCACTCTGGCCATCGCGCACCTCCTCGTTCTGGCCGTGACTGTACTCTAAGGTGAAAACGCATCATCATGTGGTCTGGTACGAGATGTGCGCGTTGAAGGTTGCATGGCGTATCGGCTCATTTCGACACGCGGGCAGCCGACGACCATGGGCACGGGTCTGAAGGGGTGCGAAAAAGCTGTCCTGCTGCTGTCATCATGGGCGGACAAGAGCGTCTGCCCCACCGAGGAATCTTAGTTTGATGGCCCGGACACTCCTGTCCGGGCGCTCTTTCAAGACGCACTGAAGACCCGTGGCACCTCAGTCAGTCTCGGCAAATGCAGCACAGGTCTTAGGGGCATGTTGAAGAACCGCTGTCTCCATGCAGGGCGCCATCGACAAACGAGTTCTCTGGGTTTTGGGTGTTCCTGCCGGTCCGTGCCATCCTATCCGTGTCGCAGAAGCCACGGACAAGGAAGACCAAGCCGAGAACGGCTTGGTCTTCCTTGTCCGTGGCACCCTTGAATTCGATCCCTCATTCCGATTCGGAGGGTCTTCTCATCCCGCACCAGAGAGCCGGTTCGCGCCGCGACGACTGAGGCGCGGCGGGCGACAGGGATCGGTCACTTCGGACAGAACGCCGGGTAGTAGTCATTTCCCCCGGAGGTCACCTTGGTGACGCTCTTTCCATCGGCATCCATGACGTAGATGTACCCATCATTTGAGGAAAATGTCAGCCACTTTGAATCGGCCGACCAACTGACCGGCGCCTGGTGTGGCGTGATCGTGGATGTTTTCTCAAAGATGCGCTTCTTGGTCATCCCCTCCGGCGCGACGAGGTAGATGCCGTTGTCGCTCTCCTCCGTGTTTACGAAGGCGATCCATTTGCCGTCGGGCGACCACTGCGGGAAGGCCACGTTCGGAGTTGCATTGGCGGCCTTTTCCAGTTCGGCCTCCGATCTGACGATGCCGGTTGACGGCTCGATCACCAGACCGATGGGTTTCTTGTCCTTGAGATAGACAAACGCGACCTTGGACCGGTCGGGAGACCAACTGGGCTGCATGCCCTGGGACTCACGAGGACCAGCCCCTTTGCGTGTCAGCGCGTGGATTTCCTTGCCGTCGAAACTGCGCCACTCGATTTGATAATCTGGCAGTTCTGCGTCGACCACGTTGGCATTGACATCGTGAACATAAACGACGTACTTGCCGTCTCTCGACCAATCGGGCGAGTGCGAACCGTGGTTGTTCGTGACCCACCACCAGGCGTCGGCGCGGGTCGAGTCGACGTGCTTTGCGAAAAGATCATAGAGGCGGTGGCGCCCGCCGCCTCCATCGGGGAGGGAGTAGCTGTACTCGCCCTGGCGGGTGAAGGTGATGCGCTTTCCGTCAGGCTCCCAACTCAGCCGGCCGACGATGTTGTCCGTGGTGAACCACTGCTTCTCGCCGGTCCCATCCGCGGCCAGAAGCCAGATGTTTTTGTCACGGATGAAAGCGATTTTCGCGGGCAACTTGCCCGGTTTGGCGCTGAACATGCCCTGCGCCAGCGCGCCCACCGTCCACAGCATCACGATTCCCGCCGTCACCAGCCACGATTTGAGTCCCAATCGACGCATTCACTCCGTCCTTTCGTGTTAAGTCTCTCATCGGACTTATACCCGGCAGACCGTCCGACCGCCCGACAGGGGATATTAACATGATCGACCGCTGGGCGCAAACCTTGGCTGGACATCGGGAAGGATGTCCTCGGAGGAGACTGGCCGATTCGGGCGCTGGCGCGGGGGCTGGTTGGGGGGCTTCCCCAGGACCGAGCCCCCACCATCCGCATCGTTCGCCTGCGGCCCGCCGCGGCGGGCTCCTGGTGGGCCACCCGGCGGGTCGGTCGTGGATGGATCGTGCAATCTGCAATGTGAAATGCAAAAAATGAGCCGGGATAGCTCTGGTGCTCTGAAATCCAGCCCTGCCGATACGAGTCATCCTGTTGAACGGCCGACTACTAACATGTGGGTGGCGTTGCGGCGCGAGATTTGCCGTGCATTCTCTCGGGGCACTCGGGACGAGGATGTGCGTGGAGACGGGGGATCGAGGAGGCGAGCGAAAATGACCGGTTCATGTCCAGTTGACCTGCGCCCAGCACCACGCAAGACCGAAGCGCTCTGGCACCAACCCGCCCGGACAGCAGCGAGAGGGTTCACGTTGATCGAGCTCATGATCGTGGTCGTGATTATTGGGATTCTCGCTGCCTTGGCCATTCCCCGTTTCGTGGCGGTCGGGACGCGCGCGAAACAGTCGGAGGCAAAGCAGATTCTCAAGCAGATATATGTCCAAGAACACGCCTACCGGCAGTACTACGATCGTTACTTCGTTCCAGCGGGGATCGCCGACAAGAGCAATCCGTGGACCTTCGCCCCGATCGTCGTCGAAATCATGCCAAGCGCCCGCTACCAATACACGATCACAACCACCGACGCCGGCGTGGCGACTTTCCTGGCGCAGGCCACCGTCCCCGATCCGGGGCTCGACGACGATGCTGCGCCGGACACCTGGACGATCGACCAAGCGGGTACTCTGAGCGCAGTTTCAAATGACGTGACCGCCGAATAGACGCAAACTTCGCACAGTGGCAGGAGTCCATTATTCGCGGGAGCGATCACTGATCGCTCCCGCGCTGCGTTTGCGCACCTCAGATGACGGCACAAGAGAAACGCCACCCGGTCGTAAAGCATCGGTGCGTGCTCGCACGCACCCCGCCGAGGCGGGCTTTACGGCTGGGTAGTGTTTCATTCCGTCAGAATCTCCCAGAATCGGTTTCACGGCACCGTAAATTGCTTGTGCCACGGCTTTTTAGAGCCTCTAACAGAATGAATAATTGGTCGAAGGTCGCGGGTCGGCACTCTCGCGTCATTCCCGCGAATGGGCCTGTTGAAAAAGCCGCCGTGAGGGACAATGAAGCGCGGACCCGCCACGGCGGGTGTCCGCGCCACTGATGCACAACGACTTTCCTGATTGTCGGTGGCCCGGTCACTCTTGTCCGGGCACTTTTTCAACACGCCCGAAAGCGGGAATCCAGGATAGCCGCGCGGGGATGAGAGCTTCTTCGAGAGAAAATGCGACCCCGCATGATCAAACTGCGACCGGGACCGCGCGAGGCTGGATTCCCGCTTTCGGGCGTGTTGAAAAAGCCATGGCCATTCGTATCCGGTAGTCCGTGGCGGTGAGATTGCTTCGCTTCGCTCGCAATGACTGCATTTTCTCAACACCAATCCAATTGTCCTGGCAGTCATTGCGAGGAGAGAATTCCGCCAAAGGCGGAACGAGCGACGAAGCAATCTCATCCTCTCCTTGTCGCTGATATGGTCGTCGGGGTTTTTCAACACGCCCTTTCGCGGGAATGACCCTGGGGAAGCTGCGCACATTTCTGGACCCTCCGATCATTCTGTTGGAGGCTCTTAAAGCCGTGCGCTGTCGCTTGCTGCTCTCGTACGAAGCACGGGTCTGAAGACCCGTGGCACCTCGATTCCACTGAGTACAGCGGCTATGAAACCGATCCCAGCCCTCTCTGCGACTGGTGCGAATGTGCAAAATGCAATGAGCAAGGCAGAATCCCACGGCCATCGAGGGCCCCGCTGGCCTGAACGCCGAAGTATGGCGCCAGTCCCATACAAGCACGGGAGTCGAACTGACGAACTGCCATTGGGTTACATCTTCCACGGCCAAGCGGCGCGACGCCTCCGGGCGCGGCATGACGTTTGCCAATAGGTTGCTCGACACAAGGTGGGGAGTGTCACGAGGAGAGTCGAGACAAGAAGCAGGAACAACAACCAATCTCTTAGAAGGAGGAACGAAATGCTATCCAAGTTCCATCGCACCAACAAGGGTTTCACCCTCATCGAATTGATGATCGTTGTGGTCATCATCGGTATCTTGGCCGCGTTGGCGATCCCGCGTTTCATGGCCGCTACGACCAAGTCGAAACAGAGTGAAGCCAAGCAGATCTTGAAGCAGATTTACGTTATGGAGCAGGCGTTCCGGCAGGAGAAGGACGTCTACATCGCGGGCGGCCCGGCAGATTCGCTCCTCTCGAACGCCCTTGGTAGCGCCGCCTGTCCTCTTGGCGTGCAGATCATGTCCCATGCGCGTTACAGCTACACAGTCGCGCTAGTCGCCACCGGCTTCCTCGCGACCGCCACCGCCACGGGACTGGATGACGACGTGAAAGTCGACACCTGGACGATCGACGACGCGGGTACTCTGACCAACACCGTTGACGACACGACACCCTGATCAGAATCCTGGAATGCATGATTACACGGCGTCCCGCTCCCCGAGCGGGGCGCCGTTTCGCTTTGGGGGCGGGAGATAACACACGCACGTGCTAGCCACTTGGGGGAAGGCCGGTTTGACGGTCTTTCGGGAATTAGCTAACCAACTCTACCCCACGAGCGGGGAGGGCGAGGCTCCTGCCGAGCCTCTTCTCGCCCGCCCGCGAAAAGGCTCGGCAGGAGCCTCGCCCTCCCGTTGCGTACTTAGTCGATCGTTCGTTGCAAGGCCAGGGAATCGGCCACTATGGCGTGCTTGAAGAGTTCAGACGCTGGAACAGGTACCACTCTCCATGGCCGGACGGTGTCGCGCGATCCATGTAGATTTCATAGATCTCGCTGGTGTCGGTACGGACGCGATAGTAGTTGCGGTGGCGACGCGTGCGCCAGTCGCGCTGGGTTGCGCCGGGCGGGAAACCCCAGTCGAACCAGGAGAGCATCACCTCTACTACCCGGTACTCTTTCCCCTTCCAGATGAAGGCCACGGGTTGCTTGATCTCCCCGTCGGTCATCACACGGATTTGTTCGCTGATGAATTGGGGAGGCATGGGGGGAATATAAGAGCAAGGAAGAAGCGCGCCAAGACGCGGCAGAGCCGTGTCCTAACATCCGCTTGTGCGACCGGCCAGATATGTGGCGCAGCCGCCCCCGGCTGCGTTACGCAGGCGAGGGCGCCTGCGCCACATCTGAAGGTGAACTTGTCGCGACGATGACGGGGGGCAAGGCACGGCCTTCGGCCGTGCCGGGCGCACGCCGTGCGCCCCTACAACTGCGTCTTCATACCAGGAAATTCTGTGGGGAAATTCGCTACGGCACGCACGGGCAGGATGCCCGTGCCACCAGCCTGGGGCACTTCATGACCTCTTCCGGATACCTTCCTTCTGGCGCAGGAGGATGCGCAGGGGGACGCCTTCGAAGCCGAACTGTTCACGCAGGCGATTCGTGATGAAACGGACGTAGGTCTCGCCGATCAGTTCGGGGTAGTTGCTGAAGAAAACAAAAGTCGGCGGAATCCCCTCGGCCTGGGTCACGAAGTTGATGCTGACAAACTTGCCCTTCGCGGCCGGGGGCGGCTTGTATTTGATATCCGCGAGGATCGTGCGTCTCAATTCCTGTGTTGAGATACGCCGGGTACGCTGGTCCGCGACGGCTGCGGCCATCGAGAGGATCTTGGCGGCGCGCTGTCCGGTCAATGCCGATATGAACACGACCGGCACCCAGGCAAATGTCCTGGCTGCTTGCTCGAGGTCCTTGACATAGGCACCGGCGGTATTGGTTTCCTTTTCGATCAGGTCCCACTTGTTGACAACGAAGAGCAGGCCCTTCCCGGCGTCGGCTGCGGCCTCGGCGATCTTGAAGTCCTGGACCGAGAGCTCCTGTGAGGCATCGAGAAGCACACAAACGACGTTCGAGCGGTTGATGGCGCCAACTGAGCGCAGCGCGGTGTAAAACTCGATTTGTTCTTTCACACGCGCCGGCTTGCGCAGCCCGGCGGTGTCGATCAGCGTGTAAGACCGTCCCTCGAATTCCAGCGTCGTGTCGATCGCGTCGCGGGTCGTGCCAGGGATTGGCGAGACAATCATCCGGGGCTCGCCCAACAACTGGTTGACGAGCGACGATTTGCCGACATTGGGACGTCCAACGATTGCCAGATGGAGGGATTCGGTTTCCTCGGCTTGTACCGGCGGGATCTGGGATACTACACGGTCGAGCAGATCACCGATCATGCGACCGGCGAGGGCGGAGATCCCGATTGGCTCCGGAATGCCGAGCCGCAGGAACTCATAGACATCGGGATCTTCGGCGCTGCCGTCGATCTTGTTGACCGCCAGCACAACGGGTTTCTGCGTGCTGGTCCCTGGGATCTTCGATTTGCGTATCAGGTTGGCGATAGCGGCTTCTTCGGGATGGACACCGGTCTGACCGTCAACGAGAAACAGCACGAGATCGGACTGTTCGATGGCCAACTCAGACTGGGCGGTGATGTGACGCTGCATCTCCTCTTCGGACTGGAAGATGAGACCGCCAGTATCTATCAGGATGAACGAATACCCGGCCCAGTCGGCGGTCGCATCGTGCCGGTCGCGGGTGACGCCGGACGTTGGGTCAACGACAGCCTGGCGCCGCTTGAGGATGCGGTTGAACAGGGTGGACTTGCCCACATTGGGGCGGCCGATGATGGAAACGATGGGGAGACGCATGGTGGAAGGGCATGATAAGCAATGCAGTGGGCTGAGTCACGTGGGAAGATGGAGAGGGTCGGAGGTGGTGACACTGTGGCGCAGGCGGCCTCGCCTGCGTAACGCGGCCGAGGGCGGCCGCGCCACATTCGCCAGGATCCAGTGTCTTGCGTCAGGGCCACGGGCGGGACGCCCGTGCTACCTACGTGGCGTGGCTGATTTACCAGGTGAGCAGCCACTGCGTGGTGTCGGGGACGGCAAGTTTGCGGTGGAGAATGGCGCCGGAAGAGAGGCGGATGGTGAATTCGTACTGGGTGTTGTTGGGAGTCAGAGTGGAGGAGGGGAAGAGATCGAGGAACCAGTAGCCGGTGGAGTCGGTTGTGGTGGTCAGTTCGTACGGGGAAACCACGAGATTGCCGTAGCGTAATGGCGATTGGGCGATGCGTGCCTGGACGGTCGCACCGGCAAGCGTGTCACCGCCGAGGTTTCTGATCCAGCCGTAGACGCGGCACAAGCTGGCGGTGGCGGGTGTGCCTGGATCGAAGGGGATAGCCCAGAGTGTGTCGGTGACACCATCGGCATCGACAACCACAGTATCCGGCTGGGATGTGAAGCGACAGCCGCTCTGGTAGCCGTAGACGTGAAATGTCGCTGCTTCGAGGCTGAAGATGACACGCCCGTCGGCGCTGGTAGTCCCCCCTGCGGCTGTGGCGGTCTCGGTCGAATTGTAGGCACGGACAAAGACACCTTGAAGCGCGGTTGTGTCTCCCCCGCTCGTTTTCATCACAAGCAACGTGCAGGGTATCGCACCATTGCCGATGCCGCAGGCCGAGAGGTCGGACTTGTAGTCGTTGGCCGTGACGGCACGCGCGAGATTGGAATCGTGCACCGCCGCCAGCGGGAACAGGCCGCCGTTGATGACCTGGTAGGAGAAATTGGCGACAGGAGTGCGGCCTTTCACGCGTGCGCGGACGAGCACCTGATAATCTCCCACCGACCCTGCATCAGAGGCGCGGTGGGCGAAGATATACTGGCCGGTTCGGTACGCCGCAGCAGTTGTGACCAGCGAATCAAATTTGACGCCTTTGTGCGACCATATCACCACGACCGTGTCGGCGTTTGATGCATTGCCCAGCGTATCGTTGACCGAGACAGTCACGCGGACCGAATCGTTGGGGCCATTGCCAGCAATGAGCGGGGTGATGGCGGCGATGGACAAGTGAGTGGACGCGATGGACATGAACGCGATGGCGATGAGCACCGCGACGGCGAAGTGTCGTTTGGATTGTCGCATGGATTGGTCTCTCTTCTTAATCACGCGCAGCGGATACGGTGGTGATTTCCTACAGGGCGCACGGCTGTGCGCCCCTACAGAGCGGATCAAAGGCTTGATGCGGTCATTTGATCGGTTCGTGGTCATCGATCCAGGCGCGGCGGGGCGCGCGGGGCGGGGGCGGGGTGATCCAGACGAGGAGCGATCCCGCTTGTGCACCGTACCCGATGCTGCTGCGGTCCGCCCAGGCAGCGGATTTGTCGGTGTTCGGGCCGAGGTCCCAGAGGGCCAGGCCGTGCCGGGTGGACGCGGAATCCAGCCAGCGTTGAATCATCTGCGCCAGCCCAGGACCGGACCAGGAGTACCACGCGCTGACGGAGCTGACAACTCGCGACTGTCGGCGCAGGACATCGGCGGTGGACCAGCGGCCTGCGCTCCAATCGATGCCCGGCGCGGTGGAATCCCAGGAGGGGAATCGTCCGGCGCTGAAGAAGGCAGGGAGCAGGATCTCCCCCACCGCGATCGTGTCGTTCGGCGCCGCGAACGTGTTCTTGATGTAGAACCACAGCCTTGCAGAATCGACTGTGGATCCGGCACCGATGGCGTCGGGCCCGAACAGGGTGGAATCGTCGGGGAAAACAACCCCGACGTGTTTCTGCAGCGGCGCCGCTGAGCCAGTGCCAACCTTGAGATAGTTATTCTGGGAGAGAATCGTGTCTGGGTCGTCGGAAGTGATCCAGCCGTCATCGACACGCGTGGAGTCCAGGCGCACCTTCACCCAGTCCCAATTCGAGACCCAGATCTTCAAGGTGAGCGGGTTGGGCGCGTTGTAGAATGGCCATACGTTGCAGATGCCGATGTAGTCGGCGCCTGCTCCGTTTTCCCCTGAGGCGAGCAGCATGATCCCGTTGGAGACAGTATCGGTCCCGGCAATCAGGCCGGCGACCCACGGGGTAACATTGACGTCGTAGCGTGTCCCTGTCACGGGCGCAACGATCGTGGCAAGAGGCACAGGGTTGTAGTCGTTTGCGCCGGTGCCGCCGGGTGTCTGCCACGGGATCGAATCGGGACAGGAACTGGCGGTCGCGCCCTTGCGATTGCGCCATGACGAACGGCAGTAGTACGACCAGCTGTCATCATAGGCAGGGTAAACACCGCGTCCGCTGGAGTGGCGTTTGATGAAGTGCAGATTGAGGTTTCCGGGTGCGCCTTCCTGATCGGTGATCGTCAGAGCAAGTTTCGCCGAGTCCAGGGTGCAATGGCTGAAGATCGATTTGAACTTGCTGGTGTCCTTGATCGCGACGAGGACGTGGAAGCGCGTACCAAAAAGATCGCCCGCGTAAATCGTGGGGTCGTTCCAGCCGGTTGAATTGTTGGAGGCGACATGACCGGCCGCGATGTAATTGTCAGTGGAGTCATTCAGGGGTATCAGACGGCCGGCCAACGCATGGCCGGGAATGGACACCAAGAGGAGAAGAAAGAGAAGATGCTTCATTGTATGACCTGGCAACTGATTGAGGGACGTTCGCAATGCCATTCTGTGAGGCTCCAACAAGAAAAGCGGTGCGTGTGAACACACACCCTGCGCCGGCTGACATGTGTCCCCGACTTTGGGGATGGTCATCGAGGAGAGGCACGGGTCTGAAGACCCGTGGCACCGCCCTCCTTTTTTCCCACGGAGTGTCGCCTACTCGGGCGCAGGCGCAATCTCCGATTCATCGGTCTCGCGTGGGTCCGAGGCATGTCTCACGGGTTCGACAACAGCGAAGCGATCAAGCTCCTCGCGGCGCATTTCATCGATCATGGTCCAGAAGGTGTGTTCGGCATCAGCGGCAGAGCGAAGCTTGTTCTTGAACTCAAGCAGCCGGACCAGGTCAGCAAGCTTGACGTTCAACGATGATGCGTCCACTTCACGCCAGCAGCGATCGAGAAGATCCTCGACCATCGCCAGGTCATTGCGGGAGCCTCCTGACGGGCCAACGGGCACTGGAGCAGACGCGGAGGAGGCGACCGGCGCATCGGGGATCACGACGGTGCGAAGGACCGCGTCGGCGGCGGACTCATCGAACTCAAATCGACACATCATGCCGGTGCTGGCAAACCTGCTGACAACGCGAGTGAGAGTAAGTTTGGCGGCAAAACCCCCGCCCCGCGGACCACGCGGGGCCGGATTCCTTTATGCGCCTTACGGTTGAAACGTGTGTCCACAGGGTCAAGTCAGGCACCCGCCTCGGTGATCCACAGATCCACCAGCCCGTCCTCCGCCGATACGGCTGTCTTCGCCAGGCGGCAGGTGACGTCGCTCGGCTGGCCAACCACAGCCACAGCGACGGAGTTGCGTGGAACAATAATCACAACCGGGTGATCGATCGAGGATGGCAGGCGATTCCCACGGTGATCGGTCATCGAGCCGTAGGGAAGCTCCTGGACCTGCCCGCCAACGGTGAAGCGATAGAAGACCACGCGGGATGCGGCATCATCGGTCTCTGTGCCGATCGCGTCAATCGTCTGCGTTTGCAGATCGCCCCAAATCGACAAGCCGGGGACATACCAAGCCCGGCGGGCCGTCAGATGAGAGTAGGTTGAGTTCATGTCTATTATTCCGTGCGGTCAGGTTTTCCTTGCCGATTGGAGAGGCGCCACCGGCGCCGCGAAGCGTGCGAGGTGATCGCGGCCGGTGCGGTCGTAGCGGTCGGCCAGTTCCAGCCAGATTTGCGCGGCAGCGCGGCTATTGGCGCTTGCTGTTCCTGTCTGGGCCAGGCTGGCGGCCGCACGCATACGGCACACCGCGGCGACAGCCCAGTGCGTCTCTCCGATGACGATGCCGCTCGCGGGTTCATCGGATTGGCGGGAATCGATCATCGCGAGGACCGCTTCGCCGGCTTCGGCGATCGCTCGTTCGATGACGCTATCGGAAACCGTACCCAAGGGAACACGATAGTCGGCCAGGACGGTCTGGCCATCGGCGATTGCGCCATTCGACTTGCGCGTCACAGTACCACCGGCCGCATCGATTGTGTAATCGTCGCCGGATGCATAGATGTGATAATAGCGGTACCAGATCGCGACTGTCTGGCCACTGGCGATGGCGCCACCAGACATCCGCCGGACCCGGCCCCCCGCGTAGTCGGCAATGTAATCTATGTTCTCAACGTACACCGTGGACAGCGATGCGTCCGACGCCACCAAGACACTGGCGGAAACAATGTGATTGTGCGAAACACTCGCCCAGTCGCCCGCCAGCGTGCGGCTTTCGCGGGTCGGATTCGCCGAACGCTCCGCTTTCACGATCACAGAGCCGGGGGCGAGGCCGCCGTGCGGCAGCGCCGAGGGCTGGGTCCCGGACAGGGTCACCGCGATTCCGGAGATGGAGATTTCCCCGAGGCGGAGATCACTCAGATGGGCGCGAACAAGTTCTGGGGACGTGAAAGGCATGGGTGGTTCCAGTGTTGCCTGGTGTTTGGCTTATCGGACGGGTTCGCACTTGATGGCGGATCGCCATCCCAGTCGCCGACGTGTTCTCAAGGTCCTTGAGTTGCTCTCCGTTCGCGGCACGACAAATCATAAGGGCGGGTCTCAGAGGAGTGTTGAAAAAGCGCCCGGACCCGCCCCTACACCCGGAGAGGGATGAGGTTGGAAGTGTTGCTGACTGCGGTCAACTGTGAGCCGACCGGCGGTGTAGCAAATGCGCCGGTGATAGTTGCGCGTATCCAGTATCGGTTGCTGTTGTTGACCAGTGATTTCTGCCAGCCGGTCGGCGTTGAAGCCCCGTCGGTAAACAGCCGCACAGCCGCATTCGGCGCGTCGAAATGATATCCTCCAGAGGCCGGAACGAATGTGGTCCATTCGGCGCCGTCCCAGTACGACCAGGAGACGACGCCTCCTGTGCCAACCGTCGAGAGAAGAACACGAACCAGCGAGAACCGATCGTCCGCACCGAAATACACGGCGTCGCCGGGCTGGGCAACGAGCGCTCCGGACACGGGATGAAACACGTCAGCGCCGGTGTTGCTCGCTGCCTGAACAGTCAGATCTGCGCAGGCTGCTCCGGCATCGGTATCGAAGCAGAATAGTGCCGCCAGAGGCGCAGACTGTGACAACACACCGACCGGCGCGGTAAACTCGCCGCCGCTGCGGTGTGACCCGGCCAATTGATGCTGGCCAGTGCCGATGGTTTCCAGAAAAAGGGTATGCGGCGCATTTTCGATATAACGCAGTGCCGGTGAAAGCGCGGGGCTGGAGGTCACGGTCTGGAGCGCACCCCAGACCGCCCCATCGTATTCCTTCAGGAGCAACGACGCATTGGCGCAGAACAAGACACCAAGCGTGCCATCGGGCGCGACGGCCGCATTGAAATCGCGACCCAGTCCGGTTCCGGTGTACAGCGTCTCGGCCGGATTCCAGATGGCGGCGTCGAGATCGATGCTCCGGCTCTTTAATGTTGTCCCGCCGATTGTGAAGAGACAATGCAGGTACGTGTTGCGTGCCATCATCTGTCCATAGGCAGAAGTCGTCGCCCCCGATAGATCGGTACCGGCATCGGTTGGCCCTGCGCCAAAGGTCAGACCGTCATCGATGGATCTCTTCACGCGCAGGGTTACAACGCCCGCGTCGTCGCGAATCCACGCAATCCAGATTCGATTGTATAGATCCTTCAGGATTGACGGGTAACGACTCGAGGAGGTGCCGGAATCATACACGGTGACAGGTGTCTGTGTTGCCCAAGTGCCGCTGGCAAAAGTCAGCTTCACACAACGCAGCGCGCCGGTTCCTTGCTGCGTGCAGGCGACGTAGAGATTCCCCTGATCGTCCATGACCGCCGTGCACGGGTCATCGGCCGCATCGGCGATGACATCAGCCGGGGAGGACCAGGACGTGTAGGGGGCATCGGCACAGGACCAGGAAACGACGGACGGAGTGTGCGCGAACACCGCTACAAGGCGGCCTGCGAACGGCCCGGCCGGTACACGGAAGAGCCGGTTCTGCGTGGGCATTCCGGTGGGGAACGCGGCAGTGGTGGTTGCGATCAGTCGATGGATCATGGGATGGTTGAGTGATTCGGTGCTAAGAGCTTCTAACAGAATGAAACGCCACGCGGTCGTCATGCATTGGTGCGTGCTCGCACGCACCCTACTGCTGGCGGTAGATGTAGGGTGCGTGCTCGCACGCACCGTCTTCTTGTTGGAGTCTCTAAGCGGGAAGCGGGCACGGCAAGCCGTGCCCCTACGCCTCCCACGCAATGATAATAGAGAGGGCGCCCCAGCGGGGCGCCCCTGCACACGCAATGCATCCGTGGCTGCTTTACGGCCAGACGCTGTCGAGGATCTTGGCCGCGTCCGGGATGACCTTGGCGTAAGCGATCGATTCGGAGATCACGGCCTCTTCGAATTTCTGCTCGATGATCTTGTCGTATTCGACGGTCAGAGGCTGGGTGATCACTTCTTCGGCGGCGAAGCGTTTGTCGAATCCGATGATGCGGTCGGCGGCGACCTCATCGGAGCGCACCAGCATCGAGCCGAGCGGGCTGACCAGCTCGCCGGTCGACTGGAAGCGGAATCCGGCCATCGGGTCTTTGAATTCGGCCATGATCAAAATGGTCTTGATCTTGTCCTTGGCGCAGATCATCGTGTTCATCTCGAACGGATGCAGTTCCGCCCAGAAGCCGACGAGGTCCGCGTAGGCAAGTGTGCCGGACGACGACGTGTTGATGACCTGAGCTGGATTGGCGTTGCCATCACCGTTGATCAGCACGTCGACCAGAAGTCCGAGCTTGTCGACCTGCATGCGGTAGCCGATGTACCACAGGAGCACCTTGAACTGCGTCGTGGTCCGGTGACGCAGAGCCTTGTAAGAGGCCTTCAGCGCCAGACCGTAATCGGGGACATCAATCGAGTGCAGCCTCTCGGTGACGAGGACGGCCGGAATGTTGGCGCCGTCTCCGACAGGGCGTAGCGACCAGCGCTTCTCCGTGGCCGAGGCATCGACATCGAAAGGTGTGTAGCGGTTGCCGACGACACGCGACGATGACCCGACCAGCCCCGCGAGTTCCGGGCGCATGGCCTGACCGCGACGAATCTCGCGCAACATGAACTCAGGCAGCAGTGCCGGGGCGCCGCGATAGAAAAGTTCGACAGTCAGCGGGCTGGAGCCGCCGACACGAATGCCCCGCGCCGCGAGTTGCCGCTCGAAGGCATCCAGTGGCGACTCGGGAGCCGAAGGATCGTAATCGTCGGTCTCGAGCAGCTCGGAGAGAGTCATTCCGCGCGTTTCAGCTTCCAGATAGGTGTCGCGTGTGATGTTGATGTCCCGCGCGCGGGCCAGGTCGACCGACGTATTCAAGCGGGGTTCCTCGGCGGCTTTGTTCAGGAGCGCCGGGGATGTTTCGGTGAAGAGCTTATCAAGGTCCATGGGTTAGGTCCTTATGCGAATAGGACGGATGGGACAAATGGGACGAATTCGAATTTCGTCGAATATAGACGGGTTGGATGATCAGTTCAGCAGAATCGTGCACTCGGTCGTGCCGTTGACGGCGAGGACGGTGCCGCGGGCGACGTTGCCTCCCGCGGGATCGTTCCCCACGAGGGCGGGCGCCTGCTTGACTGTGCCGCTCGCGCCGCAGACGACGCGATTGCTGACAACCGGATTCGTTGTGGTCATCGGAAGCGTGCACACACCGCCGATCTGGACGGTTGCCAGCCGTTCACCGTTGTTTCCATCGCTCTGTGTCAGATCGATCAGCTTGCCGAGCAGGATGCTGTTGTCGGTCCCGGGTCCGATCTCGTTGCTGGCGGTCAGGATCACCGCCTTCCCGAGATGAGCGTCGGTCAGATCGTCGACGCCGGCGGTTTGTTTCACTTTGAAAGTGGCGAAGACTTCGGCCACCGATTCCAGGTTGTGGTCGCGGACAGTCATTGGTCCTCCGGAATGAAGAATGGAATTGTTGTCAGTCATCGTTGATTCCCGCAGAGTGACCCTCTCGCTGGAATTCGATGTTCGCCCGTGGCGTGCGCAGGGGCAACCCGACGGGTGGCCCCTACATCAGCCGGAGAGCGACAACGGGGTTATGCGAGGTCATTAGTTCTGCAGCAATCATTAGCTCGTCTTGAATTCGTCGTGAGAGGGTCTGGCGCGCGTGCTGCTGCCGGGTGAGTCCACACGGCGCGCACGTGAAGCAAATGCGAGATCCAGCCTGCGGTCGACCTGATCCGCGAGCCGAAACAACGCGGCCGCATCATCGCCCACGGCTTGGAGGTGCATTTCGATTGAGTCAGAGCCGGCAACGTCGGGATTCAGACGCGCCAGTGCGGTCCAGCGCCGGCGGATCCGTGCGCAGAGAGCCGCTCTTGCGACCTGCCAGTTGTCCGTAGCTCGCTGTGCGACAGGATCAAGGTGGGTGACGGTCTCATTCGCTTGTTCGGTCATGCTCCTACCTCACTCATTCGCGGCCCCCGTACGGGATTTCTGCAGCAGTGTTTCGATGCGGCTCAGGCGTGAACTCACTTCATCACGCAACGTTTGCATGTCATCGCGATGTGCAACATCAGTTCTGAGGACGGTCTCTATCGTGACCAGTCGCCGGTCGATCTGTTCCACCGTGGCGCGGTCGGCCTTCTCGTTGACAGTGAGACGGATGCCGTAGACCGTGCTGTAGTAGGCGGTCAGCACGGCCGTGAGCAGCGCCAGGATGCTGCCGATGGTGCGCAGAGGGATTCGGGTTGGAGTCATAGAGTTCACCGAGGGCACGGGTCTAAAGACCCGTGGCACCGGCGAGAGGTTCGGGTTGCATCGGGCTGGCGCGGCTTACGCCATGCGCCCCTACAATTCCGTGTGAATCAAATCGTTCTGACGAACGAGGACGGGGCGGGGCAGGCTGTGCCTGCCCTTTCCATGGGAATGTTGCCGTCTATCCGGTGCCACGGGCCTTCAGGCCCGTGCCTGCGGCGAGAGGAACAGGCCGGCCGCACAGGAACGCCATGCACTGAACGCGTCTTTCGATCTGACTACCGTGTTCCGCCTGCGCAGAGGTCACTCGCCTCCAGATGCCATGACGATTGAACACCAATTCGCCGACGCGGAAATCACTTCGCGAGAGAGCGATGAGCTCGTCACACACGGCCGGATCGACCGGATCGCGGCGGGCGATGATATACCGAATGAGTCCGCCTGGATGCGGCTGGCGGTCCAGCACGATACCGAGGATCATTTCCGTGGGAGGCTGCGGCGACAGTTTGCAGAACACCGGGTCGTTGCCGAGACGCGTATTCGGATTGGCGCCACGGTAGACCAAAGACGTCTCCAGAATTCGGACGATATCCCTGTATTCGTAGTGTGCCGCCACAGCGGCGCCGGTTTCTCCAGAGTACTCATGACCGGGGACGTGCTCGCAGGTACGAATGTCGCGCCCGCAGACCGAGCACTGGGGACGCCGGAATTCGAAGCCGACTGATCCCTCTTTCACGACACCGCCATCGATGTCGGCGGCCAGACGATCGCCCATTGGTCCGCGCATCCAGTAGAACCAGACTTGGACCCACTGACGATCGCCGTCGGCAACACAGCGCGCGGCGAAGTTGCGAGCCACCGGCAAGCGTGAACGATCATGTCCGATCATCACGGGTGAATCGACCAGCAGTTCGCACACGCGCGCGTGTTCCTCGCGGGGGAATCGTCCGCCGTGATCGTTGACATCATCGGAGACCAAGCGGAGCGAGCGGACATAAACATCACCAGCCTGCAATGGCTGGGGCGGGCGGATTCTCTGGTTGATGAGTGCAACCAGTTCCGCACCGGGAGCGGCAGATGCCTCTTGGGGACGTGCCGATAGTTGGCCGATCAAGTTGTTCGTCATGCGTGATCATTGCCTCCACCCTACCCGGATCTGGAACAATCACCCCCGGTGCGGGGGTGGGGACATGCCAAATGCAATCGTGAAGAAAGTGATTGCAATTCGGGACCGAGAGGCGGGATACTATATTTGGATGGTGAGTGAAGCAGACCAGCCCCTGAAAGGGGCATGCTATACCAGCCCAGGGCAACGCCCTGGGTCCCGAGTCGGCGTTATCATTGCAAGCCCTGAAAGGGCGGGATAGGCAGAGCCTCCGACGTCTCAATCGCTGGCGCGGATCATCGTGCACGTGACCTTCAGCACGAAGGGACGAGAACCGTGCCTACCGGAGGATGTGCGGCGGGAACTTTGGCCCTACGCAGCCACGGTGTTGCGGAATATCGACTGTCCAGCCGTTCAGGTTGGCGGGGCAGCGGACCACATGCACGTTCTGTGCGTGTTGTCGAAGAACCTTTCGGTTGCGCAATTGGTCGAGAAAACCAAAACGGCAACGTCGAAGTGGTTGAAGACCAAGGAGGACGGCCTCGCGAATTTCCATTGGCAGAGTGGGTATGGCGCGTTTTCGGTGTCGCCGTCGCATGTTGAGCGGGTCAAGGAGTACGTCGCCACCCAGGAGGAGCATCATCGCAAGGCCACGTTCCAAGAGGAATTGCGGCAGTTGTTGGGGAAGTACGGGATTGGGTATGACGAGCGGTACGTGTGGGATTGAATGTAGGACGCCCTTTCAGGGCTGAACATCTATCCGCGCTCGTTTCCCAGGGCTTCGCCCTGGGCTGGTATAGGATGCCCCTTTCAGGGGCAACGAGATTCGCAGCGAATTCGAGGTGCGCGAATTCCGGTATGCCTAACGAATAAGGGCTTCGCCCTGGGCTGAGATAGAACGCCCCTTTCAGGGGCGGCACGCACGCGGGGATTCGGGAGGCTGATACGGACCCGGACCGTGGTGTGAGAATGGAACACGCGACGGTGGGCAGAGCCCACCCTACTTTTTCTTGGTGAGTTCGGCGGCGAATTGGAGGGTGCGGTCGGTGATCTGGTCGCCGGCGACCATGCGGGCGACTTCGCGGACGCGCGCGTCGCCTTCGAGACGGCGAACACTGACATGAGCGCGGCCATCGACGACGTCTTTGCCGATTAGGAAATGCGTGTCGGCAACGGCGGCCATCTGCTGCAGATGGCTGATGAGGAACACCTGGGCGCGTTGCGAGAGAGCCTTGATCTGCTTGGCGACAGCGTAGGCGATGGCGCCGCCGATGCCCGAATCGACTTCGTCGAAAATGTACAGCTTTCTGGCGCCGTTGCCCCGCTCGGACGACGGGGCCGCTGACTTGAATGCGAGAATCAGGCGGGAGAGTTCGCCGCCCGAGGCGATCTTGTCCAGAGGCTTGAATCCTTCACTGGGATTGGCCTCAAAGAGGAAACGCATCGTCTCGGCACCTTGGGCGCGAACGCAGATTGTCTCACGCTCGCCCTGAAGCACCAGGCCACCGTCCGCGAAGGATTCCCACTCGATCTTCAGCCGGGCGCTGGGCATTCCGAGCTTCCCCAAGATTGCGTTGATACTGGTCTCCAACACGGCACCTGCCCCTTTCCGTTCTCGGGACAGATCAGCAGACAGGCGCCAGAGCGCGGATTCCAGTTCGGTCTGCTGCCCCTTCAGCCCGGCGACACGTCCCGTGTCGCGATCATCGAGGTCATGCTCGCCTTCGAGTTCTTTCAAGCGATCGAGGATCGCGGCACAGGATCCACCGTACTTCGATTTCAGACGGTGCAGTTCGGCGAGACGTGCCTCGATCTGATCGAGGCGGCCGGGATCGAAATCGAGCTGGTGCTGGTAATCGGAGAGGAATCGCGTGGCGTCCTCGATTCCATCCTGCCAGAGTGTCAGACGTTCAACGAGCGATTTCCAGCGGGCGTCGATTTCGGCCATCCGGCGTGCATCACGCAGGAGCGCACCCACGCGCAACGCGATAGAGGCGTCCGACTCCGATAGTTCCCCCAGCGTCTGCTCGGCGGTCTCAACCAAACGACGGGCATTCTTCAGAATCGTGGCTTCTGACCGGAGGTGTTCATCCTCATCCGGCGTGACCGCGGCCGCGCGAATCTCGTTGATCTGGAACTCCGTGAGTTCATGTTGAGCACGCCGGCGTTCAATCGCGGCGGCGAGGCCGGCCTGGGACTTGAGATTCTCCGAGAGCCGAGACCACATCTGCTTCACCTGATCGGCCAGAGGCTGAAGACCGCCTGCACCATCCACGAGGTCGATGTGACGTTGCGGATCGAGGAGAACCTGCTGCTGGTGTTGTCCGCACAAGTCGGCAAGGTCCTCGCCGAGCGACTGCAAACCAGTCCGGGTAATGAGACGATCTCCAACGAAACAGCGTCCGGAGCCTTTCAAGGGGAGTTCACGCCGCACCCACACCGGGCCGGCGATATCTTCGGCCACCGCGACATCCTCGATATCGAGGCCTTTCGGCCAATCGAACAATCCTTCGACGACCGTCAGGTCACTGCCGGTGCGGATCATCTCGACCGAAGCGCGTCCGCCGAGAAGAAAACGGATTGCCTCGACGAGGATACTCTTGCCGGCGCCAGTCTCACCCGTGAACACCGACAATCCATCGGTGCACTCGATGTCGAGCGAGTCGACGATGGCGAAGTTCTTGATGCGCAGGCGATGGAGCATGGGTATCGGAAAGCTACACGATCAGTCCACGAAGACAAGGGGGTTTATGATATCGCGGCGCACGGAGCGTCATCTGCCCGGTGGGGTCTGTAGGGGCGACCCGGCGGGTCGCCCATCTTCCCGGCCACGATCTGTGCGACCAAGGTCGGCGATGCCGGAACCCTGTCGATGAAGAGGGCGACCCGGCGGGTCGCCCCTACACCCGATGCACAGATTCCGTGTTCCTTCCTTTGAGGATTAACCGTGTCCGAGATAACCGTAGATCAGTGCACACAGAAACGTCACAACCCCAGCTACCCAGAAGCCGACGGCCCAGTGCAGTTCGCGATTCTTGCGGCGGGCAATGCGGACAATCGCCTGGCGGGCCGAGTCGGGCGAGTTGCCGAAGTACCGGTAACGTCGCACGGAGAAAACGCGCAAGGCCGAGACGATTGACGCAGACCACGCGATCACCGGGAGAATCCAGAGCAGAAACCCCGCGTTGGATTGCCAGATTCCCGGCGCCGCATCGAAGGCGAGTGCCGCGGCCACGAGAATCCATCCGGCGAGCGCAGTGATGATCACCATCAGCGCCGCCGTGTGGCCGGTGCGCATGGTGTCGACGATGACTGTGCGCATCGTGCCAATCCAATACAGATCGTCGTCAGTCGGCACGAAACCGGGTTTGACGTGGTTGCCTGTGCTGGCGGTGTGGAGCAGATCGCCGGTGGCCATAGTCGTTGGGAATGACGCGGGTGTCTCAGGGTTGAATGACAAACTGCCGGCCGCAGTGCGCGCAGGTTACCAGCAAACGTTTCGGCAGATCGAGTTTCAGATTTTGCCGTTCATCGATACGCTCGCGCAAGTCGGTCTGACCGCGTTCGAGTTCCTCGGTCAAGTCGATCTGACCGCGTTCGAGTTCCTCGGTCAAGTCGATCTCGACAGTTCCCTGGCACAACGGACAGCGATAGGCTTCAAACATTGCGAGATGCTCCCGACATCATCCGGTGGGATGATATTCGACGGGTGGGCGGCGCACAACGGGAAACAAAGGACGAAGGATTAGGGACCGGGGATCGAAGTTCCATGCCGATGGCACATGCCAAATGGACACAGTTCACCCGACGTCGGTGCCTTGCACATCGATCACCCAGGAGACGCTTTCCCCTCCTCGACCTGGATCCGGTGCTCCTGAAAGGAGCGGACATCACGCTAGCAATGCGGTTGAAAACCAACGGGTTACGCCCACTCGTATCACTTTCTGCAATCTCCCTGTGCCATCCCTCTTGACACCTGAACATTTGTACAGTATACTCCGATCAGATTCGGTGAGGGCTGCAGACCCCGGTCGGTCAAAGGTCTGCATCGGTACAGGGATCGCGGCGCTCACCATTAGCAATGCGGAGAACAGGACAAGGAGTCAACGATGTCAGCGACACCAATCGGGACGGCCCTTCAGGCCACCAGCGGGACGATCCTCGCGAGGATCATGACGGGTGTGGTTTGTCTTTGCGGGACGCCCGCCAATGGCGGGCGGGCGCGCGCCGGTCACTGGGATTGTCATCACTGCGGGCGGGCGTTCTGTCGCGAGTGCGGCGGTCCGATGACACGCAGCGGCGGATGCGACATGTGCACGGTTTGCGGGAGCGGGGTGTGCGGGTGAGCGGCACCCGGCAAGAATGGGAATAACGAGAATGATGGGCAGGAATGAGAATAACGGGTAAGGGCAGAATTGACAGGCGGAAGATCGATTCATGAAGATGGCGCAACTGCAGGAGTTTGGGATTTCGTCGTGGTTTGTCGACCGCTGGAGTCAGACCATCGGGCCGGAGTTGCTGGACTGGCAGGCGGATGCGATCCGGCACTTCGATTTGTTTGGGCGGGCATCCCACCCGGACGGATCTTCGACGTCGAACACCGGACACAGCCTGATTGTGCTGGCGCCGACCTCGTCGGGGAAAACATTCCTGGCGGAACTGGCGATGGCGGAAGCGTTGATGCGCCGGCGCAAGGTGGTGTATGTCGCGCCGCTCAAGGCATTGACCGCACAGAAATACGATCACTTTCGCGCGGTCTTCGCGCCGTTGGGATTCCGTGTGGCGATCTCCACGCGCGACCGTCGCGGCGCCGACAACGCCCTGCGGCGCGGGGATTTCGACATCGCGGTGACGGTGTACGAGAAATGGCAGAACCTGCTTTTGACGCACCTGGATCTGCTGACGGCGGTGGATTTGATCATCTGCGATGAGCCGCAGTTGTTGTTCGATCCCAAACGCGGTCCGACGGTGGCGCACATTTTCGACACGATCGCCACAATCCAGCGTGCACCGCGCGTGCTGCTTCTGGCGGCACGGCTCCCGCACGCCGAGGCACTGGCGGAATATCTTGGTGCATCGATCCAGCACGTGCACCGGCGTCCGGTGGAACTGCGTCTGGGTGTTCTCAATAACGGACGTTTCCATTTCCGTGAACACAACTCGACCGAAGTCGGCGATGAGGCATTCCCCTGGGATGAGCGTCTCCCCGACGACGAACGGCCGATTGCGCTTCTGAACACGCTGGCCGAACGCGGCGAGCAGGTGCTGGTGTTTTGTCCCTCGAAAGCCGAATGCCACCGTCGCGCGCAGGCGCTCGCCGAGCGACGTGCGGTATCGCTCGAACTGGCCGACGACGACCGCTGGCGTTTGCAGAGTGGGCCGTCATTGGCGGCGCCGCTGGGTGAATGGTTGTCACGCCGGATTGCGGTGCATCACGCCGATCTGACACCGCACCAGCGGGCGCTGGTCGAATCGCTGTTTGTCGCGGGACGGGTATCGGTGGTGTTCTGCACCGGCACACTGGCGTGGGGGGTGAATCTTCCCGCCACGACGGTTTTCATCGACGCGGAAAAATATACGAGCGGCCCCCACGCGGGCCGTCCGATTCCAATTCCATTGGAGCGTCTCGAATTCGAAGGTATGGCGGGGCGCGCGGGGCGTCTGGGGTTGAACAATAAGACGGTCCCCCCCACCGTCGATGCGATCGGTCGCGGGGTTGTATGGAGCCACACGCCGTGCGAGGCGGAACTGTTGTGGCAGACTTACATCGCGCCCCAGACGGATCATCGATCCAATCCCGCCGCCACGTTTTGTGCCCCGCCTGCCTTCGCCCCTGAACAACGATTGCTGAACTGGGTGGTCGCCGGACTGGCGCATTCGCCGGCAGAGGCGTGCGCATTGGCGGCGCGGTCGCCGTTTGGGAGAGCGGACAGGAGTGTCCGCTCCACCGATGAACTGAATTCACGTGAGAATTCGGGAGGACGATCCGCCGCGGTGGACCGCCGAGCCATTTCACCCACCCACGAATGTGGCTCGGCAGCCCGCCATGGCGGGTCGCCCTCCCATTCCCCTGCAACTTGGGATGACGCGGCCGCGCGGTTGGCTATCGCCGGGATGATACAGATCACCCCGGATGGGAAATTGGTTCCCACGCCGCGCGGTTCCAAGACCGCCACCGCTGGGCTGAGCGCGGATTCGGCGACCGCGATTGTGCGCGCGCTGACGGCCTGCGGGGATTTCGACGCCGCCCTCTGGACGGCATTCTTGTCGGCGTTGCCGGAAGCATCCGAGGCCCGCCTCGGCGGGCGGCGCATCGGGACGGGACGGAGACAAAGCGAGAGTGCCACGATCACCGCTCTCTGGCAGGACCGTTTTGGCGAGGGATTCACCGAATCGATCGCGCGGCGTTTCCCCTTCGATCCAGCCGCCGTCACGGTCCATTTCCCCAGCACCGCTGCACAGTCACGCGCGATGCTGACGGCATTGGCGCTGGACGACTGGGCGACGGGCATCCCGACGCGCGATCTCGAGCAGCGATTCGGTCTCCCGATCGGGCGTCTTGAACCGGTCGCCGACACGATCGCGTGGCTGTTTGAAACGGTCGCGGCGCTCGCGGAGACGGTGGAGCCCGCGCGTCGTTTCGCCGTTGGCTGCCATCGCGCGGGATTCGAGATCGGCCACGGCATTCCCGCCTCCCGCAGCGAACTGGTCGAGGCGCTCGGCGGACTCGTCCCCCGTCAGACACTGCTGGACATGATCAAACGCGGGTGGGACGATCCGGAGACATTGAGCCTGCGGCGCCGCGCCGACCTGGCCGGCCTCGCGCCGCCGGGGATCATCGAGGAGATGCTGCGCCGGTGCCGTGAGTATGTGGCGTCCACCGCGGCGGACCAGACCAGCCCGCCGTGGCGGGCGGTTGATGCCAAGACGGCAAACAGAGATCAGCAGCCGCCTGAAAACAATGCAATCAATCATCCCGCCCGCCACGGCGGACGGGGCAAAACGAAATCCGCCGCGGCGGATCAGATGGTTCGACTTCGCTCACCACAAGAGGAGGATGTCATGTCACCGATCCTGCACTTGAACGGCTCGCCGTCCCACGCCCGTATGTCGATCGAACTGGCGGGGCGGCCTTTGACGCTGCGTCTGAAAAGTTTCAAGTACCTCTTCGCGCTGGCGACGGCGCGAATTCTCACGCGCGACGGCTGGATCGCCAAATCGGAGATCGAGGGCGGTGAGAATCAAATCAAGTATCTCTATCAGTTGCGGCGCGAACTCGCGCAGGCCGGGCCAAACGGCGCGGCAAGCCTGATCGAAAACGACGGCAACGGGCATTACCGTCTGACGCTGCCACCGCAGGCGATCCGTTTCGATCTGAACTGTCTGCTTGAGCATCCTGACTGGGACATTCGTTCGCGCGCCGAACGTCTGGCAGCCCGCCCCGGCGGGGGATTCGCCGCGGCTGCGGCGTGAAATGCGGGGGCGAATACAACAACAGGTGCGACCGTAGGGGCGATCCTTGTGATCGCCCGCATGAGGAAGGGCGAATACAAGATTCGCCCCTACGCTACGCGGCACACCGACGGTGGTGCGGACCGGATTTGGAAAGGCCGTTGAAACGAAGTGGTCCTGCGGAGCACCCCCCCTACTTCAGCATGCGTTCCAGGCTGTCGATGGCTTTTTGGACGGCTTGGGCGTGCTCGGACATGGGATTCAAATCGAGGTATCGTTTCCATGCGGTGATGGCGTCTTTCTGATTCTTGAGATCGAAGCTGTAAATCACGCCGAGATTAAACCATGCCTGTCCCATGGTTGAATCTTTCGCCACGACCTGCTTGAGGATCTCGACGGCCTCATCGGATTTTCCCAGAGCGCGCTTCATCGTGGCCAGGTCGGTCAGGACATTGGCGTCGCCCGGTTTGAGCTTGAGCGCTCCTTCGTAGTACGAAATCGCCTCCGCAGGCTTCTGATCGTCGAAGTAGAGATTCCCCAGCGCCACCCAGGCATCGTAGTTCGATGAGTCCTTGGCGAGGATGGCTTTGATGTGCTCGGCCTGCTGAGCGACATCTTCCATCATCGTTGGGGAAGCCGCATCCTGGGGGGATTGTTCCTCACCGGAAGACGATCGGCCCTGCGGCTCTTTGGGCGGCTCCAAGTTCGTCTTGATCAGATAGATGGTGACCAGCGCTACGGCGGCCAGCACGACGACGAGGATGTAGCGATTCACAGCGACAACTGTGCGGCTAGGGGATAAGTGATCAGGAGGATCGTCAGTGCGGTCCACGGCTACATTCTCGTCTCGTTTGAGGTCTCCCCGCATACGTGGGCGGTCAAGCAGGGAAGAGTCTCATGGGTTCTGACCTCTAGTCTCCGTTGGCGGGAACGGCTTTTCCGCCGGAGATCCTTACATCCGCTCGATGATAAACAGCCTTCCCCCGCAGTTTGTCTGCGGGGTTCTTCAGCCCGAACGTATGAGTTCTTCCACCACGGCCCTGGCCCGCCTTACTTCCTTCGTACTTCCAGTCCTCCTTCTTGAGGAACAGGACGTCGACTCTCCAGATAATCACCGACTTCTTTGGCTCGAGAGTCCGGGTCGGGTCCACCATGTAGCGCCACACGATATACCAGCCGGAGTGATCGTAATGAGACTGGAGCGCCCACGGACGTTTGCTCGCCTTGGACTCCAAAGACTCACTGGGTTTTGGTGTGCGCCCGCTTCCTCTCTTTTTCAGATCGGGAAACCGCTGCTGTGCCAAGTTTAGATCGCGGCTTCGCTCGTAGACACTGTTTATGTCCAGAGCTTTGGCTCCGAAGATGCCAACAAGCGCGCTGAAAACGTTCGCTTGCTCCTGATAGATCTCCACCAGTTCTGTGAGTTCGCGCTCGACGTACTCGATCGCCCGACGGATGGCTGTAACGGTCAAACCGGGCGGGAGGTGCACGGATTGATCAAAGTCATTCTTTTGCGCCACTGCCCGTGCTCCCGTTTGGGACAAACTCTGCCAGTCGTGGTATTGCCGACGATGCCATCTGAAAGTACTCGGGATTGCTCTCCAAGCCAATGCTTCTCAGACCACAGACCGACGCCGCAGCTATCGTGGACCCTGAGCCCATGAACGGGTCCAGAATCACCCCTTCGGATAGCGGAAGGGCGGCGCGAACAATCTGTCGAAGAAAATGCTGAGGTTTGAGCGATGGGTGGGGTGCAATGGCCCGCTCGTGCTGGCGCGCCGGAGCGGACTGAATCAGATCCTTGAATGGTTCCTTGGAGGAGATTCTTCGCAATCCGCCGGTCTTCCACTTGCGCAGGTTGTCCTGGACGCGCCCCTCGCAGGGTTTGCGGAACAATCCCCAAGGTTCCCAGCAAGACTTCGCCATCACGCAGACATCGGGGAATTCTCCATGTGCATTCTTCGGCCGGTCCCCGCCGCGCAGCGTGTAAACAGTGCGAATAATCTCACCTCGCTTCTCAAACCCGGTCGCGATAAATGGATCATAGACCAAGTAAGAGACCAGCGGGTTGGTCGCGATGAAAACGTGAGCTCCTGGCACAAGCACATCCATGAGGGCTGCTGCCAAACGAGAGAAGAATTCCCGGAGAGCTCTTCGGTGTGAATCAGTCAACACCGTGAACCGGGGCACTGGCCTGCGCTTGTGCCCGTCAAAAGAGGGCGGAATCCGCCAGACGCCTCCCTTGCCACTCTTCATTTTCGCCAGTTCCTTGGGTGTGTACTCCAGCAGTCCGTAAGGCGGATCAGTAACAATAGCGTGAACGGAATTCCTGGCCGCCTGCGCCAACCACTCGAATGCGTCCACTTGGTATATCTGGAACAAGGGCCGCAAATCACGCCGGGCGCCGTGTAATGGAAACAAGGTCGCTTGCAGATTCCTCCCGCCCAGTCTTGGATGCCTCAGAGCCCTCAATCCGCCATCCTTGTTGCCCACGCGCTCCAGTCTACCCACGTTAAGACAAACCGTCAATCAGTTTATCAGTGAAGAACTTGCTGCGAAGCAACGGACCGCCATCCTGACTTTTGTCCATCGTCGTCGGGGCAAAATGGTGAGACCATCTCGAGCATTCGGTCAACCTGTGCGCGCACTTGCCTCATCCACTCCGGCTGACCGAAGGATTACCATTGTGAGGCATCTACGCGCCTGAACGAACTCCTCTCCGACCGCTCCCCGGCAACTCCGTGTTCGGTCAACTCTTTGTCCAGCCGATTCTTAAGCCTCGCCCTTGAATTGCCGATAATTGAAAGGGGCGGAGTTTTGTCAACAATTGAAGTCGAAGCGGCTGGAAAGCCAAGCGACCGGGGTGGAATCGTGACCACACAGACAGGAATCGAACCGAAGAAACCGGTTAAGCCGGAACGCACACATGAGATAACACCGAATTCGGACAGCCTGCGGATGAAAGATCTCCCGCGACCGGAAGTTCACGGAGCCGGGACAGGCATGGCCTCTCCATTTGCAGCAGGTCAACCCACGGAGGCGGATTACAACACGATCGATCTGGGGGATCCTGTCACGTCAGCCGACGTACTGCGGCCAGTGGAGCTCGGAGTTGAGGTCACCTGCCCGCCGGAGACAGGAACACCATCCGGAAGTCCCGCCCGCACGAGTGGTCCATCCAGTGTTCCGAGTGAAGTCCAGCCGGCCAGTTCCAGGGCAGCCGCGATCTCCCCAGGCAGTGATTCGCGGGAGTCCGCCAGTGCGACCGTGGATACGCCACCGGTGACGCCAACGGCAACCGATCTCGCAGCCAAGAAGAACTCGAATTTCAAAGCAACGCTCGCGGGCGGCGTCCTCGGTCCCCAGGCGAGCACGCGAGTGGCGGCCCAGCACCGTGCCGATGCCAGGACGGATGGCGGACCGAGACCAAAACAGCGGAGCAAGATTCTTGGATATGCCGCCGCGACAGTGTTCGCCGCGATAGTGATCGCCTACCTGGTCGCGCAGAAGCCGGCAGTTGGAACAATCACGGGTGTCGTGGTCGATGCGCAGACTGGGCGTGTCATCCCGTCCGCGACGGTCGAATTCGACGGCAAGGCGGCGGCCGTAACGAATGCGGCCGGACTCTATATGTTCGGCGACATCCACAGCGGGTCCTACAGAGTGAAGGCATCTGCGCCAGGATACCAGCCTCAGACCGGAACCGTGCAAACCAGCGCTCCTCAGCCGGCACAACTGTCGTTTGCCCTGGCCCCATTGGTTGAATCCACGCTGGCTCCGGCGACCCAGACAACGCCGGCCGGCGCCGACAGCGCTCAGGTGACATCTTCGACCACGACCTCGCCGGCGTACGGCGGTGTTGATCTCACGGTCGACTTCGAGGGTTATCTTGTCTTCGTCGACGGCGAGATCTATGGCAAGAATGCCAGGAAACTGAAACGTCTGACCGCGGGCGAGCACCGCATTGTTCTGCAGGTCGATGGATACCAGGACTACTCGACAACGGTGACGGTCAAGGCACGCGGCACGTCGACTGTGACAATTGCCAAGGCCGACCTGTCACCAAGAATCGATCCGATTAAGCGCAGCCGGGGGTTGTTTGCCGAGGGGAAGGATTATCTCGACAAAGGTCTCTGGCAGCCTGCCATCGAAGCGTTCGATCAAGCTATCACGTTCGACTCCCAGAACGCAGACGCGCTTCGCTACCGTGGGTGGGCCTCGCTGAAATCGGGCGATACGGCGAAGGCGGCGGCCGATTTCTCCCGCGCCGCCCAACTGTATGACGACACCAAGCGCCTGATGGACGCGGTGACGTGCGCGGGATACCTGATCGATCTGTCGCCGGGCGACCCGGGCCTATGGCGCACGCGCGGCGATTACCACCTGGGGCTGACCGAGTACGCCAAAGCAATCAGCGACTACGAGCGCGCGATCAAACTGGACAAGAAATCAGTGGAGAATCAGATGGCTTTGGGCGAAGCCTACTTCGCCTCCGGCGATTTCCGCCGCGCGGCCAAGGAATTTGACCGGGCACGCAAGATGTCCGGCGATCCCGTCAAGCCATACATCCGAATGATCCTCGCCTATTATCGGGCGGGCGACAACGACGAGCTGATGAAGAAGTACCGAGACTTCACCAAGGTGGCGCCACAGGATCTCCTCAAGCAACTGCAGAACGATCCCGAGTGGCTGCCGGTGCTGCAGATGATCGGACCGGAGGAGCGGCACAAGAACTGATAGCCGCTCGTCCGGCAGGAATTCCCACTCGATTCATGGAGGGGCAGGTCTTGGACCTGCCCCTTCTCTTGTGCCGTGCACTGAGGGGAGTGTCGAAACAGACCGTCTCCGTGCGGCCAATGTGTGTGATGTACAAAGACACGAACAAAGAAGACCAAGCCCAAAAGCGGCTTGGTCTTCTTTGTCCGTGGCACCCTTGATATCGATTTTCCTTTTTGTCCCGAGGATCTTCTTCGACACCGCCCAGGAACTGGGCTCCGAATCCAGCAACCAAGATAGCGGTGACACTTCGTGGGGGCGGCGTACAAACTTCAGTCACGCAACCCGCCTGATCCACATGAAGAACAGGCGTGCCCGCATGGCACGCCTGAATCGAAACCTGTGTCCGGCGAAGAACCGGCACGTGACTCGCTATGGCCGCGAGACCTGCATTGTGGTGTCGGTGGTGGCGGATACGGCCTGGACGAAAGCGAAGCGGCGATCGGGCATCGCCTTCATGATGATCACTTTCTTCGAGGCACTGCGGGCCGAGTCGATGGCGATCCGGCCGGTCACGCCTTCGTAACGGACATCCAGCAGCGATGCCTTGACACCTGTCTGGGTCAGCGAACTGGCAGCGGCGATGGCCTCGAGGACAACTCCCATGGCATCGTAGCCGAGCGCGGAGGACGTGTTCGGGCGCCGATTGTACCGCTGCTCAAACATGGAAACGAAGCCCTTCACCTTGACTCGTTCGACATCCGGTGAGAAGTGTGAGGCGACATAGATACGCGACTTGTCCGTGACCGCATCGCCGGCCATCGCGAAGAAACCATCGGCTTCCCACGCGTCCCCCCCCAGAAATGCCAAATCGAGACGCTTGGCCTTGGCCCCTTCAAGAATGGCCGCCGCCTCAGGATAGAAGCCGGAGACAAGAATTGCATCGGCTTTCCGCTCGTGAATGAGGCGCAGAGGATCATCGAACTGTGTCTGGCCTGGGTTGTACCCCATCTGCAGGACAACCTCCCCCCCCAACTCCCGGAATCGCCGGGTGAAATACCGCGTCAGCGACATCGTGTAGTCGTGGTTTTCCTCCATGAGGATGGCCACTTTGCGCACGCCGAGACGCTGATAGGAAAATGTCGCCAGAGCATTGGCCATGTCCGGATCGACGAAGCAGACCCGGTAGATGCAATCGCCGATCGAAGTAATCGCGGGATTCGTCGCTTCGGGCACGACGAGCGGCACGCCGAGATTCTGCGCGGCGACAGCGGCCGCCGAGGTAACCATCGACGTGTTTGATCCGACGATGGCCAGAGGATGGTACTGATTCATCAGTACGCGGACGCCCTCGGCCGCCAGGATCGGATCGGACCGGTCATCGTAGACCTGAAGTGAAATGTGGCGGTTGGCAACACCACCCTCGGTGTTAGCCTCGTCGATCGCCAGTTTGAGACCGGCAAGGCACTCCTCTCCAAAAGCAGAGTCACGCCCCGAAACAGAAAGAACCGCCCCGACCATGATGGGATCGGGCGTCTGTGACTGGGCGGTTGCAACTCCGGCCGGGAGCGCCGTCCAAACTGCCAGCAGCACCACGGCTTTTGTCATCCAATGACCCTTCGAGCCTGTCATGCCATCCTCCTCCACCTTGGCTCCTCAAAGATCGCTCCGGTCCCCGTCACTGGGCAAGGGCTTATTTCTTATGTTGACACCTGCAATCAGTCCATCCAAGACAAATACGCTGATTGTGGCCGAACCGGAAGGTCCAGTTCGCCTCCACGCCAATACTCTCTGTTTCGTCAGCCGCGGTCACTACCGGCAGTGGAAAATGACACCCCAGAATGCGATCTCTTGCGAAACCCAGTCCCCCATGGCAACGGTCCCGGCCTCAGAACCACTCCTCCATGTGGGGAACCCCCGGGGGGAACGCCCGATCCAAGACGGCAAGAGCCGTTGCGGGCGCCTCCAGCAACCCGTTGCGGACCAAGGCAGACGCCGTCCGGCGGCCGGAGTAGATCACGGCAAGGGTCTGGATATCAACGGTGAAGCTGGGGATCTTCGTGCTTTCCCGCTGGATCTTGCGGAGCGTGGCGACTCCCGCATCCCAGCTTGCCGACCACTTCCCGCCATTCCAAGGGCTGGTTTCGTCGGCCCGGACGTCGATGATCATCTCCCCGGTGCAGTCGGAGTGGTACCGCCGGTTCTCAATGGCACCCTTGAGATCGACAAGCTTGAGCATCATCTTCGGCATAAGCCGGACCTTGATCTGGGGGTCATCAAGGTACGGAAACAGATCCACGTCGATCGGCAGGAACCAGCGCACTTCCTTGACCTGGTCGCGCAGATTCCGCATGAATCGGAGAATCGCGTTCAAGGCTCCGGGTTCTTCCCAGATGGCTTGATTGACACGCAGATCGGCGCGCTCGGGCGTCCGGAGCAGGGTGGTGATGAAGAACCCCACGGCCTTGTCCGCTGCTCGCTTCCCCCCTGCCTGCCGCTCCACCACATAGACGTTCTTCATCCCCTGCCACGCGGTGAAATAACGAGCCTGCCAGTAGCGGGCATCACGTCGCACGGTCCCCGTGTAATGCGCACTGCACCGCAGGCGCAACTGCTCGAGCAACTCCCAGCTTGCGGTTCCATCGATTTCCCGGATCGTGTACCGTCCGGCGGGGCGGCACGCGATTTGATGCGGCTCGATGAGGTGCTCGTGCAGAAAGAACGTATCGGCATACCCCATCCGGGCATAGAAGGAGTTCTTGAACGGCATGAGCACACCGAGGGGCCGCTTCTCATTGCGCATCTGCTGATGCATTTTCGTCATCAGGTCGCGCACCAAGCCCTGACTGCGGGATTCGGGTCTTGAGACGACGGCGGCAACTCCGCCCATGGGCAGGAACGAGTCGCCAACCAGCATCTCATACGGAAAGTACCAAAGCCCGGCATGCAAGGCCCCGTTCTTGAACGCTCCCCAAGTGTGCTCGAGGTGTTCACCCACGATGGACATGTAACGATCGACCTGCTGCGGGGCGTCGATGTCCCGGAAACAGTAACGATTGAGCTGACCGTACGCCTCGAGATCGCTCTTCCTCATCGGCCGGATTTCCATAGGTCTGTCTCCCCTCGCTTCCTCTCAAGGTAGTTCCTGCACCGCACCAGGTAAAGGAGCCAAGTGCCCCTCTGGGCGTGTACGGGAATGCGGTGCCGGCAGTTGCGAAGGGACTGAGGCTCGGAATCAAGGCTGAACGCCGCTTGATGGGCGGCGCAGGGCAGATCAAGCTCAATGCGATGCCCCTGTCAGGGTTAAGGCCTCGTGGCAGTTCGCTGGGGCGCGATTGGCTGCCGTTTCGCGGGCATATCCAGGGCACTCCCTACACGGCAACCGGCCGAACGGCCGGCACGAGGCTGAGACGGCATCAGACGCGCGTTTACCACGGCGCCGGCTGGCGAGTCCCCATGCCGGGACCCAAGAGGACGGCATTAAGGAACAGCCTCTTGGTGCCATGGAAATAGGCGCGGAAATAGGGGTCCTCGGCGAAGAGGATGATCTGCCCTTTCCCCATTCCTTCGCGTGTGGCGTAGGCGGTCTTGGCCCAGCGCTGACGTGCCTCGGGCCACAAGAGACCGGCAAGACGCATCTGACCGGCATCCGCCAGCCACGCGGGAACTTCCACGGGGTCCTTGGCGACCAGCGCGCGTGACGAATTGAGAATGGCTATGGTTTCCAGCTTGGTGCTGTCCGCGGCTGGTTCGGCGACACCGAAATTCATCCAGTGCTCGGGATTGAGCTTCAACCGAACGATGACACCAGTCGGTCCGAAGTTTCGCGCCTTTTCATCAAGCCGCTTCAGGATCTCCATGTCCGGCTTCCCCGATTGAGGCTCGTTCTTGGACGGGGTCTTTGCCTTCTCTTTCGTTTTGCCCTGCCAGATCGCGGTGGTGTCGACAGTGGCTGTGAAGGCGGCAAGATTTTCGGCGTAGTCCTGGTCGTACTCGGCCAGTTTGTCGAGCACGCTCCCTTTCTCACGCGCCGACGACAGGCCGCTGGCCGAATCGGCGCAGAAGTACGCGGCTTCGCCGATGCCGATCAGTGTGCCCCCCGCCTTCACCCAGTCTTTCAGCTTCTGGAGGCCTGCCTGACCAAACTGCTCACGCAGTCCGCTCGCGCCACCCCAGTAGGACGGGATGATCAGCACGTTGTAGGTGGAAAGATCGTAGCGCCAGAGTCCGGTGATATCCAGAAGTGATTCGCGAATCTTCAGATCATTGTCCAGCAGATGCCACAGCCATCCGCAACTGGTGAAATCGACGCCTGCCCCCATGAACAGACCGATGCGCGGCGGGACGAGCGACCCGAAGTAGTCGGACCCAAGATCGGGACCAGCGGACGAATAACCGGTGGAAGTGCCGACTACGCGGGCGCCGGTTTGCTGGGCGATGTCGGTCAGGCGCTGCTTGAGATCGTCCGGATTTTCGGAGCGCCGTAGCAGCAGAGTCCCGGCGGCGTAAGGAGCATTCTCGTGCACGAACGGCTTGGTCGTGGAACGCACGTGCAGGCCTGTCTCGAGAATGCGCCCCAGGGCATTCATGCTGCGATCATCGGTTGTGGGAATGAGATAACCGAAGCCGGCATCGGAATTTTCGATCGCACCCTGCGGAGCAGAAGGATCAGAAACCGGTTCGACACGCACACCGGGCCTTGTCGGCGCATAGCCAATGTCCAAGTCGTAGCCGAGCGCCAGCGACCAACTGGAAATCTCATAAAGCCGTGACCCGTTTCCCTTCTCAATCTCGCGGCGCTCCTCCTGAAGGAATGATGGGGACAGGTGCGGATCGAAATCGAGAATCGTCCTGGCCATCACACCGAGGGGCTGGTTCAAGGGGATGAGAAAGGTACCGGCTGGGTATTTCCGCGTGGTCTTCTCTCCACCGGGCAACTCAACGGCGGCCGAAAACGCGTCGGTGGACTGGTCTATGCGCAGTCCCTGCCTCTTCACAGTCGCGAGGAAATCCGACCGGCGGCCGGGATTGCCACCTGGAGCCAGAATGAAGGCACCATGGAGGTTTCGCTCGGCACCGGTGACGGCATCGCGGCGGAAGCGCGCGAAGTCGGACAGAAGCTCTTTGCGATGGTTGGCGGCGGTTGTCAGATTCGCCAGCGAGCTAACGGCCTGATGCGCGACTGATTCGGAAAACGAAAGTGTCTTGCCGTCGTATCGCTTCACGCTTGAGCCCTGTACACCCGCCTGTTCGTATAGAATTCCCACGGCGCCGGTGAAGAACGCCCATGATGAACCGTAGCCGGGAAACCATTCTTCGTTCCAGTCTCCGGTGTAATAGCTCCACTTGCGTTTGTCGAACTCGGCACCCTGATCCGCGGCAAAGACATCACCCCAACGGCGGATGGTCGGAGTGACATTGGGATTGATCGGCTCGCGTCCGGGTGAGAAGAGATAGGAACTGAACGCCCCCATCTCGTGGGCGTCGACCAGTAGCTGCGGATTCCAGCTCAAGATGGCCGCCACGCGTCCGCGCGACTCCGAAAGGACGAGGGGCAGCCAGTCGCGGTTCATGTCGAACAGGTAATGGTTGCCGCGTCCCCACGGCCAGAAACCATCGTGTTGCAGGCTCTGCGCGTCGGTGTTCTCCACCTGCCCGGCGAGCATGTACATCTGCGAGAGGAAACGCTCGCGGCCGTCGGGGTTCTCGATCGGATCGATGAGGACCAGACAGTTGTGAAGGATCTTCTGTGCGGTCGGATCGTTGGCGGCCAGAAGGTAGTAAGCGGTCCAGAGCGCCGCATCGACACCGGAGAGTTCGTCGCCGTGAATCGAGTATCCCAGCCAGGCGATGACCGGAGACTTGTCGATGATATCCTCGCCGCCGGGAACAACCCCATCGGATGGCGGGTTGGCGAGACGGCCCATGTCCGCACGGATCTTTTCGGCGTTCTTCATGTTCTCATCCGACCCGATCATGAGGTAGTAGAGCGCACGGTCTTCATAAGTCTGCCCGAATGCATGTAACTCAGCGCGGGGCGAGCTATCGTCCAATGCTCGGAGGTACCGCACAACTTCGTCATACCGCGCTGGCCGCGAACCCAGCTCGAAGCCGAGCACCGACGGGGCCGTCGGGATGGCGGGGTCGAAGGTCACGCCGGGGAAGAATGTCGCGACCGAGCCGCCGTAGCGGAAAGGCGCGGCAGGAGCGGCAGCATCGCCCGCAGTCAGCGGACCGGCAAGCGTGCTGGCCGTAAAGACCAGGAACATCACTGCGACTGCAGCCGACAAGCGCTGACAACTCTTCAATCCGTGCTGATACATTTGGCTTACTCCTCCGTGCCAGAGAACGTTCCGTGAGCGTTCAATCAATGCCGTGGAAAGACCGGCATCGGGCACAATATCGTGATTGCGGGGTGGGGGGGCAAATGGATCGTTGGGTGGAAGCGTTGGCGGAGAGGGTCGCGGCCGTACATCTTTCGCCCCTGCGGGCCTGCGCGTCCGGCATGACCGCAAGAAAGATGGGGCGTCTACTCTCGCACACGAAGACGGGGCGGGTGCTTTCGCACTCGCCCCGTGATGGATCACGAATGATGCTGGTGGCGATTACAGGCCGCCGGTGTCGAGGTAGACGATGTCGCCGAGTTGGAGGTCTTTGATGCCGGGTTCGATCTTGGCGCGGTCGCCGACTACGACGATGAGGAGAGCGTCGGGGTGCAGATGGTCACTGGCCGCCTTGGTGGCCGCAGCGCCATCAATCGCATTCACGCGGCTTATGTAGGTGCTCCAATCATCGGCGGGGAGATCGTACTGGTACATCTGGGCAAGCTGCCCGGCAATCGAGCCCAGGGTTTCGAACCCCTGCGGGAAGCTCTTGATCATGTTGTTCTTGCTATCGGTGAGTTCGGCGTCGGTCAGGGGACGAGTGGCGCAGATGTCGCGGATTTCCTTGACCATCTCGACAATCGTCTCCTTGGTGACCTCTGTCTGCACCGGGGCGTAGCAGGCGAAGGGACCGACACCGCGTAGCGCGCTGAAGAATGAGCCGGCGCCGTAGGTATAGCCTTTGTCTTCGCGGAGATTCATGTTGACGCGGCTGGTGAACTGGCCGCCGAGGGCGTTGTTCATGACGTCGCAGGCCATGAAGTCGGGTGCGTTGCGCGTGATGCCGAGGTTGCCGACCATGACGACACTCTGCGCGGCGCCCGGCTTGTCGATGATGCACACTTTGGTCCTGGGCGGGGCCGCGGGCGTGGGCACATCGTGCTTGGCCACGGTGCCGGGCTGCCAGGCCTTGAAAGCGTTCTCGAATTTCGTCCTGGCATCATTCAGCGTGATGTCGCCGACCACCACGATCGCGGCGTTATTCGGATAGTAATTCGCCTTGTAGTAATTGACCAGATCATCGCGCGTGATCGCCTTGATCGAGCTTTCGGTTCCGGTGCCAGTGTACGGCTGGCCGTATGGATGATCGGCGCCGAAGAGGGTGCGCAGGTACATCTTGAAGGCGGAGGTGAACGGCTCTTTCGACTCCTGCTTGATGCGCCCCAGGTAGATCTGGCGCTGCCGTTCGAGTTCCTCGGCCGGGAAGGTTGGGTTGAGCACAACATCCGACATCAGCGCGAGCGCCGGGTCGAAGTTCCTTTTCAGGACATTGATGGAGACATTCGAACCGTCGAACGAGCTGCGCGTGCCAAGATTGGCGCCGAGGCGCTTGGCCTCTTCGGCCACTTGCAGTGCGTTGCGGGTCTTGGTGCCCTCATCGAGCAACTCCGCGGTCAGTGACGCAGAGCCGGGCCGATCCTTGGGGTCGGCCGCCCAGCCGCTCTTGAAAACAAGATTCGCCTGGATCAACGGCAGCGTGTGGTCTTCGACCAGCAGCAGCTCGAGGCCGTTGGACAACTTCGCCTTCTGGATGGCCGGCGGGGTGAACGATGGTTCCGGCATTGGCTTGGGTTCAGCCGAGCGGTCGAAATCGGCACCGGCAACCTGCAAATCGCCCTGGGGGACTATCTGGAGGATGACCCGTTTGTCCATGTTGATGTATTGCTTGACGTAACGCTGCACATCGGCGACGGTCGCTTTGGTGTAGCGTTCCATGTCCCACTGGAAGCGGTCGGGGTTGCTAAACCTGGTGTTGTATTCATTGAGCTTGTCGGCGATGCCGCCGAAACCGCCGACCTGCTGGAGACTGCGAACGAAGCGGGCCTCCCATGCGGTTTGGGCCTGCTGCAACTCAGCGGGAGTGATGCCGGCGGCGATGATCCTCTGCAACTCGGCGTCGACCGCTTTCTCGATTTCGTCCAGTGTATGACCCTCTTTGGCGGTGACCACGACATTGAAAGTGCCGCACAGTTCACCAGACGATTGGTAGGCACTGACGTCCTGGGCAATCTTCTGATCGTAGACCAGCGCCTTGTACAGCCGTGAGGTCTTGCCGGAGGTCAGGGCATTGGCCAGAAGATCGAACTCGGCATCGCCCGGCGCATAGAACGCGGGGGTTGGCCAGGCGTAGTAGAGGCGCGGCAGCTTCACGTTGTCCTGCGCGACCGAACGTTTCACACCATCCAGTTGCGGCATCCACTCGGACAGACGATCAACCGGCGGTCCCGGGGGAATCGGACCGAAGTACTTCTCCACAAGTCTCTTGGCAACCACCGGATCGAAATCGCCCGCGATGCACAAGGAGGAATTGCTCGGCGTGTAATAGGTCTTGAAGAATTCGGATACGTCAGCGATAGAGGCCGCCGAGAGGTCCTCCATGCTGCCAATCACCGACCAGGAATATGGGTGATTCGGGGGGTACGTCAGACTAAGCAGAAGTTCCTCGGACTTGGCGTAGGGCTCATTGTCGAGGCCCTGGCGACGCTCGTTCTTCACGACGTCGCGCTGATTGTCCAGCTTCTGCTGGGTCATGGACGGGAGGAGGTAACCCATCCGGTCGGACTCGAGCCACAGGGCCAATTCCAGGTAATTGCTGGGGACGTTCTCCCAGTAGTTGGTGCGGTCCTGCTCAGTCGACCCGTTTATGTTCGCTCCGATCTTCTCCAGGGGAGCGAAGTAATCCGAGTCGTGATGCTGGGATCCCTGGAACATCATGTGCTCGAACACGTGCGCGAATCCGGTGCGACCGCGCTTCTCGTTCTTTGAGCCCACGTGGTACCAGATGTTGACAGCCACCATCGGGATCGAATGGTCCTCATGGAGGATCACATCCAGCCCGTTGGGCAGTTCGTACTTTTCGTACTTGATGGGTGGCAGCGTCTGGGCCGATCCCACGGCGGCAAAAAGCGCGACCGCGACAAGAGCCAGGATACTAACCGTCAGCAGACGTTTCATGCTCCTCTCCCTCCTTGGTGAATAGAATTGGTTGAAGTCTTCAGTCTCAACTCAAGACCCGTCCAACTCCGACGGGAAGCGGTAAGTATAGGCAATTTGGCGACAGAATGCGAGAAGTTTATTAGGAGTCGCGCATTGGCGTAAGTGGCCTAATTCCCAAGACTTGCGCACGATTCCCTCGTGTAACACTTTATTGACTCCTGCGTTTCGAATGGCAGTCTCCACCGACGTGTGCGGCTACTGACCCGCTGTGCAGTAGGGGCGCGGCTCGCCGTGCCGCTACAGTGCAAGAGGGGTACGCTTCTTCGATCTTGCGGTCATCCCCCGTTGGCCCGCCAATACGCCTGGATGTGGTGCCATGCTTCTTTGGCAGTCTCGGCGAAGCGGAATAGGTCGATATCGTCGGGGTCGATGACGCCCTCGTGAACGAGTCCGTCGAAGTCGATGACCCGGTTCCAGAAGTCTTGTCCCATAAGGACGATGGGCAGCCGTTTGACCTTGTGGGTCTGGACAAGAGTGAGCGCCTCGAACAACTCATCCATTGTTCCATATCCGCCGGGGAACGCTACCAGCGCCTTGGCACGCATCATGAAGTGCAGCTTGCGGATGGCGAAGTAATGGAATTGAAAGCAGAGCTCCGGCGTGATGTAGTTGTTCGGCTGTTGTTCCATCGGGAGGGTGATGTTGAAACCGATGCTCTTGGCGCCCGTCTCGAAGGCGCCGCGGTTGGCCGCCTCCATCACACCAGGGCCACCTCCGGTGACGACCACGTACTCGTATCCGTCCTTGCCTCGTCCCGCCTCCGAAACCAAGCGCCCAAACGTGCGCGCTTCATCGTAATACTTGGATTTCGCGAGAATGTTGCGCGCAATTTCCAGCCGTTCAGCCCTGCGGGGATCGCGGGGGTGCTCCGCAACTTCCTTCTCGAGCTCTTCGACCCGGGTCCGAGCGACTTCCGGAGGCAGGATTCTGGTGCCGCCAAACACCACGACCGTGGAGTGGATCCCGTGTTCAGCCAAAGTCAGTTCCGGCTTCAGCAGTTCGAGCTGCAGACGCACGGGCCGGCATTCGGGCCGGTTGAGAAAACCGATGTCCTCGTAGGCTTTCATGTACGAGGGTGAGCTTTCCCACCAGCGGTTTTCAGGGGTCTTGCCGTCGTCAGTCATGACGCACCCTCTTCCCTATTCCCGTCAGATCCATGGTGCAAGTCGGTTTTAGAACTACTTTCACAATCCGTGAACGGGCTGGTACCACGGCTCTTCAGAGCCGTGCTCTGTCCTTCACACAGCACAGGTCTGAAGACCTGTGGCACCAGCTTCGGCAAGGGGCTGAAAGCCCCTTGTCCGCGAATGCGACGGCATCGGCACCCACGGCTGCGTCTCGTTTCCGGGGGACTCATGTTCTGTAAGTTCTTCGACACTTCACAACTCAAACTCATCGCCCAGGCTGGGGATCACCGCTTTGAAACCGCGCTCGCTCTGGACACGGGCTGCCATGGCCGCCGCCGGACCCGGCTCACCGTGGGTGATGAAGGTGGTTTGTGGCGGTTTCTCGAGGGCACCAAGCCAGCGCATCAACTCGGTGTAATCCGCATGGCCTGAGAGGCCACCGACATCGGCGACCTCTGCCCGAACGGTGTGCATTTCGCCGTGGAAGCGCAGCAGCTTTTTGCCGTCGAGGAGATCGCGGCCTCGCGTACCCTCAGCCTGGAATCCGACGAGCGCGATGATATTCTCCTGGTCGTCCATGCGCTGCATCAGGTGGTGGAGAACCCGTCCGCCGGTGAGCATCCCACCGGCAGAGATGATGATGCGCGGGCCGTCCAACCTGTTGATGGCCATCGATTCTTCGCGGGTCCGGTGGTAGGTGATGTTCTTCGCGTGCAGCGCACATTCGGCGCCGCCCAGCCGCCCGAGATCAATCCGATGCCATTTCTCGAACTCGCAATAGATCTCGGTGGCGTTGACCGCCATCGGGCTGTCGACGTGGATTGGGAGGCGCGGAATTCGTCCCTGCTCTTCCAGTTCACGCAGGATCAGGACAAGCTGCTGGGTGCGCCCGACCGCGAAGGCAGGGATCAGAAGCACACCTTTGCTCTCGACAATTCGGTGAACCAGCCCGGCGATCATCTCATACGGGTCGGCGGTTTCGTGGCGGCGATCCCCGTAGGTCGATTCCAGCACGAGATAATCGCTGGCCAGTGGAGATTCAGGATCGGGTACGAGTGGTACGTTGTAACGGCCGATGTCACCGCCGAAGTAGACCGTCTTCGTCTGCGCACCGTCACGGACAGTCAGCAAGACAGAGCACGCGCCCAGAATGTGTCCGACTGGACGCAGGGCAAATGACAGACGCGGTGACAACTGAACGGTCTGGGCCAAGGGAACCGGTTTGACCAGTCGGCACACCGCCCGCGCGTCTTCCTGTGTGAAAAGCGGGAGGGCAGGCTTGTGGCGGGTTTTCCCCTCTTTGTTGAGGTAGAAGGCATCTTCCTCTTGGATGTGTGCCGCATCGAGGAGCAGGATCTCCATCATGCGTGCGGTCGGCGCCGAGCAGAGGATTTCACCTCTGAATCCGCGACGGAACAGGCGCGGCAGGTAGCCGATGTGGTCGATGTGGCAGTGGGTCAGGACTATCCACTGGACCTTGTGAGCATCGAACGGCGGCGAATCCCAGTTCCGCAGCCGCAATTCCTTCAATCCCTGGAACAGGCCGCAGTCGATCAGAAGCGAGTCATCGGCCACACGGACGAGGTACTTGGACCCTGTGACCGTCTGGGCGGCGCCATGAAAGGAGAGGGCGATCATCGGACTTCCCCGTGGAGCCTGGCGAACTCATCGCCAACTCCATCGAGGAATGGATGATAGCGCTTCCAGGCATTCCCGGCCAGACGAATGATGGCCAGGTCGAGGAAAAGCGCGGTGCGTGTAGACATGCACTCTACTGGCTGATTCGAGCCAGAGCAATGATTGGCCGTAGGAAGCCCGTGATGCCTCATGGCAAAAGGTAACCGAAGGGGATGGGTTTTTTGGTGGGTGGCCTCATGGTTCATGTTTCTGGAGATCATTGAATAGCTGCCTGAGCTTTTTCTCAATCTCTTTTTTG
>Ga0315273_10000228_pt1 | contig 53850 bp, 49 predicted proteins | sample YL17G02_0_MG_FD_205753 | JGI IMG/M metagenome (GOLD analysis project Ga0315273, IMG submission 205753) | Sediment microbial communities from Yellowstone Lake, YNP, Wyoming, USA - YL17G02_0 | ecosystem: Environmental > Aquatic > Freshwater > Lake > Sediment | place: USA: Wyoming | collected... | reverse complement strand
CCGGGCCTTGAGATCTTTCGACGCCTCCGGGTACCAGCCAAACATCCCTCCGCCGCACACCCAGAAATTTATGATGCCGGCAAGGCTCTTGAACTGGTTTTCCATCGACCAGCTCGCGTCCGTCCGGTAAACGAATTTTACCGGGGAGTCAGGCGGCAGCGCCTTTTTCAAAAGCCGGCCATACTCGATGAAAAACTTGTCGTCATCGGGAAAACGGACCTCGTCGCCGTCCCAGGGGAACGCCTTGTAGCGCTTCTTGTGGTTGAAGAACATCTCGAACCGTGTTTTCGTCCACCCTTTTTCACGGAAGTGCCGCTCCATCTGGGAAACAACCCGGGTGAATTCGGCTTCATACCCGGGTCCGCCCCACCACAGGAACGAGGCAGGCCATTCCGGGTTGATGGGCAGATAAACGAATGGGATCGGCCGTGTCCCGCGCCGGGAGCCCGCGAACGCGGTTCCATCCAACAGCGGACCGTAGTGACTGTCGTAGAGGTCCCAGTTCTCGATGCGTTTCGAGTTGCCGGATCCAGTCAACTGCGGGGCAAACTCGGCGATGACCTTGCCTCCGTGCCCGTACCCGAGCTGGTGGTATGCGCCGCGGTGCTCGTAAAACAGGCGGTGGTAAAGGTGGGTCAGCCGGAACGAATCTTCACTGGGCACGCGGATGTTCGTGTATTGTTCGCCGAGAAACGAACTACCATAGGAATTGTGATCTACCAGAACGGCATCCTCATCCGGGATTCTCGCGTCTACAACTTTGAGCTCAACCGGCAAGGTCATCTTCTTCTTTCCGGTTTGCAGCAAGGCCAGGCATCGGTAGAGCCCTGGGATCGCGTCGCCGGGAACCCAGATGTCCACCCAGAAGGCCTGCGCCGTCTGCCTTTCAATGCGGTTGTCGGGATCGGGCATGCGGGACCCATAGGGCGGGGCAACAGGGACCAGGGCGTCCGGGTAGTAACGCTTGTCGGATTCGTTGAGGTGAAACCACTCGCGGAACAGATCCAGTTGGAGCTTGCCGCTCTTGTCCTCGAGGTTCACTTCCAGCCTGTAGTCCCCGCCCTCGGGGATCTTCACCACGAGCTGGAAGGAGACATACCCGCTTTTGGCGCCTGCGAGAGAAAGGGGCGATCGGGTGGTATGGAAGCCGGTTGGAATTCCGGCCGCGCCGCTGTCTGCAACGACGATGCCGCCGAATGGATCGGGGCGCAGGAATTCGGGAAGCGCCGCCAGTTCCGCAGCCAGGGAGATATTTATCAGCACCAGCGCGGCGACAATCGCCAGCGTACCGTATTTGAGACAGCATCTGAAATGAGGTGCCATCGTCGATGCGGCCCGTGGCAACCGGAGAGGATGGTTCGTGTTCTGCATGCCTGAAACTCCTTCACCGGGAAGTGAGTGGATGACTGCACAAAGCCCTATCCTAACGCAAAAACCTGTTCTCTGCGAACAAGTCATTCATGATCCTTGTTGGCCCGGAAACCGGCAGAATAGCACCTGCCGCGAGATTCGGCTTATGGGGAGAGATGCGATGGGAGACGCAGCCTCCGAGTGTCCCCCCGAACATGATGCATTCCAGCCGGCATGATGGTCCGGTGCGCGGCGACGTAGCTTATCCGTTATCAGCCGACAGGGTTCGTGTCCCTGACCTTTCAACAGCCTGCGAAAGAAGCGTTCGGCCGCCCCCCCGATCGCGACGGGGCTGAACAAGAACATCGATCACTCCACCGTCCTGGTCAACGGCGCACCAGAGATATTGCCTCTGACCCCGCATATTTACGAAAAGCTCATCCCGATGCCAATTGTCACCGAATCGGCCCTGTGGTCGCCTGAGTCTCCGGGCATAATCGGCCCCGAACTTCCGAAACCACTGTGATTTATTCGCTTGACTTGAATTTGCCGCCAGCATAATCTCAAATCGCAATGCGAAACATGATAAATCGCATTGCGGAAATTAACGCTAACGGAAGCGCAGGCCGCGCCGGGAGAGCTCCTGAGGCAACTCATGGGGTTTCGGATTCCACAGCGACAATACCAGCGGATCTCCGTGCCTGGAGGCGAACGTGATCCGGCGTTCTCGTCCGCTCCCTGGCGGTCGCGGCTCTTCCGGAATTCATCATGATCCCGTCGCCGGGTTATCCGTTGCTCCCCAGGCTTTCTCCGCCGGTTGCGAGCATTGAGAGCGAGAGGCGCAAAAGGCGCCATATTCTCTTTGCGTCCTGCGGGACTCTGTGTTTTTATTCTCGGGACTTTGGCATCAAGGGACGCGAAATGAAAAAGATCACGGGACGTTCGCTGACGGCCATCCTTGTACTGACTTTGAGTTCCGGGTGGACCGCGCCTGCTGGGCAGGGTGCGGAGGAACCCGGGTTGAAGTCCGGGGAGGTGATGGCGATCATGCAGACGGCGGCCTTGAAGGCCTGGTCCGGCTTGAGCGGTCTGGTCAGCGCCGACGGCAAGTTGACCCACGTCCAGCCGGTGGGCGCCGACCCGAAGAATTTCGATCCGGATCTCAGCCAGACGTATGGCGTCGGATCGATTCTTCTCGCCGGAAGCGAAATCTATCGCATGACTTTGATGAAAGAACGGACCCACGCTGCCCTGAGGATAACCAGCAGCCTTGATACCGCCCGGCCGCAGGAGACAATCCAAGTCGACTGGACGATACTTCGGCGCAAGCTCCCGGGGGTGACTGCGGAGAACGTGGCGGTGATGGACGGCGTCGCCGGGCGTTGGCTGCCGAGCCTGGCCTTGGATTCGAATCGTGACGGCAAGCCCGACCAGCTTGCCTTCCAGGCCGATTTCCTCCCGGGGCAGCGGAACACCTTCACGGTTTTTTCCGGCGTGGACCGGACCAAGCTCCCCGCCGCTCCTTCACCCATGGCGCATGCGGACGTGACGCGCCCGCAATCGCAGCTTAAGATCGAATGGCGCTGACCGGGGGCAAAAGGTTCACTGCAAGGGCAATTTTATCCCGGCCAGGAGATGGGATTCTGTAAGATTAGCGCAGCCGAATCTGCTGTCGCCATGACATGCGGCAGCCGTCGACCAAGTCTTTGCGTATAATGGCCATAATTGTGCTGTGTTGATTGGAGGAAAAATGAGGACGATTCAAACCGCAGATGTACAGGCCTACCGCCGGATGACGACAGAGGAGTTGCGCGCGCGGTTCCTTGTCCGTGACCTGTTTCAGCCAGGAAAAGTGGAACTGGTCTACACCGATGTCGACCGCGCCGTGGTCGGCGGGCTGATGCCGGTGTCCGCTCCCCTGGAATTGGAGGGGGGCAGGGAAATGGCTTGCGACTTTTTCTGCCAGCGCCGGGAGGCAGGCGTCATCAATCTTGGGGCGCCGGGTGTGGTTACCGTGGATGGAAAGGTCTTCCGCCTCGCCCCGCGCGAGTGTCTTTACATCGGCCGCGGCAGCCGCAAGGTGCTGTTTTCCAGCGATTCGGCGCAGAATCCTGCGGCGTTTTATCTCGCTTCATACCCCGCGCACGCCGATTTTCCAGTGGCTCATGGGGCGATAGAAAAGGCGAATCGACTGGAGTTGGGTTCACAAAAAGAATGCAACCGCCGCACGATTTTCCAGGTCATCCATGAAAAGGGGATTCGGAGCTGCCAGCTCGTCATGGGATACACCGTGCTCCACGAAGGCAGTGCCTGGAATACCTTCCCGCCGCACACCCACGACCGGCGCACCGAAGTTTACTGCTATTTCGACCTCCCGCAGCAGGGAAGCGTGCTCCATCTTCTCGGCACGCCCGACGAAACGCGGCACATCGTGATTCAGGAAAAGCAGGCGGTGCTCGCGCCTCCATGGTCCATTCATTCCGGCGTCGGCACGGGCAATTACAGCTTCGTATGGTCGATGGGAGGAGAAAACCAGGCCTTCGACGATATGGACAAGGTGGATTTGGAGAAACTCCGTTAGCACCGTTTTGACCTGAGCGCATTCCAATAACCGGCGAGGGCTTTGCCGATTTCGGATTGCGGATTTCGGAGCGCGGAATACCAATAGGGGAGATACGCGAAAATCCGCAATCCGCAATTCAACAACAGGAGCAGCGATGGGCGGTATCCTGGAAAAATTCACGCTTGATGGCAAGGTGGCTGTGGTGACGGGCGCTTCGCGCGGCCTGGGGCAGGGCATGGCTCTGGCTCTGGCTGAAGCTGGCGCGAACATTATGGCGGTCGACGTGATCGACTGTGCGGATACCCAGACTCATCTTCGAAAACTCGGCCGGCAGTGCGAACAACTGCAGATCGATCTCACGGCCGCGGGCGCGCCCGAGAAAGTGGTCGTCAGCACGGTCGCCGCATTGGGGCGGCTGGACATCCTGATCAACAACGCCGGCATCATCAGGCGCGCCTCTTTTCTCGAATTCAGCGAGAAGGACTGGGACGACGTGATGAACCTCAACATCAAGGCGACTTTCCTGCTCAGCCAGGCCGCGGTGCGCCAGATGACGAAGCAGGGTGGCGGCGGCAAGATCATCAGCGTCGCTTCGATGCTCTCCTTCCAGGGCGGCATCCGGGTGCCGTCCTACACATCCTCGAAAAGCGCTGTCATGGGGTTGACGCGGCTGATGGCCTGCGAACTGGGCCCGCTCGGCATCAACTGCAACGCGATTGCGCCGGGCTACATGGCCACCGACAACACCAAAGCGCTGCGCGAAGATCCGGAGCGGAACAAGGCGATCCTCGATCGAATCCCATCAGCCCGCTGGGGCACGCCGGATGATCTCAAGGGAGTGGTGGTTTTCCTCGCCTCCGAGGCTTCCTCTTACGTCAACGGCTACACCATTGCCGTGGACGGCGGCTGGCTCGCCCGCTGATTTTATTTGTGAAAGATAATTAACCAGACAGCCGATATGACCTGGAGAATCGTCCAGTTCAACGGCCGTGTCTCCGGGGAGAGTCTCCGGCAGCGTTTGAAGGTATTCGTCAGGAATGCCGCTCGGCGTGCGACAGCAGTGCCGGTATTCCGGCTTTCGTTCTGCCGCCGCGCATCGCGCGATCCAAGGTTTCGAGCGTACTGAAGGTGCCCAACGGGACTAATTCTTCTCCAGGCAAAGAGATGAGTACAGCCGTCTTTGATTCCAATGAAGTCCATCCCAAGCGCAGCTCAGGATCGCTCGTTCTTGCGATGGCGAGGCAAGCGGTCGCCGTAGAGGTAAACGATCTGCTACAGATTCAACTCCCCGATCAACCCAGTCTGCTTTCATTCAGAAGCAGGGTCGATGACATCATCGCGGACAGGGTCCAGATTGCATGGCCGACCGACGGCGGCGTTCTCGTCCCCATCCATAAACATCAAACCCTCACAATGTCGTTTGTGCGCGATGACGCCATCTATACCTTCAGCGGCATTGTCGAGGAGTTGAAACAAAGGCCCCTGGCCCAGCTTTCGGTGGCCACCGTGGGGCGGCCCGAGAGGATTCAGCGCCGGCAGTACTTTCGTGTGAAGTCCGTCCAGCCGGTCGAGTTGTTCGGTGAACAGCCGAATAATGAAGACGAGCGTCAGCCCCCGAAGGTCATCGCGATCAAAACCATTACGTTCGAGATCAGCGGATCGGGACTCTCGATCCGTCACGGTATCTCGGTCCCCCCGGGCACGCTGCTCGACTGCAAACTGTTCCTCGCTTCCGAAGACGCCACCATAAAAATCCTTTGCAAAGTGGTGCATTCCTCCCGCATCAGCCCCGGCACCGAAGCGGCCTTGTACCACATCGGGATGTTCTTTCTCTCCATAAATGAAGCAGATCGCACTCGAATCGTGCGTCACGTGTTCAGGGTCGAGGTGTGCTGAAGTTCCGCGGGCAGCAGCCGCCTTTTGGTCGCGGACCATTATGACGACCGAGCCTGGAGCATCAGTTCCCGTCTTCTGCTTCGTTTACCGCTTGAGAACCGCTGCCGTGTATCGGATCGCCCGCTTCACGTAATCGTTTTCGTCAGAAACGGCTTGCTCGATGGCGGGGAGCGCCGCCATTGCCTGTGGTCCGATGTTTTGAAGAGAATTGGCAGCCTGCAGGCGGATCCATGGGTTGTCGTCCTTGCAGAGGCAGGTCTGCAGGACAGCGAGGGCTTCATCTGTCCGTCCGACACGGCAGAGCGCTTCCCCTGCCGCGACGCGGACCGATCCGGAGGCATCGTGAAGGCGCCCCGTCAGAGCATCGGCTGCCGTTCCTGCCTTGCCGCGCAGCATGACGCAGCCCAGCGCCGCCCAGTAGCGGATGCATTCGTTTCCGTCCTCCAGCCATCGGACCAGCTTTGGGAGGTTCGACGCATCTCTTTGCGCGGCCGCATCGGCGACTGCCAAGATTCTCTCCAGAGGGTAGACCCTTGGGTCTCGCGCGTTGTCGAACCCCTCGAGGGGAGAGCCTTCGGGGATGAAGCCATTGTCTCGTACTTCGAGCATGTGTCCGCGCAAGGCAGCTCGCATTCGGTCAAGCACCGGCCTGTGTTCCGGACTGCCGACAAGATTCTTTACCTCGTAGGGATCGTTCAAAAGATCGTACAGCTCCTCCATGGGCTTTTCCTCCCAGAAGAATTTCTGCGGGCCGAAAAGCTTTCCCTCCCGATAGGCTTTCTCCCAGGCCGCCATGGACCGCATCTGGAACATGTACTCGATGTGCTGCCCGTAGATGAGATGCGGCATGTAATTGCGCAGGTAGCGGTAACGCTTGTCCCTGACCGTTCGCACCATGTCGTAGCGTTCATCCATGCGGTTGCGGAAACTGAACGCATACTGCTGCGGGACAGGCTTGCCCGGACCGGCAAAAAAATGACCCTGGAGATGTTTTGGCAAATCGACCCCGGCGAGATTCAGTACAGTCGCGGCAAAATCCACAAAGGAGACGGGAGCATCGACGCGTGCGCCGGGATCGGCGGGCGCGAGATGGCGATATTTCTTCGGAAACCGCATGATCAGTGGTACATGGGTGCCGCTGTCGAAAGGGAAGCGTTTGCTGCGTGGCAGCACGCCTCCGTTGTCCCCGTAATAAAAGACGATCGTGCCTTCCGCAAGGCCGTCCTCTTCCAGCTGGCGGAGCAGCTTGGCGACCTGTTCGTCGAGCCGGGCCATCTGGTCAAAGTAATTGGCCCAATCGGTGCGAAACTCGGGCAGGTCGGGATGATAGGCAGGCAACTCTATCCGTGCCGGATCGGCGGGAGTCGACAGGGGTTCGTATCTGGCGATATTCTCCGCAAAAAGCTGGCTTTCGTGGGTAACCTCGTGGTTAAAGACAGCGAAGAAAGGTTTTCCTTGCGGACGATTCCGCCAATGAGCCGTCCGGCTGGATTCATCCCATGTATCTTTCACATCAATCGGCGTGTTGTAGTCGGTCTTGGCATTGTTGGTGCAGTAGTAGCCGGCATCACGGAGGTATGCGGGGAAACCGCGCAAGGCAGCGGGAGTTTTTCCCTGCGCCCGCATGTGGTGCGCCGGGCCACAGCTGGTGGCATACATGCCGGTGATGAGTGTGAACCGGGACGGCGCACAAACCGGGGCCTGCGAAAAGCAGTTCTGGTAGAGGATGCCTTCCGACGCGAGGCGATCGAGAGTCGGAGTCCGGGCGAGTTTGTAGCCATAGCAGCCAAGGAAAGGATTGTTGTCCTCGCTGACGATCCAGAGGATATTCGGTCGGAATGCCGCCGCGCCAGGAGCCTGTTGCATTTCCGGCCGGGTAAATGAAACTGCGGCCAATCCTGTTTGCTTCAAGAAACTGCGACGATTCAGATGCTTCATAGTCAGACCCCCAGGTCATGACCTTAGGGTTCGCGCAAAAATAAGTTCACATTTTGGCGCGAGCCCTTAGATCAAAACTTTAAAATGACTCTGCTTAAAATGCGCGCTCACGAAACTGATCATCATACTGCGGGCTCCCGAGGGCAGGAAAGCCAAAGTCGAATTCTGTATTGCGGCTGCATGCCGGCGGACCGCAAAATATATTCCGGCTGTCTGATAATTCCGGCTGAGGGCATCTGCAATCGCTGGTATCCTACCCCCACCCACAAAACTCGAGGGGAATTGGTCGAGTATGGTCTGGTAACGTGGGAGGGGAATGATGAGCGGATCAGCAGAATCCAGCCGCAGAGATTTTCTTGTGAAGATGGGCGGCGCCGCACTGGCAGCCGGCTGGTCGAAGCCTCCAGCTGCAGCAGCCGGGGCCAATAAAAATCAAAACGTCCTCTTCATTGCCGTCGACGACCTCAACGACTGGATCGGCTGCCTTGGCGGCCACCCGGATGTCCGCACCCCGAACATGGACCGGTTGGCGCGCCGCGGTGTGCTTTTCTCCAACGCCCACTGTCCCGCGCCGCTCTGCAATGCTTCCCGCGCCGCCTTGCTCACGGGTGTCCGGCCCTCCAGCTCCGGGGTATATACCAATTCCCAACCGATGCGACAATCGGAGGCCTTGCGCGACGCCGTGACCCTGCCGCAATATTTCATGAGCAACGGGTACCGCGTCAATCGCACCGTAAACCTGATGGACATATATCCGACCTTGATCGAGCTCTGCGGCCTGCAGGCAAGAAACGGGATCGAGGGGGCCAGCCTCCTGCCGCTGTTGAGAAATCCCCAGGCGGAGTGGAATCGACCCTCGGTGACCACCTACCTGCGGAACAATCACTCCGTGCGCAGCGAACGATGGCGATATATCCGATACGGGGATGGCACCGAGGAACTCTACGACCACCGAAACGATCCCCTGGAGTGGAACAACCTGGCCGGAAAGCCGGAGCTTAAAAAGGTAAAAGCCGAGCTGGCCCTCTGGCTGACGAAAATCAACGCTCCCGAATCGCCTGCCTCCACAGGTGCGCCGGAAGGCGATTATTGAAAATCCTTTCCGCACCGGGAGCTGGGCTCGCAGAGCACTGGAGGACCATATGAGCCGCAAAGTGAATCGCCGCACATTTATCGCAAAATCCGGCCCCGCGACCGCTGGCCTGCTGGCCGGCGTTCTGAACCGGGCGCCCGGAATCCTACTGCCCGGTGCAGGATGGCAGTCCGGGACGAGACGCCCCAATATTCTCTGGCTGATCGCCGAGGATCTTGGCCCTCATCTCGGCTGCTATGGCGCCGGCCAGGTGTGGACGCCGAATCTGGACCGGCTTGCTGCCGAAGGAGTCCGATACGCCAACGCCTTTACCACCGCTCCGGTCTGCTCGCCCAGCCGCTCGGCCTTCATGACCGGCATGTATCAGACCACGATCGGCGCTCATCAACACCGCTCGCACCGCGATGACGGCTACATGCTTCCGGCGGGCGTGCGCGCCGGAACGGATTGGATGCGCGCCGCCGGCTATTTCACGGCCAATATCCGCACATTCCCGGGCGATCTGGGCATCAGGGGCACAGGAAAGACCGATTGGAATTTCACCTATGTGGGGAAGCCGTTCGATTCCGAAGGATGGGAAGACCTGAAAACTCACCAGCCGTTTTTCGCCCAGGTCAACTTCAGCGAGACTCACCGCCCGTTCACCTCGCCGCGACGCGCCGATCCCGCCAAAGTAGATATCCCCCCTTATTACCCCGACCACCCGCTCACGCGGGAGGATTGGGCGAAGTATCTGGATGCCGCTACGCAATTGGACGACAAAGTCGGCCGGATCCTGCGACAGCTGGCTTCCGATGGCCTTGCCGAAAGTACAATTGTCGTGTTCTTCGGCGACAACGGGCAGGCGCACGTCCGGGGCAAACAATGGTGCTACGACAGCGGATTGCACGTTCCTCTCATCATCCGGTGGCCGGCGTCCCACGCGGCCCCGAAATGGATAAAGCCGGGCGCTATCGACAACCGTCTCATCGCATCTATCGATTTTCTGCCGACCATGCTCGACGTGGCGGGGATGAAAAGACCTGCCCGAATGCAGGGCCGGATTTTTCTCGGGGACAGGACTGCCGCGCCTCGCGAATACATTTTCGGCGCGCGGGACCGGTGTGATGAGACAGTGGCGCGATTTCGCACCGTACGCGACCGGCGTTTCCGCTATATCCGGAATTTCATGCCGGAGAGGCCGTTCCTTCAGCCGAACGAGTACAAGGAAAAGCAGTATCCGGTATGGAATCTCCTGAAGCAGCTGGAAGCCGAGGGTAAACTGACGGCCGTCCAGAGGTTTCTCACGGCGCCGTCGATGCCCGCCGAAGAGCTTTACGACCTGGAGACCGATCCGCATGAGATCCATAATCTCGTCGACTCGTCATTTCCGGAACACAAGGCATCCCTGCGGCGGTTGCGTAGCGCGCTGAGCCGATGGATCGAGGAATCGGAGGACCAGGGCCGTGCGCCGGAACCGCCCGAGGTGGCGAAAGCAAAGGGCTCGACCAAGCCCGGCAGCAATCCCAACGCTAATGCCATCCTTGACAGGAGTCCTGATGGGAAGCGGTAGACACACCAACATCTCGAGGAAAAGCCATTTCGCTGCATTTTGGAATTGCGGACCTCGAGGAGGCTCCTTAATGCTGGCGAGAATCTCCGCACGAAGGGCTTGCCCCATATTTCCATTGCTGCTGATGAGCTTTCTGACTGCGATCCCGTTCGGCGCAGCGCAGGAATCAGCGATTCAAGTCGAATTGAATCCGTCTGCTCCAACCGCAGACGATGTCCTGACGTTTAAACTGAGCGGGATCTGGCGTGACGGATGCGTCCCCCAGTCGCCGGTGGTTTCGATCATCTCCGGGCTTGTGCGGATACAGACATCGAATTCAGCGGCATTTTGTGTCCAGGCTCTGACGCCCTGGACTCTGGACGGGAGCGCAGGAAAACTGACGGCTGGAGACTATCTTCTGGTAGTCGAATACTCCGGAGCGAATGTGCCGTCTCCTGTCGAGATCGGCAGAAAAGCCCTGACGATATCCAGCTCTTCCGCAGCCAACGAAGTCGTTCTGCCCATCGTGGTCAATGGAGCCTTCGCCGAAAAGCTCCACTATCAGACAATATTCACGATCCTGAACGCATCCAGGCAGCAGGTACAGACCTCTCTGCAGGTCTATAGCAACCAGGGGAAGCCAGGCGGCGTTTTCTGTGCTCCCATTGCTCCGCCGCCGTCCAGCGCCACCTCTCTGCTTGTACCCGGCGCAGAATCCGTCCAGTTCACCTCTGCGGACCTCCCTTATCTCGACGGCTGGGCTCTCCTCCGATGGGAGGGATCTGCCTCTCTTCTCGCTGCGGAGGAACTCACCCTGGTTGCAGCCGCACCGCAGGCCTGCCTTCTGGTCTGCAACCGGCCTTCCACCGAAAAACTATCGAGCACCCAGATACCTGCGATCAAGCCCGCCAAGGAATTCCGGCTCCCCGTTACGTTCAATCTATACCGGCAGACTGCGCTTGCCATTATTAATCCTTCGGCCGTGGAGACTGCCACGGTCCGAATCTCCCTTTTGGATCTCTCCGGGAAGAATGCCAATCTGGGGGTCCCGGACAGCTTCGAAATCAGAATCCCTCCGCTGCAGCGGGTGAGTAAGTTTCTCTGGCAGTTGGCCCGGGAGAGCTCGGCCTTGACGGTTGTCATTCCGGCTCCGGAATCGTTTCAGGGGTCTGTGATCCTTGCGTCGAACATCCCGATTGCAGTCGGCGCGCTTCACATCATGTTTCCCCAGGGCAAGTTTGTTGCCATCCCCAGCTTCTCCCCATTTCCCTGATGGCAGCGGCGAATTCGGTGTCCCCATCTTTTTACCCACCAAGCCCCCAAACAAAAAAATACGAGAAGAGCCGGATGGGAGTGATTTTTCATGGCAGTCTCTGTGTCGTGGTGCCCCGGTGGTGATTTTTATTTGGCGGCGGCTTTCCCTCCCCGGGCGGATCGGCATCTGTCGGCTTCAAGCCGGCACAGCACGAATCCCTTACATTCAAGGTGAGGGCCATTCAGTCAGCGGGCAGCTTCTTGCCGGGATTCATGATCCCGTGGGGATCGAGCAGGCGTTTGAATTGCCGCATCCATCCGAGCGCGACCGGATCGAGGCCGGCGGCGACGTGATCGCGCTTGAAGATGCCGATGCCGTGCTCGCCCGTCAGCGATCCGCCGAGCGCAATCGAAGCGTCCAGCACTTCACCGGCGGCCTTTTCCACCCGCTTCATCATTCCCGCATCACGACGATCGCAAAGGATGGTTGGATGGAGGTTTCCGTCGCCGATGTGTCCATAGACGACGATGCTCAGATCATTTGCCCGTCCGATTTCCCTCAGGCGCGACACCATTTCGGGAATCTTGCTGCGCGGGACCGTGATGTCCTCGCCCAGCTTGTTCCGCCCGAGGCGGGCAATGGCCGGGCTGATGCTGCGGCGGGCTTCCCACAGCTCTTCGGATTCCTGCGCCGATTTCGCATGACGCACTTCACGCGCGCCGGACTTTTTCAGGATTTCGGCTACGAGCCCGATATCGCGCCCGACCAGCGCCTCATCGCCATCCACCGCCACCAGCAGCAGCGCCTCGACGTCGGTCGGCAGGCCCAGATGCTTGAACTCCTCGACAGCGCGGGTTGTTCCCTGGTCCATGAGTTCGGTCACCAGCGGCACCACGCCCGCCTGCAGAATGTTCCCGACCGCAACGCAGGCATCCGCAAGCCTGGGGAAGGCCGCCAGCGCGGTCCGCTGCGCCGCCGGTTTCGGTATCAGCTGCACGGTGATCTCCGTGACGACGCCGAGCGTTCCCTCGGAGCCGATGAAGAGCTGCTTGAGGTTGTAGCCGGCGACATCCTTGATCGTGCGTCCGCCGAGGCGCATGACGTGTCCCCCGGCCAGCACCAGCTCGAGCCCGAGGACGTAATCACCGGTGACGCCATACTTCAGACAGCGCGGTCCGCCTGCGTTGGTGGCGACATTCCCGCCGATGGAGCACTGGTACACGCTCGCCGGGTCGGGGGGATAAAACAGCCCCTGCTTTTCGACGGCTTTCTGGAGATCGAAGGTAATGACGCCCGGTTGAGCGACCGCGAGCGAATCGGCCACGGAAACTTCGAGAATTCGATTCATGCGCGCCAGGTTCAGGCAGATCGACCCTTTAACCGGGATGGACCCGCCGGCGAGGCCTGTGCCCGACCCGCGCGGCACCACGGGTATACGGAGGTTGTCCGCCATGCGCAGAATCGATGCCACGTGTTCCGTCATTTCCGGGTGGGCGACTGCATCCGGTCGTGTTTCCGCCCAGGTTCCGTCGTAAGCATAGGCGACCAGATCTTCCGGTGCCGTGCTGAACCGCTCACCGCCGATTGATTCACGCAATTCCGCTGCTATTTTCGGATTCATTCACTTCACTCCAAAAATGCTTTGCCACGGATTACACGGATTACACGAAATAATCTGGGGTAATCCGTGTAATCTGTGGCAGGTTTTGGGTGCGTCATTTTTCCTGGTCCAGGCTTTCGTCCAGGATCTGGACGACATGCTTGACTTCGATTTTATTTGTGCCGCGCTTGCGCCCCCAGTCGAGCTGCATCAAGCAGCCGGGGTTTGCGCTGACGACCAGTTGAGCGCCGGTCGAGGCGACGTCCTGCATTTTACGATCGAGCAGGTCGAGCGCCATCGCCGTGTGCGTGATGTTATAGATGCCGGCGCTTCCGCAGCAGCGGACCGGGAATGAATCCGGGAGCGGAGCCACATCAAGCCCCTGCACGCGGGCGAGCAGGTTGCGCGGCTGCTGCCGGACGCCCTGCACGTTAGCCAGGTGGCAAGGATCATGATAGGTCGCACGAGCCGGAGTATGCGCGAGTTTCATTTGAGCGGGCCAGACGGCGTCCAGCCATTCGGCGATGTCGCGCACCTTGAAACTGAAACTCTTTGCGCGCGCCGCCCAGGCCGGATCGTCGTGCAGCCACTCGGCATACTCTTTCAACGCGCCGCTGCATCCGGCGCAGTCGGTCACGATCGCTTCGACGCTTTCCAGGTCCTTTTCGAACAGGGCGATGTTGCGCCGAGCCATGTCGCGCGAGAGCTCCAGCATCGCCTGATCGTCCTGGGGAGCGCCGCAGCACATCTGGCCGCGCGGGGTGACGACCTCGCAACCGACACGCGTCAACACTCGCACCGTCGCCCGGCTGACCTCGGGCATGGCCACATTCATCATGCAGCCGAGAAAGTAAGCCACGCGATGCTTCTTCTCGCCCTGAGACTCCGTGATGTGCGCCAGCTCCCGGCGAACCGGTCTGCCCAATTGCGGCGAGAATTCTACCAATTGGCGAATTTTGATCCCGATTCCGGGGATCCAGCCCAGGATCAGCGCGCCGAGCCGATCGAGACCAAGCGCCCGCACGAGACGCAGCGGCAGGGAGAGAATTTCGGCGCGCCCGGCGCCGGTGAGGATATGGCGCAGCACAAATTTCATCAGCACCGACCGGGGATGCTTTTTCTCGACCGCAACACGGCCGCGCAGAATCAACTCGCCGATGCGAACCCCGGGCGGGCAGACGGTATTGCAGGCTCGGCAATCGAGGCAGTGATAGAGATGCTCCTCGACGCCGCGGGTGATGCCGAGGATCCCGTCTTCCACGGCCCGCATCAGGCTCAGCCGCCCGCGCGGCGAAAAAGTCTCCAGCTGCGTTTGCTGGTAAGTCGGGCAAACCGGCAGGCAGCGACCGCAGCGGATGCAGCCCTGAAGCTCGTCGTAGCTTGGCAGCGTTGCACCAAAGACCCGTTGTCCCGGCGCCGGATCATAAACACCCATCAGTTCAAGTCTCCGGCTCTGAATATTAATGATATCCGCCGCGAATTGCACGGACTACGCGTTCCTGCTGCCTGAAAAACAGGTCTGCTGCTAAGATGGGCCCATTCGCAAATTGCGGAGGATTGTATGATCATGAAAGTCTCTCCTGATGCTCTTCGCAACAATCTGAAGCTGATTTGGATTCCCGCCCTGGTTTCTCTGGGTGTCACACTCCTGCGACTGACCGGCGAACTGAGGCATTGGTCCGAGCGTTGGTTCAGCACGGAGACCGGTGGAACCGACCCGCACGGCCTCAGCTGGATTGTCGGCATCACCTGGCTGGCGGCGCCGTTCGGAGTCTATTTTGCCGTCAGGCTGATGCGCGCGGGGCAGGTGCCCCGATCGGCCGGAAAAGTGGTGGTCTGCGGCGTTCTTGGATTGGTCATCATTTTCTGTTCGCGCTTCCTGTTTAGACTTTTTCCGGGGCATTTCCCCGAAATCCTCATTCCGCTCTGGCTGTGCTGGGTAGCGGCAGCTTCTCTGCAGTATTTCGCCTGGCCTGCGCTCTTCAAGCTGCAGCTCGCCTACGGGTTCGCATCTCGGATACCGGTGGCTGCAGCGATGTTCCTGGCCATGGCCGGCAATTGGGGAACTCATTACGATTACGTGGGGACGCCGCTGCAATTCCAAATGCCGCTGATTCCCAGGTATCTCTGGCTGGCATTCTTTCCACAGCTTGTCGCCTGGGTTTCTTACACTGTCGTCCTCGGAATGCTGGCGGCTTCGGTGGCCTGTTTTGTCGTGCGACCCCGAAAAGCCTGAGCCCCCGCCCCGTTCGCGCGACGGCAGTCTGCCGCGAGTCAGGCTAATGTCAGCCCCGCAATCGTCCGATGGGATAATAAGACGGACGGATCACTGGGCTGATGACCTTCTGCCGGATCCAGTATCCGGGTCGACGCCGATCCGGATTGCAGGGGTTTTCATGAGCACACCAGGACGTGAGGGATTTGGAACTTTCAATTGCCCGAATTGCGGGGCCGCGGCCGCGCCCGAAAGCGAGTCCTGCGCCTTTTGCCGATCCAGCCTGGCGATAAAAGTCTGCGCTTCCTGCTTTGGCTCCGTGGCCATCGGCATGCACCGCTGCCCGTGGTGTGGAGCCGGCGTTGACGGTGGCGGCCCGGCTGCAGCGGTCGTCCGCAAATGCCCGCGCTGCGAGTCCAATTTATCCTGCATGAAGGTCGGTGACCACACGCTCCGTGAGTGCGAGCGCTGCGGTGGGCTCTGGGTAAGCAGGTTCGCTTTCCAGCAGATCTGCACTCGAGAAGAGCAGCAGGAAGCGGTGCTGGGCTTCGAGGCAGTGGTTGAGCAGGGAAGTGCAGCGACGAAACCTGCCCCGGTGCGGGTCTACATCCCCTGCCCCGAGTGTGGGAAGCTGATGAACCGCCAGCAGTTTGCCGGGTGTTCGCGCATCATCCTGGACTGGTGCAAGGAGCACGGGGCCTGGTGTGACCGCAATGAACTTCACCGGATCGTCCGATTCATCCGGGACGGCGGGCTCAAGAAGTCGCGGGAGCGGGAAAAGCAGAAAATCGAAGATGAAAAGGCGCGACTGCGCGAGCACCAGATGGGTCTCTCGGCCCTGTCGCTTCATCCCAATGAGGGGGCCTATATCACGTCAGGGTGGAAGGAGGATTCGGATCCACTGCTCCGAATCCTCTCTTCCGCATGGCTTGATCTGAACAAATAACCGCACACCGCCGCGATGCGCGAACCGGCGCAGAGGATCAGCGCAGGGTGAAGATCACAGTGACGGTCGCAACCACCGGCACCGGTTCGCCGTTCAGGATCGTGGGGGAATACTTCCATTGCCGCACCGCCTCCACGGCCGCCTCTCTCAGCAGGGGATGGCCGCTGAATACGCGGATATTTTCCACGTTGCCATCCTCATCCACCCTCACGTCGAGAACGACTATTCCCGACACCCGGGATGCGATTGCGATGTGCGGGTAGATTGGCTCCACCCTTCTGATCAACCTCGATGCCTGAATCTCTGAGACCCTTCGCAGGGGATCCTTCTTCGGAGTCGGCTTCGGTGGCGGCGGCAGAGGCGCCGCAACGGAGTTTTCGAGGTCCAGGTTTCCAAGCGTACCGCTTGAGACTCCGACGGGACTCCCAATCGCGAGGTTGCCGGGAAAGCCTGTGATGGTGCCGGCATTTCGCCCTACAGGCACCGGTTCTGGATCCGGCGGGGCAATTCGATCGGGTATCCTGTCCGGGAATTCAAAATCCTTCCGCTCGATGGGTTGAGAAACAACCGCCTCCTCTCGTGGAATCGGCGGTGCGGGTGGGGTTAGCGCCGGCGGGGGTTCGGGGGCGGCAATCAGAAAGCTGATCAGATCGACTACGGGCACCGCACCAATGAAAATGAGCGGCAGCATGACCAGGATGACCAGCGCCAGGAAATGAGCCGTGGTAGAGACCAGAAACAGCGCAATTCTCCTGGCGGTGGGGAGGGCTTCGTGGGCGGCTGCCGATTCCTCCTGATTATTTGGACACCGGATTCGCCCTGATGTTCCGGCGCGGGTAACGAGGGGTTCGCGCGGCGCATTTCCTGGGTCCACGAGCGCCCAACGATGTGTGATAATAGTCCTTCATGAATCGATCACATTTTTTCGCTGGCGGGACAAACGAGCCGGTGAATTATTTTTTTCTGCAGGAGTAGAGCGGAGGTCGCTATGGGACACGACGCAAGATCGCCTTTCGACGATGCCGAGCTTTACGATGTTCTATTTGGGGAACTGGGGTTCGATCGGGATTTCTACCTGGAGCTGGCGAAGAGAGCCCGCGGCCCGGTCCTGGAGGTTGCGTGCGGCACCGGGCGAGTCCTGATCCCCTGCCTTCAGTCGGGCATCGACATCGACGGGTTGGACCTGTATCCAACGATGCTCGATGGTCTGAGAGTCAAGGCGGCCGAACTCGGGCTTAAACCACGCCTTTATGAGGGGGACATGCGCGACTTCACGCTGAGGCGGCGCTACGCGCTCCTGTTTATCGCCTTCAACGGCTTTGTTCATAGCCTGACCACCGAAGATCAGCTGAAGACGCTGCGAGTGTGCAGGGAGCACCTGCTGCCGGAGGGAGAACTGGTGTTCAACATCTTTTTCCCGGGAATCGAGTTTCTGGGATGCCAGCAAGGAGTGCCGATCCTCGAGCAGGAAGTGCCTCACCCGCGCACCGGGCTGCCGGTGCGCATCTACGACACCCGAACCCTGAGCCGCGTCGAGCAGGTGCAGCATTCCCGAATCGAAATCCAGGAACTGGATGCCGCAGGGGGAGTGGCCGCCTCGCACTTTTCTGACACCGACATGCGGTGGACGTTCAAGACTGAAATGGAGCTTCTGTTAAGGGTGGCAGGATTCAGCAGTTGGCAGATTCATGGCGGATTCGATGGGCGCCCGCTGACCTCCGAGAACGACCTTATGGTTGTGTTCGCCCGGAAATAGCCGGTCCCGCGGATCGAATTCGGAGTGCGGCGGCATGACATACCTTCGAATTGCGAATTGCGAATTAAAAATCCCCAGTGCGATTGCGTGTTCTTCCTGGCGCACTTCATACAATGCTCCAACCCACCCGTTGCCCGAGCACCCAATTTGCAATGTGCAATGTGCAATCCGAAGGCGTCGTCGTGCCGCCGCACTCCAAGAGTGGCGTTTACTGCAGCTTGAAGTTTACCGTGATGGTTGCCTTGACCTGAACCGCTTTGCCTTCCTTGGTTCGCGCCGGCTTGAACTTCCACTGCTTGATGGCCTCGACCGCTGCCGCCGACAACCGGGGATCCGGTGATTTGAGCGCGTTTGCCTCAACAACCGATCCGTCTGCGCCGACCGTAATCTCGAGTTCCACCGGACCAGTGACTTTTTCCTCCTTGGCCGCCGCAGGATAGCTGGGATTCACCTTGCTGAGCAGAACCGGTTCGGAGACATCCTTGTTCTTTTCCGAGCGCGCGGGCTTCGCCTGGGCGCCTTTGTCCTGATCCTGAGCCGGCGATACAGCCGGGCCAAGCACCAACAGAGCAGCGATAATCATGAAAGTCAGTTTTTTGAGCATTGCATTCCTCCTGGGTTTTCAGCGCGGCGGGCCCCGAAGTTCGTTGTGCCGCGCCTTGGTACCAGGAGGCGAGGTGCAGCAGAAATCGTGTACAGCGGCGTTCGAAAAAAATCACGCTCGTGGGCCGCGGCGCGCGATCTACTGGAGCTTGAAACGAACGGAGACGGTGGATTGAACTTTAACGGGTTGTCCCTTGATGTCGAGTGCCGGCCGAAATTTCCACTGTCTGACGGTTTCAACGGCTTCCTTGGTCAGGCGGGGATCGGGATCTTCCAGCACTGAAACATCGAGGACCGCACCGTCGACGTCAATGATCAGGTTCAGAACAACCACTCCTTCGACTTTTTCCTTTTTCGCATCCGCGGGATATTTGGGCGGTACCGAGTAAATGAGCTTTGGTTCGGTAATCCCCTGTGCGGATGCTGCAGGCCTGGTTCCGGCCTTCGATCCGGTTGGAGCCTCCGGTTCGACAAAGACGAAGAGGTAGGGCGCGGCAGGGCCGTCCATCCCGCCGACAACAGCCCGCCCTCCGCGCGCGACAACCACGGTGGAATCGGCAAGATTTGTCTCTCCCTGCCGAAAGACGATCCGGTAGGTCGCGTTGTTGTTGTCATAGCGGAGCAAGGTAGCCGTCATTTTGATATTGGCGTCTTGCAGAGGTGGGAGATCGACAGCTTTCCCAATCGCAGCCATTTCGCTCTTGCCATCCTGCCGTTGCCGGGCGGGGTCGAGCCGGAATGTAATCCAGAGTTTTTCGGCGGCCTTGGAGAAGGCCAGGCTTTTTTCGACAATCTGGCGCCGGCCGATGTCGCTCGATGCCGCGGGTTCCTCCGTCAACGGGATTACGGTGCCCGGCACCAGGAGGGCGCCGCCGCTTGCCGATTGATCCTTGGAGGGATAACCCACCAGCACTGCGAATGCGGTCCTGATCGGTTCCTGGGGGGATGCGGCAGGCGCGGCGGCGATCGCCGGTATTCCAGCGCAGATCAGACAGGCTCCGAGCAGTGGTGCGCGAAAAAGATTCATGGCTTTCCTCCCTTTCCCCGATCCTCAGCGGGCGGCTGAAAGGTCATGTAAAGCGGGGTGTCTTTATCGAGCCACATCAGAACTTCTCCTTCGCCCAGGGGCGGTGCTTCCTGGACGGCGATTACCCCCTGAGGCGCCGGGGGCAGCGTCGACAGTCTGGCCCAGTGGAAAGCAACGGCGACAACCGCGAACAACGCGGCTGCCGCGGCCGCAAATGCCCAGCGGGGTTGACGGCGCTGCTGCCTTTCACGAATCAGCGACGCCATGCGGGCGGCCGCTTGTCCGGGCGACAGACAGGGCGGCCGTTCGGCCCACCTCTTAAATGCGTCCTCGAACCGCTCTTCCGGCGCCTTATTGACCGGCGGCTTCATATCTCTTTCCCTCCAGAGGCTCCCACTTCCTGTAAAACCTCACGCAAAATATCCCTGGCCCGCCTTCGGTGCGAACGTACCGACGCCGGCGCAAGCGCGAGCGCTTTACCGATCTCGCTGTCCGTCATTCCCTCGATCACCGTCAGGTGCATCACCGCGCGCTGGCGGGCAGGGAGCAGGCCCAGCACCTGCTGGACATGAATGCTTTCCCGGTCGGATGCGCTGGAGGGATCGGCGCCGTCGGCCACCGCGGCCAGGGCGACAAAACGCCAGCGCCGCCGCGCGCGGCGCAGGCAGCGTCGGGCGACTATGCGAATCGTCCAGGCCGGAAATGCGGCGCAGTCTCTCAGAGTCGAAAGCTTTTCCCAGACGACCATCAAAGCCTCCTGAACACAATCCTCCGCCTCCGAATCGCCGACAACGGAACGGGCGATTCGGACCAGGCGGCTCCAATGGCGTTCCACAAGGCTGGAAAACGCTTCAATATTGCCGCTCTGTGCTCTCTGAATCAGTTCGAGCTCGTTTGCATCCACTTCAAAAAGAGTATCCCAAGTCGCCAAATCGTGTACATCGTCACAGGATTGAATCAAGCGCGGCCCGATGAGAGATCGCCTGGCCGCGGAAAATATATCCGAATCTGCCGCCGGGAAGCCAGGTTTCGAGGCGGCTCCCCAGACTTGCACAAAATAAGGTTGACAAAGAATTTGTCTGGGGATATATACATACCGACGGTCGGTATGTAATAAGAAATCCTGCAGGTGGATCATGGCAGCTCGATTCAATAGGCCGGACCTGAAGTCAAAGCTGGTCGATGCGGCGTGGGAGTTGTTCACCATCCTCGGTTATGACGGCACCACTATCGAAGTCATCATCGACAGGGTCGGCGTTTCCAAGGGGGCTTTCTATCATTACTTTTCCGACAAGCAGGAAATCCTCGATGCCGTGATGGAACGGATGATCTCTGCCGGTTTGGAGGACTTGAAACTCATTACCGAGGATTCGGAGCTGTCTGCACTCGCCAAACTTAATCGGTACCTCGCCTCCAGTCGGAGTTGGCGGCTGTCCAGCATGGAAACGGTCCTGGAAGTCGCACGGGTAATGTACCGGGACGAGAACGTCATCATCCGGCACAAGATGCATCGGCGGGTCGTCGCCGCGGCACAGCCACTACTTGCGGCCATCATCTCCCAGGGTGTCCGTGAAGGCGTATTCCGGTCGGATGATTCCGATGAGACGGCTTTCTTTTTGCTCAATGTGCTCAACGTGATTGGCGAGATCCAGACTCGCTCGCTGCTCGACCTGAGGCTCGAGCCGGGCAGCGTTACGCGGCTCGAGCGCCGGGCCGATCTGTATATCGGTTTCCTCGAGAAACTACTCGGTATGCCCAAGGGGTCCATCGAGAGAATTGAACACGGCATTTTTGAGAGAATCGCAGAATCCATTCGCCCGCATGGTGTGCCAGGAAAGGGGGAGAGCCATGGGACAGACTAGCTCACGTAGTCTCGACGCAATGCTTGATCGAGGTGCGTCTCCAAGCCACGCCAGAACCGGTGTGCACGCGCTGGGGACGATCTTTCTCAAAATCATTCTTCAATATCTGATTATGGGTGTGGTACTTCTGACATCCGCAGGAACGTTTTTCTGGTCCCGAGCCTGGGTCTACGTCGGTCTGGGCGTGCTCTGCTTTGCGCTCAACGCCCTTGTTGTTTCTCATAACAACCCGCAAATGATTGTGGAACGGCACCGGAAACGCGGGGACACCAAGGCGGCCGATAAGATTCTGACTTCATCGATTACCATAGCGACCATCGCCATGTGGATTGCCGCCGGAATCGACGCGGTCCGCTTCGGCCGGTTCGTTCTGTCTCCTGTCGCATTGGCTACCGGGACTGCATTTCACCTTGCGGGAATGGCTATCATCGGCTGGGCCATGGTGACCAATCCATTTCTGGAGAAGAGCGTGCGCATCCAGTCCGATCGCGGCCAGGAGGTTGTCAGCACCGGGCCCTACGGCATTGTCCGGCACCCGATGTACTTTGCCATGATACTCATCGGCATTGCCTGCCCGCTGATTCTGGGCTCGGCATGGGCTTGCGTGCCGCTCGCTCTGTACATTCTGTTGTTTATTCTGCGAACTCATTTTGAGGACAAGACTCTGCGCCGGGAACTTCATGGTTACCAGGCGTACACACTGGTGACATGCTATCGCCTTGTTCCGCTGGTTTGGTAGCTGCGCAAGATAGCCGCGGCACTCCAAAGGGGATTGACTAGGTAAGCGTGATGATGAGCCGGCGTTCTAAAGCCGAGGCCTCCCGATCTGCGGATTGAGCCTCACTCCATTTCTTCTTCGTTGCGGTGAATCGATAGTTCATGATTGCCTGGTGGGCTTGCGGATTGTCGAGAAGTCGTTCCCGATCCGCTATGTGAATTCCGCAAGCCGCGATCGAAAGTGTCTGTCCTTTCTGATTTGCAGGGAAGCCATTAACTGGAGGCTATCATGGAGCTATTGGATGTTTGCCGCAGTATTGTCCTGATCATCGATCTGCAGGGAAAGCTGATGGAGATGATCGAGCGGCCGGCTCTGGTGGTTGCGGCCACCATACGTCTCGTGAAACTCGCCGGTTTGTTCGACGTGCCCGTCATTATGACGGAGCAGTATCCCCGCGGCCTGGGCAAAACTCATCCCGATATTCAGGCGGCATTCGACGCGCTGCCAAGCGCGAGGCGATTCATGGAGAAGACAAGTTTCGGCTGCTGCGGCGACAACGGTTTCGAGCGGTTGCTCGCGGAACTGCGCCCCGGACTCGGGCCTGCGCACAGGCAGGTTGTCGTGGCAGGGATCGAAGCCCACGTTTGCGTGATGCAAACCGTGCTCGAGCTTATCAAAAAGGGGACCCAGGTCCATCTCTGCTGGGAGTGTGTCAGCGGCCGGGGCGCCGAGTACCGCCGCCATGCTCTCGAACGCATGTCCCAGGCGGGCGCGCTGCTGACGAACCATGAGTCCGTGGGCTTCGAGTGGGCCAGGGACAAGGACCACAGCTGCTTCAAGGCGATGAGCGGCCTTTTCAAGGAAGGCCAGCTGACCGTCTGATCCTGCGGCGGAGAGATCAACACTTAACACGGTGATGACGCTGTCGGCTTCCATGGTCAGCCCGACGATGTCATTCATCCCGCCTCCGTATCCTCTCTCTGGAAATTAGTGTCCCCATCGGCGCTGCTCGAAACCCTACGCCTTCAGGCGAAGGATAGGGCGGCGCAGTCGACGCCGTCGACGAGCCCAAGTGAGTTAATCGGGACCCCTCCCGCCGCTCCCTCACGGTCGCGGCTCTGTGGCCTGTGTCAAAACAGAGCCGCGCGCGTCGGCAAGCGGCGGGAAACGATGCTGCTATAATTGTTTCCTGACTTCAAAGTACCGCCATTGATCTGCTGCAATTTTTTGTGTTTCGTCGAATTCGTGGCTTTTTTGTTTTTGAAATCCGCACTCCCGTTCAATGGCCCGCGGATACCGGTCCTCTCCCGTGTTTCGGATTCTTCATCAGGAAGATCAGGGGAATCATGATGAGGAATACGATGCCGAGAAAACGGAATATCTGGACAAAGGACAGCATGGCTGCCTGCCGCTCTACGAGGCCGAATACGGCGGCATAAGCGCGGCGCGTGGCGGTGAAGGCATCCGAGCCGCGTGCCATGAAACCGGCTCGAAGCTGATAGAGAAGAGATCTCGTCCCCGGATCATAGGAATTGACGCCCTCGCCGAGAACATTGATCAGGATTTGCTGGCGGCGCGCCAGCATCGTGGTGACCGTGGCGATGCCCTGAATGAACTGCGGCCAGAAAAAGTCCCAGTATCCGGCGTTCAGGCTGAGCTGGCCGTACCAGAAAAGCGTAAAGGCGCCGCCGGCCAGCAGCCCGATCCCCCAGTAGTCGATGCGGCCGGATCCCCGGCGGATGTAGGGCGGATCGAATATAAACAGGTGGGTCATGATGAGCGAAACGATACCCACCGGGATATTGATGTAGAAGACCCAGCGCCAGCTGTAACTGTCCGTGAGCCACCCACCCAGCACCGGTCCGAGGATCGGCGCCACGACGATTCCCAGCCCCCAGAATCCCATGGCTTTGCCGCGATCCTCCGGGGTGAAGGCCTCGAGCAGAACGGCCTGCGAAAGGGGCTGAAGGCAGCCTCCGGTCAGTCCCTGGATGACGCGGAAGAGAATGAGAAGCTTGAGGGTGGGCGCGAGTCCGCACAAAAACGAAGCCATGGTGAAACGTTGAGGACGGTCGTGTCCAGCACCTCCATGAAGGTGCTGAACATCACCGAGATGGCGATGATCCATGGATTGACGTGAGGATGGGTGAGCTGCTGTTGATCAGTCATTCGCTCTCACGACGCGCAAATCGCAACTCAGCAGGTTTAGGTCTAAATGCGGCGGCATGCCGGGCACTCCGGTTTTCATCGCGTGAGAACGGTGGGAACCACCGACAGGCCCGGGCGCAAAAGGTGCTCCGGATCCTGTCCTTTTTCGAAAACGATTTTGACCGGGACCCTCTGGACTACCTTGACATAATTCCCGGTGGCATTCTCCGGCGGAAGGAGGCTGAAACGCTCGCCGGTGGCGGCCGCGATGCTTTCGACGTGACCCTGGTATGTGCGTCCGCCGTAGGCGTCGACGCTGATTTCCGCCGACTGTCCCGTACGCATGCCCTTCAGCTGGCTCTCCTTGAAGTTGGCCTTCACCCAGATGTCATCCAGCGGCACGAGCGCCAGCAGCGGCTGTCCGGGTTGCACAATCTGTCCCACCTCGACAGTCTTCATGCTGACGATCCCGTTGACCGGCGCACGGACCACGGTGTAATTGAGATTAAGCTCCGCCTGTTCGAGGTTCGCCCGCGCCACCTGCACTCTGGCGGCTGCGGATTCGGCGCGATCGCGGGTGATGGCGGTCTGGTGGGGGGCGGTATTTGCCGTGTCCAGACCGGCCTGGGCTTCCGGAATCGCATGGCGCGCCTGGGCGACGCGAGCCTGCGCCGCTTCGATCGCCTTTTGGGCCTCTCCCACCGCCGCCTGCGCCGAATCCTGCGCGGCGCGCGGCATCCTCGGCGCTGACCGCATTGTCGTAATCCTGCTGGGACACCTCGTCCTTCGCGATCAGGGGTTTCAGGCGCTGGAGATCCTGGACCGTCTTGTCGTGGTTGACGCGTGCCTCGCGCACACGGGCCTGCGCCAGGGCAAGGCGGGCGCGGGCGGTCTCGACTTCGCTCGCGGCGGCGGCGACGGCGCTTTGGGCCTGAGAGAGCATTGCCCGGGCTGCGCTGACCTGATTGGCGGTGGTGGTGCTGGTGATGGGGACCTGCGTGGAGGCGGCCTTGGCCTGCGCTTCGGCCTCTGCGAGATCCGCCCGAGCGCGCCGCACCGCCACGTCGTAATCCCTGGTGTCCAGTTCCGCCAGGGTCTCCTGGCTTTGAACCACTTCGATGGTATTCGCAACCCCCGCAGCAAAACGATCCTTGCTCTCCCGCAGCTGTTCCTCAGCCAGTTTCTCGGCCCCTTGTGCCACCTTGACGCGGTCTCGCGCGGACTGGAGATCGAGGAATGATGACCGAATCTCGTAATAGGTCCGTGCGCGCAATTCTTCGGCTTCCGCCTGCCGCTTGCGCAGGCCGGCATCGGCCTCGAGCACTTCGCCGCGGACCTTGCCTCCCTCGAAGATGGGTATATTCAGGCTGGCCGCAACCGCAAAGGTGCCATGGTTCTGATCCACCCGCTGCCCGATGATGCCGTAGTTCGCATCGAGGTTGAGCGAGGGGCGGCCCTTGCCGAGTGCGGCTTTTCTTTGAAGTTCGGCCGCTTTGACGCGATCCAGCGCGCTCAGATAATCCCCCCGGTTCCGGTAAGCCATTTCAAGGGCTGCATCCAGACCCGGTAATGGAAACTCCGCGTAGGGAACGCCGTCGGTCAGGGTGAGTTCCTGGCCCAGCGGCAGCCCGATGGCCCGCGCCAGAACGAGCTTTTTCTTGGCAAAATCGTTCTCCGCCACAATAAGGCGCTGCTGTTGCGCCTGGAGTTGTACTTGTGCCCGCTGGACGTCGATGCCGGCGGCCACGCCCGCATTCTTGCGATCTCTTGCCAGGTCATACAGCGCTTGTGCCGTCGCCAGTTGGGCACGGGCCGACGATCGGATTGATGCCGGGCAGACCGCCGAAGCCGAAAGCAGCAAGATTCACCTGCTGCCCGGTGTCGGATACCCTTGCTTTCAGGTTGGGCAGCAGCTCGCTGAGAACCCTCAAACGCGCGCCCTGGGCGGACCTGAGGCTTTGCTCCCCGAGAAGAGACATGGTAAATAGCGCTAGAACTCTCATCGGCAGGCAAGTCCTTTCCAGGTCAGGTCGAACAGAAAATCGATGTCCGCCTGTAGTTTGGTCTTGGACCATCCGAGCATCCGCTGTGTGATAATCCCGCGCGCGACATCCAGGAGGGCCAGGGCTGCGGATTCCGCAGGAAGCCTGCGGACCGCCTTTTGCAGAATGCCTTTGCGCAGCGCGCCCGTAAGCAGCTTCATCTGCCGGAGATGGAAGCCCTTGAAATCCTTGTGGAGGCGGGGGGGCTGGCAAACCGCGCTGGCGTATTCCGTGAAGTAGATTTTGAACAGGTCCTGGTTCTCCTCGAACCAGGTGAGCTTTGCGGCGATGAACGCGCGGATCTTGGCGTCGCTGGAACGCTCCGCTCCAACGCTTTTCTCGAGCTCATCGCAGAGAGCAGTCAGCCCGCGTTTGAGTGCCTCCCGGTAGATATCGTGCTTTGATGCGTAGTAGAGATAGAGCGTGCCCTTGGCGATGCCGGCGGCGCGGGCGATGTCCTCAACCGAGGCGCTGGCGTATCCCCTGCGGGCGAACACCTTGCGCGCGGCTTCGAGGATCTCCTCGTGCCGGAATTCGAACAAGACATCCCGTTTGGTTCTGCCTCTGAGCGGCATTTCCTACCCCCGAGTCACTATTCTGACCGATCAGTCATGATTCCATGCCCGTTGCCGTCTGTCAAAAATTGCTGGGCGGGCATGATGAGCCGCGCTGCGCAGCTTGTTTCCGCGCCCATGGTGTTGAGGACAACGACCCGCCTGGGGCGATCCGTTCGGTTTTCCCCGGAACCGTGAATGGTGTGGGAATGATGAAAGGATGCCTGACCGGCTTTCGCTTTCGCCGCGACCGGTTTGAACTTTTCGTTTTTTCCACCCTGAGATTATTCTATGCTTTAGCGGTCCTAAGATCCATCGGATGGGAATCCACAATGAAAATTAAACTTTCAGGGTCAGACCCCGTTTTTTTAATAATGATTGGGGCGGTGATATTGGCGGCGGGGAGCGTCAGTCCGGCCAGTCCTCCGGCGCAGGGGAGCCAGGACCGGGCTGCTTGGTATCGCGAGGCGAAGTTCGGCATGTTCATCCATTGGGGACCATATTCGCTGGCGAGCGTGGAGGCCTCCTGGCCCATCATGAGGCCTCAGGCCGGGACGATCACGGAGGCCGAGTATAGAGAACTTCCTAAGCGCTTTGACCCGGTGAGATTTGATCCCGCCTCCTGGGTCCGCCTGGCAAAGGCCGCGGGCCAGCGTTATATGGTTTTCACCAGCAAGCATCACGACGGCTTCTGCATGTTCGATTCCGCCTTTACCGAATACAAAATCACCAGGACGCCTTACGGAAAAGATATCCTGGCGCAACTGGCTGATGCGTGCAGAGCGGAAGGCATGCCCCTCGGCTTTTACTACTCGCCGCCCGATTTGAACCACCCGGGATTTCGGGACAGCTCGAAACTCGCGCGCGAAAACTGGCGTGGGGAGCCTGCCCGCCCGGAATGGCCTCTCTACCTCGATTATATGGAGCTTCAGCTTACCGAGCTGCTGACCCGGTACGGGAATGTGGCTACCCTCTGGTTCGACGGTCTCCGCAACCAGGAAACTTACAACGGCCGGCGTTATCACAAGCTTATCCGCGAATTGCAGCCTTCCACGCTCATCAACAACCGGATCGGTCTTGCCGGGGACTATGCCACCCCGGAGCAGTTTATTCCAAACACGATCCCCCAAAAGGGCTCCAATCGACAGCTGTCGGGCACCCAGCAGCCGAAGGAAGCCGCCGCGGGCAGCGTGCCGCAGAATGCGGACGACTTCCAGCTCTGGGAGACCTGCATGACCATCAACGGCACCTGGGCCTACAATGCCAACGACAGACGGTTCAAGACCGCTACGCAGTTGGTCCGCACCCTGGTTGAGGTCGCGAGCAAGGGGGGCAACTTCCTGCTGAATGTCGGGCCGACGCCCGAAGGAACCATCCAGCCCGAGTTCGAGGAGCGTCTGCTCGAAATCGGACGCTGGCTGAGGGTGAACGGCGATTCGATCTATGGGACAACCTACGGGCCGCTTCAAGACATTCCTTTCGGAAAAATGACCGCCAAGGGCAAGACCCTCTTTCTGCATGTATTCGACTGGCCTGCGAGCGGCAAGCTCGAGATTGCCGGGTTGGAGGGCAGGGTATCTGCGGCCCGGCTGTTGAAGGGCGGAGAGCGCGTCGGTTTCGACCAGGCCGGGGGGCGGCTGACTTTGCAGGTTCCTCCTCAGGCGCCCGATTCCCATGTGAGTGTCATCGCTATCGAAACCAGATAGATCGGATCATCGCGGGCGGAGGTGAGCGTACACCACCGCCGGGAGTGCGGGGACTATCGGAGGATGGCGAGAACTTCGGCAGCGTGGCCCCGGGGAGTGACGTTCTTGAACGTTTTTTGAATGACGCCATCCTTGCCGATCAGATAGGTCACGCGGGCGGCCAACTTCACCAGCAGCAGATTGGTTACCTTCACGTCATAAAGCCGGCAAAGCCGGCCATCCGTGTCGATCAAGAGGTCGAAGGGCAATCGTTCGTCCTCGCGAAACCGCCGGTGCGAAGCCGCGGAATCCAGATTCACCCCGAACACCACGGTTTCCCTTTGAGCGAATTCGTCCTGGAGATCGCGGAACCCGCGAGCCTCGATGGTTCAGCCGGGGGTGCTGTCTTTTGGGAAGAAATAGAGCACCACGTTCCTCTTCCCGATGAAATCCTCGAGGCGGACGGTGTTGCCATCCTGGTTCTGCGCGGTAAATCGCGGCGCCTTTGTGCCGGCTTTCAGCATGGGATCGCTGGGATCGCTCCTTCGGGTGCCTTGAACGGTACCACCCTTTTCCGCCTTGTGCTACCATGCGATTTTTGGCAGCATGGTTCGTTTCATCATCAATACCATTCTTCCTGGAGAGGAATCCATGGCATCCAGATCAAAATCGAAAAAAACGGCCAAACCGGCTGCGGCAGGAATCAAGGCGTTCGAACCGAAATTCATGAAAGTCGGCGTTCTCACCGCGGCATTGCAGGAACTCACCCCTCGCGAGGTGCGCGATCCGGACCCCGACCGCGCGATCGAAGAATGGCTGGAGTTCGCCCACGACCTGGGCGCGGACTACATCGAATTGTCGGCTGCGCTTCATCCCTCGGAAGCGGATGTTCCCGCCGAGGCCATGCTGGATCCGGTGGCCAACACTCTGGACCTGCGCAAGCCGATGAACTCGTCGCGGGCGAAGCGGATCCTGCGCGCGATGAAGGAATGCGGCATCGGCATGTCCGACATCGGCTACTTCGATAACATGCTCCACGACGATCCGGTGATCAGGAAAAAGAAGCACGACTTCATGCTGCGTGTAATGGACTCGGCGGCGGCGCTCGGAGTGAATGCGGTCTGCGGCTTTGTGGGCCGGAACCAGGCGCTGGACATGGACCAGAACCTGGATGATTTCAAATCGAGCTTCGTCCCGCTGCTCAATGCCGCCAAGGATCGCGGTCTGGTTTTTAGGGTGGAACAGTGCCCGATGCCGGGCTGGACCACCGGCGACAACTTTCACAACAACATCGGCTACACCCCCGGATTGTGGATCGCCCTGCACCGGATCGCGGAGAAGGCCGGCGTCGGCGACAACTTCCGCATCCACTATGACCCGTCGCATGCGATCCTGATGGGGCAGGACACGCGCTCCATCTTCCAGTGCCTGAAGGACGCCGGTTACGGCTTCCTCATCGGCGGCTTCCACGTCAAAGGCCAGGTCATCAACGCCAAGGGTGTGTCCACATGGGGTTACGGCGGGCAGACGGTTCTGCGCGGCGATCGAAAAGACGGCAAACCCGCAGCAATCCCGGCCGACCAATCGAAGGCATGGTTGAAGCAGGTCATCCTGTGCGAGCACGAACTTCCGGGTACCGCGCGCCATGATCCGCTGGCCTTTCTCCAGAACCGCACTGTGGACTGGTTCGATCACCAGCTTGCGGCCAGGGAGTTGCTCGATCTGAAGGTCGAGGACACTCACCTGGTGGTCGAGCACGAGTATGGGCCGGCCAGGATCCAGGACAAAAACCGCCTGCTCCCGATACTCAAGGGTTCCATAGCATTCGTGCGTTCGATTGATCAGGCTGCGGCCTGCATGTATGCGCTTCAAAACGAGGTTCTTGCCGCGCAGGGAATCCCCGTCCAGGGATTCGGGCGCCAGGCCTACCGCAGCTAGGAATTGCGAATTGCGAATTGCGGACTGAGATCGATCTTGAGATTTTTAATCTGCAATTTGCAATTTGCAATTTCAAATCATGTAACTCCCCTTATTGGATTGAGGATTGTGGTGGAAGAAAGACATCTTTTCCCTCTGGGACTGCTGCTCGTGGTTGCTGTACTGGCGCTTGGTTTCCTTGCCTTGGGTGTATTTCGTGTCGGTGCGCCCCCGGAAATCGTGATTTCACCTGCGACGCCGGTCATCGGCAAGCGCACCGCTGTAAAAGTCGAGGTGTCGGAACCGTCGCGCGGACTCAGCTCCGTGAAGGTCGATTTCATACAGGGCGAAAAGATTCAAACCCTGGCCGAGCGCAGCTATTTCCCCAAGCCGTCGCTGAAATTCTGGGGCGCCGCGACCAACAAGGACAGTATCACCGTCGAGGTCGGACGCGACACGATCAGCGGCCTCAAGCCGGGAGAAGCCGTCATTCGGGTGCGCGCGGGACGCGCGAGCACGTGGCTGCGGCGCCCTGAGGATACGACGCAGGAAATAAAACTGCCCGTGCGGTTGACTCCTCCCACGCTCCAGGCGACCTCCAGCCAGATCTATGTCACCCAGGGCGGAGCCGGCGTGATCGTTTACCGGGTTGGAGAGTCGACTGTCCGGGACGGAGTCCGGGCGGGCGAATGGTGGTTTCCGGGTTTCGCGCTGCCGGGCGGCGGAAAGCAGGACCGGTTCGCCTTTTTCGCCGTGCCGTATGATATGTCGGAGCCCAAGGTCCGGCTGATCGCCGCCGACGGCGCCGGCAACGAGGCGGAGCGGTCTTTCATCGACAAGTTTTTTCCCAAGCCGCCGAGGCGGGACAACATCCAGGTAAGCGATGCATTCATCGGGAAGGTGGTGCCGGAGATCATGGCGCAGGCGCCCGAGATGCGCGATCAGGGGAATGCGCTCGAGAACTACCTGGCCATCAACACCGAGCTGCGCAAAATAAACGGTGAAACTCTCAAGGAACTCGCCCGCAAATCCCAGCCCGGGTTTCTCTGGAGCAAACCCTTTCTTGCCATGCCGAACGGCAAGGTGATGGCTAATTTCGCCGACCACAGGACCTATATGTATCAGGGCAGGGAGATCGACCATCAGGATCACCTCGGTTTTGACCTGGCGGTGACGGCTCACGCGCCCGTACCCGCGGCCAATGCGGGGATCGTGGTCCTGGCGAAATACTTCGGGATCTATGGAAACACCGTCGTGATCGACCATGGATTCGGGCTGATGAGCCTCTATGGGCATATGTCGTCGATCGCCGTCGCCGCAGGGCAGAAGGTAGCGCAGGGGGACATCCTCGGTGCGACGGGGGAGACCGGGCTCGCCGGAGGAGATCACCTCCATTTTGCGACCCTGCTTCAGGGACTGCCGGTTAATCCCGCGGAATGGTGGGACGGTCACTGGATCAAGGACCGCGTGGCGCTCAAACTCGGCCCCGCCTTCAAGCTCGAGGAATAGTCAGGAATGATCAAGGTGTCGTGTCCCCATCGGGGATGATAGAAACCTCCCGCCTTGCAGGCGAAGGATTGTGCGGCGAAGCCGAACTGGTCGACGCGCTCAGATTGTTCGCATAGAGCAACCTGAATTGCCCCGAATCCGGCACAAAGAATGTAGGGGCGACCGTCAGGTCGCCCGCAAGTTTCCCATCGTCAGGTTGTGCGGGCGACCTGACGGTCGCCCTACGACAGGTAAGGACGAGCGGGCTTTCAATTCCGCGCAGCGGGAAAGGGCACGAACCCCTCGCCTTCCTGGTGAAGATCGTTCACCTGAAAAAAACGAACCAGATCAGCAGGAATAGCGGCGAGAGGATGGGGAGGGAGTACCGCAGGATGAAGCCGAAGAAAGACGGGCACTTGATGCCGAGGTGCTCGGCGATCGACTTCACCATGAAATTCGGGCCGTTGCCGATATAGGTCGCCGCCCCGAAGAAGACGCAACCCACGGAAATCGCCAGCAGAAAACGGCTGTGCCGGGCGATCAGAAGGGCAATTTGCCCGGGATCGTCCAGAGCCAGGCCGTGCAAGCCCAAGGCCGCGCTCAAAAAATTCAGGTAAGTGGGGGCATTATCCAGAACGCTGGAGAGCAAACCCGAACTCCAGTAGAACTGCCCCGGCGTCGTCAGCCCGAACCTGGGCGCATTGAGATTCAACCAGTCCAGCGCCGGCACCATCGTCGCGAAAATCCCGGCGAAAAGAATGGCGACCTCGCGGATGGGTTCGAAGGAGAACTCATTGGCGCGCAGGGCATCCTTGCGTGCAAAACGATAGGCCGCGGCAGCCGCGGCGATCATGATGATTTCGCGGGCCGGTGTAGTTGTGAAGACGGCGGCCAGAATGATCAGGAGGAAGACAAAATTGCGGCCGCCATGCACATGAATGCGTCCGGGGGCGGCCGGATGTTGGTGAAGCGCGTTCCAGCGCCGGTAGGAAATGGAATCCAGCGCGTAGAACAGGGCCAGCAGCAGGATGAGCGCAAGCAGCCAGATGCGCCAGATGCTCAGAATGGTCCAGTGGAATGGAACCCCCTTCAGATACCCGATCAGCAGAGGAGGATCGCCGATAGGGGTCAGCGCCCCCCCGATATTGCTCACGGCGAAGATGAAAAAGGCCAGATGAAAACCGCTGAAACGCTGGCGGTTGATGCGGATGAAGGGGCGAATGAGCAGCATCGAAGCCCCCGTGGTGCCGAGAATATTCGAAAGAACCGCCCCGACCCCGAGGATCAGGGTATTCAGGGCCGGTGTGGCGCGTCTCTCCGTATGGATGAGGATTCCCCCCGCGGCGACGAAGAGGGAACCGATCAGAGAGATGAAACTGAAATAGTCGAGACCGGTTTCCAACATCCGGCGATAATCGATCAGGAAAGAATAGTAGGAGAGAACCGCAAACCCGAGCCCGAGCGAAACCTTGGGATAATGCCTCTCCCACCATCGGCGGTTTGCGAACGGCGCGATGGCGATGGCGAGAAGGAGGGCGAGAAACGGCAGCATCATCCACGCGCGCACAGGTGGAATGCCAGGCACCGCCGCCTGGACGCTGCCGGGAACCGCAATTACCGCCAGGATGGACATCCGTAATATGCGCATGTTATCGGTCACCACCAGGGCACCAAGGCACGAGGATATAAAAGTGACAGATCATATCGTGCGCGCATGGCAACTGCAACTGCCTCGAATCTGGCGCAAGAACGTAGGGGAGACCGTCAGGTCGCCCGCTGGAGTTTATACATTTTTCACGCCGCTGCAACCGCGGTAAAGCGTTCAGCAGTAGGATGCAAATGCCGATCGGCTGACAATTCAGGTTGTTCGACCATTTCCTTACTCAGTAAAGCTATTAGATCAAGACCAGAAGGCCTTTTTGCATTTCTTCGCTATCTGGGAAAGGGGGTGTAAGGCTGATAGTCAGCTCCAGATAATGTCGTGGCATTGGACGATTTTAAGGAGGCTGGAAACACGAATGGCCGCTACGCGGCCGACACAAGGAATGAGGGGCACGCTTTGACTGCTGGGACATGAAAAATGTAGAAACTCGGGTCGCGGGCGACCGTCAGGTCACCTGTACAATATTGAAAATTGCCAGGCCGCGCGGGCCCCTTCAGCGGGAAACGGCATTCAACAATCTTACTTTATATCATAAAGTACTTGACAATGGGGCGGAGGCATGGGATTGTGCTTGCTGTTACGGAGGCTGCTCTCATGATGGAACCGCCTAGTGTTGAAACGGCGCGTGAGAATCTGATTTATATCCGCAAGACCCTCGAGGCCGCGGGACAGTTCACGGCCGTGCCGGGCAAGTGCCTGATGGTTGCGGGATTGGCTGCGCTGGCCGGCGTGGCGGTCAACATATTCGTCACCGGCGCCCCGTGGAATCCCGGCGCCGATCAGGAGCACGCCCTGGCGGCGTGGGCTGCGGTGCTCGTGATCTCTCTCGCCATCGTATCGTTCGGCATTTACCGGAAATCCCGGCAGATGAAAACCCGGATCCAGGCGCCGCTGCTGCGCAAACTGGTCTGGGGCCTTTCTCCGGCTCTTTTTGTCGGGGGCCTGCTCACGCACTTTGCGCTGCAATCGCACAACCTGGAGTACCTGCCGACCATCTGGCTGGGCTGTTACGGCACGGCGGTGGTCAACGGCGGACTGGTCTCGGTTGCGCCGGTGCGCTACCTGGGGTTGAGCCTTCTGCTTGCGGCGGCCGGTTCGGCTTTTTTTCCCGCCGGTATGGGTTTGACCTGGATGGCGGCAGGGTTTGGATGGCTTCACCTGGTATTCGGGGCCTATATCGCATGGAGGCACAATGGCTAGGAAACCCAGAACTACGCGGCCCACTCCCGGCGATCTCGATCCCCTCATCCACGAACGCCTTCGGCTGGGAATGCTCTCCGCCCTCGTGGTGCAGGAGTCGATGAGTTTTACCGAGCTCCGGAATTTGCTGCAGACCACCGACGGCAATCTCAGCGTCCAGGCCAGGAAACTGGAAGCCGCAGGCTACGTAATCTGCGATAAAAAATTCGAGGCGAGAAAACCCAAAAGCACCTACCGTCTGAGCGGCACGGGACGGGCGGCGCTCGAGGCCTATCTGGAAACGCTTTCCGGCCTTCTGCCCGGCCTGGATCAGGTCCGGAACGGCCGTTCGGCCGCGCTGCGGGCGCAGATCAACCCGCTGCCTTCGCACAGCTAGATTTTTGCCAGGGTCAGGCGACGGGAACCTGACTCTTTTTTCGGGGTTGTTTGCTTTGCATTATAAAGAACTTTTGAGCGATGGAGCGGGGTTCCGGCTCGACCGGCGGATGGCAATGGAGTAAACGAGTCACGCCTGGCGGCGCAGAACCGTCCCGGGTTTTGTTGCCTGCAGGTCAGGAGGGGTTAAGGATGAATTCGATACGACATGTGGGCATAATCATGGATGGCAACGGCAGATGGGCCGAGCAGCGGGGCATGCCGCGTTGGAAGGGGCATGAAGCAGGGATTGAGGCGGTCCGCCGTGTTACCAGGGCGGCTTGCCGCCGCGGGATATCCGTCCTGACTCTCTTTGCCTTCTCGAGCGAAAACTGGAAGCGCCCTGCAAAGGAGGTCCACATCCTGTTCAGCCTCTTCAAGCGTTATCTCGGGGAGACCAGAGACGAGCTGATCTCGAATGGCATCCGGCTGTCCGCGATCGGGCGCCGGGACCGCCTCTCGACGGGGGTGCGTGAAGCCATGGCGGCGGCCGAGTCGGCCACCCAGGCCGGTGGACGGCTCCATCTCCGGCTGGCCATCGACTATGGGTCGCGTCACGAAATCGCGCGCGCGGCGCAATCGCTGGCGGAGCAGGTTGCCGGGGGCCTGCTGCGCCCGCAGCAGATCGATGAAGATCTTTTCTTCAGAGCCATGGCCTCGGAGGCAATCCCCGATCCGGACCTGATCATCCGCACTGCCGGGGAGCGGCGCCTGTCGAACTTCCTGCTCTGGCAATCGGCCTATGCCGAGTTTCATTTTTCCGCTCGCCTGTGGCCGGACTTCGAGGAATCCGATTTCGAGGAGGCCTTGGAGGACTATGGGTCGCGCACCCGCAAATTCGGCGCTCTCGCCTGCGCTACCGGCTGAAAGCGGTTCACGGTTCATCCAGGGTCATTCGACTCATCTTCACCACCAAGACGCCAAGACACCAAGAAACGATCAAAGGCGCGCGGCCGGCTGGGGTAGATATTTCGCAGCTGTCTTGGTGTCTTGGTGGTGGCTTTTATTTGGCCGAACCGTGAACTGCAAACTGCTTTTACCGGCGGACGGACCCCCCGTCCACGACCACCGTTTGGCCGGTGACGAAGCTGGATTGCGGCGAGGCAAGAAAAAGGATGGTTTCCGCAACCTCCTCGGGCTTGCCCCAGCGTTTCAGGGGCGTCGCTTCGGCGCAAGCATCCCTCGTGGCGGCGTCCACCTGTTCGAGGGTGGCCGGGGTGGCGATATTGCCGAGCGCGAGCGCATTGGCGCGGATGTTGTATTTGCCGTAGGCGCGGGCGACGTCCTTCATCAAACCCAGGATGCCGGCCTTGGCGACCGTATAGGGCGATCCCTGCATCCCCTCGATCGCCGGCGTGGAAGAAATATAGACGATGTTCCCGCCTCCGGCCGCCACCATGATCTGCAGAGCCTCATGCGTGCAGAAAATCGATCCGAGCGTGTCCGTGCGAAAAACCTCCAGGTACCAGGATTCCAGCTTGTCCGCAGGGGTGCGATGGAGAGGGGTTTCCCAAATCTCGCGCAGGAAAGCAAAGCCGGCGTTACAGACAAGGATGTCCAGCCGGTGGGACGACCAGCGGCTCACGCCTGAGAAGAGCTCCTTCACATCCGCCGGATTGGAAACATCGCATGGGAAGGAGAACGTCCGGACTCCGCATTCGCTGCGGATCTGAGCTGCCGCCGAGTCGACATCCGGCCGATGGCGTGAGCTGAGCGCCACGTTGCACCCGGCCTCGGCCAGCACCGTGGCGGTGGCGCGCCCGATGCCCCGGCTCGCCCCGGTAATCAGCGCATATCTCCCATCCAGAATTCGTCCGCGCTCTTTCATTTGGCAAACCCGTCAGGCGGTCTCCGGGAACAGTTTTGCCAGCACGGCCTTATCCGGCTTCGGCGTCAGGTAGCTCACGATCACCAGCATTCCGATCGAGACCGCGAGACCCGGATAAATGCTTGGTATCCCCCACGGATCGCCGCTCACCATCACGGAAGGGAAGCTGTAGGGAACGACGATGTCCAGGAAGATGGTCGTGAGCGCGCCTGAAACGATGCTCGCCAGCCCGCCGGCCTTCGTCGCGCGTTTCCAGGATAGTGCGGCGAGCAGAGCCGGTGTGATGGCGACGCCGTAGATCGTGTATGCGAAATAGGCATAGGTCAGGACGGAAATTTTCAGCTTCAACACCGTGGGAATGAAGATAATCAGGAAGGCGCATAGGCCGAGGACGACGATGAATACCTTCTGCAAAGCGACCATCTTTGTCTGATCGGCACCCGGATTGATGAATCTCTGATAGATGTCGCGCATGATATTGGTCGAAGGGCTGAGCAGGTAATTCATACCCGTCGAAAGCACCACAACCACCGATGCGGCGAGGAGAAGCAGCCCGACGGGGGCCGGCACCATGCGCCGCGCCGCCTGCAGCACCACCGACGCGGGATCCATCTGCTGGTTCCAGAAAAAGGACGAAGCGTAGATCGCGATCACGACCACCACGGTCTCAACGAAGATGGTGCCGACGATCCAAAGAGCGACGGCCTTTTTCGCCTCGGCCGCCGTCTTCGCACTGTAAAACTTCTGGTACATGCTCTGCACGCCCAGCAGGAGGAAGGCGGTCGCGAAGAAGTAGCTCATCGCCTTCAGCAGCGGATACTGTCCGAAATCCGAGGTGAACACTTCGAAATGCGAGGCGGGCAGGACATGAGCGGGAGCACCCCAGCCGCCGGCGGTCATCACCACGAAGGGCACGGAGACGCAGCAGGCGAGCACGATGATGATTCCGTTGGGCAGATCGGTGTGGGTGACTGCGACCATTCCGCCCAGCGCGGTGAACAGGATGACGAAAGCGGCGGCGCATACCTGTCCCATCTCCACGCTCATGGCGCCGTCGGTGATGACGTTCAAGATGTATCCGCCCGCCCGGAACTGGTAGGAAACGATGGTCGTGAATGCGACGATCAGGGCGATGGCGCCGAAAAGCCTGGCGTATTTGCCGTAGCGCTCCTCGAGAATGTCGCCGATGGTGTATTGCCCGAAGGTCCGGATTTTTGCGGCGAGGAAGTAAATGATTGCGATGCCGAACCATGCGCCGGCCGGGAGCCAGAGCGAACTCCATCCCGCCTTGTAAGCATATTCCGCTCCGGCAATGAAGGTGCCGGAACCGATCCAGGTGCAGACCAGGGTGAAAACCATTTTAGTCAGCCCGAGGCTGCGCCCGGCGACCATCATGTCTTCCTGGCTCTGAACGGCGCGGGATTTTATAAAGTTGTAGACGGTGAGCGCCGCGAGATACACCAGGATGACGAGGATGTACCAGTTCATAGAGGCTCCTTTTCAGAGCAGGATGCGAACGAGACGCGACATGGTATCACGGATGACATCCGGATGTTGAATGAAGCTCATCACCAGGTGGTGCGGTTTCATGTCGTAGTAGTAACCCGGATGAACGAGCAGATGCTCGTCACGCAGGAGCGCCAGGGCGGTGTTCTCCTCGTCGAGACCCTCCAGCCTCAGGGCGACGTAAAAGCCGCCGGCGGGCCTGACGAATTCGCAGCGGCTGCAGGCTGCGAGCGGCCCTTCCGTCATCTGCCAGCGCTCGCGCACCTTTTGCGCATACTCCGCGAGGAAGCTCTCCCCGGCGCGGAATATTTCGGGTACCGCGGCCTGCATGATCTCGTTTACCGGAAGAAAGGTATCGGAAATAAGTTCGAGAGCCTGAAGCGCCCTGATGACCCTCTCCGGATCGCCCGAGACCGCCATCCATCCCAGTTTGACGCCCGGCAGGGCGAACATCTTGGAGAAGCCGTTCAGCGTCAGGACGAGCGGGGCGGAGCTCATTGCCGCGCGCGGGCACCGGCCGCCGGAGATCAAAAACTCGCTGAAAACCTCGTCGCTGACGATCGCCAGATCGTGTCGCGCGGCTACTTCCGCCAGGGCGGCGATTTCTTCCCGGGAGGAGACGCGGCCCGTGGGGTTGTGGGGTGAAATGAGCACGATGGCGCGGGTTTGGGTCGAAACCATCGATTCGAGATAATCGATGTCGATGCACCAGCCGTTCCGCTCTTCGAGCCGGTATGGAATGAGGCGGACGCCGCTCAGGGCGGCGATATAGTCGAACAGCGGGTAGGACGGGCTCGGGCAGAGGACTTCCTCTCCCTCGTTGGCCAGCAGCTTGAAGCTGTACCAGTAGGCGATGCTCGTCCCGGGGGTGAGCAGCAGGTTCTCGGGAGGGATGCTCAGCCCCCGGGACCGGTAGTAATCGGAGATTGCCTCCCGCGCCTGTCGCTGGCCGAACGAATCCGGGCGATAGACCGCGCACTGCCGCGCTGCGCGAACAAGAATCTCTTCCAGCGAATCCTGGGGGAAGAGGATCCCGTGTTCATGGACATTGCCCGAAATCAGGTCCGTCGGGCGAATTCCCTGCGACTGGATTTGATCGCGCAATCGATACAGGGCGTTTTTTTCTGCGTGCAGGCGGGAGGCAACGGTGGAAAACATGGGGGTCAGGTCTTTAAGATTCAGTTTCCTGCCGAATATTGATCAAGCGAGTTTTTCCCGCGGGACTGAAGATCAAAGGCCCGGCCCCCCGGGTGCTACTTCTTCCAATAGTCGTAGTTGATTTGAATGAAGGATTTCCATTTTTCCGGCACTTCTTCTTCCGGGAAGATAGCGGCCACCGGACAGGCCGGCTCGCAGGCGCCGCAATCGATGCATTCGTCGGGATTGATATAGAGCTGCGTCGCTTCGGCAAACCCGGCTGCGTCTTTCTTGGGATGGATGCAGTCCACCGGGCAGACGTCCACGCAGGCAGTATCTTTTACGTTGATGCACGGTTCAGCGATGATATACGTCATATTCTCTCCTCGAGCGAATCCTCCCAGGTGGAAGAGTTGCCTTTGATTTCGATCATGCCGGCACGGGCCGGCCTGCAAACTGCTGGCCTCGGTGTTCCACCTGCCAAACCACTACTGCAGGGAACTTTCCACCAATAGTCCGATATTCATTTGGTACCTTAAACGCGAGGATTTGTCGATAGGAATCTGCACGCGTGTTAGAATGGCCGCCATCCTGAGCCGTGTGGTTTGGAGGCGGAGCAACGGTTGCTCGCAAGGCAATGAAAATGGCCGCGGCCCGGAATGTTTCTCATGGATTTTGGCACTCAGCATTGCTCTTGCAGGATCTAACCAGTGGATGATTCGTTGATGGAGGAGACTCATGGGGGAAAAAGGGACAAAGATGACAGCCGTCGTGGCCTTGATGGCTGTGTTCACTCTGGGCATATGCTTCATCATCGTCGGGGCCATCTCGGAGGAATTGAAGAAGGGGCTGGGAATCGATAACGCGCAGATCGGAAGCCTGGCTTCGGCGCTGTTCTTCACCAGCATGATCGTGCAGTTGATCATCGGACCGCTGGTGGACAAGTTTGGCTACAAGCCCCTCGCGATCGTGGGATTTCTGGTTGCCAGCGCCAGCATGTTCCTGCTGGCGTATTCGCCCAGCTTCAGCGCGGCGTTGATCGCCTGCATTCTCCTCGGCGTCGGAGCCATGTGCCTGAACACGGTCGGCAACACCCTGATTCCGGTGGTCCTGTTCGACGGCAAGGACCCGGCGCGGGCGAGCAATTTTGGCAATGCCTTTTTCGGCCTCGGATACCTCATCACGCCCCTGCTTTTCTCGCTCTTCGCGACGCTGGCGCTTGGCTACAAAGCCGGCGTGTCCATGCTCGGGGTGATGCTACTCGTCTTCCTGATCATCGCTTTGGGGACCAGTTATCCTCAGGTGTCCACCGGATTCCAATTCTCCATGGCGGTCAAACTCCTGGGCAAGGGAGCGGTCCTGATCGGAGCCTTCGCCCTGTTCTGCTACATCTCGCTCGAGATCAGCATGGCCACCTGGAGCAAGCCGTATATGACCGAGCTTTTCGGGGGCGATAAAAATCCCGACGCTGTGGCGAATGCGGGGCTCATATTGAGCTTGTTCGGCGTGGCCATGATGCTTGGCCGTTTCCTGACCTCCGCGATCAAGAACCTGACCAAAATCGGGGTCAAAGTCATCGCGATCGCCTCTCTGATCTCCATCCTGGCAATCGTGATGATGATCATGACCCATAGCGCCGCCATGGCGATCGTAGCGGTCATTCTCACCGGTCTCGTCTTTGCGCCGATATTCCCCACGATCGTCGGGATTACGTTTGCAAAATTCGAGCCCAAACTCTACGGCAGCATCTTCGGCATCATCTTCGCCATCGGCCTGCTGGGAGGAACGATAGTGCCTCTGGTCATCGGGCGCTTGAGCGTCGGCGCCACGGTTCAGCAGAGCCTGGTTATCGTGGCGGTGATGGCGGCGATTCTCTTTGTGATCGCCCTTTTCATGGGCAGGGTAGGGAAGCCGTCAGAATCGAAATAGCAAAAGGCATACTCAGCCGCGGTGGGAAAAGATTTTGGAACCGCAGATGAACGCAGCGCGGCAAGCCGCAACCAAAAAGAGGTTCAAGCCGGATTTACCCAAGCGGCTTGCCGCGCTGCGTGAAAAAGGCGGCTTGAAGATTTCTTTCCGATTCGAGAAGAATCTGACTGTTAGCAGTGCAGATGAAATAATTATATATCTGCGTTAACCTGCGTTCATCTTCGGTTCCAGATTTTGGCTGCGGCTATGCCGCACCGAGTTAATCGGCGTGAATGCGCGGTTCCAGTTTTCGGATCGCTTCCCCCGCATGGATGCACGCGGGGACTCCTTCAGGGTTTTCACCTCCGGAGAGAACCAGCGGTCGATGATCTCCAGGAGATAGATCCGGTCGCTGTCAGGGGCGGTGCGACCCAGAACCTCCCGAAGCGCCCGCTTGTTGGCGGCGAAAGCGGCCGCCGGTTTGTCTGCGAGCGAGGCGCACAGTTAAAATGTAGCGTTGATGGATGGCGGAACCATTCGCTATTTCGCTGACAAGCCTGATTTCCAGCGCGCGTTCGAGAAGGACCGGCTTGCCGGACAGCACGATCTCGCGGGCCGCACCCGGCCCGATCGCGCCCACCAGCATTCGGATGAATCCTGAGGGGAGCATGAGCCCCTGGTTGATCTCGTTCAGGGCAAAATCGGAGGCGCCTCGGGCCATGATCCTCAGATCGCAGCCGTGTGATCCTGCTATCGAATTCCCCGCGGCGCCCCGGTTCCGGCCCAATTGAAATGCTGTTTTTTCAGTGCCGCCGGCCATGCGCTTCTGGTATAAGTACCGCGGCATTTCTGGGATTCTCTTGCAGGCCGGTTTGGGAATGGGGATGGATAGCCATATTCTGCTTGTCGCCCTCATCATCTTCGTGGCTCTCGCCTTCGACTTTATCAATGGATTCCACGATGCTGCAAATTCCATCGCCACAATAGTATCCACCCACGTTCTCTCTCCAAAGGCGGCGGTGATGATGGCCGCATTCTGGAATTTCGCCGCGGCGTTCTTTCTCGAAACGCGCGTCGCGGCCACCATCGGGCATGACATCGTCCACTCCCAATTTGTGGATCCTTATGTGGTGATGTTCGGATTGATGGGCGCCATAATCTGGAACCTCATTACCTGGTATTACGGCCTTCCCTCCAGCTCCTCGCATGCTCTCGTGGGAGGCTTTGCCGGGGCGGCAATCGCTCATGCCGGCTGGGCAGCGCTCAAGCCGCAGGGCCTCATGAAGGTGGTTCCATTTATCGTGATTGCCCCGATCGTGGGACTCGTGCTGGGCCGGCTTATGATGCTCCTCATGAACCGGATTTTCCGGGACTCCTCACCCCGGAAAGTGGATCACATCTTCCGTCGGGGCCAGCTGGTCTCGGCCTCGATCTTCAGCTTCAGTCACGGCATGAATGATGCTCAGAAGACGATGGGAATCATTGTGGCGCTCCTGGTCTCCGCCCAACTGATGCCCGCAGCCTCTCCTGGCGCCAAATCGCATATGCCGCTCTGGGTCATTTTCGCCTCGAACGGGGCCATGGCTCTGGGTACCTACTTCGGCGGATGGCGGATTGTCAAAACGCTGGGGATGCGCCTCACCAGGCTGCAGCCGGTCGGAGGCTTTTGCGCCGAGACCGGCGGCGGCGTCACGATCGTCTTTCTCTCGCTCTTCGGCATCCCGCTGAGCACGACACACACCATCACCGGAGCAATCGTCGGGACCGGATCGACCCAACGCCGTTTGGCGGTCCGCTGGGGAATCGCCCGCAATATCATCTGGGCCTGGTTACTCACTATCCCCTGCTCCGCTCTGTTCGGAATCGTGCTCGAATGGTGTGTTCGACCGTTGGTCGGCAAATAGCATCGCACCGGATCATCCGGTTTTCGGACCGTCATCCGTGTCCGGGTGGCGGTCCCCTATGCGGGAACCTAGTTATGTCCGCGCCGGAAACTCCGACCCATCCCTCCGAAAAGCCCGCCGATTCCTACCGTTGGTGGGTGGTTTTCATGCTCTGGTTCGTCTGTTTCTTCAACTACGCCGACCGGCTGGGCAATAAAATTCTGGCACCTGGTGTCCTTCCGCGCCCTGGAGGGATTCGGCGAGGTATTTTACTTCCCGGCCTCCATGGCCTGTTTCGGTTTCTTCAAGGGGATGTACGACGCGAACATCTTCGCTTCGATTTATGAGGTGATTCATCCGCGCGCCCGCGCCACCGCGGCCGGCGTGATGAATGCCGTCGGATGGATGGGCGGCGCGCTGGCCCCGCTGATCATCGGATGGATCGTGTGGAACGCAGGTTCCGGAAACGAGGTGGCCGCGATGAGTCGTGCTGTCGCGATGGGCGGCATCGTTTATTTGACCGCTGCCTCATTGCTTCTCATGGGCGTGATTCTCTTTGTCCGACGCGACGCCGAGCGTCTGCAGAACAGGCTGGGGTCAACCGATGTGGCTCAATGAAGCCTCGAGTGTCCAGAAGCGGGCCCTGCTGGCGGCATCGCTGGGGTGGATGCTCGACAGCATGGATATCCTGCTCTACTCCATGGTCCTCGCCTACATGATGCGGGACCTGAGGATGGGGGAGGGAACCGCCGGCCTGATGGCCTCGCTGACTCTGGGCGCCTCCGCCCTGGGGGGAATCGGATTTGGCGTTCTCGCCGACCGCCTGGGGAGGGCGCGCGCCCTGATGGGCAGCATCCTCTGCTATTCCGTCTTTACGGCGGCATGCGGTCTGGCACAGAACCTCTGGCAACTGGCACTGTTCCGCATTCTCCTGGGGCTGGGCATGGGCGGCGAATGGGCCTGCGGGGCCGCGCTGGTCGCCGAAACATGGCCCTCCCGGCACCGCGGAAAGGCGCTGGGGGTGATGCAGAGTTCGTGGGCCATCGGCTACGGGCTGGCGGCGGCGCTTACCGCGCTGATGCTCCCGCGTTTCGGCTGGCGGGCCGTGTTTTTCGCAGGCATTGTCCCCGCATTGATCACCCTCTGGATCCGGCGATCTGTGCCTGAGCCCGAGATCTGGCTGAAATCAAGGGAGCAGCTGCAGAGCCCGTCCGTTGTTGCGCAACTTGGCGATTTGTGGCGGAGCGATCACCGCCGGCACCTCGTGGTTGCCACCGTCGCCAACGCGGGAACCATGTTTGCCTGGTGGGGCCTCTTCACCTGGATCCCGGCTTTTCTCTCCCTGCCGCCCGAGCGAGGGGGAGCCGGTCTGGACATACTCAAGACTTCAACCTGGATCATCATGATGCAGGCGGGGATGTGGCTGGGTTATGTTTCCTTCGGCTATATCAGCGACCGGATCGGGCGGAAAACCTCCTATGTCGCCTACATCCTGATCGCAGCTGCCCTCGTGCCCATTTATGGCAACACTCACCATCCGACCGCGCTCCTGCTGATCGGACCGCTGGTGGGATTTTTCGGGACCGGCTATTTCAGCGGCTTCGGCGCGATCACGGCCGAGATCTTCCCGACGGCGGTCCGGGCGAGCGCACAGGGCCTGACCTATAACCTGGGCCGGGGCGTAAGCGCGGCCGCGCCCTTTCTGGTGGGTGCGCTCAGTTCCCACCGGGGGCTGGGATTCGCTTTCCTCCTGACCTCGGCGTCGTTTGTGCTCGCCGGCATTGTGGCCCTGTGGCTTCCGGAAACACGCGGCCGGGAGTTGGAATAGACCATTCTATTGACTGAGACGGGCAACACTCATAACATTCCCGAGCCCGAATCGTGGATCGTCGCCCTTATGAAAAATATAACCGTACCCGCCACCATATTCCTTTTTGCCCTGGCGGCTGCGTTGTCGGTCGCCAACCATTACGCTTTATTCGCCGTGCCGGCCCAGGTCCTCGTCGGTTCCCGCTGGCTTGCCATCGCCGGGCTTTTTGTTTATGCCTGCCGGCGCAAATCGCTCACCACCTGGATCCTGGTCAGCATGGTGGTCGGCGCCGAAATCGGTCATGACTGGCCGGCCGTGGCGATAAACCTGCGGGTGCTGAGCCTGGTATTCCTGCGGATGATCAAGACCATTATTGCGCCGCTGCTCTTCGCCACGCTGGTCGTGGGAATTGCCGGCCATTCGGATCTTAAGCAGGTAGGGCGGATGGGGATCAAGGCCCTGATTTATTTCGAGGTGGTCACCACCATCGCCCTGTTCATCGGCCTGGCGGCAATCAATATCAGCCGTGCCGGTTTTGGGATCAACCTCCCGCCTCCGGCGAAGACGGAGCAGCTCGCCGCAGTGAAGCAGACCCCGACCGACATCATTCTCCACATCTTCCCTGAGAACATCGCAAAGTCCATTGCCGAGGGCCAGGTGCTGCAGATCGTCGTGTTCAGCATCGTTTTCGGCATAGCGCTGGCCATGCTGAGCGATAAAAAGCGGCGTCCGATGCTCTCCTTCGCGGAAAGCCTTGCGGAGACCATGTTCAAGTTCACCAACCTGGTGATGTATTTCGCGCCCATAGGAGTCGGCGCCGCCATCGCGTATACCGTGGGTCACATGGGGCTGGGAATCCTGGTCAACCTTTTCAAGCTGCTGGCGACGCTTTACGTGGCGCTGATCGTTTTCATGCTGGGGGTGCTGCTGCCGGTCGCACTGCTCGCGCGCATTCCCGTCCGGCGATTTTTAAAGGCAATCGCCGAACCGGTTTCCATCGCATTTGCCACCACCAGCTCCGAAGCCGCACTGCCGCGCGCCATGGAGGCCATGGAGGCTTTGGGCGTGCCACGGCAGATCGTGGCCTTTGTCATACCCACCGGCTACAGTTTCAACCTTGACGGAACCACGCTCTATCTCTCGCTTGCCTCGGTGTTCGTCGCACAGGCGGCGGGAATTCACATGAGCCTCGGGCAGCAGCTGCTCATGGTCTTCACCCTGATGCTCACCAGCAAAGGGGTCGCGGGAGTGCCGCGAGCTTCGCTCGTGATCCTGCTGGGAACCGCAGCTTCCTTCAACCTCCCCGTCGAGCCGATTTTCATTATCCTCGGGATCGACGAATTGATGGACATGGCCCGAACCTCGGTCAACGTGATCGGAAACTGTCTGGCGACCGCCGTGATCGCGCGCTGGGAGGGGGAGTTCGGAAAGGAAAGTCCCTCACCGGTTGTCCGTGAGGCGCTGGCCGATTAGTGCCTCCGCCCCGGATCGGTCACCTCAGACAGCTCGAAAAAACGGCACACGACTAAACTTGGGGCGGCGTAGCCGCAAGCAAAGGCAAAGGTTCACGGTTTGCGGACCGCGAATCGCGTAAGGAACGCAGAGGAAAATGGGACGCGGATCTGCGCGGATCAAACTTGGTTTTGCTCCCACTGCATGGGCTGCTTTCGGCAAGACGTCATGGTCCGGGTTCCTTGGGAAAACGCGCCTCGGTCGGCCAAAGGGAACAGAAATAAAGATCTTCCTGACGCGCTTTCCCGCGCAACCCGGCCCATGACGTCTCGGCGCGGAGCGCCGGCCCATGCGGTGGGAGCAAAAGCTTGGCAGATCCCCATGCATTTGGGGATCCGCGTGAATCCGCGCGAATCTGCGTCCGATTGCTTTTTTCAAAGAGGGGAATATCAGCAGCCTTGCCGCCCCTGAATGCTCTCCAGCTTGAATTCAAGCCGGTTCATACGGTGCTGGAATCGGGCATGCCATTGCCGATAGATGTGCGAGGAGATCTTTCCCGAGCTGGCGGCGGCGCGCAGTTTAACCAGGGCTTGTCGCGTCAGGCTGACCGCGCGGTGTAAATCGCGCGCCTCATGTTCGTAATAGATGGCCAGATGCTCGCGGGCTTCCGGGCCGGCGTTCTCGTCCTCCGCCAGTTCCTCCCATAGCCGGTTGGCGCGATCGAACAGCCCCTGCCGCTTGGCGTTCAGCGCCAGCTCGCGTTTTGCGGATCGCCCGGCCGCCTCGGGAAGATCTCCGGACAGCGCCCGTTTGTAGGTGATGCAGGCAAGTTCGTTCTCTCCCCGGCGCTGGAGCAGTCTCGATATTCCGTACAGCTCTGCGGAGCCGCACTCGGCACTCTCGGGCTGCTGGAGAAGGCCGGTGATGTGCACGGCGAGCGCAGCCAGGCCGCGCAGGTCCATCTGGTTGTGGTGGAAAATCTCCGCAACCGGTTCGGCCGGCCCCCCGCGCAAAAAGTCGAAATATCGGCCGGGAATGCTCTCGGAAGGAATGTCGTATCCTCGCTCGAGCGACAGAATGTGTTTCTCCAATTCCGCCAGGGCGACGGATTTGAGCTTTAAGCGGTACAGCTGTCTTGCCGGGTGCAGCAAATCGAGATGCGCCGACGGGCACGCAATCGCGCCGATTCTGCACATCCGGTAACGCGTTTCCAGCAATGGCCAGTCGAAGCTTTTTCCGTTGAAGGTAACCAGAGGCCGGCGCTGGGCAAGGATCCCGGATAACTCCGCCAGGAGAGACGCTTCCTCCGCATGATTGCGCATGAAAAACTGCTCGACGACGAGCCCGTCGTCCTCCCACCAGGCGATCCCCACGAGAAAAGCGTAAGTGCCGGTTCCTCCGGCGAGACCCGTGGTCTCCGTATCCAGAAACAGCCAGCGATGCGGATCGGAAAGCTCAGACGCGGCTTCCGGCGCCAGCAGGCGCAAAGCCTGCGGCGTGACCTGGCAGACGCGAGGCTCGGGGAATTTCCGGCGCACGGTGATGTGTTCGCCGCAGCGGTTGCTTCGGCACTGGGCGTCCAGAAGCTCCAGGAGCCGATTTGTGCTGGAGGGGGAGTGCCCGGGTGACGGAATTCGACCGCCCATAACCGACGATGCCGGTCGCAGTGCCGTAATGCGCGATAGTTTGTCGTCAACCATTCCCGCTCAACTCCGCACCGCACAGGAGTCTCAAGATCGCCAGCGCTGTTTCTTTGGCATGCCGGCCGGTTTCGCCGATCGGCCCCACGCAGGAGGGGCATCCTTGTTCGCATCCGCAGCCTGCAATCAGCTCACGGGTTTTGTGCACAAGTTGATCGTGAATCCGAAACAGAGGTTCGCTCATCCCCATGCCGCCCGGATAGGCGTCGTAAAGATAAAGTGACGGTTCGAAAAGCTCGCGCATCTCCCCCCCGGCCTCGACCCCGCCCGAAGCAGGTGCTGTCTCGCGGCCGGTGTCGGATATCAGACCTTCGCCGATGGTCGATCCCAGATCCATCCTGTCGCACATCAGGAGCAGCGTCGCAATCGATTCAAGGGCATAGAGCAATCCGAACAAGCCGTCCTGCCTCTCGGAGATTGAGAAGGGAAGAGATGCCAGGAGCTCGCGGCCGACCTTGATCCAGTATGCTGTGGTGTGCATTTCGTTTTCGGGCAATTCGAGGTTGCCCGAACCCACATTCTCCTGGGTGAAAAACTTGATCTTTTTAAACCCCACGACCTGCGAGCGCACCAGCACATCGCCGTGTGCGCGGACGGCCGGTCCGGGCACCCCTCTCTCCGCTGCGACTTCGAGCGTTTTTACCTGGGTGTACCGTATGGCCTGCGTGAAATAGTCGACATCGACCTTCCGGACGTAGGCCTTTCGCTGATCGAACTCAAGGCGATCGACGTGATACTGCTGGCCTTCGTGGATGTAGATGGCCTTGGGATGAACGGTGGTCAGCGCTGAGGTGAAATCCACCTCGCCGATCACCTCGGGCTCCTCGGTTTCGTCGATGATGACGAAATTGTCGGAAGTGACCGACCGGAGACTGATCGTGTCCGCCGGATAAGCCTCCTGCGTCCAGTACCAGAACTCGCCGGTGCGGTGCAGGTATCCCGCTTCCGCGAGTCGTTCGCAGAGGGCCTGCAGGTCGACCTCTCCGAAAGCCTCGTCACCCAGCGGCAATTCGAATGCGGCGCATTTCAGATGGTTGATGAGGATCTCAAGATTGTCGGGATGGATGTAGGCATGCTCCGGGGAACCGCCGAAAAAATAATCGGGGTGCTTGGCGATAAATTGATCCAGCGGCCGGGACGAAGCGACGAGCACGGCGCCCGAGGTTCCCGTGCGCCTTCCCGCGCGTCCTGCGCGCTGCCAGGTCGACGCGATGGTTCCCGGGTAGCCGGCCATCAGTGCGACATCCAGCGAGCCGATATCGATGCCCAACTCGAGGGCGTTCGTCGTCACTACCGCGCGGATCTGGCCGCTTTTCAGTCCGCGCTCGATCGCCCGTCTTTCCGACGGCAGGTACCCTCCGCGATATCCCCGGACAACCTCCTGCGCCCCAGGTGAAACCGGGTTGGCCTGTTTCAAATAGGTCAACAGCACTTCGGTGTGGAGCCGGCTGTTGGAAAACACGATGGTCTGGAGGCCCTTCTTGACGAACTCCTGTGCCAGGCGCCAGGTCTCGTTGATGTAGCTGCGGCGAATTCCGAGGAACCGGTTGACCACGGGCGGATTGTAGAAGATGAAATATTTCTCGCCCGCAGGCGCGCCATTGGTGTCGACAACATCGACTTCCGTCTCCAGCAGTTTGGCTGCCAGTTCTCCGGGATTGGCGATAGTTGCCGAACAGCAGACAAACTGGGGATTCTGGCCGTAGAAATGCGCGATGCGCTTCAGGCGCCTTAAAACGTTGGCAAGATGGCTGCCGAATACTCCCCGGTACATGTGCAGTTCGTCAATCACGATATAGCGAAGGTTCTCGAAAAGTCGCGTCCACTTGGTGTGGTGCGGCAGTATTCCGCTGTGCAGCATATCGGGGTTGGTGAGCACGATATGGCCCTGCTGCCGGATGGAGCGCCGCGCATCGGAGGGCGTATCGCCGTCATAGGTGAAAACACCGAACGCGTCCCCCATCCGCTTTCCCAGGTCCTGCAGTTCCGTGAGTTGATCCTGCGCCAGAGCCTTAGTTGGAAACAGGTAGAGGGCGCGCGTGTCCGGATTTTCGACGATCGCGTTGAGGATGGGGAGGTTATAGCAGAGTGTCTTCCCGGAAGCCGTCGGGGTTATGACCACGATGTTCTGGCCCTTGCGGATCCTTTCGGCGGCATCTGCCTGATGGGAATAGAGATCCACGATGCCTTTTGAACGATAGGCACCCGCGATTTCCGGCCGGACCCATTCCGGCATCGGGGACCAGATTGCCTCCCGGGCAGGGATGTGCCGGACTGCCGTAAAAACCTCGTCTGTCCTGTCGCGGGATGTCAGTTCCCGGATGACCTCGTGAACCCCTACGAGTGCCGTGCTGTTTTTGGGAGGAGGAAGAGAATTCATGCCTTTCACCTTTTATTCACCAACTTAACATAGGTCCTTCCCAAGTGCAATCGCTTCCCCAGGGAGGATTTTAGAAGGGCAACGGCATGATGCCGCTTTAGGATTGCGGATTGCGGAATGAATTCATCTGATGACTTTGGGTGCTCTTCCCAGGTGCTTTCCTTGTCAAGAATCGGTCCATACCATTTCCTGAATCTAAATCCGCAATCTGCAATCCGAAATCCGCAATTTGAATTTGGGTGAGACCTTTCGATTGCGATACCGATTCGGTTCCGATAGATTCCTTATTCCCTGTTTGAAGCATTTGCTGACCTAGGGAATGTACTCTATCCTTCAAGAAGCTGATGTTCCTGCGGGCATAATCTGAACCTGAGGGTTCTCAGACGCATCAAACGTACTAAATAGGAGAAGAGAACATCATGATCAATCGACGATTCCACCCCGCGGTAATTTTTTTACTGTCCCTGTTGGCCGCTCTCGCCGCGCCGGCTTTTGCGCGGGGCGACAAGGTTGTACCGCAAGTCGCCGATGGCCCGGGGATCGTTACAAAATTCGATATCTTGAATGTCAGCGATTTCCAGCTCATCAGCAAATACAAGTTGCGTTTTTTCCGTAAGGACGGCACGGCGTGGACAATTGCCACCACGCTTGGCACGGGGAGCGAGTTTGTCTTGAATTTGAACGCCCGTCAAACCCTGAGAGTGGAAACGCTGGGCAAGTCTTCGACCACAACATCCGGATATGCAGTGTTCAGGGATGATGAAACTTTAAACTCGCAGTATTCTAAGGATTTCGTCCTGGGAATCACCGCCTACTATGCGACTTCCTCCGGAAACTCGATTACAGGCATGGTCAGCGTTCCGCCCAGCGAATCAACCGAAGCGTTCTCTCTTCCCGTGGAGATGAACAACGGCAAAAACATGTTCACCGGTCTGGCTATCGTGAATCTGGCAGGTGTGAGCAATCAGGTGACCTTGAAACTGTTTGCCGCAACCGACCCGGCGACGGGTCCCGTGGGCCCGGAACAGATTGCCACCCTGACTCTGCAGCCGGGCGAACAGCGGGCCGAGTTTCTCCATCAGAGCCTTTATCCCGGCCTGGTAAATTTCAAGGGCCTGCTTGAAGGGCTCGCCTCCGGGCCTGTTTCCGTGCTTGGACTGGTGCAGGTTGGTACTACGACCGGTCCGCAGTATGCCACCATATCCCCGACACTGCGGGATTTTCTGCGCCAGAATACCAATATAATGGTGATCCAGCCCTGGTTAAGCGACCAGACGAAGTTCATGCCGATCGATTTTGACAATATTCGCGTGGATTACTTTCAATTGGGAGACGGGGATGAGGCTCTTCCCTGGGATGTGAAGTACGAAACGATTGCGCGGGGCGCCCGGCAATTGACCCCGGTTAACGGAGCCGGGGTGATAGCCCTCGGCGTCCTGGATTCGGGCAACACCTTCGACGACTACTCGCTGGCCAACCTGCGCACTCTTCAGTACAGCACGTCGACAGCCATCGACCTGTCCGACTCGTCGCCAAATCTGGTGTTTGGCTTTGCATTCGCGGTCCGCACGAGCCTCGGCAATTATGCCAAGGTCCGGATCACCCGGGTTATCGACACCGTTCAGAGTGGGATTACCTACAAGGATCTGGGGCTCGAGATCTGCATTTACAGGTAAGAATCCTGAGGACCCCTGAGGTGGTGCGTCGCAAATCTTGGCACATATTCCGCCGCTTGCTCACGCGCGCGGCTCTGTTGAATCCGTGGATTACAGCGCCGCGACCGTGAGGGAGCGGTTAAGGATTTGAGACGCATTACACCAGAACAGCAAACGCCCCGTGCATCGGACTCGGCGCGGGACGCCGCGCCGGAAGGATCACGCGAGGCTCCGCAGAATGGAAGGCGTAACGATCCAGAGCAGGGCGCCTCTGGGCTTTGGCCGCAGGGTCACGATGTCGAGGCGGCAGGCTCCTCCCTTTTTCAGCTCCACATAATGTTCAGGCGAACCCCAGGCGATCTCGCCGGCGATCTCGCCCAGCGAAGGCTGATGTCCCACCAGCATGACCTGTTCGAGTGTGCGCAGCGCCTGGAGCTGAATGTACACCTCGCGACGATCGCCCGAGGGGGACAACGCGTCCGTCAGTTTGATCACGGTCTCTCCGACCAATTCTTCATTGAGAATCTCGGCGGTCTGCCGGGCTCGGGGCAGGGGGCTGCACAGAATGGCGTCGGGCAGGACAGCCAGCCTGCGCAGTCCTTTGGCGGCCCGCCGCATCTTGTCGATCCCCTCCTCGGTCAACGGGCGCTTGTCTTCCTCGAATCCCGGTGTGCCGTGAGCAACGGCGATGGCGTGTCGCACGATGTAAAGCTTCACCTGTCACCTCCTGCGGTTCACACGGCTAGTGTAGTGCGTCACAGATTCCCTGTCGCAAGGCAGCCTGATGTTTTCACGCCGAGCCTACTGCACCAAGCCCGTAGGGGCACGGCGCGCCGTGCCCCTACACTCCTCTGGCCTGCTTTCTGCCAATTCAGCTCAGGTTTTGATTGGCAGGCGCACTGTTCATAGGTAAGCATATGTTTGACGCAATACCTGGATACGATCGCGGGATCGCAACAGTTCCCAATAGTCTATTCTATGCCAATATTCACAATTTGATGAAACTCCTGTAACATCAGCGGGGGCTGGGAGCCCGTCCGAGAATTAGGAGGGGTCGCGCGCATGGGGCTTGCGCGGCGAGCTCAAGGCGCGAGGAGGAGGCGATGTCGGTATACATCGTTGACGAC
>Ga0315273_10000227_pt1 | contig 53997 bp, 43 predicted proteins | sample YL17G02_0_MG_FD_205753 | JGI IMG/M metagenome (GOLD analysis project Ga0315273, IMG submission 205753) | Sediment microbial communities from Yellowstone Lake, YNP, Wyoming, USA - YL17G02_0 | ecosystem: Environmental > Aquatic > Freshwater > Lake > Sediment | place: USA: Wyoming | collected... | reverse complement strand
TAATATTTAAAGATGGGAAAACTATAGTAATCGATTTCAAGTTCGGAGAGGAAAATCCTCATTATACTGAACAGGTCGACCAGTACCGCCATTTAATGATAGATATGGGTTATAAAAATATCGAAGCTTTTATATGGTATGTTGATAAAAATAAAATTGTATCTTCTTAAATGGCAATAAGTCAGAAAGACAAAAAAGTGTACCAATGGGGTCATGATCGCAGGTTCAATGCCTATTCCAATTATTTCAGGAGTATCTATGGAGCAAGAGTGCAGAAGGTTTCAATAGATGCTGGTTTTACCTGTCCCAACCGTGATGGAACAAAAGGATCCGGTGGCTGCACTTATTGTAATAATGATGCATTTAATCCTTCGTATTGTGTACCGGAAAAATCAGTTTCTCAGCAGATAGAGGAAGGAATAATATTTCACAAATGGAGATATAGTGAGACTGTTTCATATCTGGCTTATTTTCAGGCATACTCAAATACCTATGCCCCTTTGGATACCATGAGAAAACTGTATGAGGAGGCATTGAATTATCCGGGTGTGATTGGACTGATAATAGGAACCAGACCCGATTGCATTGATGAAGGGAAACTCGTATACTTAAAGGAACTTTCGAAGAGATGTTATCTTGCTGTTGAGTATGGTATTGAGTCGTGTTACAACAAAACACTTAAGAGGATCAACCGTGGACATTCATTTGAAGATGCAGTATGGGCCATTGAGAGAACATCTGCACTTGGAATAAATACAGGTGCCCATTTCATTTTCGGATTGCCTGGTGAAACAAGAGAGGAAATGGTGAATCAGGTTGCTGTTATCTCTGAACTACCTCTTAAAACCATAAAATTTCATCAGCTTCAGATAATTAAAGGAACCACCATGGAAAAGGAATTTCAGAATAATCCTGGTGATTTTGAGCTTTTTACATGGGAGGAGTATCTCGATTTCTTCATCAGTTTTCTTGAAAGACTTAACCCTGTCTTTGTCGTTGAGCGCTTCACTGGTGAGGCACCACCACGATTTTTAACAGGAGAGGGCTGGGGTAAAAAGAGGACCGATCAGATTGTAAATCTTATTGAAAAACGACTCGAAGAACTCGATACCTGTCAGGGGAGACTGTATGAACCAAACCCTAAACGCTAAACACGCAACGACTGATTTATGGAATACTTCCTCGAAAATATTGCCCAATCACTTCACAAGGAGTTCGGAAACACTCTTAACCGCCATTGTCTTGTTTTTCCAAATCGGCGAGCCGGACTATATTTCCATAAATATCTGGCTGCCAGGATCGAAAACCCAGTATGGGCACCATCAATTTTCACGATTAATGAACTATTCAGATCATATTCCTCTCTGCAAACAGCCGGCAACGAGATACTTCTTTTTGAGCTCTATAAAGTTTATCGTGAATTAAAAAAATCACCCGAAAGTTTTGATGAGTTTTATTTCTGGGGCGACATGCTTTTAAACGATTTTGATGATGTTGATAAGTATCTTGTAAATGCATCGCTGTTATTCCGTAATGTTCAGGATATCAAGAATATTGATCAGCAGTTTGGAGGTCTGACCGAAGGACAGATTGAAATTATCAAAAGGTTCTGGATTAATTTTAATCCCGATAAACCGACAAATGAAAAATCAGGATTTATAAGTATCTGGTCAATTCTTAGTGATCTCTATTACGGCTTCAGAAGCTCTCTGAAAGATCAAAATCTGGCATATGAAGGCATGATTTTCAGGGAACTGGCTGAAAACTCTGAAAAGGATAATACATCCGGAACGCGCTGGGATATAGTTCATTTTATTGGATTCAATGCCTTGAACAATTGCGAGAAAGTAATAATGACCAGATTTAAAAAAGCAGGTAAAGCCCGCTTTTACTGGGACTATGATAATTCCTATATTAAAGAAAGCAAATTGAATTCTGCCGGTTTTTTCTTACGGGATAATCTGAAAATCTTCGGCAATGATATGCCATCTGACTGGTGTTATGATACAATGATTTCAGCTGGATCTCAATCTGTAAAGCGTCGCGTCATCGATACTTCGTCTGATGTGGCCCAGGTAAAACTTGTTTCACAATTGATTAAGGATTTGCCTGATCTTACTGCAGGTAATGCCCATCATACAGCTGTTGTACTTGCTGACGAAAACCTTTTGATGCCCGTTCTGACGAGCCTTCCGGAAAATATTGGAGATATCAATATAACCATGGGGCATCCGCTTAAACAGACCCTTGTTTATACTCTCGTAAAACATTTAATGGATCTTCAGAGAACTACCATTACTTCAGATGGGGTTGTCCGTTTCAGTTACAAGCATGTGATCAGCATTCTAAAACATACATTAATGTCAGGATTAATGAGTGAAAAAGATAATGAGATAATCCTGGAGATAATAAAAACTAATCTTATCTGGGTACCCTCTGATCGTTTTGCCCGATCGGAACATCTTTTAAGGGTTTTTAAAAAGCCATTAACTCCTGCTTTACTATCCGATTATTTTAAAGATATCCTTTCCCTGATTGCTTCAATTGATGAGAAAACACTGGCTGGTTCTGATAATAATCACGTTCAACGAAATATCAGGAATGAGTTTATTTACAGGGTAGTCCTGTCGATAAACAGACTGGAGACAATTGTTAATAGCCGTGAGGTAAATTTTACTACAGACACCTACATTAGAATACTTGACAGGATGTTAAGGATTCAATCTGTTCCGTTTTCAGGAGAACCTTTGTCCGGTGTTCAGATCATGGGGATTCTTGAAACACGGGCTCTGGATTTTAAAAATCTGATAATTCTTTCAGTTAATGAAGGCGTTTTACCTGCTGTTTCTGCCGGATCATCATTCATCCCTTTTAATCTGCGGGAAGCCTTTGGTCTTCCATCAGTCAATTTCCAGGAGTCAATATATGCTTACCACTTTTACCGGCTTCTTCAAAGAGCAGAAGATGTAACCTTCACTTATAATTCCAATTCTGATGGATTAAGAAGTGGAGAGATGAGCAGGTTTCTAATTCAGATGAAGTATGAAACGGCATTTAAGCCCGATTTTCTGGATCTGAACTTTGAGATAAAAACACACGGTTCAATCGGAGAGAGAATTGAAAGAACAGAAGAACATTCATTCCAGTTAAACTCTCAGTTTCTGGATAAGAGCAAAGGCAGGATTTTGTCTCCATCTGCCATAAATACATGGCTTAATTGCAGGATGAAGTTCTATTACCGGTATGTAAACCGTTTGAAAGAATCTGAAAGAGTCTCTTCAGACATTGACCCTGCTATGCTAGGGAATATTTTACATGAAATAATGAAGAGCCTCTACCATGAGTACATTGGTCAGGTTCTTACCAAAGATATGATTGACTCAATTATCAGAGACAGACAACTTCTTACAAGAGTTACAAATGAAGCTATTACTGAAAAATTCAAAAACGGGAAGGATAGTCTTATAAGTGGAAATGAACTGATTGTCAGAGATGTTTTGATGGCTTATCTGATCAGAATACTCAATACGGATAAAACTCTTCCTCCTATTACCATTCTCAATCTTGAAGATACTTTTAGCTTTACAATGACCATATTATCAAATGGATCTCAGATTGAATTAATGACAGGAGGGAAGGTAGACCGGATTGATGTTATTGGCGATGTGATAAGGATGGTTGATTATAAGACCGGGACAGTTGCCGAAATGATTAATTCAATAAGCGACCTGTTTGCTGATGACCGGAAGAAGGATCCTGACGGATGGCTTCAAACATTACTTTATTGCGAAGCATATCTGCTAAATAAACCCGGAAGTGTTGTACGACCTTCAGTTTATAAGATCAGGAAATTAGCTGTAGGCTTACTTACCGATAAACTAAAACTTAAAACAGATAGCAAAAGTGAGATAATCATAGATGATTACAGATTAGTAAGAGAAGAATTTATTTATGGTCTTAAAGGAATTATTACAACGATTTTCAGTAATGATGAGCCATTTTCCATGACTACCGATACAAGGGGAAAATGTTCATATTGTTCTTACAGGACATTGTGTATGCGGTGAGCTTGAATAATATTTACTTTGGTTATAGTTTTTTTTTATAATTTTAGCTTCACTTATCTAAAAGTAAATAAATGGTTACCGGTTATACAAATTACAATATTGAGGTTAAAAATGTTAAATTCATTGCTCCTGACGGCCGGACCTGTCCGCGTTCTGCAATCGTAACATTTCATGATGAAAAAGGGGAAGAGATTGGTTCTGAATTATTTGGTGCTGTGGATATTAATCAGGTTTATAACATGATTAAGGAAGGGAAAGATCTCATTCTTGATAATTATTACATCCCGGAATTCTCTCTCTTTTTCTACAGACGACATAATGGTATTGAAAAGAAAGAACTGGTTGCGATTAAAGGGTTTTCTGCAAAGAATGCATTTTTTGAAGCTAAAGGATGTACCGATTTTACATATTCATTGTTTTCAGACGGTGACGTCAACTTTGAAGGAAGCCAGTTTGCCAAAGGAAAAGTACTTTTTAACGGGTCGGTATTTGGTAAGGGAAATGTGATATTTTCAAATACACTATTCAGAGACGGGAATATTGAATTTACTGGATCAGTCTTTGGCGAAGGCGATTTCATGTTCAAGAATGCCATTGTAAAAGACGGAATTAAGGATTTCCAGGATATTCAGTTTGGGAACGGTGAGGTCAGCTTTGCAAATACTGAATTTAACAGCGGGGAACTACTTTTCATAAACACACGTTTTAATAGTGGCCGGTTTAATTTTAAAGTAACCAGGATAGCAGGAGGAAAGGTAGATTTTCATTATTCAGTTTTTGGAGATTGTGAAATAATGTTCGAAAGAACTGAATTCGGGAACAGCAGGGTTGACTTCAGAACGGTTGATTTTGGATCAGGAAGAATAAATTTTAACCGCTCTGTCTTTGGCAACGGGGAGGTTAATTTTGAAGGTGCATCCTGCAAAGCAGGTAAGATTCAGTTCAAAAAGGCAGAGATGGGCTCAGGTCCAAAGAATTTCAATCTGATCGAGATGGACGATACTGATATTAGTTTTGAAAGAACTGAATTTGGCGATGGCGATGTCAGTTTTTATGAGTCAAAGTTCCATATTATCTCACTAAAATCATGTCACCTCGATCACTACTTTGATCTTCGTCTGGCGAAAGCAGAACTACTCGATATATCTGATACAATTGTCCGTGATATTGTAGACCTGGAACCTTATGATTTTCCCGTTGAAATAAGAACGCTTGACATTTCAGGTATGAGACTTATTGGTAAGCTTTATATCGACTGGAGGCATAACAAATGCAATGATTCTATTATTAACCAGGAAGGAACTACTTTAAGACAAAAAGCAGACCAGTTTAGAATTCTAAAAGAAAATTTCAGCGGGACCGTGAAATACGAGGATGAAGACGAAGCGTATATTATGTTCAAGCGTTATGAGGCTAAGTCGTGGCTTACAGAACAGGAAGAAAAGGGTGGCATTGCAAAATTAGTAAGCTATATTCCCCATGGCTTTCAATGGCTCGTATTTGATAAGATCGGACTTTATGCAACTTCACCTGGCCGGGTCCTTTTTAGTGTTGTTTTATTCTGGATCTTCTTTGGATCGGTCTATTTCCTTATCGATCTGTCAGGTATGGGTAAAACGGTATCGGCAGTAGGTAATCCCGATCAGCTATCGGCATTTCTTCAGTCATTCTACCATAGTGCAATTACTTTCTTTACAATTGGTTACGGAGATGTTTACCCAATAGGATTGAGCAGGATAATCTCCGGGTTAGAGGGATTTATGGGAGTATTTATGATGTCCTACTTCACAGTAGCATTTGTACGTAAGGTGCTCAGATAGCATTATTTCTCTGTTTCACGCTGCAGAGTTGCCATTTTTATAGCGGTAACAGCAGCTTCATCCCCTTTATTTCCAAGTTTTCCTCCGGCTCTGTCAATGGCCTGCTGATGAGTGTTCGTAGTTAGAACTCCAAATATAAAAGGTATATTATACTCCATATTTAGTTGAGTTATACCCTGTGTTACTCCCTGACAGATATATGTGAAATGAGGTGTTTCACCCTGGATAACACTGCCAAGACAGATAACAGCATCAAGATCATCGTATTCTGCAAGGAACTGAGCGCCAAGTGGTAGTTCAAAACTGCCCGGCACATGCTTTATAACAATATTTTTATCGGTTGTTCCATGTTTTTTCAGGGTATTTACAGTACCCTCAAGTAATGACCAGGTAACTTCACTGTTCCAGTCAGAAACCACAATGCCAAAACGCATTTCACTGGCATTTGGAACAATTCCCGGATCGTAAACTGATAGATTGACAGTGCTCATAACGAATATTTTTTAATTAAAAACGCATCTGTCTCAGAAAGAAATGAGGTGATGCGTGATTATACAGATGCAAAGAGAATACTCAGACAAACTACTTTATAAGAAGTTTTACCCTCGCAATATACTTTTCTATTGTTGTTCCTTCAGTACTCTCAGGATAATCACTCTCAATTCTTTCGTAAATTTTTAAAGCTTCTGAGTACTTACCGTTTAATTCATAGATCTCACCGGCTTTCATCAGGAATAATGGTGTGTTAAATGAATTTTTTGCAAAATCAGCAGCCTCAATGTACTTTGAAATCCCTTTATCAAGATCACCTAATTCTACGTATGCATCTCCGGTAGCACCAATGGCTAAGGACCCGAGAACTTTATCCTTTTTTGAATATTTGTTTAGAAAATCAATTGCCTCCTGGTAATCACCGAGATGCAGGTAGCAGATCCCTGCACTGTAACGTGCAAGATTACCGGAATTTGTAAATTTATAGTCCTTGGCTATATCAAGAAATCCAAGATAGTTCCCATCTCCATTTAATGCAAGATCCAGAGAATCCATTTCAAGATACTTTTCTGCCTGGTACATCTGAGACTGGGCCTCATCGTTTTTTTTGTTAAGATAGAGCTTGCCAAGCCAGACTATTCCTACCAATGCGATGATAACTCCTAATCCGATCAATAAAGTCTTATAATTCTCTTCAAGAAAATGTTCTGTTCTGGTCAGAGTCTGCTCAACGTTTGAGATGGTCTGTGGATTTACATCCTTTTTATTCTTAGCCATATTGGTCTTTACTGTTTAACTTCAAAATTTACCTTCGCAAAAGTAATTTTTTTCAAGTAATTTTAAAACATTTAATTTAATGAATATCAGATTGAGTATAAAATAATTGTTATCTAATTGAATATCAGTAATTAAATAGTGAATCTCAAGGATAAGGAATTGTAATTTCATAATAGATTATGTTCTTATCGTTCATATCTTTTTCTAACTTTGAAACTTCAAACCTTTTAATATTTTACTTTTTTACTTGATCTTCGATGTATCTCAAAAAGCTTGCCCTGACCAATTTTAAAAACTATGAGCTGAATGAGCTTGAGTTATCGTCTAAGATAAACTGCTTTGTTGGCAATAACGGAGTTGGGAAAACAAATATTCTTGATGCAATACACTATCTGTCACTTACTAAAAGTTTCTTTAATAATATTGACAGCATTAGTATCAGGCATGGCGAAGACTATTTTATTATCCAGGGAACATTTGTCAGAGATGGGGAAGAAGATCAGATATACTGTGCGTTTCAGAAGCAAAAGCAGAAATTATTAAAAAGAAACGGGAAAGAGTATCAAAAGCTTTCTGATCATGTCGGGAGATACCCTGTGGTTATGATATCTCCTGCAGATAGTGCTCTTATTTCAGAAGGAAGTGAAGACCGACGTAGGTTCCTGAATAAAATAATAAGCCAGTACAATGCTGAATACCTCGATTCTGTACTAAGGTATGGCAAGGCACTTCAACAAAGAAACAAGCTGTTGAAAGATTTCAAATCATCGGGCAATTTCGAAAGCGATGTTCTTTCAATATGGGATGCACAACTTGTTAAATATGGAAGTTATGTTTTCAGTGAAAGGGATATACTTGTTAATGAACTTGTTCCGGTTTTTCAGGAATACTATTCCCTGATCTCTTCTGGTAAGGAAGTGGTTAAACTTAAATACCGTTCTCATCTCTCTGAAGGCAATTTTCCGGAAGCGCTTCTGAATTCTGTAACCAAAGACAGGTTTTTGGAGTACACAACTGTTGGAATTCATAAAGATGATCTGCTATTGGAGATGAATGATTTTTCCGTGAAATCACTTGGCTCTCAGGGACAACAGAAATCATACCTGGTTGCTCTCAAGTTGGCAAAATTCGATTATATAAAAAGAAAAGCAGGCTTTTCACCGATTTTATTGCTTGATGATATCTTCGATAAGTTTGATGCTGAACGTGTTGAGCAAATAATCAGACTTGTCGGGAATCAACGGTTTGGGCAAATATTCATTACTGATACTCACCAGAGCCGTCTCCAGGAAATTTTATCTTCACATAAAACTGATTATAAACTTTTCAATATCGCCGGTAATGGGGTGGAAGAAGTAGCTCAGAATGGAATAACAATGAAATGAGACGAAGTAAAACAATATCACTTGCTGAGGCTTTAAAGGATTATATTAAAGAGATGAATCTCGGTGGAAAGCTAAGCGAGATTGGGGTCATTAGCTGCTGGGAAGAAATTGTTGGTAAGACAATTAGCTCACGGACATCAAAAATATATATTAAGGACCACATTCTTTATGTCCATCTGAATTCGTCCGTTGTCAGAAATGAATTGCTTATGCACAGGGAAGGCATCAGAGAAAAACTAAACGAAAAAGCCGGCAACGAAGTAATTAAAGAGATTGTACTTAGATAAAGACTATAACTAAAAGTAATTTACTTTCAACTTCAAATTATTATATAACTCTTCCCTGAAATATGGATCGATTTATTGAAGTTTTTATGTGAAGTGAAGTGAAAACCTTTCCCGTTAGACGTTAAGAGAACTTTTTTATTTTCTATCTCTATCGAAACTGTAGAAGAATTATCCCTATTAATAAGAAAGTCAGCTAGTAAAAGAGCTTTTTCAATTCCGTCACCGCGCCTGAAATTCAATACCTCATCTGGTAATGCCAGCCTCTTCCCGTCATAAATTGATTTGTCAGCCATTGTTTTGAGGATATGATAAACTTCTGAAGTATTCTTCCCGTTCATGTCAGTGAAGCAGACAGGGTTCCGCTCAATTGCAGCTTTAATGAATGGAAGCCAGTCGATTTTATCCATCTGTCTGTATACATAAAGTGCCAGAAGAGCCATCTCTGATTTGCCTGCATCCCTGGCTATTAAATCCATGATTTTTTGGCGACTATCTTTATTTGTTATATCAAGATTATTGGTACTTGAATAATTCTTTTTAAAATCCGGAATTTTTGGATCAATGAAAATAAAATCTTTAAGTTCTTTAAACATCTCATGAATGATCTCTTCAGAAACAACGTCGGTTACTTTAATAAATTCATTCTCAATTTCATTCAGGCTTTTTTTGGTATGTGTATCCAGAATCTCCTCAATATCATTCAACATAATTTTTCCCTGTATGGGACTAAGGTGAAATTCATCTCCTTCAATTTCTTTTACGAGAGAAGCACGTGTCTCGACTGATACATTGAACTTGCTGGTGTGCTCATATTCAAACATTTTTTCAAGCGATATATACCTCTGCTTTCCGGAACACTTACATCGATACTGGAAGAGAGCCTTATATTTGGACTTAAAACGAAGGAAGTTGATGAAGATGAGATTGGTTAGATCTGTAGCAAGAAACTCCTTTAGCTTAACTGAAAACAGGTCATAGGCATCCTTGTCAATTGTTGCATCATTGTACAAAGTATGTATATAACCGGAAATATGTGAAACTATAGTTACTTTTTCGTTCTCCATGGCCCTTCTTGCCTTTTCAGACAGTGAGGTTCCATTATACCACATATTCTTTGTGACAATCCTACGGTTGTTGGTTATTAATCCATCTTTTTCAATAATAAAATTCTGGGAATGAAGGGGAGTGGCTATCAGGTAAATTTTCTCAAGTGGCACTCTTCCAACCACAAACATGGCAGCAGCATACAAAGCTGATAGTGAAACACATTCACCTGCTCCTGATGTGAAATTCTCCTTATATCTGAATGCTGTCATTGCTTCAATTGTTTCAGTCTTCCAGTATGGAATAATATCAGAATCATACTTATCGAGGCCAAAATGTTTCCTAATGTCAATATCGAAATAGTATTTGTCTCCTTCATACCCAAACAGTGCATTTGACTGCTTAAGCATCTCCATATCGAAAAAATCACTAAACCTTGCAATCTCAGCGCTTTTCGAGGTAAGTCCCCACGTTGAAAGATCGAGGTTGAAAACATAATTCTGAATAATATACTGCTTTATCCGGTTGACTTTGTTTGTGAAGCTCTTCTTTTCTATATCTTTAAACCATGGATCTTCCCTCCATGCCCATAATTCGGGCGACATTATATCTGCTAGAATAAGCGGATAGAATAGATCGGGGAATATGAAAATCTCCATGTCAGAAAGAGTAAAGGCCGATGAATACTTTTCCAGTATTTTCTTATTGGAAAAGTCTTTGCTGAAATATGAATCCATATAATGATTTAAAATTCTACAAATCTAATAACACAAAACGGGATTGAATGTTTTGGCTTAAGGGGGGGTAGGGTAGAAATCAATTGAAAGATGAATTCGTTAATAGAACCTCTCTATACCAGAAAAGAAAAAGTTAGCTTCCTTAATGGCATTTTCAACACTGTCCGATCCATGAACTGCATTCATCTGTACCGATACAGCAAAAGTCTTTCTGATTGTTCCAGGTTCTGCCTTTGCCGGATCTGTTGCTCCAATCAGCTTTCTGAATTCATCAACAGCATTTTCGTGCCTTAATATCATCACAACAACAGGGCCGGATGTCATAAACTCTATGAGTCCATCAAAAAATGGTTTCTCTTTATGGACGGAGTAAAATGATTCAGCCTGGGGAAGAGTCAATTTAACTATCCGCATGGCAGATATTTCAAATCCCGCTTCGTTGATCATGGCAAGAATAGGTCCTGTTTTTCCTGTCCTGAACGCATTTGGCTTAATAATCGAAAAAGTAAAATCACTGTACATATAAAGCTATTTTTGATATTTAACAATAGAATTGGTCTTCGGGAATATTATTTATCTTTATCCACTTGAAAAATCAGTAGCAAAAGTGATAGATTTATCCAAATATACAAAAGAATTATCAAATCTTTTTTCTTCATCAGAGAATATATTACTTATCTGCCATATAAATCCTGATGGTGATGCAATAGGCTCACAATTAGCACTATATCATTTTCTTAAAGCCAGCGGAAGAAATGTTGGTTTGATGGCTCCAAATTACCTGCAGGAGTTTCTTAAATGGATGGAAGGAGCAGATCTGATTAATATTTTTATAAAAGAGAGGAAAAAATGCAGAAAGCTGATAGAAGAGGCTGATCTTATCGTTATGCTCGATTTTAATCAATCCAACAGGTTGGGTGAAGCAGAAGATATAGTTCTTGCATCACATGCTAGGAAAGTTATTATTGATCACCATCTTGATCCGGGAAATTTTGCTGAATTGATTATTTCAGAACCAACCAAATGTTCAACCTCAGAGCTTGTTCATGAACTTGTATGTGAAATGAACAGGGTACAATTTATAAACAAGCCTTATGCAGAAGCTCTCTATGCGGGTATTATTACAGATACTGGTAACTTTGAGCATGGATCTTACTCTTCCCGGACATTCAGAATTGTTGCAGATCTTCTCGATTCAGGGATTGAAAAGGAGAAAATTCTCAACCTGATCTACAATAATTTTTCTTCCGACAGAATCAGACTGCAAGGTTTTGCTCTCAATAAAAGAATGGTTGTAATTCAAGAATATAAAACCGCTTATATTTTTCTCACAAAAGATGATTTAAAAGAATACAATCATCTTAAGGGCGATACAGAAGGATTTGTTAACTTGCCTTTGTCAATTAAAGGGATATATTTTTCAGCTCTGTTTATTGAAAAGGATGGTTTTATAAAACTCTCTTTCCGTTCAAAGGGAAAATTCCCTTCAAATGAATTTGCTGCACAATATTTTTCCGGAGGAGGACATTTGAACGCTTCCGGCGGTGAATATCCTGCTACTCTCGACATTACCATTGACTACTTCCTTAAAGTTCTTAAAGAGAATGTCTGGAGATTTGAAGATAAGATGTAATCATGTGGCAATAAGATATATTGCATATATATTTTTATTATTTGCATTCGTTTCATGCAAAAATAATTCTGAGATAAGAACTACAGGTTCCAGACCTGGAAAGAATGAAATTGCTGATCTGAACAGGTATTTTGTGCAGAAAGACAGAGAAAGAATTCAGAACTATATTGTACGGAAAAATCTTAATATGACAGAGTCTCCTACCGGCCTTTGGTATCAGATATTAAAAGAGGGTGAAGGAGAAATTTTTACAGATAATAATAAAGTTATTCTGGATTACGAATGCTCGCTTCTTGATGGCACCAAATGCTATTCATCAAAAAAGCTTGGCCCAAAGGAAGTTATATTAGGAAGAAGTGAAATGGAGCCTGGTCTGAATGAAGGTCTCCGCATGCTTAAACCGGGAGCTGAAGCTATCTTCATTATGCCACCTTTTTTAGGGTATGGATTGATCGGAGATAGGAAAATGATTCCTTCAAGAGCCATAATTGTCTATACTGTTTATATCTTGCAGGCCAAATAATATTTGGGATGGTTTTTACGTTGATTAATTATTGATAATATCAAAACTTAATGAAATTATGATTAAAAAGAATATTCAAACAATTCTCTTGTTTCTGACAGCTGCTTTATTGATCTCGCTTTTATCCTGTGACCCTGCCAGAAAATATGAAAAAGAGGAAAATGCAAAGATTAGTAAGTACCTTAGCAGTAATAGCAACCTGAATTTTGTATTGAAACCCAGCGGATTATATTATCTGGAAGTCGTGGCAGGTTCCGGACTTTTGGCTGTTAAACACGATACTGCCTTTGTTAAATATACAGGAAAATTACTGAACGGAACTGTTTTTGACACAAATGTCGGGAAAACGGATACGCTTAAAAGTCCGGTGGATGAAGGCTATCTCATTGCCGGATTTGATGAAGGGATTACATATATGAGTGAAGGAGGAAAAGCAACCTTCCTTATGCCATCAAAACTTGCATATGGGACAAATGGTTCCTATCCTCGAATCCCCGGTTATGCACCCTTATTGTTCGAGGTTGAACTTGTAAAAGTTAAAGTTGGTCCCGGGGAATAATATTATTGAAGAACGAATATTACAAGTTTATTATTGAGTGAAGGAATATTTTTCTTCCACTCAGATATTTTCATAGTTCTTATAGATTCTGAAGGAAGAGTAATGTCGGCTGCTATACAAAGCCTTGTATTATTGTGACATGTTGTAGTTATTGATTCCAGCATCTTTTGATTCCGGTAAGGTGTCTCCATAAAGATCTGTGCATATCCCTCACAACCCTTTTTTTCCAGTTCCCTGAGTTTTGCTGTTCGTTCCACTGGCTTAACCGGAAGATATCCGTTGAATGTAAAATTCTGCCCGTTAAGTCCGGAAGAGATTAGAGCCATAAAAATTGAAGATGGTCCTGATAGTGGTGTTACAATGATTTTTTTCTGATGCGCTAAGGCGATTATCCTGGCACCTGGATCTGCAATGCCAGGGAGACCGGCCTCACTCATAATCCCAATGTCTGATCCCTTTAGTACAGGTTCAAGAAAATGTGCTATGTCTGATTCTCCGGTGTGTTCATTTAATTCAAAAAATACCGTATCATTTATTGGAAACTCCTTGTCAATGAGCCTTAGAAACCTTCTGGCACTTCTGGTGTCCTCAACAATAAAGAATCGCAAGAGCCTTGTCAGACTGATTACTTTTTCAGGGATCACTTTAAAAAAATCATCTCCGCCCAAAGTCACGGGTATAAGATAGATCCTACCGGTCACGTTATTAAGTTTGTTTACTCAAATATAGCAAATAAACTGCTCGTGACTGCAATAACAAAAATTGGCTTAGCTGTTGCCTTGTATTGATTTTTAATATAGGTTTGTTATGAAATATTTTTATTGTGAAAATAACATTTCTTGGTACAGGCACATCACAGGGAGTACCTGTAATAGCCTGTGAATGTAATATTTGCCTTTCTGTAGATCAATATGATAAGAGATTAAGAACTTCTCTTCTTCTGAAAACAGATGAGACTACCCTGCTCTTTGATGCCGGTCCGGACTTCCGCCAGCAGATGCTCAGGGAACATGTGAGTAAGCTCGATTCAATTATTCTGACACATGAGCACAAGGATCATATTTCAGGTATGGATGATGTCAGGGCGTTCAACCATAAAAGTCAGGATGCCATTGATGTTTATTCCGAGGATAGGGTTCAGAAGGCGATAAAAAAAGAATATTCCTATGTGTTTTCAGAATTCCAGTATCCCGGAGTTCCAAAAATGAGACTTATTTCCATTCCTGAACATAGTTTCAATGTTAAAGGGATACAGATAATTCCTATCAGAGTGTTTCATTACCGTCTCCCCGTTTACGGTTTCAGAGTTGGGAATTTTGCATATATAACTGATGCTAATTACATACCGGAAGAGAGTAAAGAGAAGTTATTTGGTGTTAAATATCTGGTTATTAATGCTCTCAGAAAAGAAAAACACATTTCTCACTTTAGTTTAAGAGAAGCTGTCGATTTTATAAGAGAGATTTCACCTAAAAAAGCATTTATTACTCATATAAGCCACCAGATGGGCTATCATGCAGAAGTATCAAAAGAATTGCCTCCGGAAATTATGCTGGCCTATGACGGGTTGAGTTTTTTATGCAATGAATGAGAAAATCAGTATTTTACTTTTTTCTTGTTGAAATTATTTTTCAGTTTTTTCTGATAACCTGAAGAAAAAAAGTATCTGTTTCTTCCGAGTTGTGAGTCATTAACCTGAGAACTTTTCTTCTTCTTTTCGTAATAAGGATTCTTTTTTGCAGGAGCACAAGCAGTAAAAATCACAAACAGGAAAAAGAAAAAAAGGTAATATAATACTTTGATTGCTTTAGACATTGTTTAATAATCTTTAGATTATCACCCCTAAAAATACAACATATTTATCTAAAAGAAAAAAAATGAACTAATTATCTGTTTGAGAACATTCTTTTAATGCTTTGTATGTTTTATATTGCATTATATTTTCATAACTCTGACATTAATCATCCCTATGCTGTAAATCAGTTTTACGCCATCCCTAAAAAGAGCCTGATTTTCAGCAATTTCACCCTTTAGGTCGGGGTAGAAAATTGATGAATATGGTTAAATATTTGTGAGGAATTGATTCAGTTAGTAAAAGAACAAAATATTTCAGGAGAGGTTAATGCGTTAAAGACAGGAGAGCAATATTCATAGATCTTTGAAAAGGATCTTAAGGTAACCTTCAATTATTGCCTGTCGTCTTAAGATTGAAGATTGACAGAGGCTAAGATACGAAACATTATTACCACCAAAAGCAAAAGTTAAAATTTAAAAGTAATAAGTAAGTAAAGAGTAAGGAGGATTATCCCTCTTTACGAAGTACCAGGGGTGAGTTCATGATTCTAACTTTCCTGCACCATTGCCAATTTCAGGCTGATAAAAATCAGCCACCAGCCCTGTTTTGTTCTGGTAAATAACAGAGAGCGAGGACATGAATTTTGCAGAGTCAACTTTCTTAACGATACTTATAGTACATCCGCCAAAACCGGCTCCGGTCATCCGCGTACCAATGACTCCTGGAAGTTTTCTCCCTTCATAAACTAATGTATCGAGTTCGATACCGGTAACTTCATAGTCATCTTTAAGTGAGTCATGGGATGAATTCATAAGTTTCCCGAAACGGATTATGTCATTATCTTTCAATACTTTCACGGCTTCAACAACTCTTCCGTTCTCACTGATAACATGCTTTGCTCTTTTTCTGATAACAGGGTCTTTAATATATTTTTCCAAAAGATCAATTTCACGGGCATTGAGGTCACTTAAATTGCGAATGGGTTTGTATGCCTGAAGCAATTCAACAGCTTTATCGCATTCGCCCCGTCGCTCATTATACTTTGAATCGGTCAGTCCTCTTCTTTTATTGGAATTTGTAATTATAAGAGAACAATCATTTAATATGATAGGAACGTTTTCAAAAGATAAGGTATCACAATTCAGAAAAATTGCATAATCCTTTTTGCCAAAGCCGACAGCAAACTGATCCATTATACCGCAGTTCATCCCTACAAATTCATTTTCAGCTTTCTGACACATCTTCACAAGTTCAAGAGTACCAAAACCAGCATTATAAAATTCATTCAGGGCAACTGCAGTAACCATTTCAATGGAAGCTGAAGAGGAGAGACCTGCTCCGGTTGGTACATCCCCGTAATAAAGAAATTGCAGCCCGGTTATTTTTTTCCCCCTTTTTAGAAACTCATTTATTACTCCAAGCGGATAGTTTATCCATTTTTTACTTGTATTAACGAATAATCCATTTAACTCGGTTTCTAAATCATCATTAAAGTTAATTGTGCTGAATTTAAGAGTGTTACCCTCAATCTTACGGATAAGAAGATAAGTTCCGTAATTTAATGCACATGGAAAAACAAATCCGCCATTATAATCCGTGTGCTCACCAATAAGATTAACCCTTCCGGGTGAGAAAAAAAGAACAGGCTTATTGTTCCTGTTCCCGTATTTTCCATAAAAATTTTCAGTAAAGTTTTTAGTATCCATTTTATACTTTTAACTTTTTCTCAATTTCGTTTATCTGGTTTCTGAAATGTTTATCAGTGTCTATAAGGTTGTTTACAGTCTTGCAGGCGTGTAGAACTGTTGCATGATCTTTGCCACCGATATGTGATCCTATGCTGGCAAGAGATGCTTTTGTAAGGTTTTTAGAAAAATACATCGATACCTGCCTCGCCTGAACAATTTCTCTCTTTCTGGTCTTCCCCTGGATAAGATCAATTGGAATCTTATAATAATCGCATACTATCTTCTGGATATATTCAATTGTTATTTCACGTCTGGCGGTACTAATAAGTTTTTCAACCATAAGTCTGGCCAGATCAAGTGTTATCTCCTTTCTATTTAGCGTAGACTGGGCATAAAGTGATATTAATACCGCTTCAAGTTCCCTGATGTTATTTGAGATGTTTACCGCCAGAAATTCGAATATTTCTTCCGGTAATTCGATACCGTCGTTATATGCCTTTTTCTTTAGAATAGCCAGCCTGGTCTCATAATCAGGTCTTTGAAGATCAGCCTGAAGTCCCCATTTGAACCGTGATAGAAGTCTCTGTTCCATGCCCTGAAGCTCTACAGGAGGCCTGTCGCATGTCAGAATCAACTGTTTTCCTGATTGATGGAGGTGGTTGAAGATATGGAAGAATGTATCTTGTGTTTTTTCCTTTCCAGCAAACTCATGTACATCATCTAGAATGAGAACATCAATCATCTGGTAGAAATGAAGAAAATCGTTTTTGTTATTGTTTCTTACTGACTCAACAAATTGAGTCTGAAACTTATTCGCATTGACATACAGAACAATCTTATCAGGCTGTTTCTCCTTAACAAGAATACCAATTGCCTGTGCAAGATGAGTCTTTCCAAGTCCGGAATCACCATAGATCATCAGCGGATTGAAAGCTGTTCCCCCGGGATTATTGCCAACAGCAATACCTGCTGATCTGGCCAGCCTGTTGCATTCCCCCTCTACATAATTGCTAAAATTGTAATCAGGATTCAGTTTTGGATCAAAATGTACTTTTTTAATACCAGGAATAACAAATGGATTTTTTATTGAGGGTTGCGTAATATCGAAAGGGACCTGAACCGGCTTATTGTTAAGGTCTGTTTTATTTCTTGAAGGATATCTGACAGTATATGGTTTACCATCTGAATAGTTGGAATTCTCCATAACGACGTTGTATTCGAGTTTCGCATCAGTTCCGATCTCGCGCCTAAGGGTTTTCCTGAGAATATCAATATACTGCTCTTCAAGATACTCGTAAAAAAACGGACTTGGCACCTGAATGGTCAGAATGTTGTTTTCAAGTTTTAATGGGATGATCGGTTCAAACCATGTCTTGTAACTGATGGATGGAATAATATCTCTTATTATTTGCAGGCAGTTATTCCAAACGTCATTATGTGACTTATTCATGTAGGATGCTATTGTTAAAAATTTTAAGGTTGGAATCAAACCGATTCGCGTAGCAATATTTGTAAAAAAAAAACTAATAAAAAAAATTATTTTTGCTTGACTTTCTCAATAAAAGTATATGTTTATAACCATCAGCAACTTATGGGCACAATATTTTTTTATTTAGTTAAGTATCTGAATATCAAATATATATCATTTCAAGAATCGGTTTATCAGTGTATTACAACTCATTATGAATCCTTACTCAAAATTCAACAAAACCCGGTTAAAATGAGGATTATTTTGTCATAGTTTCCATTTTTTTTTTTAAGATCAAGATACTCTGAATTTTGGATAAATCCTATTTGGAAGGAGTATTTTTTTTACCGAAGATTGAAAAGTGCGCATATCTTTTTGGATTTGCCTTTATATCCTGTAAAAGGACATTTAAACTCTCCAGACTACTGGTCAGATTTGTATAAAGTGTGTCATTTGTCAGGAATTGACCGGCAGTTCCTTTGCCATTATTCAAATTATCCATCATAAGGGCAGCTTTTTCAAGACTTGCTTTCAGGTTCGATACCGAAGTATAGATGTCAGCTGCTGCAAGGGTATCTGTAATTGCTTCAAGATTGCTGAATGTATTGCTCAATCTTCCAGAATTATCCGAAAGCATCTGCATGAACTTATTGATGTTATCAAGCGTGGCTTTAAGCTCCTCTTCTTTTGACCCGATTATCTTGTCAAGGCTCTGTGTGACACCGTTAAGATTAGCAAGAGTTCCGCCAAGATCCTTTTTAAATTCAGCATTCAATACTTCATCTACCGAACTGATAACAGAATCGAGGACATTAATGAGATTTGTGATCTTATCCTTAACCGGTAACAGTTCCGTCTCCAACGTATTCATCAGTGATTCTGCAAGCTGGCCAGGGATCGTATCGCCTTCAGCATATGTTCCAGGACCATTACCATAAACAAATTGGACCTTCATTCCACCTAGAAGCGATACCGGTACTATTTCCGCAATTGTATTCTTTGGAAGCTTAAATTTCTTGCTTACTGAAAACGCAACTAATAGCCTGCCACTTTCAGCATCGATAAAGTTGATCGATTGAACTACACCCACTTTATATCCATTGATTTCAACCGGGCTCGATTCTGCCAGTCCACCTATTTTGTCATATACAGTATAATAATAGGCTGTGCTGGTAAATAAATCTTTTCCTTTGAGAAAATTGTATAACCAGATAAAAATCAATATTGTTAATAATGCAGTTGCACCAACTTTAACTTCATTTGAGATTTTTTTCATTTAATATTTTGTTTTACTTTTTCTTTTTTTGCTCCAATGCCTGTTGTAAAGGTAATATTTTGTTGTCTTTAACTACAATTACAAAGGCATCGGGATAAACAGCTTCAAGTTTTTCCCTGTATTTAACTGCTGTCAAATAATCAGAAAAGCTGCCTGTAGCATACCTAAATCGATCCTGCGTATTTATCTCAACAACATCTGTTAATCCTTTGAAATTATCCGGTTTAACTTCAGTTTTTAAAGAGGAGGTGGCAATTTGTACCATAAATACTATTTCTTCTGCCGGTGAAATTAACGGTGAGGAAATGTCAGTATCCGGCTCGGAATTTTGGTTCTTTACCGGAAATTTGTTGCTTCTACTGTCAATTTCATTAATATAGTCTCTGCAGGCCCTGAAGATAGCTGACCCAAGATAATCCTGTCCTTGTTTTGAATTCAGAAACTTCTCTTCAGAAAGATTTGTGATAAAACCTGTTTCAATCAGTACACTTGGCATTGTAGTGGTGAACAAAACCCAGAATCCGGCCTGCTTCACGTCACGGTCATGCCTGTCAACCTTTTCCCTGAACTGGGTCTGTATTTTTGAAGCCAGCTCAGTGCTTTGATCTTGAAAAACTTTCTGCATAACTGTGAACATAATATACGAGACTTCAGACTTCGGATCAAATCCTTCATACTTAGTTGAATAGTCATCCTCAAGAAAAATCACCTCATTCTCTTTCATTGCAACTTCAAGATTCTGTTGGTCTTTGGCAAGACCCATTATATATGTTTCAGTTCCCATTATATTTTTCGATTTTGCCCAGTTGGCATGAATTGAAATGAACAGATCGGCTTTATTCTTATTGGCAATATTGGCACGATCCCTGAGTTCGACGAATGTATCATTTTTCCTTGTATAAATTACTGTTACATTCTTGATATTTTTCTCTATATACTCACCTGTTTTAAGGGCAATAGCCAGGGTAATGTCCTTTTCGCGACTTATAGAACCCAGGGCTCCGGGATCTTTCCCTCCATGACCGGCATCAATCACAATAATCCAGCCTTTTTCATTCTTAATATCTTTTGCTGAAGCGGAAACAATCATGAGGGTAATAAAAAGAAATATCAATATTTCAATATATAGATTATTGGTATGAAGTTTGCCGTTATTAATTCCTGTACTCATTTTTAGTTCATGTTTTTTAATTAGTTTTGCGCTGACATCCCGGTAATACACAAAAACTATACAAAAATAGTATTTAAGTTGTATTTTTTTAAAGAAAAGCGGTTACTTATTGTGTTCCTCGTGATGGTCCAATCTATTTCATTGTTGTCTCAGGAAAGTAAAAATGTTATGGACACATTACTGATTCAACAGGATTCTGTGATAACCGATACCATTTTAACGAACTTACGTCACCCCTCCTCCAATGCCATTGACTCGAAGGTTACTTATTCTGCGGTTGGTTATATCAAAAGAGATATTATCAACAAGAAGGTGGTTCTTATCCAGACAGCCGTTGTAAATTATGGAGAGATCGAAATAAAAGCCGATTCCATTGTTTTTAACATGATAACAAATTTGCTTTTTGCTGCCGGAAGAATTGATACAACCGGGAAAATTGCAGGGAAGCCGGTTTTCAAGGAAGGATCCCAGGAATTTGAAGCTGACGAGATTACTTATAATTTCAAGACACGTAAAGCTCTTGTTAAAAACATTATAACAAAACAGGAAGATGGCCTCTTGCATAGTGCTCTTACCAAGTTGCTGGAAGATGGAACATCTAACATTTCAAGGAGTACATATTCCACATGTGACGCTGATACACCTCATTTTTATATCAATTTGCCCAAAGCAAAAGTATACCCAGGCAAAAAGATTATTTCCGGACCGGGTAACCTTGTACTTGCGGGTATACCATTACCCCTGGTTATTCCATTTGGTTTTTTTCCTGTGCAGACCAAAAAAGCTGCATCCGGATTACTGATCCCGATGATTGGTCAGGAACGGGAACGTGGTTATTCACTGACTGAAGGGGGGTATTATTTTGCATTAAGCAATTATTTTGATCTTTCTATAAAAGGAAACCTATATGCTAATGGGAGCTGGATGTCTACAGCACAAACCTATTATAACAGACTATATAAATACAGTGGGAATTTTTTATTTAGTTATGCAAATAATATATCGGGACACAAAGGATTGCCTGATTACAGTAAAACCACCAATTATAAAGTAGGATGGATCTATACGCAGGATGCAAAAGCTTCACCTGGCTCCAGATTCTCTGCCAGTGTGAATATGAGTTCCAGCGGGTACGATCAGGAAAACAGTTATACTGTTAGCGACCATGTTACAACTCAAAGGCAATCAAGCGTAAGCTATTCCAAATCATGGGATGGAACCCCTTTCAATTTGTCGACAAGTATGAACCATAGTCAGAACGTCAAAAATAAAACCGTAAGTCTAAATTTACCCAAGCTCAATTTTAATGCAGGCAGGATTTATCCATTGAAAGGTAAAAACAGTTCGGGGCCAACAAAATGGTACCAGGAACTTCAGTTAAGTTATTCTGCATCGCTCGATAATCAGATAAATACAACTGACAGCCTCCTGTTTACAAAGGAAGTCTGGAATAATATGAGAAACGGTTTTAAGCATGATATACCTTTAAGTTTCCAGATCCGTCCCTTCAGAAATTTTTCGATCTACCCCGCTGTAAGCTATGCAGGGGTGATGTATACTCAGAAGATCGAAAAAAAATGGGACCCGGATTATTACAATAACGATATTGGTCAAATTGTTCCTTCAGTTGTCAACGATACCGCCAGGGGCGTTTTTTACGGACAGGCATTAAACCCTTCAATCAGTGCAAGTTATAGTCCACAGTTGTTCGGTACATATTCTTTTACAAATCCAGATTCAAGACTTCAGGCAATACGTCATGTAGTCAAACCATCTGTCAGCTTTAGTTTTATTCCTGCTATCGAAGGTCTCAGTTCTGATATGTACAGGCAGGTACAGATCGATACATCTGGCAGGATGAGAGAATACTCCATTTATGAAGGCAATATTTTCGGAACACCCTCAAAGTCAAGCAGGAGCGGAAATATTTCATTCAGTCTTGTAAATATTTTGGAGGCCAAAGCTTTTGAGCGGAACGACACAACCGGAAAAGCAAAAAAGGTCAAGATTATCGATAATTTTAGCATAAATACATCATATAATATATTTGCCGACTCAATCAAATGGGCTCCGATAGCTATGCAGATCAGAACAACTATCCTGAAGAACATCAATATTTCGGCAAACGGCAATTTTTCACTTTATGCTCTTGATAGCAATGGCAGACCTACTGGTAACTTTGAATATGCACAAAACAAAAAACTAATGAGGCTTAACAGTTTCACCACAGGTCTCGATTTTAACCTTAGCGATTTACTGAAGGGAAACAAGGAAAAGGAAAAGACAAATATCTCCCAGAATGACTTAACTCAGGGGATTGAGGGAAATAAGGGAATGGCCGGTCCAAATGAACCTAGAAAGCAAAATTCAGACGTGGGACTCAGAGATGAATATGGTTACCTGGTTTTTGATGCTCCATGGTCTCTCAATGTAAGGTATAGTTTCAACTATTCCAAACCGGGTTTAACATCGAATATTTCTCAGACTCTTTCGTTTAATGGAAATGTTTCAATGACAAAGAAGATGTCCATGACCTACACAAGTGGATATGATTTCAAGGCTAAGCAGATTACGATGACACAGATAGGAATCACACGTGACCTCCATTGCTGGGTAATGAACTTTAACTGGGTCCCAAACAGTTCAATGCAAATGTGGAGCTTTACAATAAGAGTTAAAGCCCCTGTACTTGGAGATCTGAAATACGATAGAAGAAAAGATTTCCATGACAACTACTAATACAAATACTTGAAATCATGAAAAAGATTTTCAGCACATCAAAAGCTCCTGCAGCCATTGGGCCTTATAGTCAGGCCATTGAAATGAAGAATACCCTTTATATTTCAGGTCAGATTCCTATAAATCCTGAAACAGGAAAGTTAGTTGAAGGTGATATTTCAGAACAGACAGAACAGGTTTTTAGAAATATTGCAGTTATACTTGACGTATCAGGCTATTCTTTTAGTGATGTTGTTAAATCAACCTGTCTTTTAAGCGATATGGCAAACTTCAGAGCTATGAATGAAGTGTATGCCAGATATTACTCTGAAAAACAACCGGCAAGAGCTGCATTTGCTGTGAAAGAATTACCTCTGGGTGCTTTAATAGAAATAGAAACCATTGCTATGAAATAAAAAATGCTGCCATTCGCGGCAGCATTTTTTATGATTAAGGATATCTTTATTCTCCTTTGATCTCAAAATCAACTTCAACCCTTACATCCCTATGAAGTTTAATAACAGCTTTATAATTACCAACTTCCTTAATCTGATCTTCAGGGAGGGTAATGTTTCTGCGATCAATATCAAACCCTTTTTCCTTCAGAGACTCAGCTATCTGAATAGTGTTAACTGAACCGAAAATTTTTCCTGAAGTACTTGTTTTTGCACCAACAATAATCTTAACACCAGCCAGCTTACCTGCAATCTCCTGAGCTGCTATCTTGATCTTCTCTTCTTTATGAGTCCTCTGCCTGAGATTTTCAGTGTGCATTTTTTTTGCTGATGATGTTGCAGCTATGGCAAACCCCTTTGGTATCAGAAAATTTCTTCCATATCCGGCTTTAACATTGACCAGATCGTCTTTCTGCCCAAGCTTATTTACGTCCTGTATTAATATAATTTCCATAATTAATCCTCCTTATTTTAAAAGGTCAGTAACATAAGGAAGAAGAGCAATGTGTCGGGCTCTTTTAACTGCTTTTGCCACTTTCCTTTGATATTTAAGTGAAGTACCTGTAATTCTGCGTGGCAGAATTTTACCCTGGTCATTCAAAAATTTCTTTAGAAATTCCGGATCCTTATAATCAATATAACGGATCCTGTTTTTCTTAAACCTGCAGTATTTCTTTTTTTTGATCTCAACCGTTGGGGGAGTCAAATATCTGATTTCTGATTCGTTCAGTGCCATATCTTATTCCTCCTTCGATTTTCCTGATTCTCTTTGTTTTCTCTTCTTCTCTGCATATTCGACGGCAAATTTTTCCATCCTGAAAGTTAAGAACCTGATGATCCTTTCATCTCTGCGATATTGGATTTCAAGTTTTTCAATTAGATCGCCTGTGCCTTTAAACTCAACCAGGTAATAGAAGCCGGTCGACTTCTTCTGGATGGGATAGGCCAGTTTTTTCAGACCCCAGTTCTCTTCATGAACGATCTCACCACTGTTATCGGTAATGACCTTCTTGAATTTCTGTACCGCTTCCTTCATCTGGTTCTCAGATAAAACGGGAGTTGCAATGAAAACGGTTTCGTACTGATTCAACATAGTAATGAATTGTATATTAGTTTAATGATTTTGGCTCGCAAAAGTACAACTATTTTGTTTTATTCAAAAATTAATTGATGAAAAAATGCGACATAATGTTTTGACCATATTATTTGTTGGAATTATTGCCTGCAAATTTTACTCTCCCGTTTTAGAAGGAAGGCTTTTTGACTATATTTGTGTTTCAATAATTTTGAAAGAAACGCGAGTCATAGTTTATGGAAAACTTCATTGTTTCAGCAAGAAAATACCGTCCTGCCAGTTTTGATATGGTTATCGGTCAGGATTCTATTACAAATACGCTGAAAAGTGCCATTAAGAATAATCACCTTGCCCAGGCTTATCTTTTTTGTGGACCGCGTGGTGTAGGAAAGACAACTTGTGCAAGGATCTTTGCCAAAACAATTAACTGCAGCGACCTGGGTGACAATTCGGAAGCATGCGACAAATGCGAATCTTGCTTGTCTTTCAATACCCTGAGATCTTTTAATATACATGAGCTTGATGCAGCGTCTAATAACAAGGTTGAAGATATCAGAAGCCTTAATGACCAGGTCCGGATTCCACCTCAGATCGGAAAATACAGCATCTATATAATTGATGAGGTTCACATGCTCTCATCATCAGCGTTTAATGCTTTCCTGAAGACACTTGAAGAACCCCCTTCTCATGCGATTTTTATTTTAGCCACTACTGAAAAACACAAGATAATTCCAACCATACTCTCTCGATGCCAGATATTCGATTTCAACAGAATCAGAATCGAAGATATTGTAAACCGTTTGATGTATGTCGCTAATAATGAGGGAATCAAAGCCGCTGAGGAAGCTCTTCACATTATTGGACAGAAAGCTGATGGGGCATTGCGTGATGCTTTGTCAATATTCGACCAGATTGTAAGCCTGAGTGGTAAAACAATCACATATAAGGATGTTATTGAGAACCTTAATGTGCTCGACTATGAGTATTATTTTAAGAGCATTGATGGAGCCTTGATGGGTGATGTCTCATCAGTATTAATGACTTTTAATGAGATCCTTGAAAAAGGATTTGACGGTCATAATTTTATATCAGGACTGAACAGCCACTTGCGCGATCTGCTCGTAAGCAAAGATGAATCAACTTTGCGTCTTCTCGAAGCAACCCCTGCAGTTAAACAGAGGTATCTGCAACAAACAGGAAAATGTTCTGTTGATTTTTTATTCAGAGCATTGGAGATTGGTACTAATTGCGATCTTTCATATAAGATTAGCAAGAATCCACGTCTGCATGTTGAACTCTCAATGATACGATTATCCAGGCTGATGGATGAGACGACGGAAGAATCTGAAAAAAAAAAGCCTGATCTAGAACAGGCGAAAAATCAGGAAGAAGACCTTCCCCTCCCTTCTAAATCAGAGATTATACGGCAGGAAGCTCAATCTACTGAGAAGAAGGTTTTTAGACAAGAGATATCCTCAGGACATCACGATCCTGTTGTTGAAAAACCATCAAAGACATTTTCGATAAAAGAGATCATTTCTGAAGATATTAAACCTGTTGAGAAGCCATTTGAAATTCCTGATCTGCCTGTTTCTGAAGCTGATTCAAAGCCTAAAGATGAATTCGGCCCCGAAGCCTTCGAAGCTGCCTGGCAGGAATTTAAAGATAAGCTTAAGGGAGAAGGAAATAGAATAATCAGCATGTTTAAATCCATCAAACCTGAAGTGGAAAATGATCAAACAATCAAAATCCATCTCAGCAATGCTGCTCAAAAAGATACATTTGTACAAAATTATAAACAAAGACTTATAACCTTCCTGGAAAATAAATTCATTCTGTCAGGAATTGATATTGAAACTATTGTTGACCTGTCAGAGACAAATGAAATTTTGTATACTGATGAACAGAAGTATAATTACCTGTTTACCAAATACCCCATTCTGAAAGAAATGAAAAAATCGTTTAATCTTGATATTTCATAAGTATTCTTTAAAGGATTTGAATTGCTGCTAAATATTTAATATTGAAAAGGAAATTGCTAATATCTGATGGTAATGATTATTTGAGATTCCTTGCAAAAGAAAAAGATATTTCAGATCAGATCATTAACCATTCAAGGTCGATGATAAGTATCATTAACCGCGATTATATTTACGAGAAAATAAATGCCACTTTCTGTAACGCGCACAATGTAGTTATTGATTCAATAGTTGGGAAATCTTGTGCGGATGTATGGGGACATGAGACTTTTCATAATATAATAAAGAGTAATATTGACATATGTTTTTCCGGAAAAACAATAAGGTATGAAGCTTCATTTAGCACACCTCAATTAGCCAAAAGATATTTTGAGGTTGTTTTTCGTCCTCTCTCTGTTGAGACCGGCGAGATAACTCATCTTCTGGTTGAGACATTTGATATAAATGATTTAAGACTTTCTAAGCAGTCTGTAATTGATAAGGAAGAGGAGCTCAGGAAATTTGAAACAAACCTGCCTATTGGATTCCTGAGGTGTGACCCGGATGGAAAAATATTGCATGCCAATAAAGTCTTTCTCAATATTATGGAATGCCATGATGAGGTTTCAATAACAACCATGAATCTGAAGAGTTTTTATCCGGAAGAGAGTTTTTTTGAGATGCAGTATGACCAGCTTATCGAATCCCATTCAAAAGTTTTCGGAAGGGTTTCTCTGAAAAGCTGCAGAGGCAATGAGATACCATGTCGTATCAGTGGATTTCTGGCTTTTGATGAGTCTGGTACTCCTTCATTTATTGATTTTGCAGTTGAAGATTTATCGCGCGAACTGATGCTCGAAAATCGTCTGCTTCAGGCTCAGAAACTTGAAACAATAGGAGCCCTGGCAGGCGGTATCGCGCATGATTTTAATAATATACTGGCAACAATCTCGGGATATTCGGAGATGTTGCAGGATGATCTGCCTAAAGATTCTGCATTATCGGGAAAAGTAAGTAAGATCCAGAGCGCAGTTTTAAAGGCACGATCCCTTACAAACCAGATACTTACATTTAGCCGGCAGGTCGAACAGGAAAAGATTCAAATTAACGTATCAAAAGTGCTTAAGGAGACTATCGGATTCGTAAAATCAGCTGTACCTTCCAAGATAATTGTTAAGAGCCGCATTCGAAAAAAGGATGCAAATGTTTTTGCAGATCCTACACAACTGTTCAGAGTCTTTTTAAACCTTATGACAAATGCCATTCAGTCGATGGAAGAGGAGGGAGGCACATTATCCGTAAATCTTACAGTTGTTGAAGGTAAGCTTGTTCAGCATGAACTGAATAAGGATATTGTTTCTGATGAGTATGTCCTGCTGACTTTTAAAGATACCGGAAAAGGCATGGAACCCTCCCTGATAAATAGGATCTTCGAACCGTTCTTCACAACACGCGAAGTTGGTAAAGGGACAGGTCTGGGATTATCTGTTATACATGGGATAATAACAGAAATGGATGGAGAAATCCTTGTTTCAAGTAAGAAGGAAAAAGGCTCAGTTTTTTATGTATATCTTCCGGTATCAAAAAAATATCCGGATTTTTCCGGGAAGAGAGATAAAAGAAAAAAAATACTGCTCATTACCGGAGATAAACATGAGTCCCGGATATTATCACTTGCTCTTGGAAATACTGACTACGAACTGATTTATATATCTGATCACGGGCATTTGATTAAAGTTATGACTTACATTAATGAACGACCTGACCTGGTAATATATATGAGCGATTCAAAGCAGATTCAACCGGAAGATCTTGTTGATATATTCCATAGGCTAAACATTAATACCCCTTGTATACTAATCACTGACCCCAATCAGGAATTATTAGAAGAAAAATTACTAAATTCGGGAATTGTAAAACAACATTTGATAAAACCGGTTTCCCTTAAGGAAATCAGAAATGCAATCCAGATATCTTTAAAATAACCCAATAACCTTATATTTTAAACAATGCCAGGCGTATTAATCGTTGAAGATGATAAGGAACTAAGAGAAATGCTTAAGATTTCTCTGATCAGGCGAAATTTTACAGTTTTTGAGGCAGTCAATGGCAAAGAGGCGATAATTCATTTCAAACCATCAATTACAGATCTGGTTATTACTGACCTTATTATGCCCGAAGAAGATGGACTGAAAGTAATTATTAAGCTCAGGGAGTTGAAACCATCAATAAAGATTATTGCTATCTCAGGGGGAGGTAAAGCCGGTCCGGGAAGCTATCTGAATCTGGCAAAAGCACTCGGTGCCAATGCACTATATTCAAAACCTTTCTCGATAAATGATCTTATTGCAAAGATTGAAGAATTATTAAATAATGAACAACATACTTAAAATAAATGTTATTATAGAAACCTATAAATACTTACTATTATGTTAAAGAAAAAAATAGAAGATATCTGCAACAGACAGATAGAAAGAGAAGGTTATTCTTCAAGCCTTTATATTGCAATGGCATCATGGGCTGAAACAAGCGGTTTCAGTGGAGTGGCTGCATGGTTGTATAGCCAGGCCGATGAAGAGAAGCTACATATGCTGAAGTTTATCAAATATATTAATGAAAGAGGTGGTAAAGCTGTCATGCCGGCTTTGAAAAAACCGGTTGCTGAATTTAAAAGTGTAGAGGATGTGTTCAAAGAAGTTTTAAAACATGAGGAGTTTGTAACTGCCAGTATAAATGAAATCGTGGCTTTGACTCTTGCAGAGAAAGATTTTAATACAAACAACTTCTTACAGTGGTTTGTAATGGAACAGGTTGAAGAGGAAGCTTCAGTACGAACTATAATTGACAAGGTTCGTCTTGTCGGAAAGAATAATTTGTATCAGTTCGACAGGGATATTTTAAGTTTGAGGACTCCTGCAGCTAATGTCCAGGCTAATCCATGAGAAAATACCTTTCTTTCTTTATTGGTCTTGTAATTTTTACTTCGATTCTCCCCTTGCAGGCACAGGATCTGATATCGAATTCATCTGTAACCGGGGTTTGTTATGCCGGGAATAAAATTAAAAGGATATATATTCCACCTCCGGATGAGTTTTATAAAAAAGCGGGATCAAAAAGTGGAGGGTCAATCACAATCTATTATATTGGTTTTCCTGATCAGGTAAAAACCGCAGTTGAGTTTGCAGCATCAGTTCTGGAAACAATGCTTCCGGCTGATGCAAAAGTGACAATTTTAGCTAGTTGGGAAAAAATTTCAACTGTCGGAGTACTGGCTAATACGTCAATTACCGGTTATGTCGGAGGTTGGGTGATAGATGCTTTGAACCCAATGGCTATTTACCCTGTTGCTCTTGCAGAAAAGATAATCGGGAGGAGTCTTAATGATGATCTGCAGGGTGACCTGCAATTAAGAATCAACAGTTCAATAAACTGGTACCTGGGTACTGACGGAAATACTTCGATCAAAAAGTATGACCTGGTTACAGTTGTGTTGCATGAGATATGTCATGGACTCGGTTTTTTTGATAGTATGAATACAGATGGAACTATTGGTTGGTACGGAATCAGTACAATCCCCATGATCTACGAGACATTTATTGAAAACCTGGAAGAAAATAGATTAACCGACACATTAAAATTTCTTAATTATTCAATCCCCCTTTACGACCAGCTTACCGGGGGACAGATCTATTTTGATGGACCACTGTTGAATAAATATACATCAGGCTCTAGAGCCAGGTTATATGCTCCACCTACATGGGATAGCGGCTCAAGCATTTCACACCTCGATGAACAGGCAACTCTTCAGGCAAATTCACTAATGACTCCATTTCTTGATTTTGGAGAAGCTATCCATAACCCTGGAAAATTTACTTTTTCGATCCTTGGGGATCTCGGGTGGATTAATACAAGGATAATTCATGAACCACATGTTGATACGGAAGATCACCTTACAGAAATTGCACTCTCAACCAGAATCAAATCAGATACTTTATATAACCATAATACTGTTAGTGTGGTATACTCATATGACAACTTTCTGTCTAGTGACACCCTCTTAATGACATCTCCGAATTCTGATGACTTTTATACAGCTAGTGTTAGTATCCCTTCTTATAATACAGAACTTCAATACTATTTATTTGTTGAGGATTATTTTTTGAGGCTTTACAGATCTCCTTCTTTATTTGAAAGGTTTCGCTATCAGGTTTATATCGGTGTTGATACCGTGAAACCTGTAATTTTACATACCCCAACAGATTATTACCTGGAAACAATCGATTCTATCAGTTTCAACGCAAATTCGATTGATAATTTAGGGATAGATTCAGTTTATGTTGAATATAAGGTGAATACCGGTCCATCGAAATATATCGGCTTAAAAGCTGGAATTTCTGATAGTTATAGTGCAATCATCAATACAAAACCTTTATTGCTAAATGGTGGTGATTCAATGCAGTACAGGATATTTGCAATTGACTCGGCTCTGGTTCCCAATATTTCTGTTTTACCTAAAACAGGATATTTTGTAATTGATATTGAGGATATCTCATCAACTCTCGAGAGTTATTCGACAGATTTTACCGGGGCTGCTGATGACTTTTTCAATATTGGATTTGATATTTCGAAGCCCACAGGTTTCAGTAAGTTTGGTCTTAATACAAAACATCCATATGAAAGTCCGGAAGATAACAACAAAAGCATAGAGTCCACTGCAATGCTCAGGCATCCACTGAAATTTGATGAGTCTGGCATGTTTATTAACTTCAGTGAGATTGTTCTTGTTGAACCCGGAGAAAACGGATCAGTATTTGGCTCAGCTGGTTTTTATGATTATGTAATTTTGGAAGGGTCAAAAAATTTTGGTAAAACATGGTTCAATCTTATCGATGGCTACGATTCCCGAATTGTTACATCCTGGGAGCTCGCATATAACAATTCTATAATCGGAAATAATTCAACGTTTATTGGTACAGAATCAATGCTCAAAAAGCACACTATTTTCCTCCGTCCTTCTGACAGTATTTCTGCAGGAGATACATTATTGTTGCGATTCAAATTATACTCTGATCCGTTCGCCAATGGATGGGGATGGGTAATAGAAGATTTGAAAATTAACCCTCTTATAGATGCAGTCGATAAAATTAGCTATGATCCGGTTAAGGTCTATCCTAATCCTGGCCCCGGCCGCATTAAAATCATTTTTGACAAAGAGGGAAATGGGAGCAGAAAGTCTCTACGATACAGTGTCTTCAATTCAGCAGGAATCTGTATAAAAAGCGATCATACCACGCAAGATTACGAAACTTTGGTTGATATTTCAGGTTATCCCACTGGCATTTACCTCATTGTATTATATCGTGATGATGGGATAAAAGTAATTAAGTATAGTCTTATAAAGTAAAGTTAAAGACCCCGCAATAATAGCGGGGTTTTTGCATAAATTGAAATTTTGGAATTCTTTATTGGAAAATAAAGCTAATTTTGCTGGATATTTTTAAAAATAGTAAAACTCCTAAAAATGAGCATTATAAATAATGTATTGAGTCTTTTTCTGGGGAATAAATATGAGAAGGATATGAAGGAAATTAATCCTTTTATTGAAATGATCCATCTCGAATTTGAAAAAATAAAAGATTTGTCAAATGACGGTTTAAGAGACAGGACTGATGAACTCAGAAAAGAGATACTTGGAAGTGTTGAAGGTGATGAAAATGAGATCAGATCGCTTAGGGAAAAAGCTGAAAAAGAGGAAGATGTATACGGGAAAGAGGAGATTTACAATTCAATAGATAAAATAGAAAAACAGATTTCTGAGAAGCTTGAAGAAGTACTTGATCAGGTTCTCACAAGAGCTTTCGCCATTGTAAAAGAGACTGCTAAAAGATTCAAGGAAAATGGCGTAATCGAAGTTACGGCACGACAATATGACAGAGATCTGGCTGCCACAAGGGAAAGCATAACAATTAACGGCAACAAAGCATTATGGAGTAACCGATGGATTGCCGGAGGTAATGAGATTACATGGGATATGGTTCATTATGATGTTCAGCTGATCGGTGGGGTTGCCCTCCATAAAGGGAAAATTGCAGAGATGGGTACAGGTGAAGGGAAAACAGTAGTGGCTACACTTCCTGTCTTTCTTAATGCTCTTGCCGGAAGGGGAGTACATATAGTTACTGTAAATGATTATCTCTCAAAACGCGACTCTGAATGGATGGGACCAATTTATGAATTCCATGGTCTCACAGTTGATTGTATCGATAAACACCAGCCCAATTCTACCGATAGACGTAAAGCATATAATGCTGATATAACTTTTGGCACTAATAACGAATTTGGCTTTGATTACCTCAGGGATAATATGGCAATTAATCCTGAAGACCTGGTACAACGTAAACACCACTATGCCATTGTTGACGAGGTCGACTCAGTTCTTATCGATGATGCCCGTACACCGCTTATTATTTCCGGTCCAACTGCTAAAAGCGATACACAACAATTCGATGAGTTGAAGCCAAAAGTTGATAAGCTTGTAAGTGCTCAGAAAAGACTTGTAACTCAGATACTTGCTGATGCAAAGAAGCTTATCGCGGAGAATAAAAATGAGGAGGGTGGCCTCCTTCTCCTGAGAGCTTATAAAGGTCTTCCGAAAAACAATGCTCTCATAAAATTCCTCAGTGAAGAGGGTAATAAGTCACTACTGCTTAAGACCGAGAACTTCTATATGCAGAATAACAGCAAGGAGATGCCAAAGGCGACCGATGAGCTATTCTTTATTATTGACGAAAAAGCTAACTCCATTGAACTTACTGAAAAAGGTCTTGATCTTATTTCCACCTCTGTTGAGGATGCCAGTTTTTTCATTCTTCCTGATGTTGGTTCAAAGATTGCCGATATTGAAAAATCTGGTATATCAGATCGAGAGAAGCTTAAGATAAAGGATGAACTTCTGCAAGACTACTCGGTTAAGTCGGAACGTGTGCATACAATGACTCAACTGCTTAAAGCCTGGACTCTTTTTGACAGAGATACCGAGTATGTTGTGATGGATAATAAGGTTAAGATAGTAGATGAACAAACCGGACGTATCCTTGAAGGACGCAGATATTCCGATGGACTTCACCAGGCAATTGAAGCAAAAGAAAATGTGAAAGTTGAGGCAGCTACACAAACCTATGCCACAATAACCCTGCAGAATTATTTCAGAATGTACCATAAGCTTGCCGGGATGACAGGTACGGCTGAGACTGAGGCGGGGGAACTTTGGAATATCTATAAACTCGATGTAGTTGTTATTCCGACAAACAGACCTGTTATAAGATCCGATAGAGAAGATCTTGTTTATAAAACAAAAAGGGAAAAATATAATGCTGTAATAGAGGAGATTGCTGAGATGAACCGGCTCGGGCGACCAATTTTAGTTGGAACAACTTCAGTCGAGATATCAGAATTATTGAGCAGAATGCTCAAGATGAAAGGCTTAAAACATAATGTTTTAAATGCCAAGCTCCATCAGAGAGAAGCTGAAATTGTTGCTGAAGCCGGTAAAACAGGTACGATCACAATTGCCACAAATATGGCAGGACGTGGTACTGATATTAAGCTTACCGAGGAAGTCCGGCAGGCAGGCGGACTTGCTATTATCGGTACTGAAAGGCATGAATCCAGAAGGGTTGACCGCCAGTTGCGAGGCCGTTCAGGCAGACAGGGAGACCAGGGTTCTTCTCAGTTCTTTGTGTCTCTTGAGGATGAACTTATGAGACTGTTTGGGTCAGAAAGAATTGCCGGTATAATGGATAAACTGGGTCTGAAAGATGGCGAGATGATCCAACATTCGATGATCACCAAATCTATCGAACGGGCACAAAAAAAAGTCGAAGAAAATAACTTTGGGATAAGAAAGAGGCTTCTTGAGTATGACGATGTAATGAATTCACAAAGAGAAGTAATATATAAGAAAAGACGACATGCTCTTTTAGGCGAGAGGTTAAGTGTTGACATTGCAAATATGATGTTCGATGTCACTGAAAACCTTGTTGACGTGTATCACGGAGATGGAGATTTTGAGGGTTTTGATTTTGATCTTATTCGTTCATTCTCAATGGATTCTCCTATTCCTGATCAGGAATTTAAGAAAGCCATACCTGATGAGGTAACAGATAAAGTCTATTCAAAGGTACTGGATACATATAAAAGAAAAGTTGAAACAATATCCTCACAAGCTTATCCGGTATTAAAAGATGTATACGACAGGATGTCGCACGTTTATGAAAATGTTGTCGTGCCTATTTCAGATGGAGTGAAGGTTTTTCAGGTTGTCACTAATCTCAGGGCTACTGCAGAATCGGAAGGCAGAGAACTGGCTAAAGCATATGAAAAGACAGTTGTTCTGGCAACAATTGATGATGCCTGGAAAGAACATCTGAGGGAGATGGACGAACTTAAGCAATCAGTTCAGAATGCTACTTATGAACAGAAAGATCCTTTGCTTATTTACAAGTTTGAATCATTTGAGTTATTCAAGACAATGTTAACTAAAGTTAACAAGGATGTGGTGAGTACACTTATGAAAGGTCATATCCCTACACAGGATCCTGAGCAGGTTAAGGAAGCACAAAGAAGACGCCAGGTTGACATGAGCAATTTGAGAGCCTCAAAAAGTGATTTTTCTCAATACAGCAGTACTGGTGGTGGCGGCCAGGAAAGAAACCAGAAAACCGAACCGGTAAGAGTCGATAAAAAGGTTGGCAGAAACGATCCTTGCCCATGCGGAAGCGGAAAGAAATACAAACAGTGTCATGGATTACAACAGGGAGGAACCCAGGGTGCAAGCGCTAATATCTGATCAGCTTTTATTTGCTTCCTCTATCGCTTTCTGGATCCTGGTATAAATCGTCCTGTTAACAGGAACGAGAGGAAGCCTGAGGTTATTCTGGCAGAGGTTCATTATATTCAACATTGCTTTTATCCCTGAAGGATTACCCTCAATAAAAAGTAGTTCTATCATCTCAAGGAAACGGAACTGGATATCACGGGCAGATTTAAAATTATTTTTAAGAGAATGGTTTACAAGGTCACAGCACTGAGTTGGGAAAGCATTGGCAAGAACAGATATGACACCTGATCCTCCAGCGGCTATTATCGGGATAGTTATCATATCATCACCGGATATCACACTAAAATTTTCAGGTTTCCCTTTAATTATCCTCATAATCTGACTTATATCGCCCGAAGCCTCTTTTACTGCTACAATGTTTTCGCATTCATGTGCAAGTTCAAGACAGGTCTCTGAAGAGATATTGCTGCAAGTCCTGCCTGGAACATTATAGATTATTACAGGAATAGGACTGCATGTTGCAATAGTCTTAAAATGCTGAAAAAGTCCTCTTTGGCTGGGTCTATTATAATAGGGAGTAACAGATAATATCCCATCCACGCCTGTAAGATTCGCATGCCTTATGCAGTTTATTACATCCTGTGTATTATTACCGCCAATTCCAACAACCAGAGGAACCCTATTATCAGTTACCTCTACTACATAAGATATAATGGCTTTCTTCTCATCTTTCGTCAGGGTAACTGATTCACCGGTGGTTCCCATAGCAACTATAAAGTTTATGCCTCCATTGATTACATGATTTATTACACGTCCAAATGCAGCAAAATCAATACTGGAGTCATTTTTAAATGGCGTGACAATGGCAACTCCTGTCCCTCTGAATTTTTTCATCTGCTTAATTTTTATCAACTGTTTTAACTGTTCCTGAATTTATCATCTTAAGGTATTGGATAATCTGAATAAGGTAATTTTCAATATCAACCGGGGTTTTTATTTCCATCATCAGTTGGAATGGATTGTCAATGGTTTCAGACTCAAATAATCCAACCTTAAATCCGGCATTGGATAATGATGATACATATTGAAGTGGAAATAGATTTTTGAAATTGATATCAATAAGGATATCAAATCGATTTCTGATAAAAGTACTGGTTTCAGAAGAAACTGGATGGTAAAAAAAGTTTATTTCATTTTTTCTGATACATGTCAGATATCTGATCGCAGTATATTGATCGGGTAGATTCTTTCCGGGGAAATAGCCAAGTATTTTTACTTCAATGTTCCTCTCATGCATTTTTTGATAAAACCTGGATAACCACGGGAAATCTTCAGTCTTTGAAGCATCCCAGACTATTCCGATACTTTTTATCAGGCTGAAATTTGAATAGTAAACTTTTCTCTTCTTTCTGGCCATCTTATTTGTAAGGAGGACCCTTCCGATTTTCAGCCTGATACTTTTAATTAATTCCATACTGCAAACCTAACAGTTTTTTGTTAAAATCAGTGGTGCGTACTTGTTAATCTTCACCAATTATTTTGAGGAATTCTTTCTCACTTACAAGGGGTACCCCAAGCTCCTTAGCTTTCTCTTTTTTTGATTGGCCCATGTTTTCTCCGGCAAGGATAAAGGAGGTATTTCCCGAAACTGACATCGAATTCCTACCGCCATTCTTTTCAATCATCTCTTTATATTGATCCCGATTATGTTTCTGAAACAGACCGGAAAGAACTATTATTTTACCATCCAGTATGTTACCGGTTCTGTTGACTTCCTTATCATCACTCAACTTAATGCCTGTAGACTTGAGCCGGTTTATTATTTCAAGGTTTCCTTTATCTGAAAAGTAAGCAATAATACTCGCCGCTATTTTAGGACCAATTTCACGGACACTGGTTAATTGTTCGGGATTAGCATTAATAAGATCATCGATTGTCCTGAAACTTCCGGAAATGGTTTTTGCAACTGTCTCTCCGACATGCCTTATACCAAGAGCAAAAAGTACACGGTGATAAGGAGTCTCAATCGATTTTTTAATACTTTTCAAAATATTTGAAGCAGATTTTTCGCCGAGACGCTCCAGAGGGACTAGCTGTTCCAACTGTAAATCATACAGATCCGAAATGTTCCTGATCAGATTCTTACTAAAGAGTTGGTCAATTGTCTCTTCTCCTAATCCATCTATATCCATAGCCTTCCTGCTGATAAAATGTTCAATCCTACCTTTTATCTGGGGAGGACAGTGAAGATAGTTGGGACAGAAATGATTTGATTCCCCTTCATTTTTAGTAAGAGCAGTTCCACATTCCGGACAATAGGAAATAAATTCTATTTTATTACTGTTTTTATTTCTTAAAGAATGATCGACGCCTATTATCTTAGGAATTATTTCGCCTCCCTTCTCAACATAAACCATATCATTGATATGCAGATCAAGAAGGGCAATCTGATCAGCATTATGGAGAGTAGCCCGTTTAACTGTTGATCCTGACAAAAGAACAGGTTCGAGATTTGCAACAGGGGTAATAGCTCCTGTTCTGCCAACCTGGAATACTACTGACAACAACCTCGTTGATGCCTCCTCTGCCTTATATTTATATGCTATTGCCCAGCGAGGTGATTTGGCCGTAAACCCAAGGTCCTCCTGCAGACTCAGGGAGTTAACCTTAATAACCACTCCATCAATATCATAAGGAAGATTGTTTCGTTCTGATTCCCAATAAGATATATATTGAATTACTTCATCAATACTCATGCATAATTTTATGCTGTCAGCCACCCTGAAACCCCATTCTGAGGCCTCTTTTAAATTATTATAGTGATTGTCATGAGGAAGCTCGTCAGCAAGAAGAAAGTAGACCATGCAATCAAGTGACCTTGCAGCTACAATCCTTGGATCAAGTAGTTTAAGAGTACCTGCAGCAGCATTGCGAGGGTTGGCAAAAGGAGTTATCTCGGCTTTTATTCTCTCATCATTTAGCTTGTTAAAAACAGCCCTTGTCATAAGTATCTCACCCCTTATCACAAACTCATCCGGTATTGGTTTATCAGTTATCTTCAGCGGGATGCTTTTAATAGTTTTAACATTTAATGTAACATCATCGCCTTTATTGCCATCACCTCTTGTTATTGCCCTGAAAAGTGAACCGTTTTTGTAGGTAATGCTGATTGAAGCTCCGTCAAATTTTAGTTCACAGACATATTCAACGGATTCTGAAGTTGTTTTTCTTATCCTGGCATCAAATTCCCTAAGCTCTTCTTCGCTGTATGTGTTTCCGAGTGAAAGCATTGGATAACTGTGCTCATACTGTTGGAACTCTTTGGTGATATCGCTGCCAATCCTACGGGTAGGAGAGCCCTCAATAATAAATTCAGGAAATTTCTTCTCAAGAGTATCTAGTTCGTTTAATAGGATATCATACTCAAAATCTGAAATTAAAGGCTGATTCAAAACATAATATTTATGATTATGTTCTTCAATTTCCTTTCGGAGCATTTCAATGCGAGCCTTTGCTTCAGATTGCTTCATTTCTATTAAACTTGTTATTTCTGTAAGAATAGATTGAGATTACATAATTCAGTTCCATACTCCATCAATAGTTTGTCCACACTTATTACATTTCCCTCCTGAAATAGTGTTTGATGCGATCCGGTAACCTTGTCTCACGACATTGGTTGAATTACATATTGGACATTTCGTATTTGATATTTCATTTCCGGGAACATTACCGGTATATACATATTTTAAACCTTCTTCAGTTGCGATACTCGCAACTTTGTTAAGGATCTCCACCGGAGTGGGAGGCAATTGTTCAAGTTTATGAAGTGGGTAGAACCTGCTGAAATGTATTGGTGTATTTTTAAAACCGTTATCGCTTAGCCACCTGCACATACTTCTGATATCATTCAGGTTATCAGTCCAGGTAGGCACAACAAGATTGGTAATTTCAAGCCATACACCCATATCTTTATATACTTTAAGAGTATCGAGCACGGGTTGTAATTTTCCTCCGGTCAGTTTCAGATAAGTGCTTTCACTGAACGCTTTAAGGTCAATATTTGCAGCGTCAATAACACTGCAAAGCTTCTTCAGCGGTTCTGCATTTATATAACCATTCGATTTAATAATGTTTTTTATACCGGCCTTCTTCGCAAGAATTGCAGTCTCATAAACATACTCATAAAAGGTTATCGGTTCGGAATATGTATATGCAATTGAACTGCAGCTATTTTTAATACATTCTTCAACTACTTTTTCCGGCATCAGATCATAATTTCTTGTTTTGTCGGGGCTTGTCTGTGATATAGTCCAGTTCTGGCAATTAAGACATACCAGATTACATCCCGCTGTTGCAATTGAATATGCTCTTGATCCGGGAAGAAAATGATAAAGTGGCTTCTTTTCAACAGGATCGACATTGACTGAGCATGGGTTCCCAAATGCCATTGTGTACAATTTGGAGTTATGAACCTTTCGATTATTGCATTTGCTTAATTCCCCCTCCTTAAGAACACATTCATTCGGACAAATTCTGCACATTATTCCCCGGGCAGTCTCTTCCTGGAACATTGCAATCTTTCTGTAAATGCCCTGCTGTTCAGATCTCATTTCAGATAATATTGCCTGGCATGGGAAACATATTAGCCCTGCTGAAAGTGCCAGTGATTTTTTCAGAAAATCACGCTTGCTGATATCACATTTTATCTTTTGCATTTCGGGTTAAGGGATTTTCCAATAATTAATAAAACTACTATTTGTTCCTAATTGTACCAAACAGAAATCCTGCAAAAATCAGTGACGATAATAAAAAGATAGAAACTTTAATTCCAAATGCAGGAACAGCAAATCCGGACATAAAAATAAAACCGAAAGCAGAACCTGCAAGATCAGCACTGTATATTGCTGAAGAAGTCGTTGATCCTGCTGGTTTCATGGTAAGTTCACGGAAGAAATGACCGGTAAATAATGCAGGCAAAAATGCTGAAAAAATAATTAAACTAACTGCAGGCAATCCACTCTTCAATGCAAGCAGATAGTTATAAATCAACCCAATACCAGTGTAAAAACCCATTAGAATGATACCTTTAATTCTGAATGAAAAAGAATTCAGTAATTTAATATCTGCTCCTGCACCAATAGCTAGTCCAGTCATCAGCCCGGCTATTATCAACCCGGTAAGCTGGTACATATTACCGATGATTAGTTGCAGGGTCAATAATATGATTATTTCAAACCCTGCCAGTGCAGAGGCACTGAAATACATCAACAGATTTCTTCTTTTTATTGCCAGCACAGGCACTGCGAAGACCAATATCATTAAAATAATGGCAGGTATCTTCTCATCCATATATTTACTGAAATTGTATGATTGGAAATGGAAACAGGCAATCGGGAACGCAGATCTGTTTTGCTTTATCCCATGGTCTATGAGTGAACAAACTTCATCCGATTTCTTTGTAATAAGATCATCTGACAGAAAATCTGAACTGACATAAATATTTTTAATATTTCTCAATTTGGTAAGCTGGCAGAATGATACTGATAATTCTTTATCAGATGCAATAAAATAAAGTTTATTGCCAACTACAGGTTTAACATTTTTAAAAACCCCTGCCAGACTATTATTAACTGATGAATACAGATTTATAGATTCTCTGTTGAAGTAGTTGTCTCCGGGTCCGGGTGAACACATGAAAATGCCCCCGGCATTAAGTCTTTTCTTTACCGCATTGAAGAATTCAGTTGTATAATACCTGTTCAGAAGCAGAGTTGACGGAGGAGGAATGAGAAGTATTACAACATCTACCAATTCATCGGAGCTCCTGATATATCTGAATGCATCGTTATTCGCAATAATAAGCTCACCAGGAAAAGTATCTGTCGGGGATATCTCTGATCTTGCCAGGGCAGGATCTCTTTCAATATAAATTACCTTATTAACAGGATATTTTAATATTTCGGGAAGATGGGAGGGAAGTGATCCCGATATCAGAATTACTTTTTCAGCAGAATCACTTTGAAGCATTGCATAATGTATATTCTCTTCTCTTTGGATTACATCATCATTATAGGCCAGAAGCCTCTGATTATAATAGACACTCTGTTCGCCTTCATATTTACCCTGTGTTATATTACCGTACGGTGTATCCTTCGAATCGGTAACTTTAATACCCGGAAGTAAAATTTGCCTGAAGAAAATATCAGGATTAAAAATTATTATAAGTGTTGTCAATACACTTATAATGATTTTGGCAGATATTTTTGCTTTAAAACTACTTATATAAGAGGTTAGCAATACATGAGCAATTGATAATATTATTATAAGCAGAAGTAATTGGTATGTATTAAGTAACCCTGAAGTCAATAAAGATATCAATATCCCGGAAACTACACCACCTGCAGTTTCGATCGAAAACGATTTTCCGGGCACAAAATCATTGCCTGATCTGGCAATAGAAATTAGTTTAATAAAAGTGAATCCGGATACCAGGCAAAATGGGATCAGAACAATAAAAGTATAAATAATACTTACCAAAAATGAAGGAGTCTCACCTGTATTCAAAAACAGCCTTGATAAAAAAAACAATAGCAACAAGGAAATTATTGGACTGAGAGAAAAGATGAGATTAATCTTTCTTAAATCATTAAGTGGTGATTTGCCGGCTATTGCGGCACCAATTGCCGATCCTATCAGCCAAGAACCAAGAAATGTGCCTGTAATAAGTTCATATCCACCTGAAATATTCATCATCTCTCTTATCAGCAGAAACTGAATTGAAGAGCTAACGAAGCCGATAATAAACAGGTTGATGCTGATCTCTGAAGAGGTCAGTTTTTGAAAATTTCTTTTATAATGAGAATTTTCTTGTCTGTCAAATATCTTTCTGAAATAGGAGAGATGCCAGATAAAATGGAATATACCAGTGAATGCCATTCCAATTCCAAATTCGACATGCCACTTTAGCACTGATTTGATAATTGGAATGTTCCATTTATAGTTTACCTGAAGTGCCATGAACACACCGGCAAGTAAAGTAACCAGGAATGCTATTGCAAGGAGTGAGTTCCATAACTTTCTATGAAATTGCAGGGAATAATAACCGATTCGGTAGAAAAAGTAACTGATTAAATATAAGAGTATTGCAGTAATTCCCGTGCCAAGAACATGATACATATTTACTTCTTGTTATCTTCAAGTACGACTCCTTCGTAGATAAAAAGCTCTGCATCCTTCCAACCATCCCATCCCAAACCTGCTTTATCGCGTGAAGTATAGCCAAGAAACTCATCAACTGTCCATCCGTTTTCTGTCGCCACCTGAGGAAGCATTGTCCCTGACCTGAAATCTTTCTTAATATAAATGCCATGCTTTCCTAAGACTATCTCACTGCTACTACTGATTTTCTTTAAAGGCCCAAGAACTGTTATCTCAATGTCGGTTTTTTCAAACTCCTCTTTTGTGAGAGGGGAGAAGCGTGGATCATCGAAGGCAGATGATATCGCAGATGCCTGTACAACCTCATAAAGAGGATCTGAAGAAATGAATCTTCCGATACAACCTCTTAATGCCCCGTTAATTTTCAAAGTAACAAATGCTCCCATCTGCTTCTTAAATTTTTCCTGGATGGTCTTTTCATCTATTCCAATCCTTTTGTTATTATACAACTTAGACCTTATACTGTTTCTTGCAATCTCAAAAAGCTGGGTCTTCTCTTCCTCAGTGAACGAAAACTCATTTCCTGCTTCATGCTTACTTTCAGCTTTTTGATTTTTTTCAATCAATGCAATTGCATGATAACCAACTACTTCTTCTTTACCCCCATATGGGGAATCACCTGAATTGCAATAATCTATGAGTTTTATTTCAAGTTGTTTATTTCCTTCAGCCAGGTATAAAAGAGTAAGGCCGGAGGTCCAGCCACACATACTTGTAGACAACCCCGGAATCTGTTTTGCAGAGTTTTTTTTGAGGGTATTCAGGAATGTTTGTGGATTACCGGAAGCAATACTAAAAGCTGTTAAATTATCTGTTTCAATTGCGTCTTTATAAGGCGGATAATGTGAAAAGTCACTGCTTATAATAAAAAGATTCTCTGATGTGAACCAGGGTCTGAGGGCCTCTGCAATCTTTTTTACTGAATTTTCATTATTTGTTCCGATAATAATAGGAACAATCAATGGTTTGTCTTTAAAATAATATTGAATAAAAGGTAATTGAACTTCAAGGCTATGTTCCTGCAGATGAGCATTCGTTGGAAAGTTGAATATTTTATTCTCACTAATGAGTTTGTTGGCAATTTCCCTGTTCACCTCAATTTTCCCAATTGGAGTTATAAAATCTCCTGAATTATATACCGATGCTCCATCGAATGACATTACATGACTTGACCCGAGAATAAAAATATTTTTATATACCGAATCCCTTGATATGATTGAATAGGCCGCAGCGGCTATTTTCCCTGAATAAACATAACCTGCATGGGGACCGATTATAGCCCTCACATCCCAGTTGCCAGGTGACTTTTTACAACTTTCAAAAAGTCTTGAAATATCTTTTGTAAGAGTCTCTTTGTCAGCTGGATAAAACCTTCCTGCAGCAACCGGCTGCCTGTCAGTTGTTTTGTTTTGGGAAAATGTTTCCATAATAGCGAATATTGATATCAAAACAATGAATACCGTTCGCATGACCGTTACAATAAATTGGCGAACTAAAGTTATGCCAAAAAATTGAAGAAAAAATAGTTTATAAGTAAATGTTAGGGGAAAGGATTAAATAAGAACCATCGACTCCTTAAGGATCTTTCCTTTGTCATCAGTCCCATATAATTTGATTCCAAGACTTACTGTGGGAGTTTCGACCAAATGGATTATTGGATGGAGTTCATCCTTAAGTTCTTCAACATCCATATTATCAAAATCTTCAATACTAAAATAGAGGTGTATTATCACCGTATTTTCACGATCCTTTATGGAGCAGAGAGCTTTAACAATTTTTGCGATCCAGATTGATGATGAAGTATTAAAGTATTCAAGATTTAACCGCAGGTTGGTGGTAAGTCGTGGATTTGTAATATATTCATTAATCCATTTCAGAACGCCTTCGTATAGTTTACCCGCATTCTCCGGGATTGACCTTCCTGACAAGATAAGGTCACCCGTTAAATTGTTTAAATCAATCTGAGGTGTCTTTGCAGTTGATTCGATATATAAACTTTTTAGTTCCACATTTGTATCCTTTACCATTTTAATAAACATAAAATTGAGAATTCTTAACCAAAAATATAACAACTTTTTCATTATAGTATTATTCTTCATCAAAAAGTTTTGATCAGTGGTCAATTATTTTAGCCTGTTAGTATAAATATTTGGATTTTACGGAGTGCTTTTATCTCCATTTTTGAGAATGTTTTCTTGTAATTCAATATTTTAAAGTGTTATCTTTGCAGTTTGCAATTTGTTACGAAAAAATGGAGCTTGTTCTTAAAGAAAAGATAAAAGAAGCCGTTAAAATTCTTTACAGTAGTGAGGTTACAGATGACCTGATCCAGATTCAGGAAACGAGAAAAGATTTCAAAGGAGACTTCACGCTTGTTGTTTTCCCTCTTCTGTGTTTCTCAAAAAAAACACCAGAAAAGACCGGTGAGACCATTGGAAGTTATCTGATAGATAAATTCCCGGCAGTTTCAGGTTTTAATGTCATAAAAGGATTCCTGAACCTCGAAATTTGTGATGCCTGGTGGGTGGAATATTTGGGAAAGATGGCATCAGAAAAAAGTCATTTGGAGAACTGTCAGGTTTCAAATCCTGAAACAATCCTTGTTGAATATTCTTCTCCAAATACTAATAAACCTTTGCATCTCGGACATATCCGTAACAACCTTCTCGGTTATTCGCTTTACAGAATATTATCAGCCAGTGGACATAAAGTCATAAAAACAAATATTGTTAATGATCGTGGTATCCATATCTGTAAGTCGATGCTTGCCTGGCAAAAATTTGGAAATGGAGAGACACCTCAGTCATCAGGAATGAAAGGAGATCATCTGGTTGGGAAATACTATGTCTTGTTTGAAAAGGAGTATAAGGTTCAGATTGAGAAACTTATGCTGGAAGGTATGGATGAAACAGAGACAAAAAATTCAGCACCTCTCATGAGAGAGACAAGAGAGATGCTCCTGAAGTGGGAAGCTGGAGATAATGAAGTTGTTGATCTCTGGAAAATGATGAACTCATGGGTTTATGCCGGGTTTGCCGCGACTTATAAAAAATTAGGTGTAGATTTTGATAAAATATACTATGAATCAGACACTTACAAAACTGGAAAAGATATAGTTCTCTCTGCTCTTAAAGAAAACATTCTTTTCAGAAACGACGATAGTTCAATCTGGGCTGATCTTACTCCGGATGGATTGGATCAAAAGCTACTTCTTCGTTCCGATGGTACTGCTGTTTATATGACTCAGGATCTGGGAACTGCAGTAGACCGATTCAATGAATATAAATTCGATAAGAATATTTATGTTGTTGGAAATGAACAAAACTATCATTTTCAGGTACTTAAAGCTCTTCTCAAAAGGATGGGATATAAATGGGCTGATGGCCTGATCCATTTTTCATATGGTATGGTGGAGCTTCCGGAAGGCAGAATGAAATCGCGCGAAGGAACAACAGTGGATGCTGATGACCTCATAAAAGAAATGCAGGAGACGGCCATGGAAGTCTCATCGGAACTGGGCAAACTGGGCGATTTTTCTGAAGAAGAAAAGGAAGATATATTCCGGAAAATAGGACTGGGTGCTCTGAAATATTATATTCTTAAAGTGGATCCGCGAAAAAATATGACATTTAACCCAATTGAATCAATTGATTTCAATGGAAATACCGGACCATTTATTCAATATACATATGCCAGGATAAAATCAGTGTTCAGGAAAGCAGAGCAAATAGGGATTCATGCTGAACAAGGTAAATTGTCTGAAGCAAAAGTGGGTACAAAGGAAATCGAACTTATTAAATTGCTACGGAAGTTTTCTGGAACTGTTTCGACATCAGCAATGGGTTACAGCCCTGCCATAATAGCAAATTATTGCTATGAACTTTCAAGGGAATATAACCAGTTCTATCACGATTATTCGATTCTTGGAGAAGGTGAGGTGGCTATAAGAAATTTCAGGTTGGTTCTGTCAAGGGTCACAAGCGAAATTATTTATACAGGTATGTGGCTGTTAGGTATTGAGATGCCTGAAAGAATGTAATAATTAATTAAAACTATATATCCTATAAATTTATGTTTGAAAATTTAAGTGAACGGCTGGAGAAATCCTTTAAACTTCTTAAAGGACAGGGTAGGATATCTGAAATAAACATTGCTGAAACACTTAAGGAAGTTCGCAGAGCATTGCTCGATGCTGATGTTAATTTTAAAATAGCCAAACAATTTACCGATACCGTTAAGCAGAAAGCATTAGGACAGGAGGTTCTTAAGTCAGTTAACCCATCACAAATGATGGTTAAGATCGTTCATGATGAGCTGGTTGAACTGATGGGAGGCGATAAAACCGACATCAATATCAAGATCAATCCATCGATAATATTGATTGCCGGTCTTCAGGGTTCAGGAAAAACAACCTTCAGTGGAAAACTTGCGAAATGGGTAAAGAGTAAAAGGGGGAAAAATCCTTTGCTTGTTGCCTGTGACGTTTACAGGCCTGCTGCTATTGAACAGTTAAAGATTATCGGAACTCAGGTCGAGGTGCCGGTTTATACCGAAGATGGAAATATGAGTCCGGTCGTTATTGCCCGGAATGCAATTAAAGAGGCAAAAAAGAAAGGACACGATCTGGTAATTATCGACACCGCTGGCCGTCTGTCCATTGATGAAGAGATGATGAAGGAGATATCATCTGTTAAGGATGCGGTTAACCCACATGAAATACTATTTGTAGTTGATTCTATGACTGGTCAGGATGCAGTTAATACTGCCAGAGAATTCAATGAAAGGCTTGATTTTAATGGAGTTGTATTAACAAAACTCGATGGAGATACAAGGGGTGGAGCAGCTCTTTCTGTTAAATCGGTTGTTAACAAACCAATAAAGTTTGTAAGTTCTGGTGAGAAAATGGATGCAATCGATATCTTCTATCCTGGTAGAATGGCTGACAGAATCCTGGGGATGGGCGATATTGTATCTCTTGTTGAAAAAGCACAGGAACAATTTGACGCCGAGGAAGCAAGGAAACTTCAAAAGAGAATCGCAAAAGACCAGTTTGATTTCAATGATTTTATTACCCAGATACAGCAGATAAAGAAAATGGGTAATGTAAAAGATCTGATGGCGATGATCCCTGGTGTTGGAAAAGCTGTAAAGGATCTTGATATTGATGATAATGCGTTCAAAGGGATTGAAGCTATTATAAAAAGTATGACTCCTGAAGAGAGAATTAATCCGGTTGTACTTAACGGAAGCAGACGTAAACGAATAGCCATGGGAAGTGGAACAAGTGTACAGGAAGTGAATAAACTTCTGAAGCAGTTCGATGAAACAAGGCGGATGATGAAGACGATGACTAAAGGCGGTAATGTAGCCAGGCTTATGGGTAATAAATAATATAAACTGTGAGATGTATAAGATAATTGACGGTAAAAAGGTTGCATCTGAAATTAAACTGGAAATTGCTGAGGAAGTTGCAAGGCTCAAAATGGCTGGTAAAAAGGTACCACACCTCGCTGCTATCCTGATTGGCAATAACGGCTCCAGCGAAACTTACGTTGCAAACAAGGTAAAAGACTGTGAAGAAGTTGGCTTCATATCGACGCTTCTGAGATTTGGGAATGACATCACTGAGGTTATTTTACTTGACAGAATTGCAGAACTTAATAATGATAATGATGTCGATAGCTTCATCGTACAGTTACCATTACCCCATCATATATCAGAGAGCAAAGTAATTGTATCGATAGACCCACAAAAAGATGCAGACGGGTTTCACCCGGTTAATCTTGGAAAAATGATAATCGGCTTACCAGGATATCTGCCTGCTACCCCATTTGGAATTGTTGAACTTATTAAAAGATACCGTATAGAGACATCTGGTAAGAATTGTGTGGTTATTGGTCGCAGTAACATTGTTGGCAGACCTGTAAGCATTCTTCTCTCCCAGAAAGGAATGGATGCAACTGTAACCGTTGTGCACAGCCGTACAAAAAACATTAAGGATATTGTTAGACAGGCTGATATAATTATTGCTGCAATCGGTTCGCCTGCCTTCGTTACTGCAGAAATGGTAAAGGAGGGCGCAGTTGTTATAGATGTAGGTACAACGCGTATAGTAAGTTCTGAAAAAAAATCAGGCTTTAAGCTTGTTGGAGACGTGGATTTTGAAAGTGTTGCTCCAAAATGTTCTTATATAACTCCTGTTCCCGGTGGGGTTGGCCCAATGACCAGAGTATCATTGTTGCGCAATACACTTATTGCTGCCAAAAAAGATTGAACATTATCTTTCTGTATTCCTGCATTATTTTTCAGGAAACTCCACTCCGGTGAAGTAGAGATCGTACCCTCCCTTGCCACCGGGCCTGTTGGAGGAGAACATCATAAAAAGGTTAGTAAAATCGGGATGATATCCGATAACCGGCCTGTATTCATCTGATGAAGTATTTATACCCGGACCAAGATTAACAGGTGAACTCCATTTCCCATTTCTGAAAACCGAGTAATATAAATCAAATCCGCCAAGACCACCTGGCCGGTTGGAAGTAAAAACCATAATATTTTTATGGACCAGCGGGCATTTGTCTTCACTGGAACTGTTTACACTATCTACCTTGGTAGAGACCGCATAATCAAGATTAAACCACGATGCAATGTCTTTTTCCGCAGGCCTCTTCTGGAGAAAAATGTCAAAATTTCCATCTATGTTTGATACAAAATAGGCAGAATCAAGGTTTGAATCAAAACAAATATATGCGTCGTCATAACTGGTATTAAGAAGTTTTATAGGATAAGGTCCATCAATGTCAGGCAGGATGGAGCCGTATACGGGACGATTCTTAAGATAGAATAGATCCAGATTTCCCGCTTCGTTTACTGAAGAAAGCACAAAATATTCAAATCCATCTAACGAGCTGAATAGACGATAAGGTCCGAAATCATTTCCCTGAGTCTGTGCTTTAGAAATTAGTTTATCGAGAAATGCATCATTAGTCATGTCTGCTCCAAGTCCGAATGCTCCGTTAGTTTGATCAAATACAAAAGAAATACTCGCCTGTTCAAGGTCAAATTGCCCGCCGGAGCTTCCTCTGTTGCTTGAAAATACTATTGGCAAGTTGCCGTATAACTGGTATAATGTAAGGTTATAATCATCATACTCAGAATTAATATCTGCCAAGTTTACAACCGTGTCGGGGAAAGTACCCTGGGGAAAGTTAATTGGATTCTCAGTTTTTTTGCAATCAGTAAAAAAGATTGTGATTGATAACATGCTAAATATAAATACAAAATAATAGTTGTATACTGATTTTTTCATATATGTGCATTTTATGGATAGTATCTCTGCAAATATATTAAGATAAAATGAAAAACCGGGTGGTCGCCCGGCTCTTCAAATGTAGAATTTAGGTTAATTCTAGGGTAAATAGGATATAGTTTTGTTAAAATTTATATAGTTACAAATAATAGATGATTATTTTGCTCATGAGGTTGCGTGTGGGTAATAATAAAAAAATAAATTTGCAGACTTTTATCTGTATTAGGCTGTAAGCTAATTGTTTATAAAAATATTAAAATGTTGATAATTGGGCATTTATGTAAACGCCCTTATTAAAAATAGTATTATTTTTGTACGAATATTTTTGTGAGCGATGGAAGATGATAAGTATGGGTTTTCCTATGAGGAAGAGGTGACGCATGCAGTGCAGAAGTTTGAGAGAATGAGGAAAAATAATGAAAATTATTTTTTTGATGTTATTGAATTTGAGACAATTATAGATTATTATATTGAGAGCAATAATTCATTAAAAGCTTTTGAAGCCGCAACATTAGCTACTGAACAACATCCAAATTCAGTATCGATCCAGTTAAGGAAAGCCAGAGTTTTGCTCGATAAAGGAAGAGCTGTTGAAGCTCTCCGGATACTCAAGAAACTGGAAAGTATTGAGCCAGGAAACCATGAGTTATATATAGCCAAAGGAACAGCATTAGGCATGCTTGGAGACATTCAGGGAGCAAAAAAAATGTTCGATTATTCTCTGACTCTCGATACTGAAGATGTCGAAAATATTCTTTTTGCAATAACTTCAGTCTTACAAAACCTTAACTATTATGAGCACCTGATTCCTTATATGGAGAGACTAGTTGAGATGGAGCCGGAATTCAAAGCTCATCTTTACGATCTTGCATATGCATATGAGAAGATTGAGGATTTTGAAAGTAGCATTAAATACTATCTGAAATATCTTGAGGAAGAACCATTTTCCGATAGCGCCTGGTATAATCTTGGTATAATATATAATAAGCTGGAATTGTATGAGAAAGCAATGGAAGCTTATGATTATGCTCTGGCCATTAACTCACAGAATACTTTTGCACTTTTCAATAAGGGGAATATTTTAAGCAATATTGAAAGCTATGCTGACGCAATCCCTGTTTATCATGAATACCTTGAAAACGAGCCGGATAGTTTTGAGGCGATGACTTATCTTGCAGAATGTTATGAAAAGATAAATGAGGTAATCATGGCACGGAAGTATTATCAGGAAGCAATCGCACTGGCTCCTGATTTTGCTGACCCGTGGTTCGGCCTTGGTGTAATAGCACTTAATACAGGAAATACTGATGACAGCTTCATCTTTTTCAGAAAAGCTCTACGTCTCGATGATGAGAATCCTGAAATCTGGTACCTGCTTGGTAAAGCACATTATTCCAAAGGAGAGAAAAAAGCCGCTTTAAGATGTTTCAGGGAAGCGCTTAAGCTCGATGCCTATTATGACGAAGTATGGTCCGATCTGGGAAATATTATCCTTAAAGATGGTCTTGCGATGAAAGCCCTTCCATATCTCGAACATGCCTATAAAGTGACGGGTGATGTGCCAGGCATAAACTATCTGCTTGCTTCATTTTATCTGAATACAGGAAGCACTGAAAAAGCATTCCGACACCTCTCACGTGCTGTTAATATGGACAAAGATCTTTTCAGGGAGTTTGAGGCTATTTTTCCACATGAACTCTTTACCAGAAAGATTAAAAAGCTTCTTGCAAAAAATAGGCTCATGTAATAACTTAATCCAATAATTTAGCGAAATATGAAAATGGTACTTCCATTCATGCCCGAAAGGCCTGATAAACCCAGAAATTCAGGAATCACTATGGTGATGGATAAGGGCCTAAGCATAAGGGAAGCTGAAGACTTTATGTCAGTGGGAAACGACTATACCGATTTTGTAAAGCTCGGTTTTGGTACTTCCCTGATAACTCCGGGATTTGAAAAGAAAATAACCATCTATAAAAAGTCAGGAACTATACCATACTTTGGAGGAACTCTCTTTGAAGCATTTATTGTCAGGGATATGTTCAGAGAGTATATTGAATTCCTTGATAAACACGAAATCGAACTGGTTGAGGTTTCTGACGGATCTTACGACATTGACCATAAAAGGAAACTTGAGTATATCAGCAGGTTGGCTGAAAGGGGTACGGTCATTTCTGAAGTCGGATCCAAGAAAAAAGATGTTGTTTATTCTCCTGAAGAATGGGTTGAAATGATGAAAGCCGAACTTAATGCAGGATCGGTCAAGGTTATTGCAGAAGCACGTGAGTCAGGCACCACCGGAATCTATAACGAGGATGGCTCCATAAACAATAAAATAATCAGTACAATAGCAGAACATGTCAAACTGGAAAATGTTATCTGGGAAGCTCCGTTGAAATCACAACAAGCATGGTTCATTAAACAATTTGGTGCAAATGTTAACCTTGGTAATATTGCACCAAATGAGATTATTCCGCTTGAGTCACTGCGCCTTGGCCTTCGTGGAGATACTTTCTTTCAGTTCCTTCCCGATGATCTGAAGCAATAGTGATAATCAAATTATTACAATTTCTTTATCTAACAAACAAACCCTGAAAAATGAGAAAATTTGGCCTCATAGGATATCCTCTGGGACATTCTTTCTCTAAAAAATACTTTGCTGAAAAATTTCTTAATGAGCAAATTACCGATTGCTATTATGAAAACTACCCGTTAACCAATCTCAGCCAGCTTCATAAACTAATTGCTGAAGAATCTGATCTTTGCGGCCTTAATGTTACGATTCCATATAAGTCAGAAATAATCAGGCTCTTAGACATGATTGAACATGAAGCTAATGAAATCGGCGCTGTTAATGTATTAAAATTGAAAAGGAGTGAGGATAAAGTAGTATCAAAGGGTTTTAATACCGATATTTACGGTTTCAGGAACTCCATTTCTCCATATCTCGGGGAAAGAGTTATTAATGCTCTAGTTCTTGGAACAGGAGGCGGTGCAAAAGCTGTGTGTTATGTCCTTAGAAAGCTTGGCATTAAAATAACTTCAGTGGACATAATCAAACTTGAAGGAGTATTAAACTATTCTGAAATTACCGACAATATATTGATCAGCAATCAGTTGATTGTCAATACAACACCTTTGGGAATGTTCCCCAACATTGAAAGCAAACCGGATATAAATTATAACCTGCTCAACAAAAAACACATTTTGTTCGATCTTGTTTATAATCCTGAACTTACCTCTTTTCTGAAAATGGGTGAGGAACGGGGATGCACAATAATAAGCGGATTAAAAATGCTCCATTCGCAGGCCGAAAAAGCATGGGAAATCTGGAATGATGAAAATCTATAATTATATTACTAAGGAAAATGATAATGTCTGTTATTTTGGCCTGATAATCGGTCATTTACCTAACCGTCAATGGTTTTCTTTGCACCTTTTCTTCTGATCCAGTATCTCTTGTTTTACGCACTTTTAATAAATAGGTTCTGAAACCCTCAGTTAATGGGGTTTGATTTTTGAATTTGGGTGTTGCAAAGGTATTTTTCAGAACACTTACTCAACCATTTCCAGTAGATTTCTAAAAATCTCTGCTTCATTGACACCATGAACTCACCCCCCATGCCCCCTCTCTGCTTCGCAAAGAGGGGGTGACTGTAAAAATAGTTTTATATTTGATTATAGGATTTTAGAGTAATGAGTA
>Ga0315273_10000226_pt1 | contig 54220 bp, 53 predicted proteins | sample YL17G02_0_MG_FD_205753 | JGI IMG/M metagenome (GOLD analysis project Ga0315273, IMG submission 205753) | Sediment microbial communities from Yellowstone Lake, YNP, Wyoming, USA - YL17G02_0 | ecosystem: Environmental > Aquatic > Freshwater > Lake > Sediment | place: USA: Wyoming | collected... | reverse complement strand
GCAATGGTCATGAAGCTTCCCATCGTGAGCTCACCCTCCACCAGTTTGCCTGCCTGACTGGTATCGCGCTGGAAGTCCCTCCCGTGGGCAATCAGGCTTCGCGCTTCGTTGAGAAAGCGTAAGCCCTGGGGCGATGGTGTCACGCCTTGCGCGTGGTGGCGGATGAACAGTTGCACGCCGAGTTGGTCTTCCAGTTTCTGCAGGGAAGACGAGAGCGAGGGCTGTGCGAGGCCAAGCCTCTCGGCAGCGCCCGCCAATGAGCCGTGCTCGGCGATGGCGAGCGCATATTCAAGTTGGCGAAGGGTAAAGCCTAACATAGATTCAATCTATTTAATGAAGAAATATTATCTATTTTTTCTAAGCTAAATTTGCTGGCATGTAAAGCTTACACCAATGAGTCTAGAGGCCGTCATGCAAGCCCACGATGTCACAGCGAATTTCATCGCCGCCATGGGTGCGGCCGCCACCGGCGTTTCCGTGGTCACCACGGAGGGTCCGGCCGGCAAATTCGGCCTCACGGTAAGCGCCATTTCTTCCGTCTCCGCTGATCCACCCCTGCTGCTAGCCTGCGTCAACCGTAAGAGCCCCGCGTTTGCGGCCATCATGCAGAACGGCCGCTTCGCCGTGAACCTGCTGGCCTCCAACAACCAGGACGTTGCGGAGATCTTTGCCGGCAGACCCAAGTCAGGCGCCTCTTACGACTTCACCCGCCATGATTGGGGGGAAGGCGAAACCGGCCAGCTCCTGCTTGGTGATGTAACCGCCACCTTTGAGTGCGAAATTGAGAGTTCCCAGGATGCAGGCTCCCACTGCGTGGTTATCGGCCGGGTGATTGCCGCCAAGCGCAATTCGGCTGAACCCCTGGTCTATTGCAACCGAGCCTTCGGCCGCGTTGCTCAACTGTGAGGATGTGACATGATTAGAACCGGCGAACAATACCGCGACTCCATCCGAGACGGACGTGAAGTGTGGATCAATGGCGAGCGCGTCAAGGACGTGACCCGCCATCCCATGTTCAAGCCAGCGGTGGATATTCGCGCCCGCATCTATGACATGCAGCATGATGCATCTACGCGCGATGTGATGACCTACTCCGAAGGCGGAGAAACCTTCGCCATCGGTAACCGCCTGCCACGCGAACAGAAGGACTGGCACGACAAGCGCGCCGCAGTCGACGCCGTGATGTATGACATCGGCGGAGTGGTCACCCGCATGGGCGATGAAACGGTTGGCGAAATGTGGTCGCTGTGGGATGGCAAGGACATTCTCAACGAAATCGACCCGCGCTTTGCCAGCAATATCGAGCGCCACATCAAAGAATCCATTGCGCTCGACCCTTTCCATGTGTCGGCCAATACGGATCCCAAGGGTGACCGATCCAAGCCACCCCAGGACCAGGACCCCGACATGCTGGTACATGTGGTCAAGGAAACCGATGCTGGCATCATTATCCGTGGCGCCAAGTATGAAACTGCTGCCGCCTATGCCAACCAGGCGTTTCTCAAGCCCACCATTGCTAACTGGGGCGATGCCAAGCTTTCGGAATACGCCCTAGGCTGCATCGTGAGAATGAACGCACCGGGTGTAAAACACATCTGCCGTACCGGATTCACGGGCAGGGCGCCGGCCCGTGACTATCCGCTCTCCAACAAATTTGACGAGGTCGATACCCTCGTCATCCTTGATAACGTGCTGATCCCCTGGGAAGATATCCTGTTCTACCAGCACACCAGGGCGGCAAGCTTCATCCGCCAGACCCTGCATCGCTACTCGGCCTTCCCCTTCGCGCAGCGTACGCTGTCCTACGCTGACCTGATCATTGGCGCAGCCCTATGGAACGCCAAGCAGACCGGCCTCGACAAGCAGCAGGCGGTTCAGGAGAAGCTTTCCGAATTGGCCGTGTGGCGCGAGGGCATCAATGCCCATCTCACCGCATCCATCGTCATGGGAGAAAGAAGCCCCAATGGCCTGTTGATGCCCAACCAGTCGCTGCTCATGTCGGGCCGCTGCCATGCGCTCAACAACCTGCCCAAGATGATGCACATCGCTCGCGAACTCTGTGGCGGCCAGATCTGTGTCACCCCTGATGCGGCCGTGTTCGAACATCCCGAAACCAAGAAGTGGATGGACAAGTATTACACTATTAACGACGAATGGGTGGCCGATGACCGCCGCAAGCTGCTGGTGCTGGCGCGCGACCTCCTGAACTCGGACTACGCTGGCCACCGTCTGACCTTCCAGCTCTTCGCCCAGGCCCCACCCTTTGCACAGTCGGCTGCCGTCTACCGCAATTTCGATTGGAACAGCACCCTCAAGTTTGCCCAGAAGGCAGGCGGAATGAGTTCCCGCATCTGGGGTGCCCAGAAGAAAGCTGCTGAATAAATGACCGCACATAATCGTATTCGCCCTTTCAACACAAAGGACACTTACCCCGAGCAGAAGCTCGACAATGATCTCTGCCAGGCGGTGGTGGCGCGCGGCACCATGGTGTTCGTGCGCGGCCAGGTCTCCCAGGACCTCGATAGCCGGGAATCGCTCCATGTGGGCGATGCCACGGCGCAAACCGCCAAGACCATGGCCAATATCAAAATGCTCATGGAGGAATCCGGCGCCCACATGGACCACATCTGCCGCATCGTGGTTTATCTCACCGATATCCGCCACCGCCAGGATGTCTACCGTGAAATGGGTAAGTGGCTGAAAGGCGTTTTCCCATGCTCTACCGGCCTCGTGATCACCGCACTCGCCCGGCCCGAATGGCTGGTGGAGATCGAAGTCACCGCTGTCATCCCGGGCAACTGACATGACATTTTCCATCGCAGGGCGTTGCGCAGGGTCAGGGGCCTTCGGTGTTGCCATCACCACTTCGTCCATCGCCGTGGGGGCCCGCTGCCCCCATGCCAGGGCAGGGGTGGGCGCAGTGGCAACCCAGAATGTAACTGATCCGTCGCTCGGGCCGAAGCTGCTTGACCTGATGCAGCAGGGTTTGAGTGCAAGGGATTCTATTGATTCAATAATCAAGGACCGCCCGCATATCGAATACCGCCAGCTGACGGCGGTGGACAGGAACGGCATCTCCGCCAGCTGGTCCGGCAAGAATATCCTTGGTACCCATGGCGTTTCTGAACAGAAGGACTGTGTTGCCGCCGGCAACCTGTTGAAGTCGGCAAGCCTCCCTGAAGCCATGACCGCGGCCTTTGCAGCCAATGCCGACCAGCACCTGGGCGAGCGCCTGTTGTGTGCCCTGGAGGCGGGACTTGCGTCAGGTGGTGAGGAGGGCCTTGTTCATTCCGCCGCCCTCATTGTCTACCACACCGAAGAATTTCCTCTGGTTAGCTTGCGCGTCGACTGGGATGACGACGGGTATCCCATTCGGGCTTTACGCAAACTGTGGGAAGCCTACCGCCCCCAGATGGGCGCCTACCTACAACGTGCAGTAGATCCCACCCAGGCACCGCCTTATGGAGTACCGGGCGATCCCTAGCGGTGTTATTCCGGTTTAGTCTGGTATTGTATGTCTGTGACGTGCTCCAACCAGTCAACGGTCTTGCCACCGATCCGCTCCTGAATGGCGATATGGGTCATGGCTGTGGTCGGCGACGCGCCGTGCCAGTGCTTCTCTCCTGGCTCGAACCAAATCACGTCACCAGGCCGAATGTCCTCGATGAGACCACCTTCGCGCTGGACGCGGCCGGAGCCAGCCGTGACAATGAGAGTTTGACCTAATGGATGGGTGTGCCACGCCGTGCGCGCACCGGGTTCAAAAGTGACAAGGGCACCAATTATACGCGCCGGATCGGGAGTCTGGAACAGGGGATCAACACGGACTGTTCCTGAGAAATACTCTTGCGCTCCTTTGCCAGATGGCTGAGCACCGTTGCGCGTGATTTTCATGTTTGTCTCCCATAATTGGTTTAGCTCTTTGAACGACTTAGACGCCAACAGCTTCGGATGTTGCGCCTTTCCTAGTTCGACAGCCTATCCAGCAAACGTAATAGCATTGCATCACACTGGGTCATCTGCTCTTGGCTCACATACTCGTCTGGCTTATGAGCGACGGCTATGTTGCCTGGGCCGCACACAACGGCTGGAATGCCGAGCTCTTGCTGGAACAGGCCGCCTTCGGTGCCGAAAGTGATTTTTCCCGTCGAGTTACCGCCGGTGAGGGCGCACACAAAATTCACCGCATCACTATCGACCGGCGTGTTGAGGGCAGGGTAGCTCTGCAGGTTCACAAACTCATAGCGCGCCTGCGGGAACACGTTGCGGAATTTGGTCGCAACCTTTTCAGCAGCAGTTTGGATGCGGGCAAAAAGGGCGGGGCCATCAACTTCCGGCAGATAACGGATTTCAAAATCGAAGCTGGTGCGGTTTGGCACGATGTTCATGACCTCGCCCCCCACTATCTTGCCCACATGTAGGGTGGTGTAGGCCACTTCGTAGTCGCCATCGCGAGGACCATGGGCAGCGATATCCTCCTGCAGCTGCCGGATTTCGGCAATCAGGTCGCAGGCCATGTAGATCGCGTTAGCACCGATGGGGGCAAGGCTTGAATGGGCTTCAAGACCATGGGCAATGACCCGGTAGCCGAGCTTTCCCTTGTGGGCTGTCACTACTTGCAACATGGTGGGTTCACCCACGATGCAGAGGCGGGGCCGCATCGGCATGGTTTTCAGCATGTCGAGCATGCGGCGCACCCCGATGCAGCCAATTTCCTCATCATAGGAAAAGGCAAAGTGCAGGGGTGTGTGCAGTTTGCGCTTCACCGCGTTGTGGGCAAGATGCAGGCAGGAAGCGATGAAACCCTTCATGTCCGCGCTGCCGCGGCCCAAAAGCTTTCCGTTTCGCGCGGTCAGTTTGAATGGATTGCTGCTCCAGTTTTGCCCTTCAACCGGAACCACGTCTGTGTGCCCCGACAGCGCCACGCCCGGCGCATTCGCCGGACCGATGGTGGCCCAGAGATTGGCTTTCTTCCCGTCCTCGTTGTGAATCAAGGTTGAGGTAATCCCCAGGCCCTTGAGTTCCTCAGCGATGAAGCCGATCAGGTCCAGGTTGCTGTCACGGCTGACGGTTGGAAAAGCGATGAGTTTTTCGAGATAGTGGAGGGTGGACTGCATAGGGTCTCTGTTATACGGTCGTTTTTTTCAATGCAACTGTCACGTCTCAGGGGCCTGCTTGCGCAAAATCTCCCTCGTCATCTTTGATTGCGACGGCGTGCTCGTCGACAGCGAATATTTGAGCGCCCAGGTTTTGATCGAGACCTTTGCCGAAATCGGCGTGTCCATCGACCTGCCTTTTGTCTTCAAACATTTTCTCGGGCACAGCTTTTCCTCCGTGGCCGCAAAGTTTGCCAAGCTGCATGGCACCGGGGTCCGTGATTCATTTGAGACGGACTACCGTGCCAATCTGTTGCGCCGCTTCAGCGCCGACCTCATGCCCATGCCGGGTGTGGTCGAGGTTATGGACAGTCTCGCCGTTCCCTATTGCGTGGCCACCGGGAGCAGCCCGGCCCGCGTCCGTCATTCACTGGATGTGACCGGCCTGTCCACAAGGGTCGCCGACCGGCTATTCACTACGACCATGGTAAACCACGGGAAACCCGCGCCGGATATATTCCTGCATGTGGCGCGCGAGATGGGCGTTCCGCCGTCGCAATGCCTGGTGATTGAGGACAGCGCCGCCGGCATTGAGGCGGCAAATGCGGCGGGAATGGCGGTCTGGCAGTTCACTGGCGGCTGCCATTTCCAGCACGGCTATAACCATCCGGATACAGAACATTTGGTGGAACGGGTGTTTAATCGTATGGATGGTTTTTTCGATGCCGCGCCGGAACTGCGGTTAACCTAAGGATTTGCCGCCGCCATGGTGCGAAACATAGAACAGGAAACCAGCCGCCTCGACGACGCCGCCCGCGCCGGCTGGCTCTACTATATCGCTGGCAACACCCAGGACGAGATTGCCCGGAAGCTTGGCGTTTCCCGACAGACCGCGCAACGGCTGGTGTCCCTTTCGATCAGCGAAAAGCTCATCAAGGTGAGGCTCGATCATCCCATCGCCAATTGCCTCGCGCTGGCCGAGCGGGTGAAGCAGAAATATGGCATCGATTTCTGCGAAGTGGTGCCAAGCGACCCGGAATCCGACAGTGTGTCGCTGGGCGTGGCCCAAGCCGCCGCCGCTGAACTTGAGCGCTATATCACCTCGCCCCATCCGGTTGTGGTCGCCATGGGAACCGGCCGCATGCTGCGCGCCATGGTTGACCAACTGACCCCCATGGATTGCCCCCAGCACAAGATTGTTTCCCTCGTCGGCAACATCGCATCCGATGGCTCTGCGACCCTTTACGATGTGGTGAGCCGCGTGGCCGATACGGTGAAGGCTCCCCACTATCCGATGCCGCTTCCGGTCATTGCTACCACGGTTCAGGACAAGGCGCTGCTTCTGTCCCAGAAGCCGGTGCGCAATGTGATTGAGCTGGGCCGCCAGGCGGATGTAACCTTCGTGGGCGTCGGCATCATGGGCGAAGATGCAGCCCTGATCCGCGACGGTTTCGTGAAGCCGGAAGAAATGCGCGCCATGGTCAAGGCAGGCGCAGTAGGCGAGATCATCGGCTGGGCCTATGACGCCAACGGCAAGCTTATTGAAGGCCTGACCAACGATCGGGTCGTGAGCGCGCCGCTAGACCAACCGGCCACGAGAAGGGTGATCGGCGTTGCCATGGCGCCGCCGCGCCTCCAGGCCGTCAAAGGCGCCCTAATTGGCAAATTGATCAATGGCCTGATCACCAATGAAAAGATGGCTGAGCTTTTGCTGAAATAAAACGCAAATGCACGAAGCTGTTTAATCTGTTCAATATCAATTTCTTATAGTGAATAATGCAGAGCACTAGTGCGTTGCAGCAACGAATTGCTATTGACTCCTGCGAAGGCCAGGAGCGAGTATATGCTCGCTGAATTGGCAAAAGCTCAAAAAGGCGTTTGGGAGGATATCTATGAAACTAGGGCTTACGGGCGTCTATGGCGCCATGATGTTTGCTGCACTTGCCACAACGGCATTTGCTGAGACCACATTGACAATTGCGACCGTGAACAACGGCGACATGATCCGCATGCAGAAGCTGACGGATGATTTCACAGCCACCAACCCGGACATCAAGCTGAACTGGGTGACGCTGGAAGAAAACGATCTTCGCCAGAAGGTGACGAAGGACATTTCCACCAAGGGTGGCCAATATGACGTCCTGACCATCGGCATGTATGAAACGCCGATCTGGGGCAAAAAAGGCTGGCTCGTGCCACTCGAAGGCCTTGATGATCCAGCGGACATTTTGCCTGCCGTTTCGGGCGGCCTGTCTTACGACGGCAAGCTCTATGCAGCACCATTCTACGGTGAATCATCATTCGTCATGTACCGCAAGGACCTGATGGCAAAAGCTGGCTTGAAAATGTCAGATACGCCAACATGGACTGAAATCATTGATGCAGCCAACAAGATGACCGACCGTGCCAATGGCATCAACGGCATCTGCCTTCGTGGCAAAGCTGGCTGGGGCGAAAACATGGCATTCCTCGGAACCATGGCGAACTCGTTCGGCGCACGCTGGTTTGACGAAAATTGGAAACCACAGTTCGACACACCAGAATGGAAGACAACCATTGAGACCTACCTGAAGGTCATGAAGGATGCTGGTCCTGAAGGCGCATCGGGCAACGGCTTCTCTGAAAACCTTGCTTTGTTCCAATCCGGCAAATGCGGCATGTGGGCTGACGCTACGGCTGCTGGTTCCTTCGTGATTGATCCGAAGGCATCAAAAGTTGCTGCTGATGTTGGCTTCACGATTGCACCTGACGCAGGCTTTGGCAAACGTGCCAACTGGCTGTGGGCTTGGGCACTTGCAGTTCCTGCGGGTTCCAAGAAAGTTGCCGAAGCTGAGAAGTTTATCAGCTGGGCAACGTCTAAGCATTACGCTGAACTCGTGGCTTCGAAAGAAGGTTGGGCCAACGTTCCTCCAGGCACACGTACATCGCTGTACAACAACCCAGAATATCTGAAGGTACCATTTGCTGCCATGACTTTGGCATCAATGAACGCTGCTGATCCAATGCATCCAACGGCAAAGCCTGTTCCTTACACAGGTGTGCAGTTCGTTGCTATTCCTGAGTTTGCCGGCATCGGCACGAAGGTTGGTGAAATATTCTCGTCTGCACTCGCAGGCCAGATCACTGCAGATGAAGCACTTGCTCAGGCTCAGACCTATACAACTGATGCGATGACAAAGGCTGGTTACATCAAGTAAGAAAATATGTGGGCGGCTGGGAAACTGGCCGCCCATTTTCTCTGGCCTCACACTCCGTCACTCCCGCGAAGGCGGGAGTTCAACTTGATGTGGGCGGGTTTGCTAGACTACAGTGGCTTCCCGCCTTCGCGGGAGTAACGATAGCGGGGGGCATTCGTCATGTTACTACCAAGTCTCGCGGGGATTATTCATGGCCACACGGCAGGCACAAGTTCTTGGCAAGTGGGCTTTAGCCCCTTCTGTTGCGGTATTGGCCGCCTGGTCGTTCATCCCACTTGCGCTGACCATCTATTTTGCATTCCTGCGCTATAACCTGCAGGACCCGGACAACACGGGCTGGGCCGGATTTTCAAATTTCTATTATTTCTTCAAGGATCCCTATTTCACGAAGAATCTCATCAACACGGTGCTGTTGGTGGCAGGCACAATCGTCACGACGGTTGTTGGCGGCACCCTTTTGGCACTGCTGTTGGACCAACCCTTCTGGGGTCGCGGTATCGTGCGTCTGCTGATGATTTCACCGTTCTTCATCATGCCCACGGTTTCTGCATTGGTGTGGAAGAACCTCATCATGCATCCAGTTTTCGGGCTCTTCGCTGGCATTCAACGCTACTTTGGCTCGCACACACCGCTGGATTGGTTTGGCAAAGTGCCGCTGCTTTCAGTGGGCATTGTCGTGTCGTGGCAGTGGTTGCCCTATGCTTCTCTCATTCTGCTGACGGCTCTGCAATCGCTTGATGAGGAGCAGAAAGATGCCGCCGCCATGGACGGTGCGCCACCACTTTCCTATTTCCGCTACATTGTGCTGCCACATCTGGCGCGAGCGATCACTGTGGTGATCCTCATTGAAACAATTTTTTTGCTGAACACCTTTGCAGAAATCAAGGTGGCCGGCATCGGTGGCATCGCTGGCAACTTGACCTACCTGGTGTTTTCGCAATTGAATGATGCCACCGACGTGGGTATGGCAGCAGCTGGCGGATTGGTGGCCGTGGTTTTGGCCAATATCGTATCTGTTTTCCTCGTTCGCCTCGTCGGCAAGAATTTGGAGGCGTGAGGTCATGGCGCGTAGACAATCCAAACGCAAAACCATCATAGTCAGCATCGTCGCCTGGATGATCGGGCTCCTGCTGTTTTTCCCAATCTTTTGGACGATGGTGGCAGCGTTCAAGACTGAATCTGATGCCTACTCACTTCCACAAAATTTCTTGACCACGCCATGGACGCTGGAAAATTTTGGCATCGTTCAAGAACGATCTGACTATTTTCGCTACGTCTTCAACACAACGGTCATCGTGGTTTTGTCAACTTTGCTCGGCTTGCTATTTGCTATTCCAGCGGCGTGGTCCATGGCTTTTGCACCGACGTCGGAGTCGAGAAGCAAGTTAAGCGGATGGAACTGGCTTGCGATCGTTCTCGGAGCTCTCTCTGTTTGCTTCCTCGGTTTGTATTTTACGGATTGGAAGCCCAGCAATGCCTTGCTTGGCATTGCTTTGCTGCTGATATTTGTCGTGCCAGCTTCGCTCTGGGCATGGTCACTTAATACCCATAATTCACTGCTCTGGATGCTCTCCACGAAAATGATGCCGCCGGCTGGCGCCCTTATCCCGATCTATCTCATCTTCAACCGCAACGGCCTGGTGTTCAGGGATTGGGGCTGGGTCAATCTTTCGGAGTACAATCTGATCGACAGCTTCTGGGGCATGGTGCCCCTGATGACGTTGCTCAACCTGCCCATCATTATCTGGATGCTGTTCACCTATTTCAAGGAAATCCCCGTGGGCATTCTTGAAGCCGCACGCATGGACGGGGCCTCGCTGTGGAATGAGCTGTTCCGCATACTCACCCCCATGGCGCTTCCCGGCATCGCATCCACCTGCCTGCTCAATATCATTCTCGCCTGGAACGAGGCATTCTGGTCGCTGAACCTGACCAACAAATACGCAGCGCCCTTGAGTTTCTTCATCTCGGAATATTCAAGCCCTGAAGGTCAGTTCTGGGCCAAGCTTTCTGCCGCTTCCATTATGGCCATTGCTCCCATTCTTGTTGTCGGCTGGTTCTCACAAAAACAATTGGTACGTGGTCTCACATTCGGAGCGGTAAAATAATGGGAACGATCGCTCTCAATAGAGTGCGCAAGGCGTTTGGCGACGCGGTGATTATTCCCGGTGCTGATCTTGAAATCAGGAACGGCGAATTTGTCGTTTTCGTCGGTCCATCAGGCTGCGGCAAATCTACGTTGCTTCGTCTCATCGCGGGCCTTGAGGATACGACCTCCGGCCACATCAGCATTGATGACAAAGACGTTACGGATGTCCCGCCGGCGGGGCGCGAACTCGCAATGGTTTTCCAGTCTTACGCGCTCTACCCGCACATGAGTGTTCGCAGCAACATAGCTTTCCCGCTGAAGATGGCAAAAATGCCGCAAAGTGAGATCGATGCGAAAGTGAACCACGCGGCTCGGACATTGAACCTGAACGACTACCTTGACCGCAAGCCCGGACAACTTTCTGGCGGCCAGCGTCAACGCGTTGCCATTGGTCGCGCCATCGTGCGCAATCCCAAGGCCTTCCTGTTTGATGAGCCGCTTTCCAATCTTGATGCGGCACTTCGTGTCAACATGCGCATCTTCATCATGCAGCTGCACAAGGACCTGGGCTCCACAAGCATCTATGTGACGCATGACCAGGTGGAAGCTATGACCATGGCGGATCGCATCGTCGTGCTCAACAAGGGCAATATTGAACAAGTTGGTTCGCCGCTTGAACTTTACAACCATCCCAATTCATTATTCGTTGCCGGTTTCATCGGCTCGCCGAAAATGAATTTTGTCGAAGACAATTCCATTGGCGTGCGCCCCGAACATCTTCAGACATCAGACAAGAAGGGCGACTGGGCCGGAACCGTCAAGCTCACGGAAAACCTGGGTTCTGACACGTTCCTACATGTGGATGGCGGCCAACTCGGCATGATTACGGTACGCGCTTCCGGCGAAAGCACGCTCAAACCCGGTGACAGGATTTGGCTCACTCCTGAGAAGGGCCGTTTGCATCGCTTTGACGCCAATGGAAAGGCCATTCGTAAGTGAATGACCACTACGATCATATCATTGTCGGTGGTGGATCAGCAGGTTGTGTTGCAGCCTGGCGCTTGGTCAAGGAAAAATCTGCACGTGTGTTGATGTTGGAGCGGGGACCTGCACGGGCATCAGGCCTCTCTCGCTATTTGTTACCCATGCCTGCTGCATGGATGATGGGCATTCGCGGCAATGCCGTTGTTGAAATGCATGAGCCGGTTCCACAGAAGCATCTAAACGGCCGCAAACCTTTAGTAGGGCAGGCCAATATCCTGGGTGGCGGCACTTCAGTCAATGCAATGGTCTACACGCGCGGCCAGCGCGAAGATTATGACCACTGGGACAAATTCCTTGGCGGTAAATCAGGCTGGTGCTTTGCGGACATGCTCAAGCATTTTACAACCATGGAATGCAATCACAGTTTCAATGATACATTTCATGGTGTTGGCGGACCGTTGCATGTGTCAGATACGGGCAGCAAATGTCAGATCACCGAGGACTACATATTGGCCGTGCAGGGCCTTGGCGTGCCGTTCAATCCGGATTTCAATGGTGCTCGGCAGCGTGGCGTTGGCACCATGCAATACACGACGTGGAACAAGCGGCGCTGGAATGGCGTCGAAGCTTTCCTGTCAGTGATAATGAGTGATCCGCTTTTCTCTGTGAAAGCCGATTGTACCGTCGCACGTTTGATTGTTGAGAACGGGCGCTGCGTTGGCGTGGCATTTGTAGAAGCTGGTCGCGTAACAGAGGTACGTTGTGAAAGCGTGTTGATGGCGGCGGGCACATATAACACGCCGAAAATCCTGATGCTGTCCGGCATCGGCCCCGCTGACCATTTGAAACAGCACGGCATTGTAACGAAAGTTGACCTGCCGGGCGTTGGCGAGAATCTGCAGGACCATCACGAAGTTCCGGTTGTTGCGGCAACCAACGGGCATTTCGGATACTACGGCGAAGATTGCGGATTTCGTGCCCTGGTGAACGGTCTACAATACACGTTTTTCAAAACTGGCCCCGTCACCAGCAATGGTGTGGAGGCTTGCGCCTACATCGACCCAATGGGCGGCGATCGCCCTACGATCAAGATGTATTGCGTGCCATCAGTTTATCTTGATGCAGATGTGAAGAATGTGGCACCGCAAGATGGCGTGACACTGAATGCCTGTCTGCTGCGACCGAAGTCGCGTGGCACCGTGCGGCTGCGTTCGGCGAATGCCTTGGACAAGCCCATTGTCGACAACAACTATCTGGCGGAGCCCGATGATTTGCACATGGAGATTGCAGGCCTGCGCTATGCACGCGAAATTCTGAAGCAGGCACCTTTGAGCATGCGCATCTCCCATGAAATGCTGCCAGGGCGGGATGTGATTGATGATGCAGGGCTTGCTGAACATTGCCGCCGCTCGGTCAAAACCAATTGGCATCCGGTTGGCACCTGCCGCATGGGGCCAGAAGGGGATACGTCCGCCGTGCTCGATTCACAACTGCGGGTGCGTGGGCTCGATGGTCTCCGCGTCATCGATGCTTCAGCCATGCCCTTCATTCCTTCCGGTAACACAAATGCGCCGACGATGGCTGTCGCCAGCCGTGCTGTGGAGTTTTTGTCATGAGGCCAAGGGGAAAAACCGCAATCATCACGGGTGGAGCTGAGATCTTCTTGACGCAGGAACCCGGCCGCATTCACAGCTTCGACAAGGACGGAAAGGCCGTCGGCAAATGAGATTGAAGGGCAAGATTGCAATCATCACCGGAGCGGCCCGCGGTATTGGCGCGGCCTTTGCCGCAACCTATGTGCGCGAGGGTGCAACCGTTGCCATTGCCGATATTGACATGGCACGGGCCGAACAGACCGCCAAAGCCATTGGGCCTTCAGCCTTTGCCATTCGCTTGGATGTTGCCGACCAGGCTTCGATTGACGGGGCAGTCGCCGAAGTGGAAAAGCGCTGCGGCGGCATTGATATCCTGATCAACAACGCCGCCCTGTTTGATATGGCGCCGATCGTTGAAATCACCCGTGCAAGCTATGACCGCCTGTTCAGCATCAATGTTGCAGGCACATTCTTCACCTTGCAGACCGTTGCCCGCTCCATGATCAAAAACAAGAACAAGGGCAAGATCATCAACATGGCAAGCCAGGCCGGCCGCCGCGGCGAGGCTCTGGTTGCCGTCTATTGCGCCACCAAAGCCAGTGTCATCAGCCTTACGCAATCGGCGGGCCTCGATCTCATCAAGCATGGTATCAATGTCAATGCGATTGCCCCCGGCGTAGTTGATGGCGAGCATTGGGAAGGCGTGGATGCGCTCTTTGCCAAGTTTGAAAACCTTCCCCTTGGTGAAAAGAAAAGACAGGTGGCTGCTGGCGTTCCCTACGGGCGCATGGGAACCCCGGAAGATCTCGTCGGCATGGCGGTCTTTTTGGCATCGGAAGAGAGCAATTATATCGTCGCCCAGACATACAATGTTGACGGCGGCCAATGGATGAGTTGAAGGAGCGAAAATGTATCTGGAAAAATTGAAAATCAATGATCAGGTTGCGGTTGTGACAGGCGCGGGGCAGGGCATTGGCGCGGCCTGTGCGCGGGCGCTTGGCGAAGCCGGCGCAAAAGTCATTGTGGCTGATTTCATGCCGGACCGGATTGAAACTGCCGTGGCCGAGTTGCGTAAGCTGAAGATCGATGCCCATGGCGCAAAACTCGATGTGACGAAATCGAAGGACGTGGACGCTGTCTGCGCCGACATCGTGAAGGCGCACGGGCGGGTCGATATTTTGGTGAACAACGCCGGCGTGGCCCGTAGCGATGTGCGCGCCGAAGACACCAGCGACGACCACTGGCGCCACCACATGGATGTGAATGTCGATGGCCTGTTCTGGTGCTGCCGCGCCTTTGGCAAGGTAATGCTGAAGCAGGGCAAGGGGGCGATTGTGAATATCGGCTCCATGTCGGGTTTCATCGTCAACAAGCCCCAGCCGCAATCATTCTACAATGCCTCGAAAGCCGCCGTGCATCATCTCACCCGTTCTCTTGCGGCGGAATGGGCGGCTAGGGGGGTTCGCGTGAATGCCGTGGCGCCTACCTATATTGAAACGCCGCTGACCGCCTTTGGCATCAAGGAATCGCCCGATATGTACAAGACCTGGCTCGAAATGACGCCCATGGGCCGCGTCGGCCAGCCCGACGAAATCGCCTCGGTCGTGCATTTCCTGGCGTCAGATGCGGCCAGCCTGATGACTGGATCAATCGTCCTGGCCGATGGCGGCTACTGCTGCTGGTAAAAAGGCGCCCTCATCCGGCCTTTGGCCACCTTCTCCCATCCTTCGGACGGGAGAAGGTGCCCGACAGGGCGGATGAGGGCCCCTTCAATCAAGAACCAAATCACTTCAAATAAGAATTTGGGAAATTTCCTTGAGTTCTCCTAATGAGAAATCCAGATTCTTCAACGCACCCACACAGTCTTTGATCTGCTCGGGCTTGCTGGCGCCGATCAGCGCCGAGGTAATGCACTTGTTGTGAAGCAGCCAGGCGATGGCCATCTGCGCCAGCGACTGGCCGCGCTTGACGGCAACTCCATTGAGCCGGTTGAGTTTTTCAATCGCCTTTTCGCTGAGGGCATCCGGGTTCAGGGATTTCCTTTGGGTTGCACGGCTGCCCTCAGGGATACCGCCAAGATACTTGTTGGTAAGCATGCCCTGCGCCAGGGCTGAAAAGGCGATGCAGCCAATTCCTTCCTCATTACAGGCCTTCACCACGCCGGTTGCGATGGGTATTTGATCAAGCAGCGAGATACGTGGCTGGTGGATGAGACAAGGTGTTCCCATGTCCCGTAGAATCCTTGCTGCCTCCCGCGTGGACGCCGCATCATAATTCGAGATGCCCACATAGAGAGCACGGCCGCTGCGCACCGCATGGTCAAGCGCCCCCATGGTTTCTTCCAGTGGCGTGTTGGGATCAAAGCGGTGGGAGTAGAAAATGTCCACATAGTCGAGCCCCAAACGCTTCAGGCTTTGATCGAGACTGGCGAGCAGATACTTTCGGCTGCCCCATTCGCCATAGGGCCCGGGCCACATGCGGTAGCCCGCCTTGCTGGAGATAATCAATTCATCCCGGTGGACAGCGAAATCCTCGCGCAGGATCCTTCCGAACGCAATTTCGGCCGACCCCGGCGGCGGACCATAATTGTTGGCCAGGTCAAAATGGGTGATGCCGAGATCGAACGCCGTGCGGCACAAGGCGCGCTTTGTGCTGTGTTCGAAGTCATTGCCGAAATTGTGCCAAAGGCCGAGCGACACGGCCGGGAGCAGCACGCCGCTCCGGCCACAACGGTTATATTTCATGGGCTGGCTCACCTGAGCAAGGCGCGCGCGTCGTCCGGCCCGAGGGCCTTGGGCCGCGTGCAGGTGGTTTTCATGGTGACGAACGTCCCCGTCTCGCCCGAGGCCAGGATGGAGGTCATGACTTCAACCCCGTGGAGGGTCCGCTCCAGTGAACAGCGCATGTCGCGTTTGCCCCTGATGGCGGCGGCCATGTCGGCAAGGCCCGCGGCGCGGTAGTTCGCTAGCATGCCTTGCGGATATTGCTGGTTGGGAATGCCCAGTGGATGATTCCAGGAGGAAAGGGGTTCCGCTGCACCGTTGCGTTTAGTGGCCAAGACCTCGCCACCAAAGAAGTTGGGATCAGGCACATAGAGTGAGCCTTCAGTGCCATATAGTTCCATGTTGCTCATGCGGTGGGCGAACACATCCCAGCTGGCGATCAAGGTGACTGTCGCCCCATTGGTAAATTGCAGAAGCGCTTGGGCGTTGGTAGCCGTCTTCACGCTGATTTTCTGCCCGGCGCGGGGTTGGCTTGATATCGTCCGCGATTTCTGCGCCATGGAAGTGAGTGCAGCAACCCGCTTCACGGGACCGATCAGGTTGATCAAGTTGGCAATATAGTAAGGCCCCATGTCGAGGATTGGTCCACCACCCGGCTTGTAAAAAAAGTCGGGGTTGGGGTGCCAATGCTCCATGCCAAAACCCATGACATGGGCGGTACCCGAAGTGATCTTGCCCACATCGCCGTCGTCGATGGCCTTGCGGGCGCGCTGGTGCGCGCCACCCAAGAAGGTGTCCGGCGCGCAACCCACGCGCACCTTTTTGGCATCGGCTGCCTTCTGCAAGACCAGCCCGTCCTTCAATGACAACGCCAGTGGTTTCTCTGAATAGGCATGCTTTCTGGCCTTCACGGCAGAAAGTGATATCTCGAAATGGGCAGCAGGCACTGTTAGGTTGAGGATGATGTCGACATCAGGAGAGGCCAGGAGTTCGGCAGGACTCAACGCCTTCACATTGTATTCTGCCGCCCGCTTTTTTGCCATTTCAGGATCAAGGTCGGCGCAGGCTATGATTTCAATGCCCTTAAAGAGGGGCGCATACTTGAAATAGGTCGTGGAAATGTTGCCGCAGCCCACAACGCCGATACGAAGATTGTCTGCCATGTTCATACCCTCAGTATTTTTTGACTGAAGCGAGTGAGCGCTTTGCAAAGCGGGTCACATCGCTCGGCTTGTCGTGCTCCATCACATAATGCATGCAACGCGTATGCTTTAGGGCATCCATCACTGCCTGCCACTTGACGACACCGTGTCCCACATCGGCCCAACCGTCCTCATCGGCGCACTGGCCCGTCGAGGCTATGTCCTTCACGTGGGCAATGGTGATGGCGCCGGCATAGGCCTTGATCCATTTAAGCGGATTGGATTTACCGCGCACGATCCAGGCAACGTCGATCTCCCAGTCAAGTGTGGGTGCGGCACCAAAGATGAGTTCATGCGGAAAGCTGCCATTCTTGAGGGGCAGGAACTCAAAATCATGGTTGTGCCAGGCGACACCGTAGCCCTCGGCACGGTAGGCCTGAGAAATGGCTTCCAGCCGCTTGCCGAAAACTTTCCAGCCCTTTGCCGTCTTGGGGCGCTGGTCTGGCAGCAGATAGGGACACACCAACTTGTTCATGCCGAGTGTCGCTGCGATTTTCAACACCTTCTTTTTTTCCTTTTCCATCATGTCGACGGAAAAATGACCCGTTGGCATGGCAAGGCCAAGCTGGCTCAGCTCGCTCCTTAGTTTCTCTGGTTCGCCGTAAACACCGCCAAAACCCTCAACCTCGGCGTAGCCAAGGTCCGAAAGGGTTTTTAGGACATTTGACAGCGGCGGGTGGTTGCGCGCCGAATACAGTTGAAATGAAAAACGTGTGGGCATAATGGCTTCCTCCTTAGCGATGGGTGCTTGAATACAGATCTCGAACGATGAACGACGCGGCAGCAGGTGCCGCACCCGGTGTGGCAGGTGTGAAGCGAATGGACCTTGCTTCACCGGGCAACAAGTCAAAGGCATTGTCGCTGAAGTGACCAGCTTCCCGGCATTCCAGAGATAGGAAATAGGCAGGCCGTTTCGCCTTGAGGGTAATCACCATATCGCCGTTGGAAAAATCAGATTGGGTTTCAACTTCAGGATCTTGCAATACATAGTTCTTATAGGGCTTCAAAGCGAAATGCGAGGCAGTTGCCATGCCGCCTCGGGAATAGGTGAAATGCAGAATGGCATCAGTGGGAATTTTCGATTTTGCAATGCGGACCAGTTCAACTGCTCTGTTGGTTGGAAGTGTTGCCGAGAGCTTGGCAAGTTCGGTTTTGACACCTGCGTTTGAGAGGGCAAGGCAGGCTAGGTCAATCCTGGCCTCATCCAGCGTATCATTGACGCCGCTCAACACGATGTCGTCATCATCGGGCACTGCAAATACCGCCACGGGGTCGAAAAAACGCCGCGCCATGTAGTGCAGGGCCTTCCAGCCGCCACCGTGGTCGAGGCCCGACCAGGACGCCACCGGCCAGGTATCGTTGAGTTGCCAGTACAGGGTGCCCATGCAGTGAGGCTTGAGGCTGCGCCAGTACTCAACGGCATAGCGCATGGCAAGGCCTTGCTGGATCTGCGAGACATAGACGAAGTCCGGGAAGGTCATGGGAAAACGGAAATTTCGAAACATGGTTTCGGCAATCCTGGCATTGCCTCCCGCATTCTTTTGATGGGACTCCATCACTGGAGAGGCAATATTCATGTCAGAGACGTCGGCAAAGCTCCTGATGGTCGACATGGAAGGGAAGGACTGAAAGCCAAACTCCGAGCAGAAGCGAGGCTTTACGTCGCGATAATGCTCGAAGTTTCTCCCTTCGTGCCATACGCTCCAGAAATGCATGTCGCCAGATCGGTCATCATGCCAGGCATCACCAAAGGACAAAAGCCCCGGGGAGGGGCTGGAGGGCCACCACAGTGCAGCAGGATCTGCCACCTTCATCGCCGTCTCGATGGCGCGATTGAGGCGGTCGTAATTCACTAGGTAGCGGTCGCGGTTGTCGCGGGATTCCTTAAACCAGGTGAGAGCGCCCAGCACTTCGTTGTCACCGCACCAGAGGGCAAGGCAGGCGTGGTGCCCGAGGCGTCGAACCTGGTAGTCAACTTCTTCGCAGACTTCGTCAAGAAATTCAGGCGTTGCAGGGTAAAGACTGCAGGAAAACATGAAGTCCTGCCACACCAAGATGCCGAGTTCATCACACATATCGTAGAAGAAATCTGGTTCATAGAAGCCGCCACCCCATACGCGCAGCATATTCATGTTGGCATCTACCGTCGCACGCAGCAGCCTGCTGGTGAGTTCTGGCGTCGCGGCCGAAGGCAGCGCGTCGGCAGGAATCCAGTTGGCACCCCGGCAGAAAATTTCACGACCGTTAATCTTGAAGACAAAGCGCGCACCCACGGCATCCGATGTGGTGATAAGTTCAATGTGCCGGAGTCCCACACGGCGTTTTACCGTTTCATGGGGGGTGACCACGCTCAGATCGTAAAGATGCTGTTCACCTGACCCCGAAGGCCACCACAGTCTGGGCTTATCAATCTCAAAGGTTTCCACATGGCGTACACTCCCAGTACTAACGATGCGTGTGCCACCAGCAAAGTGAACCTCGAAATTGACTTTCGAAGTCCTCGGCGGCGAAAGTGTCACGATCACGTCAACCCGGACTGCACCAGTAGCGAGGTGCTTCTGCTCCACCTGCACATGTTCAATGCGCGCATTGTCCAAAGCGCGCAATTTGATGTCGCCGTAAAGACCGAATGGCGCGATGGCAAGGTTCCAGTCCCAGCCACTATGGCATTGCGCCTTGCGCAGCATGTTGGGATGAGGAATGGGGCAATTATTGATGGAATAGGGGATGAAGAAAGGTTGCTCTGCCTGTTTCCTTGCGGCAACCTTCACATTGGAATGAAACACGATTTTGATATCATTGTCGCCCTGCCGCAAGGCATGGCCCACATCTGGCCGGTAGCGTCGAAAGGAATTCTCGGCCGACAGCACAAGGGTGCCATTGATCATGATATCAGATGCCGTGTCCAGGTAAGTGATATCGAGATACCAGCCGCGGTTTAAATCCCCCTCAAAGCGAAAAGTCCTTGTGGCTTCCCAAGCTTTTTCGGCAACCCAGCGCACGTCATATTCATTGCGACCTACATAGGGATGGGGAATGACATTCGCCTTGCACAGAGCGGAATGCACGTCGCCCGGCAGCTTATAAGGTGCCGTGTGCTTCCCGTCGGTACTGCGGACAAACCACAGGCCAGCAAGATCAATCATGTTGGGTGCAAGGTTCATAAGTCTAGAGCCGATCACTACTCTCGGCATCAAAGACCGATGCCAGCCCCACGCGGAACCTCACCTTTATTTTTTCGCCAGGTGCATAGATCTTGCTCGATTCAATCCGCGCTGACAGGATCTGGTCGGCGAGCTTCAGCCATACCAGGCTGTCAGAACCCATGGGCTCTATGAGGTCAACCGTTGCATCCAATGCCTCTGAAAGGCCCGGCTCATCGCCCGCATTGATGCGCAAGTGCTCAGGCCTTGCGCCAAATACGATCCTCTTGCCGGCAACTAGTTTGGACGTTGTTGCATAGTCCTTGAGTGCAACCTTGCCTTTGCCGATTTGAATGGAAGGCGTGGCCGAGGTCCCGCCAATGTCGCCCTTGATGAAATTCATGGTGGGAGAACCGATGAAGCTTGCGACATAGAGATTTTTTGGTTTGTTATAAATGGTGTGCGGATCATCAAGCTGTTGGATGACCCCGCCCTTCATCACGGCAATGCGATCGGCAAGAGTCAGCGCCTCGATCTGGTCGTGGGTGACGTAGATCATTGTGTTGCCAAGCCGCTGATGCAGGCGTTTGATTTCGACACGAAGTTCGGCGCGCAGCTTTGCATCAAGATTGGAGAGGGGTTCGTCAAACAGGAACACATCCACGTCGCGCACCAGCGCCCGGCCGATGGCCACCCGCTGCCGCTGTCCTCCGGAAAGCGCCATCGGCTTGCGTTGCAAGAGCGGTTCAAGTTGCAGCATTTCCGCAGCTCTTGACACCCGCTTGGCAATTTCGACCTTGGGGAGGCCTGCAACCCGCAGGCCGAACGACAGGTTGCGTTCCACCGTCATCTGCGGATAAAGCGCATAGGATTGGAACACCATGCCGATGCCACGGTCCTTGGGTTCTTCCCAAGTCACATTCTTGCCCTTGATGAACACCTTGCCTTCGCTGGGCTCAAGCAAGCCGGCAATGCAATTCAGCAAGGTTGATTTCCCGCAACCGGATGGCCCCAGAAGCACAATGAATTCGCCATGGGCAATATCGAGGTTGAGGTCCTTCAGCACGGAAACTGAGCCATAACTCAGGGCCAACCCTTGCACCGATACGGAGGGAGAATTTGCTTTCATGTGATTAACCCTTGACCGCGCCGGCGGCAATGCCACGCACGAAGTATTTACCCGAAACGAAATAGATGGTGAGCGGCACGAGGCCAGTGAGAATGGTGGCCGCCATGTCCACGTTGTATTCCTTCACACCCTGCAGGGAATTGACGATATTGTTGAGCTGCACGGTCATGGGATAATTGGTGGGGCCCGCATAGATGACGCCAAACAGGAAATCGTTCCAGATGCCAGTCACTTGCAGGATGACGGCGACAGTGAATATTGGCACCGACATGGGCAGCATTATCTGGAAGAAAATACGCCAGTATCCGGCTCCATCCACGCGCGCTGCCTTGAACAGTTCTGGCGGCAGCGATGAGAAATAGTTGCGGAAGAGTAGTGTGAGAATGGGAAGACCGAAGACGGTGTGGACGAAGATCACCGCCCAAAGCGTCGAATAGATGCCCATCTCGCGGGTGATGATGACGAGCGGATATAGCATGACTTGGTAGGGTACAAAGGAGCCGACCAGCAGTACGGTAAAAAAGAATTCGGCGAATTTGAACGGCCAGTTCGCTAGCGAATAACCCGACACCGAGGCGACGGCGATGGAGACGACCACGCTTGGCACGGTGATCTTGACGGAGTTGAAGAAGCCGGGGGCGAGACCGTTGCAGTTGAGTCCGGTGCAGGCCTCCGACCAGGCCTTCACCCAAGGCGCGAATGTGGGGTTTGAGGTGGGGATGAAGATGTTGCCATAGCGGATTGCGTCGAGATCCTTCACCGAGGTGATGACCATGACATAGAGCGGGATCAGGTAGTAGGTCGACGTCAGTATCAGCACGGCATAGATCATAACTCGGCCTGGTGCGAAAAGAGGTTGGGGCCTCGGGCCAAAGGGATCAACGGTTTGTATCGTGTTTGCCATCTCGGGTGCTCAAGCCTGTTTCTGCTTGCCGAATTCGACGATAACCCAGGGTATCAGGATGACCGCCGTAGCCAGCAGCATGATTGATGACGCGGCCGTGCCCTGCGCCAGCGCCCCCACAAACATGGTTTCATAGACATAAATGGTTGGGACTTGCGACGACAGGCCGGGGCCGCCCTGCGTGAGCGCCACGACAAGATCGTAGACGCGCACCGCACCCGAGGCCACGATCACGAAGGTGGTAACGAGCACCGGCCGCATCATCGGCATGATGATCTGAATATAGGTGCGCCATTTCGGAATGCCATCGATGCGCGCAGCACGCCATATTTCGTCATCAATTCCGCGAAGGCCCGCAAGCATCAGGGCCATTACCAGGCCCGTGCCCTGCCAGAGTCCTGCGATCACCACCGCATAAATTGACATTTCGCGGTTAGTCAGCCAGTCAAAGGAGAAAGTCTCCCAGCCCATCTTTCGTATCGTACCCTCAAGGCCAAAAGCCGGATTGAGGATCCAGGCCCAGACATGGCCTGTAACAATCAATGAGAGTGCAAAGGGATATAGATAAATGGTACGGAATACGCCTTCGAGGCGGATCTTCTGGTCCATAAACACGGCCAGCCAGAAACCGATCACGAAGGCGAAAATCGTATAGAGCGATCCGTAGATGCCGAGATTGGTGATGGAGATGATCCATCGCTGCGTCTTCCACAGGCGTTCGTATTGCGCCAAGCCGACAAAGGCGTCATAAAACTCGATCGGCGTGAAGATAGGGAGCGTCTTGATATTGGTGAAGGACGAAGCCACCGTCCACATGGTGCCGCCGACGAAGACGGTCAGCACGATGAAGACCATCGGCAGCGATGCGATTTTCGAGCTCAAATTGCGAAATAGGGAATTTGGCTTGTCCATGACAGTTGTGCTCCGCGCGCCAGCAATTGGCATGTAGAGCGGCCCGGCATCCGTGCCGGGCCGATCCCATGTCTGATCAGATCAAGTGCTTACTTCGGAGCGTTCTTGATGATCTCTACGAACTGGGCTTGAGCCTGTTCCGGCGTTATATCCTTGTTCGCGAAGAACTCATTCATCACGTCGCGGATCTGGTTGAGCGAGTCGCGATCCAGCATCTGCGAGTTGTTGGGGAACACCTTCGTCGGATCTCCGAGAATGGCCAGTCCCTTTTTCATGCAGTCATTGGCAGCGTTGAGATCAACGTCGTCGCGCATTGGAAGTGAACCCTTCTTGAGATTGAAGGCAACCTGGACTTCCTTTGATACCATCATTGAGGCCATTTCAAACTGTGCCTTGGTCACGGCTGGGTCCTTGTTCTTGGGGAAATAGAATACGTCGCCACCTGTGTTGAGCACGGGTTCAAGACCAAGACCCGGCAGGCAGTCATAATCTTCACCGGCCTTCATCTTCGCAACCTGGAACTCGCCCCCAGCCCAGTCACCCATCACGTTGGCCGCGGCCTTGCCGCTGATCACGAGGCCAACAGCTTCGTTCCACTGCGGAACCATGGACTTGGGGTCTACTATCTTGCGGGCCGCATCAATGGCCTGGAACACTTTCGCCATTTCGGGTCCAGCCGCCAACGCGAGGTCACGGTCCTTGTAGACCTTCACATAGGTTGGAACACCAGCCACCGCCACTGTCAGATCCTCAGTCAACGTAGAGATCGGCCAGCCCTCCGACACTGACAGCGGAATGATGCCCTTAGCTTGAAGTGCAGGAGCATCGGCAATCAACTCATTCCAGTTCTTTGGCGGCTCAAGACCGGCATCCTTGAACACTTTGCGGTTGGTCCACATCCATTGTCCAGAATGCAGGTTGACTGGAACGCAAACGACCTTGCCATCGACAGTGCAGCCTTCGAGTTGTGACTTAGGACGCAATATATGGGCCCAGTCTTCCTTCTTGGCGAGTTCGGTCAGGTCTTCCATCAATCCGGCTTTCACCAGGTCGTCGGCATCCTTGCCGGGGTTCAGCTGGGTGGCACCCATGGGATTGCCACCGAGAATACGGGAAATAATAATGGGACGGGCAACGTCACCGGAACCAGCTATGGCCCCATCAACCCATTTGTTACCAGTAGCATTGAAAGCCTTGGCGAATTCAGCAACTGCGGCAGCCTCGCCGCCCGAAGTCCACCAATGCGTAACTTCAACATCAGCAGCCTTGGCGGAACCAATAAATGCCATTGAAACAGCGGCTGCCAATGCGACAGCCAGGGACTTGTATTTCATGTGGTAATCCTCCCATTTTTTTAGTTTACGAAATAAAACTAGTTGAAAAGCATCTCCACTGCAACGGTTCACTTTACCCGGTGTAATCATGCAAGAGAACTGCGTTGCAATGCGAAATAGTAACCAATATCCCCATAAGGATGTCACGACAAAATGACGCCGAAATGCCAGCAGCAAAAGCTGCACAACACTTTTATAGTCGGGGCGGTGCTCGTTGTAATACAGCCTTACTATTGCCACCCATGGCCGAACGGTTATGGATGTGGTCCAGCTCTGCTGTGATTTTGATAATCGGGCTTTCGCCTATCAGGCAGTTAAGATCCTGGCAGGCTGCGGGCGCTGAAAAATCGCCACGGTGAAGTATCGCATAGCGCTGCCATCGCAGGACTTTATGTCAGTACCGGACTCATCGACGCCGGATTGAGAGTTGGCCAGGACCTCGACCTTGTGAGCAAGCAGTCCTCCTATCTCCTCGACCTGTCCCGGCCACATACGAACCACATCCAAGGGGGTTTCCGCGCCGCGGGATTTGACCTGGCAAAGTTGGTGACGGCCCGAATCGGCGGTGCTGACCCCACCCTTTTGAATTTTATTGCGAGTCTGGGAAAGCGATAGTCCCCTTTTACTTCAGCAGCCGCTCTAGCTCATGAGTTCTAATACCAAACTTTTGTTTGGTGGCGGCAATTGATGCCGCGATTCTGTCCCGTTCCGGCGATGAGCGCGGCGTGGGCAACTTCGCCGCTACGATCATCACGTTCTTTGGCGTGTGCGCATCGCCGATGAATTCGAACAGGTTGCTGCGATAACCATGGAGCTCCATGATTTCTGCCCGTAGGCCATCGGTGACCATTTCTGAGATGCGTTCCACATAGGTGCCGAAGCGTGTGAGAAAGGCAAGTGAGCCATCATCATTGCTTTTTTCCATTTCACGGCGGATCTGCTTGTGGCAACAGGGCGCCACTACAATCAGTGAGGCATCGGCACGAACTGCCTTGTTGATGGCGTCATCGGTTGCCGTGTCACAGGCGTGCAGGGCCACCACTATATCTGCACCACTGCAATCAAATTGTGCAATGGACCCTTGCTCGAAGCGTAGTCCCTCGTAATCATTGGCCGCCACAATGCCGTTGCACAGCGTCACTAGGTCCTGCCGCTGTTCGACACCAATCACTTCAGCAGCAAGACCCAGGCCGTTCGTTAGGTGGTCATGCAGTGCGAAAGTCAGATAGCCCTTGCCGGCCCCCATATCGACGATGCGCAGTTTTTCGCGAGGGTTCAACTGTTTCACCAGCCCGTCAAGAATCTCCACATATTTGTTGATCTGGCGAAATTTGCCCTGCGCATTTTTGTGGACGTGGCCTACGATGTCGGTGAGCCCGAGTGCATGGAGGTAAGACTTGCCTGTCGAACCGATCAACCTGGACTTTGTCCGGTTGTGGTCAAGTTCCGGGAGCTTGTCATGGCTTGCCGCTGAAGTCATAAGCGTGAAGCCTGCGGGCTGGCTCACCAGGTGCATATCCCCGGTGAGTGCATAGAGCCGTGCGGATAAAAATTTTCTGCCCACCAACTTCGCAAGCAACGAGGCGCTTTCAGAAACACCATAATTCTTCACAATGTCACGGGTTTGGTGATGATAGGTAAAGCTCAGCTTGAGCTCACGCTTTACCATGATCAGGCGCAAATCGACTGATTTCATGTCGCCCGCTTGCGCTGTGGGCTTGCGAAGGTCGAGCTTTACAAAGGTGGAGTTTTTTACCGCATAGCCAAAGGCGGCAAGCAATTTGTCAATGGGAGTTTGATTACGCATGGCCCCTCGATAACGTGTAAGGGGCCATGCATGCAATTCAAATTCCTATTCCTTGCTCAGCTTGGTCCAGATCCGCTTGAGTTCGGTTTCCACATTCACAGGCAGCGGTGGCTGCACGGCAAGGCGCTTCAACACGCTCTTGGGGGGATAGAGCCCTGGATCGGTCATCAGCTGCGGCTGGATGAACGGGGCTGATGCCGCCACGGCATTGGCATACTGCAGGAAGTTTGTGTTGGCGGCAGCAATCTCAGGCTTCAGCATGTAGTTGAGGAACTGGTAGGCCGCATCCTTGTTCTGCGAGTGGTTTGGAATGACCAGCAGGTCAAACCACAGTTGGCTGCCTTCCTTGGGAACGTTATAGGTGATGTTGCCGGTCTTCTTCTGCTTGGCAAGCTCGCGGGCCCAGAATACCGCACCGGAGTATCCCATCACTACGCAGTATTTTCCCTCGGATAATGTGTTGATGTAGCTATCGACGGACACAACCTTGATATAGGGCGAGACCTTGGAAAGCGCGTCGTCGACGGCCTCAAGGTCCGTGATGCTCAGGTTGCGCATGTCGGCCCCCAGATAGGCTGCAAAGGTCGGGATGACGTCAATGGGTTCATCCACCACGGCAATGCCGCATTTGGAGAGGTCGGCTGCGATCTTGGGATCAAGAATGAGAGCGAGGCTGTTAAGCGGAGCATCTGGCCTGATGGCCTTCACCTTGTCCTTGTTTACGCCAAGTCCGATGGTGCCCCACATGTACGGGACAGAATGAGCATTGCCGGGATCAAGGATGTCGGTGTAACCCATCGCTGCAGGATCGAGGTATTGCGCATTGGGGAGTTTCGCCTGGTTAAGCGCTTCTACCGCATCGGGTGTTTCCAGTACCTGGCGCATCTGTGCACCGGCCTGCACCATCACATCGTATTTCTGCGAACCCGCCGCGAGCAGTTCCTTGGTTTCGGTGGAGTTCTGGAACTCTTCATGCACGATGCGGATATTGGTTTCCTTCTCGAAACTGTCGAGGGTGGTGGGATTGATGTAGTCAGCCCAGTTCAGCATGTGGATCGTGCTGGAGGGCGGGCGACCAATGAATTTGGTGGCGCGTGTGATATTCTGCTGCATGTTGCGGGTGAGCAAACCTGCCACCTTCATGCCGTTGTCTTCCTGGAATATTTCGATCGCAGAGAATGTGGCTGGGCCGAATACGCCATCCACCGGTCCTGGTGCATACTTCAAGTTGGTCAACGCCTGCTGGGCAAGGCGCACTTCGGCGGGATCAACCACCAGGTCCTGGCCATTCACCTTGCCGGTAGCCCACCCCTCCTTGTTCCAGGCAGCGGTAAACAGCGACCGCATGGCCCGGTCAGCTGTCATGCCGCTGGGCGACGTGTTGGTATCCTTGAAATGAGCAAGCAACGCATTAATTGTGTCTTCGTCTATCTCGCGGGTCATGTTGTTGTCCTTGAGATAGCCAAGTCTGCGCAACAGCCGCTGGATGGTGGAAACTTCCTGTGGGCCGGTATTGGCAAGCGCACCTAGGCCTTCCTCGGCAATGAGATCAGAACTTGTGGGGGCCGAAATCATGCCTTGGGCGTGGAGCGGAAGTGAGGTTGAAACGTTGAGACTCAAGGCGAGTGTCATTGCAACATATGGGAATCTATTGGTCTTCACGGTAGAGGCCTCCTGCTGTTTTCAATTTATGTTTCTTGTCATGGCAGTGAGCGGGCCACGCGGAATCCTATCGAGTTCTTTTGCTTGCCAGGCTTTTCCCAACCGCGCTCGGATGAGCGCAATGCGGGTGCGGGGCTAGCCCAGGAACCGCCGCGCAGGGCCCGGAAATTGCAGTCATAGGCATTCTTGGCGGGGTCCGCTGAATAGCCAGAGCGCAGGCAATCGGACACCCATTCCCACACATTGCCGTGCATGTCGTAAATGCCAAGGGGATTGGGCTTGAAAGAACCCACGGGCGCGGTTGTGGCGAACCCATCATTGCAAGGCGTGCCGGTCCAGTTGCTATCGGATGCCTTGGCCGCAAGATCGGACGAGTTTCCATACTCACACAGCAACGCTTCATCGTCGCCGAAAGAATAGGCATACTTTAGGTTGGCGGAACCACCGCCACGTGCGGCAAATTCCCACTCAGCCTCCGTCGGGAGCCGGTACTTATGCTGGCTCACACGGGACAGCCAGGGAAGATACTGGTCATTGATGTCATTGAAGGAGACATGGATGACCGGCCGCTGCCCGCGTCCCCAGCCATCGTCTGACGGCTGAGTTTTACAGCCGCCATCGCTCACGCAGCGGTCCCAGTCATCGAAGGTGATTTCACGGGAACCTATGGCAAAGGGCTGGAACGCTATGGCGTCGCCTGAAAAATTTGTGCTAGTGGCCTTGATGACGCCATCGTCCGGCGCGGCTGCCACTACCGCAAGCTCGGGACAGTTCTCGCAATCGGTGAAGACGTCGCCCTGCGTGCGCTCAGGCAGAAGCTGTTCAGCGGACTTCTCGACGGGCAGTCGCGACTCTTCAATGCGCTCCTCGATCTTGGCCGGTTTATCTGGAACCGGAATTTGCACCATAGATGGAGGTACTGCCTCCGCCACCTCTACGGCCGCTTTCTCAATGGGTGGTTTAGATTCAGCAAGAATAAGGGGAGGGGCCACGGCAACAGGAGCAGGTGCTGCAACGACAGGAGCGGGTGGTATGATCACGGGTGCAGATGTCTCGGGCACCGGATCAGGGAGCGCCACTGCAACGGCGGTAGGCTTTGCCGCAAGAGGTTGAGTCGCAGGTACGATAACGGCAGCAGGTGGTTTGGGAATGGCCGGAGACGCTGTAGCTGCAGGCGATGGATTGGCAACTACAGCAACTGGCGGTGTCACAGCTTCCATGGCCGCAACTTCAGAAGTGGGTGTCGGCAATGGCTGCGTTGGTGCTGTTGCCAAGTTTGACTCGGCCACCGCAACAGGCTGCGACGCGATGACCTTCGGCACAACAGGTGGAGGTAATGGCTCGGCGACTTGTACTGGCGTTGGCACGGCGATCGGCAGGGGAGCCGGTTTGGGCTTTTCTGCCATTGGTGTAGGTTCGAGTACCGTTATCATGACAGGTGCGGGGTCTGCCAATTGCAGTTGCTTTACCGCGTTATCAGGCGATGCAAAGGGATCAACGGTGTTGGAAACTAATTGTGCATCTGGTGGTTGAGATTCAGGAGATAGGGCTGGAAAAATTGCGGCAAAGCCATTGGAAACGGATTGTCTAAATTCACTGTTGGAAAAATAGCCGAAGCTCAGCATAAAGGCTACGCCCAAGGTGAAGAGTTGCGCGAACAGGGCAAAATTGCTTTTGCGCGGTGCTTTCTTCTGGGCGCTGAGGCGACGAATGCGCGAATAGTCGCGCAAGCCATCCGGCCGCACTGCATGAGGTGTGTCAAACGGCGGACGCAGGCGCGGGGCCATGGGTAAAGGTGGATTTGGACGTGGATTGGACAACACTCGCTTACCTATTCCCTCAATCCACAGATTGAAGACGTGTTAAACGTTCGTCGCCCTCATCAATTTGACGGCGGCAATGCGGCACATTTGTGACTGAAACGTGATCGGCAAATCAATCAATGAAATAAGCATTCTGTTGACTGAGTAATGATTTTGAGCAGCGCGATAGAACATGATTGCCGCAATCTGGTCAAATTGATTGAAGCAATAACGACTCAAGAGAGTGTTTCATTACGATACACAAGGCGCGTTTGTCCCGCGCAAGAACGTCGTCGTTGAATCGATTTCGCGAAAATTATTTCGAAAGCACACCGGCAATTCGTGTCCATTCAGATTCAATATCTGCTGCACGCTGTTCGCCGGTCCTGCGATACCAGTAGGAGGCGTTGCTCGCATCGCCTTCAATCCAATGGACGAGCGCATGCACGAGATCATAGTCATGGTCGCCTTCTTTCTCCTGACAGAGCCCGTGCGCCTTCTGCCATTCCGGCCCCATGGCCAGACCGCCCTTGCGCAACCACCACAAGGCTTGCAGCGGCGGCGACAATCGAGCGGGTGCGGTGGAACCTGTGATGTTGAGAAGTTGAGGATTGGTCATGTCTGTCTCGCCATTCATCACCTGAAAGCTTTATACCATGCAGTCAAGTCCAGACCTTCATTAGGATGACGAGGTTGTTCAAATCTATTTTTTATATCGGGGATGGGTGGTCCTCTTGAATGGTTGAAGTAAGAAAATGAAGGAGAAGTCCCCGCCATGGCTTCAAGCAGGGTTTTTGCGGTGTTTGGAGCGTGGTTGAGGCTCGAAACCTGGTTAAGAGATGCAGCGATTTTGGCAGAAGACCTGCACTTGTAGAGCCCTAGATCGCACGGTGCCCTTGTATCTCCCTTGTGAGGAGCTCCGCCTGTCGGTTTGCCGCTGAGGTGGTTTAACCATTCTAGGCGCACGGATCGCAATGTCCGAGGGGCCGGGCCCTTGTTCCCGGGAGGGAAGGATCCGTTATGTCCCTTCGCCCGCAGGCGCTGCAAATGGATCCGGCAATTTCGAGACGCTGTCGACACTGACCCTTCGTTTCTGGAAGCGTCGAAGAGGGATGCAATCCTAGTAGGAATATATGTCAATGCGCTTCTTTCCCCTTTTTCGTCTTCCCGCCGCTTGCCTCTGCAAGCCGATCGCGGGTTGCGAGCATGAGAGTGCTGAAGTGTTTACGGTTTGCCTTGAACCGCACGGTGGGCATGGGAATGGAGAGGGAATAGATGGTACCGGTGGCGTCGCGGAAGGCGGTGCCGATGGCGCTGATGCCCGGCGAATGTTCTTCATTGTCGGTAGCGATGCCGTTCGCGCGGGCAGCTCGCAACTCCTTTTTCAATCCTGCGAGGCTGAACTTCGTATATGCCTGAAGGGCCTTGAGGATCTGGCCCGCGGCGGATTCTTCCAGTAGGGCCAGGGAAGCCTTGCCGTTGGCCGTATTGTGGACCGGAAACTGTTCGCCCACCGACGAGATCGCTCGCAAGCGCTGCGAGCCCACGACCTGATCGACGAAGATCATATGGTCGCACTTGTAGAGGGCAAGGTCAACGGTTTCGCCCGTTTCCTCGGAGAGCGACTTGAGGAAGGGATGCGCCACCTCAACAATGTTCACCCGGTGCGCGTCCGACAATGCATGAATTTCCGGGCCCAGTTTGATGCTGCGCGCACTGCCGCTGGTTTGCAGCAGGCCCTCCGCCACAAGGGCGCCCACAATACGCTGAATGGTAGAGCGAGGAAGTTTCAACGTCTCCGCAATGCCGCCAAGACTCAAGCCTTCATTACTCGACTTGCAAACGCGAAGCACCGCAGCAGCACGCGAGATAACCTGGATGCCAGACATGTTTTCCATAGATACAGCATAAATTGTATCACAATGCGATGCAAGACTTTTGATATTGACGAAATTAGTGGTTAAACGTACCGTATGATAAGACAATATGAAATAAAAATGAAATGGGAGATGATGATATGCCAATCACCGTTCGGGGCATTGTGTTCCAGGACAACCTCGACAACCCTATGGGGTTGCAATTCACCAACCTCTCGCATCGCTGGGGGTTCCAATGTCCGAACTGGCCCTACTTCCAGGACGTGAAGATCGAGCGCATCCACTACATGGCGAAGTCAGGCGTGCTGTCTCAGCGCATTACCACCTCAATGCATTCCACTACGCACATCGATGCGCCTGCCCACGTGGTGCAGGGAACACCCTTCATTGATGAAGTCCCGTTGCCGCATTTCTTCGGGTCGGGGATTGTGGTTTCAATGCCCAAGAAGAAGTGGGAATCGATTACTGCCGACGATCTTGAAAAAGCTTGCGGCGACGCCATTCGCCCCCACGACGTGCTCATCCTCAATACCGGCTGGCACAAGGTTTATGAGGATGGCGATTACTTCGCCTATTGCCCCGGCTTCGTTCCGTCCGCCGGCCAGTGGATGGTCGACAAGCAAGTGAAAGTGGTGGGTCATGATACGCAAGCCAACGACCACCCGCTGGCCACCGCCATAGGTCCGCAGCGCAATGGTCCGTTGCTGCCGCATCTCGAAAAGGAATACCTCGAATGGTCCGGCGGCCATGATTGGGCCGAGGATTTTCCAGACTGGGAGCCAGTGCACCAGATCCTGTTCAAAAATGGCATTCTCGGCATAGAGAATGTGGGTGGCGACCTCGATGCCGTCACCGGCAAGCGCTGCACCTTCGCTTTCTTCCCATGGAACTGGGACAGGGGAGACGGTTGCATTATCCGCCTCGTCGCCATCACCAACCCGGACCAGAAGTATCGCATTGAAAAGGGAGGCCGCTTCTGATGCTGGTCAAACGTTTCATGGATGCAACACCCTATGAGGCACCCAACCACCGGGGTGTGGTGGGCTTGCGCCTGCAGGGCTTTGAGGCGGGTGGCCCCACCAACCAGTGGGTAGGCTATTCGCAGTTTCTACCCGGCGGCGGGGCAGGGCCCGATGCCACGCCATTTGAAAAAGTCTATGTTGTGCTTGAAGGTGAAATGACGGTGATCGTGAGTGGAAAGGAGACAGTACTCGCGCCCATGGATTCCTGCACCATTGCGCCCGGCGAAGTACGTGAAATCGTCAACCGTTCCAACCAGGTCTGCAAAATGCTGGTCGTCATTCCCTATCCGCAGGCGGTGACGCCATGAGGGACTGGCTGAAAAATCCGCTGTCGCTATTTGATGTAAAGGACAAGGTTGCCATTATCACCGGTGCTTCGGGTGCGTTTGGTGCGCTTGCAGCCCAAGTACTGGCGGGGGCAGGCTGCAAGCTGGTGCTCACGGCAGGAAGGAAACCCGAACTCGACAAGATTTCCAATGAGTGCCGTAGTGCCGGTGCCGAAGTCGAGGCCGTCAATATCCGCCCTTCCAGCGAGGAAAACTGCCAGAAGGTTATTGATGTCGCGGTGAAGCGCTTTGGCCGGGTGGATATTCTCGTAGTGGCCTCCGGCAAGAACGATGTTTCAAAAATCACGGAAATGACCCCGGCGCGCTTTCTCGACGTGATGGATGCCAACGTCACCCAGAGCTGGCTGATGGCCAAGGCGACATCTGCGCAAATGCTGAAACAGGAGGGTGACGGCAAGATCGTTCTCATGTCGTCGGCGCGTGGATTACTGGGCCACCCGGCGGGTTATACCGCCTATTGCGCGTCAAAGTCCGCGGTGGATGGGATTACACGGGCGCTGGGCTGTGAATTGGGTCCCAGCGGCATAACCGTCAATGCAATAGCACCCACAGTGTTTCGCTCGCCGCTCACCGCTTGGATGTTTGCCGATGACGAAAAGTCAAAGACGGTGCGCGCAGGCTTCCTCGCCCGCGTGCCAAAGGGAAGGTTGGGCGAACCTGCCGATCTTGCCGGGCCATTGCTGTTCCTCGCATCGAAAGCATCCGACTTCTATACTGGCCACGTTCTCTATGCCGATGGCGGGTACACCGCCGGATGATCAACAAGGTGGCCATTGTGGGCGCGGGTTTGATGGGCCATGGCCTTGCCCTCGTCTTTGCCGATGGCGGGTATGACGTCTCCATTACGGATTCCATGGCCGAAACCCTGGCCAGCGTGAAAACCCGTATTGCGACGACTCTTACAACGCTGGGGCGCGACGCCAGGAGCGTTGACAGGGTGCAAACTGCAGCGTCACTCGAACAAACAGTGATGGATGCCGACCTTGCCATAGAAGCAGTCCCTGAGAAACTCGCACTCAAGCAGGATATCTTCGCGAAGCTTGAGAAGGCGGCCAAGCCTTCCGCCATACTCGCTTCGAATACATCTGTCATTCCCATCGCGCAAATCGCTGCGCGCGTGACAACAAGACACCGTATGGTGGGCACTCATTGGTGGAACCCGCCCTATCTCGTTCCCCTGGTGGAAGTGATACAGGCAGAAGGCACCTCGCATGAAACAGTCGCAATATTGATGACGCTGCTGGCCTCGCTCGGTAAGGTTCCCGTGCATGTGAAGAAGGATGTGCCGGGGTTTGTCGGCAACCGCCTGCAGCACGCCCTGTGGCGCGAGGCCATTGCCCTGGTTGAAGAAGGCGTGTGTGATGCCGACACCGTTGATCTCGTCGTGAAGAACAGTTTTGGCCGCAGGCTAGCCGTACTCGGCCCTCTGGAAAACGCGGACCTTGTCGGGACTGACCTCACACTCGACATCCACGAGCAAGTCCTGCCCCATATAAATTCAGTTGGCGCCCCAAGCTCCTATCTCAAGGGCCTTGTGCAAAGTGGAAATCTCGGCTTCAAATCAGGACACGGATTCAAAAGCTGGACGGAAGACAAGAAGAGCTCGCTCAGAGCCCAGGTTCAGGAACATCTCAAGACAATGAACACATTGTTAGGCAATTAGGGAGGACTCCATGCCGAAGAAACTCATTATCAGCCGCCGCCGCATTCTGACCGGAGCATCTGCTTTTGTGGCGGCACCCGCCCTGTTGAGGGTGACGCGCGCATCCGCCCAGGACGCCACCTTCAAGATTGGTTTTGTGTCCCCGCAAACCGGACCCATCGCCGGATTCGGCGAAGCTGATGGCTACATCCTGGAAGGCGTGAAGAAGGCCTTTGTCGGGCTACAGAACAACGGCAAGAGTGTTGCCGTGGAAATCATCGTCAAGGACTCACAGTCTAATCCCAACCGGGCCGCAGAAGTTGCAACCGAACTGATCGAGCAGGACAAGGTGAACCTGATTGTGGCCTCATCTACACCAGATACCACCAATCCGGTCGCCGATCAGGCGGAACTCAACGAGGTGCCCTGCATTACGACAAATGCGCCGTGGCAGCCTTATTTCTTCGGTCGTGGCGGCGACCCGGCAAAGGGCTTCAACTGGACCTACCATTTCTTCTGGGGGCTTGAGGATATCATAGCAAACTTCGTGGGCATCTGGGATCAGTCCGGCGTTGCCAAGAAAGTGGGCGGCCTGTTCCCCAATGACTCCGACGGGAATGCGTGGGGCGATGCCAAGCTCGGCCTGCCAGGTCCGTTAGCAACCGCTGGCTACGTTCTCACCGACCCAGGCCGTTACCAGCCCCTGAACAATGACTTCTCGTCGCAGATTTCGGCCTTCAAGGAAGCCGGCTGCGAGATCGTCACGGGCGTCATGATCCCGCCAGACTTCGCTACCTTCTGGTCGCAGGCCGGCCAGCAGGGCTTCAAGCCGAAGGTGGCAACCATAGGCAAGGCATTGCTGTTCCCATCCTCCATTGATGCTTTGGGCGACAGGGGGGATGGTCTCACCACGGAAATCTGGTGGTCACCCAATCACCCCTTCTCGTCGAGCCTCACGGGAGAGACGGCAAAAGCCCTAGCCGACGGTTACGTGGCGGCAACCGGCAGGCCCTGGACGCAGCCTATTGGTTTCAACCATGCGCTGTTCGAAGTGGCCGCAGACGTTATCAAACGCACCAACGACCTCAGCGATGCCAAGGCGATACTCGACGCCATCGTTGCAACCGATATCAAATCTATCGTCGGTCCGGTAAACTGGAAGGCAGGTCCCGTCAAGAACGTACAGAAGACTCCACTGGTGAGCGGCCAATGGCAGAAAAAGGACGGCAAGCCCGAACTGGTCATCACCTGCAATGTCCAGCAGCCGGAAATTCCGGTAGGCGGCAAACTGAATCTTCTCGGCTAATCGGAAAATATGGGGCGGGTAGAAACATCGGTCCCACCCGACATGGCTCTCCTCGCATTGCAGAACCTGAGTAAGCGTTACGGCGCATTGGTGGTGACCGATGCGCTGTCGCTTGCCGTGAACCGAGGTGAGATTGTCGGCATCCTTGGCCCCAATGGAGCTGGCAAGACAACGCTGTTCAACTTGGTGGCGGGAACCGTGCGGCCGGATGAGGGCGAGGTGTTCTTCAAGAGCGAGAATGTGTCTAACCACGGCGCGTCGGAGCGCTGCCGCCGCGGGATCTCGCGGTCCTTCCAGATGCCGCAACCCTTCAACGGCATGAGCGTGTTTGAGAATGTGTTGGTGGGGGCAACATTCGGCCGCAGCGGAAGTGATCCGCAAGGATACGCGATGGGCGTTCTGGAGCTCACCGGACTCAAGACCAAAGCCAATTTGTTCGCAGGCTCTCTGACTTTGCTCGAACGCAAGCGCCTCGAAATGGCGCGCGCACTTGCAACACAACCTGAGCTCCTTTTGCTGGATGAAATCGCCGGTGGCCTGACCGATCGTGAGTGCCAGTCGCTTCTTTCGGCCATTCGCGATGTGCACGCGTCAGGTGTCACCATCGTCTGGATCGAACATGTGGTGCATGCCCTCCTGTCGGTGGCCCAACGTCTGGTGGTGGTAAACTTCGGAAAATTGATTGCCGACGGTATGCCCGCCGACGTGATGAACAGCCGGGACGTGAAGCAGGTCTACCTCGGGGAGGATGCCCATGCCTGAGGCGCTGGTTTCCATTGAGAATCTCGAAGCCTTCTATGGCGACGCACAGGCCCTTCATGGCGTTTCGCTTGAACTCAACAGGGGAGAGGTGCTGGCACTGATAGGTTCCAACGGGGCGGGCAAGAGCACCTTGCTCAAGTCCATCTGTGGTCTGGTCAGAAGGAAACGTGGCACCATCCGATTCAAATCTGAAGGCATCGGAATGCTGCCCGCCAACGAGATCGTGGCCCGCGGCATTGCCCTTGTGCCGGAGGGCCGGAGGCTGTTTCCCTCCCTCTCGGTGGAGGAAAATCTCATTCTCGGCAGTCAGGTGGCGCGGCCAGGGTACTGGTCGCTCAAGACAGTCTTTGACCTGTTCCCCGTCCTGCAGGAGAAACGTAACTTTCCATCGACCTCGCTGTCGGGAGGACAACAACAGATGGTTGCGATCGGGCGCGCCCTCATGTCCAACCCGGAGCTCATCCTGCTGGATGAGCTCAGCCTTGGATTGGCTCCGATCATCATCAAAGACATCTATGAACTGCTGCCGCGAATTGTGGGCTCCGGCCTGAGCGCCATCCTGGTGGAGCAGGATGTGACACGGGCGCTCAAGTCCGCTGGCCGCTTCATGTGCCTACAGGAGGGCAGGATATCGCTTGCGGGAGAGCCCACCGCCTATACACGTGACGAAATCTCCGCAGCCTATTTCGGGAACTGACCTCATGGAATGGGTGAACGCAGTAGTACAAGGAATTCTGGTGGGCGGGCTCTATGCCATGTTCGCCGCCGGCCTTTCACTCATCTTCGGGGTGATGCGGCTCGTCAACATTGCCCATGGTGACTTCATTGTGGCCGCCGCCTATCTTGCGATGGTCATCATCCAGGGCACCGGCCTCCACCCTCTGCTAAGTCTTCTCATCGTGGTGCCTGTGGCGGCTGTCTTTGGCTACGGCCTGCAGCGTGGCATATTCAATCGCACCCTGGGCAAGGATATCCTGCCGCCGCTGTTGGTCTCCTTCGGGCTGTCGGTCATCCTGCAAAACGGCATGCTGGAATTGTTCACGGCTGACAGCCGCAAGCTTGATGCAGGCCCGCTCGAGGTGGCAAGCTTCAATGTACTACCGGGTGTGAGCATCGGCATACTGCCGCTGCTCATGCTCCTGTCGGCCGTCGCTATCATCGCGGGCCTGCAATATCTGTTTTATCGTACGGCTCTTGGCCGTGCCTTTCGCGCGACATCGGATGACACGGAAATCGCTGAGATCATGGGCCTCGATAACCGCAAGGTCTATGCCTGGGCAATGGCCCTGTGCATGGGCGTGGTTGCCGTAGCTGGCGTATTCCTGGCGATACGTTCCAACTTCGATCCCTTCATGGGGCCGGGCCGGTTAATTTTTGGCTTTGAATCGGTGATCATTGGTGGGCTCGGCAACCTGTGGGGAACACTGGTGGGCGGTGTGATTCTCGGCGTGGCGCAGGGATTGGGTGCGGAGATCAATCCGGGCTGGCAGCTGCTGGCTGGACATATAGCCTTCCTGGTGGTGCTCGCTGTAAAGCCCCACGGACTCTTTCCGAGGAATGACGGATGAGTCCTCACATCACCCGCGCCACGTCGGCAAGCCGCATTGCAGCCGTGGCGGCCCTTGTGCTGCTTGTCGTTCTTTTCGCAGCTCCCTGGTGGGGATCAACCGCCACCCTACGATTGATCGGTGAATTCATGATTTACCTAGCTCTTGCCAGCCTGTGGAACCTGCTAGCGGGCTACACGGGGCTCGTTTCCGTGGGCCAACAGGCCTATGTGGGGCTGGGTGGCTATGTGCTGTTTTCCATGGCCTTGTTCCTGGGATGGAACCCCTTGCTGGCAATCCCCGCCGCGGGCTTGGCCGCCGCACTCATTTCGCTCCCCGTTGCAAAGCTCGTGTTCCGCTTGCAGGGCGCTTACTTTGCCATTGGCACATGGGTGGTGGCTGAAGTGTTCCGGTTGGTCTTTGCGCAGATGACCACATTAGGCGGTGGTTCAGGTTCCAGCCTTCCTGTCGCCGTCATGAAGGCCATGGCCGGCAGCAAGGCGTCGCGTGAAGCAATGATCTATTGGGCAGCCCTCATCCTTGGGGCAGGGTCGCTTGCCGTCGTCTACCTGCTGCTGCGCTCGCGCATTGGCCTTGCCCTCACGGCGATCAGGGACAATGAGCTGGCCTCATCGAGCCTGGGCGTCAAGATCGACCAGGTGAAACTCGCCGTCTATGTGGCCGTTGCAGCAGCCACCGCCATGGTCGGGTCACTGATCTTCCTGCAGAAGCTGCGTATTTCCCCCGACGCTGCCTTCAGCGTGAACGACTGGACCGCCTTTGTCATTTTCATCGTGGTCATCGGCGGCATCGGCACCATCGAGGGGCCGATTATCGGCACCCTAGTTTATTTTCTGCTGCGCGAATTCCTTGCTGACCTGGGGTCAATCTACCTGCTCATTCTGGGTGCCCTTGCCATCATCATTATGCTGGCTGCACCGCGTGGAATTTGGGGCTATGTTCACCAGCGATACGGCATTTTACTTTTTCCCATCGGCTACCGCGTCAACCTGAAGGACTGAATATGGCAAGCAAAGTAATCATTTCCGTAGCGATCACCGGCGGCATTCACACCCCCACAATGTCTCCGCATCTGCCGGTCACGCCCGACGAGATTGCGACCCAGGCCATAGACGCGGCCAACGCGGGTGCAGCCATCCTTCACCTGCACGCCCGTGACCCAAAGGACGGGCGCCCCACGCCGGACCCCAAAGTGTTCATGGAATTCCTGCCGCGCATCAAGCAGAACTGCGATGCCGTGGTGAACATCACCACTGGCGGCGGCCTCAACATGACGGTTGACCAGCGCCTCGCCGCACCCCTGGTGGCACGCCCCGAAATGTGCTCGCTCAACATGGGCTCCATGAACTTCGGCATTTTCCCCCTGGCCGAACGCTATAAGAGCTGGCAGGCCGACTGGGAAGAACCCTATTTGCGTGGCACCGATGACTTTATTTTCCGCAATACTTTCAGGGATATCGCCCGCATCCTGAAGGATCTGGGCGAAACCCACGGCACGCGATTTGAGCATGAGTGCTACGATGTAGGCCACCTCTACAACCTCGCCCATTTCGTGGATAAAGGAGCGGTGAAGCCACCTTTCTTCGTGCAGATGATTTTTGGCATCCTCGGCGGCATCGGCGCCGACATGCGCAACCTCATGTTCATGAAGGAAACCACCGACAAGCTATTCGGCAGCGACTACAAATGGTCGGTTCTGGCAGCAGGGCGCAACCAGATGCCATTTTGTACGCAGGCCGCCATCATGGGCGGCAACGTGCGGGTGGGCTTGGAGGACTCGCTCTACATCGGCAAGGGCAAGCTTGCCGTTTCCAATGCCGAACAGGTGACCAAGATCCGTCGCATCATTGAAGAGCTGGGGCTTGAAATCGCAACGCCCAAGGAAGCGCGAGAGATACTGGCCCTGAAAGGCGGCGACCGCGTCGGCTTCTGACATGGCCATTGCCCCCTTCATATTCATTGGCCTTCCCACCCGGGTGCTATTTGGCAAGGGCAGGGTATCGGCATTGCAGGAAGAGGCAGAACGGCTGGGCATGAAACGCCCGCTGGTGATAACTGGACGCCAGCAGGCGAACCTTGGCCGGGAAATTGCCGAGCAACTCGGCACCTTGCATTTTGACGGAGCCCGCATGCACACGCCTGTCAATGTGACGGAAGAGGTCATGCAACTGGTGACGGAGAAAGGCGTGGACAGCACCATTGCCATTGGCGGAGGTTCTGCCATCGGTCTCGGCAAAGCTATCGCCTTTCGTACCGGTGTTCCCCAGATTGCTGTTCCCAGCACTTTTGCGGGCTCTGAGATGACCAACATCCTCGGGGAAACCTCAGGCGGTAGCAAAACCACCAAGCGAGACGTCAGAATCCAGCCCGAGACAGTGATCTATGATGAAACCTTCGTTGCAACCCTTCCCCAGACGCTTGCGGCAACTTCCGGCATGAATGCCATCGCCCATGGAGTGGAAGCTCTTTATGCGGTAGATGGCAATCCCGTGATTTCGCTCATGGCGGAAGAGGGCATCCGTGCCCTCGCAACGGCCCTCCGGCAGGGCCAGGCGGGCAGGGGTGATGCGCTCTATGGAGCGTGGCTGTGCGGCACGGTTTTGGGAAGTGCAGCCATGGCGCTGCATCACAAGCTCTGCCATGTGCTGGGCGGCAGCTTTGATCTCCCCCACTCCAAAACCCACGCCGTGATCCTGCCCCATGCGGTGGCCTACAACGCCAAGGCCGCACCCGATGCTATGAAACGCATTGCCCGCGCGGTGGGCAGCAGCGGTGCCGCAAGCGGACTCTATGACCTCGCAGAAACGCTGGGTACACCCGTCTCCTTGCGTGAAATCGGCATGCAAGAAAGTGGTCTTGATAAAGTCGCCGATATTGCCGCCGCTAATTCTTATCCAAATCCGCAAAGTCTGGACCGCGACGCCCTGCGGCAGCTCCTGGACAATGCTTTTCACGGGCGAAGACCAAAATGATAACTGGAGGAGAACATGATTGAAACGGACGTGCTAATTGTGGGTTCAGGCCCCGCAGGTTCATCAATGGCGGCTCTGCTTTCCACCTATGGTGTGAAAAACATGCTGGTGACACGTTATCGATGGCTTGCCGAAACACCGCGTGCCCACATTACCAACCAACGCACCATGGAGGTGATGCGCGATCTCGGTCTTGAGGAGCAATGCATGCTCTATGCCACGGGGCAGAAGCTGATGGGAAACAATGTATTCTGCACCTCGTTGGCGGGTGAAGAACTCGGCCGCCTGCACACCTGGGGCAATCATCCTGATTCCTTTGCCCGGCACCGGCTGGCCAGCCCTACGGAAATGAACGACCTGCCGCAGAATTTGCTCGAACCCATCTTGTTCAGTGCGGCCTGTGCCCGCGGCACCCAGGCGCGCCTCAGTACTGAGTATCTATCTCATACGCAGGACGCAAAGGCAGTGACCGCAAAACTTCGCGACCGTATTTCGGGCCATGAATACGAGATCCGTGCCAAGTATCTCATTGGTGCCGATGGCGGCAATTCGAAGGTGGCCCAGGATGCTGAATTGCCCATGAACGGCAAGATGGGTATGGCGGGCTCCATAAACATCATCATTGAAGCCGACCTTTCTAAATATGTGGCCCACCGCCCAAGCGTTCTTTACTGGGTACTGCAACCAGGTTCTGACGTGGGGGGCATCGGAATGGGGCTGGTGCGCATGGTGAGGCCTTGGAACGAATGGCTGGTGCTGTGGGGGTATGACATTAGCAAGGCTGCGCCCAAGGTTACCGAGAAATTTGCCAGGCAAGTGTGCTGGAACTTGATCGGTGACAAGACCATTCCCATCAAGGTGAAATCCATATCCACCTGGACCGTGAACCACATGCATGCCACGAAATACTCAAAGGGACGGGTTTTCTGCATGGGCGATGCCTGCCACCGCCACCCGCCCTCCAATGGACTAGGTTCCAACACCTCCATTCAAGATGCCTTTAATCTCGCCTGGAAAATGGCACTTGTGCTGAGGGGCAAGGCCACTCCAAGACTGCTCGACACCTACAATGCCGAGCGCGCGCCCATCGGGAAGCAGATCGTCGACCGCGCCAACAAGTCCATTGGAGAGTTCGGTCCCATCTTCGAGGCCTTGGGATTGCTCTCCACCAAGGATCCCAAGGCGATGAAAGCCAACATGGCGTCCCGCAAGGAGGCAACCCCGCTCGGCGCCGAGCGCCGCCGCAAGCTGCGCGAGACCATCGCCTACAAGGTTTACGAGTTTGACGCGCATGGCGTTGAGATGAACCACCGCTACAAATCTACCGCAGTGGCGGGCGATGGCACGCGAGAGCCGAAACTCGCGCAAGACCCGGAGCTCATCTACCAGGCCACGACCTTTCCGGGCGCAAGGCTGCCGCACGTCTGGCTGGAGAAGGACCGCAAGAAACTTTCATCCCTCGACATCGTGGGGCATGGCCGTTTTACCCTGATCACCTCCATTGGTGGCAATGACTGGATCAAGGCCGCCAAGGCTGCCTCCAAGAATCTGGGCGTTGAGATCGAAACGGTTTCGATTGGTCCGGGATGCGATATCGAAGACCCTTTCGGCGACTGGGCGCGTGCGCGGGAAATCGATGATGAGGGTTGCCTGCTGGTGCGGCCCGACCATCATGTGGCGTTCCGCTCCCATTCCACATCGAAAGCTGTTGCGGGCGAACTGTTGGCCGCGATGCAAAAAATCCTGGGAGGTTGAGTATGACAAAAGACTCCGAAGCGAAGAATTCAAAGGTCAAGAAAGTCAACGCAACAAAGTCCAAACCATATTTCTCTGAAAAAAAATCCGTTGAAGCGGTGCTAAGCCGCTCCGGCCCCAAGGCCAACAAGCGTGTAAAACTGCTCGTAGACAGCCTGGTGAAGCACATGCATGCCTTTATCAAGGAGACCGAGCCAACCCTGGAGGAATGGATGCAGGGTATTCAGTTCCTCACCCGCACGGGTCATATGTCCAACGACTGGCGGCAAGAATTTATCCTGCTGTCGGACGTGTTGGGCATTTCCATGCTGGTGGAAACCATCAATAACCGCAAGCCCTCGGGCGAAACGGAATCAACCGTGCTCGGGCCCTTCCATATCTCCAACGCACCGCGCTATCCCAATGGCGCTAACATCTGTCTCGATCACAAGGGCGAACCCTTGGCTGTCTCAGGCATGGTTCGCAACGTGAAGGGAAAGCCCATCGCCGGTGCGACACTTGATGTCTGGCAAACCAATGCGGATGGTTTCTACGACGTGCAGCAGAAGGGCATTCAGCCTGACAACAACCTGCGTGGCATTTTCACGGCAGACGAGAAGGGGAAATATTCCTTCAAGTCCGTCTATCCTCGCTACTATCCCATTCCCGACGACGGTCCGGTCGGCGATATGTTGAAAGCTCTCGACCGCCAGCCCAACCGCCCCGCTCACATCCACTTCATTGTGTCGGCCCCCGACTACAAGCCGGTCACCACCCACATCTTCGCCCCTGACTGCCCCTGGCTGAAGGAGGACGCCGTCTTCGGCGTCAAGCAAAGCCTCATTGCAGACTTCAAGAAAGTGGGCGGGCAGTGGCAAGTGGAGTGGGATTTTGTGCTGAGCAAGGAGTGATCCTTATCCCATCGTCCCGGCGAAAGGTGGGATGACGGAAAGGAGGCTAGGCGGTCATGATAGGTGGCGAAGTCTCTCCCGCCGCCGCAATCGCCGTCATGTTGACAACACCTCGTGACGTCACTGACCCGGTGAGCACATGCGCGGGTTTTGCAGTTCCGATGAGGATGGGCCCCACGGGCAGGGCGTCGCCGAAGACCTTCACCATGTGGAAGGAAAGATTGGCAGCGGCAAGATCAGGCATGACCAAGACATTGGCCTCGCCCTTCAATGTTGATGACGGGAGGTGACGGTCGCGGATGGCCTGGCTCAGGGCAGAATCCGCTTGCATCTCGCCATCAATTTCAAGCTGCGGGCACAAGGCATGCACGATCTGGGTCGCCTCACGCATTTTCAGTGACGAAGGTGTGTCGTCTTCGCCAAAGTCGGAATGGCTCACCATGGCAATCTTCGGCGTGATGCCAAAGCGCTGGACCTGGCTGGCGCAGGCAATGGCAATGGAGGCGATGGCCTGTGCGCCAGGGTTGGCCTGCACATGAGTGTCCGCTAGGAACACCGGTCCGCGATGGGTGATCATCAGGCTCATGGCGGCAAGCGAGGCAACGCCTGCCGATAGACCGATGATTTCCTCGATATGGCGGAGCTTCGAGCGGAAACGCCCTTCCAGGCCACAGATCATGGCGTCCGCCTCGCCACGGCGCAATGCCAGTGCGGCAATCACCGTGGTTGAGGTTCGCACCAGGGTGCGGGCGGCATCAGGTGTAATGCCCCTGCGGCCTGCAACATCCACGTAGGTTGCCACATAGTCCTTGTAGCGGGGATCATCTTCCGGATTGATGAGCTCAAAATCACGCCCCGCCCGAATGGAAAGGCCAAAGCGCTTCAGCCGGGTCTCGACAACACCGGGCCTGCCGATCAGGATGGGAATGGCCAGCCTGTCTTCAAGTACCACCTGTGCGGCCCGCAAGACCCGCTCATCCTCGCCATCGGCATAGACAACCCGGCGTAGCTTTTCCTTGGCGCTGGCAAACATGGGCCGCATGACGAAGCCCGAGCGGAACACGAAGCGCTGCAGGCTTTCCGCATAGAGGCCGAGATCGGCAATGGGGCGTGTGGCAATACCGCTCGCCATGGCGGCGCGGGCAACGGCGGGGGCCACCCGCAGGATCAAGCGGGGATCAAAGGGTGACGGGATCAGAGAATTGCTGCCGAACAGCCTCGCTTCGCCGCCATGGCTACGGGCTGCCACATCCGAAGGTGCTTCCCGTGCAAGGCCCGCAATGGCCTCCACCGCGGCAAGCTTCATCTCCTCGTTGATGGTGGTTGCCCCCACATCGAGGGCGCCCCGGAAGATATAGGGAAAGCACAGGACATTGTTCACCTGGTTGGCATAGTCGGAACGGCCGGTGCAAATCATGGCGTCAGGCCTGATGGCCAGAGCTTCTGCGGGCATAATCTCAGGATTGGGATTGGCCAGCGCCAGAATGAGCGGGGCCCTCGCCATTTGCCGCAGCAGTTCAGCCTTCAACACCCCGCCGGCTGAAAGACCTAGAAACACATCCGCATCGGCCATAATGTCGGCCAGTTTCCGGGCTGAAGTCTCTTGCGCAAAAACCGATTTCCACTGGTCCATGAGTTTTTCGCGGCCCACATAGACGACACCTTCGAGATCACTGACCCAGATATTCTCGCGCCTGGCCCCTAGGCTCACTAACAGATTGAGACAGGCAAGCGCTGCAGCACCCGCACCGGAGGCCACGATCTTGATGTCGGCAATGTTCTTGCGTGCCAGCATTATGGCATTCTTCACGGCAGCTGCCACAATCACCGCAGTGCCGTGCTGGTCGTCGTGAAATACGGGAATGTTCATGCGCTCGCGCAAGCGCCGTTCCACCTCGAAACATTCCGGCGCCTTGATGTCTTCCAGGTTGATGCCGCCGAAGGTAGGTTCAAGGCTGGCGATGATGTCAACCAGCTTATCGACCGCATTTTCGGCAACCTCGATGTCAAACACATCGATGCCGGCAAATTTCTTGAAGAGAACGGCCTTACCCTCCATCACCGGCTTGGCCGCGAGCGGGCCAATATTACCAAGGCCCAGAACGGCGGTCCCATTGGAAATAACGCCGACGAGGTTGGCCCGCGTGGTATAGAGGGCCGCATCCGCAGGATTGTCGCGAATGGCCTCTGATACGGCAGCCACACCTGGCGAATAGGCGAGGGCGAGATCGCGCTGATTGCCCAGCGGTTTAGTCGCCTGGATCTCCAGCTTTCCCGGTCGTGGTTCGCGGTGATAGTTGAGTGCGCCAGATTTGAGGTCACCCGAGGCTTGTTCTGTCATGAAGTTCTCCCACCGTCCAGCATAGCAAGCATCCGGGATAACCACAGCAAAATATCCTTAAAGAACCGAATCCTATCTCACGCGAAGATCAGAAAATTTCGCCATGTCAAGCAGCGCACCCCGTCCGCAGATCACTCGTGCCGCCACACGGTGTGCAAAGGCTGCCGCTTCGCCAGGCAATTTGCCTGCCATACGTGCTGCCATGTAGCCTGCATTGAAGCTGTCGCCGGCACCAGTTGTATCCACGATCCCTGAAACAGGATGAGATTCTACTGTTGAAAGTTCTCCTTTAGCCAGAATCGTGCAAGGCTCAGAACCATTCTTCACAACCACCTCGCTCACGCCGAGCCCCGCAATACGCCTTGCACAGGCTGCAGGATCAGCATCGCCAAACAGGGTGCTGTCATCGTCAAACGTGGGCATGGCCCGGGTTGCAACCCTGTAGCCCGCAATCACCGCCTTCTTCATGGCAGCTTGCGTGGGCCACAGCTTGCGTCGTGCGTTCGAATCGAAGACAATGGTCACCCCCAGTGATTTCATCTCGCGCAGTACCGTGAGGAAGGTTCGCCGGTGTGACGGCGATAGAATGGCCAACGTGATGCCTGAAAAATAGATTGTGTCGGCCTGCGAAAGGGCGGACCGCAGGTGTCGCTCGTCTTCGGCAAGCAGCCGGGCTGCGGAGGCACTGCGCCAGTAGGTAAAGCTGCGCTCCGTTCCTGCAAGGGTTATCAGGTAGAGACCCAGGTTGAGATCTGGATTCTCCGCGATGAAACGCGTTCCAAGACCATTTTCCTTGAGAAACCCCAACAGATTTTTTGAAAGCTGGTCGCTGCCAACGGCGGTGAAGTATTCGACGGCTGTTGCCCCTGAATCTGTAAGGGCCCTCATGTACCAGGCCGTATTGAGCGTATCTCCGCCAAAGCCGAGGCTGTAAAGCCCGTCGCGCGCCAGCTGGAGCTCAGCCATGCATTCGCCGATGCTGATGAAAGTTGCGACTGTCATGGATTTCTTATACCGGGTTTCTGTCAATAGAAATGAGTTGAATTTGGAGGCACAGTGTAGGACTTTCTCGGCCGCTTAAACCCCTATGGACAAGGAACCACATGTCAAAACGCGTTCTCCAGTTCGGGACCAGCCGCTTTCTGCAGGCCCATGTCGACCTCTTCGTCCACGAGGCCAGGAAGGCGGGCCAGGATATAGGCCCCATCACTATTGTGAAAACCACCACGGGTGGCGCCCGCGAAGGCCGCGTCGAAGCTCTGGGGAGCGGCAACGGTTTCCCCGTTCATCTGCAGGGCTATGACAATGGTCGCCTCGTGGATGAAACTATCCATGTGGAAAGTGTGGCAAGAGCTCTTGATGCCAACCGGGAATGGCAGCGCCTGATCCGGCTGTTTGTGGCTGAAACTGAGATCGTGGTATCTAATGTGGGTGACGGCGGCTATGAGCTTGTTCCCGAAGACCGGCAGAGGCCAAAATCCTTTGATACAATTCCTGCAGGTTTTCCCGCCAAGCTTCTCGCCCTTCTCGTCCAGCGCTTTGAGGGCGGGGGTAAACCACTTCTCGTTCTGCCTTGCGAACTCATCAGCAACAATGGAAATGCCCTGCGGCACATCCTGGAGGATCTTTCCTTTGCTTGGGGATTAACCGTGGCGTTCGAGCATTGGCTGAAGAACGCAGTCATGATTTGCGACACGCTGGTGGACCGTATCGTGTCAGAAGAAATCAAGCCCATTGGCGCCAAAGCCGAACCCTATGGCCTATGGGCAATCAAGCGCGAGTCCGGCTTTGTTCCCCCTTTCAAACACCCTAATGTCACCTACACCGATGATCTCGAGCCCTATCTCCGGCTGAAGCTGCACATCCTGAATCTCGGCCACACCTATCTGGCGGAAATCTGGAAAACCGAAGGCCGAAGGTCTGATGAAATCGTGCGCGAAATTCTCATGGACTTAAGTGTCAAGAACCGCCTGATGAGACTGTATAATGAGGAGATCGTGCCTGGATTTGCGGCCCGCAGCATAGCGGTTGAAGCCACGGATTACATCGCAACCACCCTCGAGCGTTTCGAAAACCCGTTCCTCAACCATCGCATCAGCGATATCATCCAGAACCATGCCATCAAAGTGGAGCGCCGCATGGTCGACTTCATTGCTTGGGTCAGGGGCAAAAACCCGACAGCCAAATTCCCAGGGCTGGAAGGCGTCATTCGCAACCAAGGTCGTTAACAGGCGCTTGGCATCAACAACGTCGCAAGTGAGGCCCCTTCATTTTTTCGCATTCTGTGGTACGTTATCGTTAACAAACAAACCTGTCGGAGACGATGAAAATCACTAAGGCCACCGAGAAGCGCAATATGGCACCCACCATGGCTGATGTGGCAGCAAGAGCCGGCGTGTCGACCATGACGGTATCACGCGCCCTCAAGGATGGGGCCTCCGTTGCCGGTGAAACCCGCGACCGCATCATGAAGGCGGTTGAAGAACTGGGTTATGTGCTGGACCAGTCAGCAAGTTCCCTGTCTTCCAAACGTACCGGCTTCGTGGCAGCCCTCATTCCCTCCATCAACAATTCCAACTTTGCCGACACGGCGCGCGGCATGACCGATGCCTTTGCTGAATCCGGCCTGCAGCTGCTGCTGGGCTACACCGACTACTCCGTGGAGAAGGAAGAGCAACTCATCGAGACCATGCTGCGGCGTAGGCCCGAAGGAATCGTGGTGACAGGCGGTCGCCATACAGCAAGGGGCTCCAAGCTTCTCGCTCAGGCCGGCATTCCCGTGGTGGAAACCTGGGACCTGCCCAAGTCGCCCATCCAGCACGTCGTCGGGTTTTCCAATGCGGAGGCCACGAAGACCCTCGTCAGGTATCTCCACGCCAAGGGCTATAACCGCATCGCCTTCATCGGCGGTTCCACTAGCCGCGATACGCGGGGTGCAGACCGCCGGGCGGGCTATGAGGCTGCGGTCGCCGAGCTCGGGATAGGTCCGGGCCGTGTGATTTCCTTCGGCCTGCCGCCCATGTCCATGCAGCAGGGGGGTGAGGCCGTGGCCCGCCTCATTGAACAATGGCCGCAAGTGGAAGCGGCGGTTTGTGTCTCCGACCTTTCAGCCTTCGGCGCCGTGATGGAATGCCAGCGCCGTGGCTGGCCGGTGCCTAAACGCATAGCGCTTGCCGGTTTTGGCGATTTTGAAGTGGCTAGCTGCTGTGTTCCCTCCATCACCACGGTGGGCGTGCGCTGCTATGAAATCGGTAACAGGGCAGGAAACCTCCTGCTGCGCGCCATCGAAGGCGGCCGCGCCAACCAGATCCTGGCACCAGAGACGCTCTTAATCGACTACCAGGTCATTCCGCGCGAGAGTGCTTGAGGGCAAATTAAAACGCGATCTGCACCTTCATGGCGCGCGCCCGGTCACCCGCGAGCTGGAAGCCGCGTTCGGCTTCTTGTAGCGGCACCACTTCGGTAAGCAGCGGTTTCAGGTCAACGCGCCTGCGGTTGATGAGGTCGACGGCAAGCGCAAATTCCTCGTGAAAACGGAAAGAGCCCCGAATTTCGATTTCCTTAGCCACGATGAGATTCTGCGGAATGGTCACTTCACCGCCGAGCCCCAGTTGAATGAGAATGCCGCGCGGCCGCAAAACCTCAAGCCCCAGTCGCAGGGCCTGTTCGTTTCCGGAGGCCTCGATCAGGATGTCGAAGCTGCCCTTGTTGGACTTGAAGGGCATTATGCCCTCAGCATGGGTAGTCACATTCACAGTGTGATCGGCGCCCACCTTTCGCGCAAGGCCCAGCGTGAAGTCTGAAACATCGGTGGCAACAAGTTCCTGTGCGCCATGGGCGCGTGCCGACACGATGGCCAATGCACCGATAGGGCCGCAGCCAGTGACCAACACGCGCTTGTTAGCAAGTGAGCCCGCTCGCACGATAGCATGCAGCGTCACGGCGAAGGGTTCGGCAAAGGCGGCCTCTTCCATGGAGATGCCGTCAGCTACTTTGTGGCATTGGCTGGCTTCAGCCACCAGCAGCTGCTGGAAGGCCCCTTGTACATGGGGCACGCGCATGGCGCTGCCATAGAACATCATGTCGAGGCATTGGTTTTGCTGGCCGCGCTGGCAATACATGCAACGTCCACAGGCACGGCTGGGACTCACAGCCACGGCATCGCCAATCTTCAAGTTCGTAACGCCAGAGCCCAAGGCAGTTATTTGGCCGGCCACTTCATGACCGAGGATCATTGGTTCCTGGAGACGGATGGTGCCAAAGCCGCCATGGCGGTAGTAGTGCAGGTCCGAACCACAGATGCCGCCGCGCTTGACGGCGATGCTCACCTGTCCCACAGCTGGTGTTGCCGCGTCGCGGTCTTCCAGTCGCAAGTCCAGCGCCTTGTGAATGACAACGGTTTTCATGACGTCACCTTACCTCCGTGAGCAGGGCTTGTCCGGCAAAATATGCATTGAGATTGGCGCGCAGCAACTGGCCCATGGCTTTTCTTGTCTCAACTGTGCTGCTGCCGTGATGGGGCTGCAGTACCACGTTCTCCAGGGTGAGGAACCGCCCGTCGATATTGGGTTCGTTAAGGAACACGTCAAACCCGGCACCTGCCATGGTGTTGTGTGTAAGCGCGTCAATCAAAGCTGCTTCATCAACGACGCTGCCAGGCGCCACGTTAGTGAAGAATCCCTGCGGTCCCAGTGCCGCAAAAACATCGCGTCCTATCTGCCCGCCCGTAGCTGCGCCTCCTGCCACGGTAGCCACCAGGAAGTCCGACGCTTTTGCAAGTTCGGTGATCGAATTCATGTGCATGTAGTGCACATCTCTGCGTTTGTTGCGATTGAAATAGGAGATCGTCATGTCAAAGGCGGCTGCGCGCTTTGCAACCGCCGCACCTATGCGCCCCATGCCAATGATCCCCAATCGCTTTCCACACATGCAGGTGACCAGCGGCATGTTTCCCGTTCGCCAGTTTCCACTGCGCACGTGAAGCTCTGCCTTTGGAATTTGCTGTGTCACTGTGAGCGTCAGGCCCAAGGCAAGATCGGCTACGTCTTCGGTGAGAACGTCAGGGGTGTTGCTCACCTTGATGCCACGGGCCCGTGCTGCGCCGAGGTCAATTGCATCGGTGCCGACCCCATAACAGCTGATAATTTCCAGATGGGGCAGGGCGGCCATGAGTTCGGCATTGGGGCCCAGTTCACCGCGCGTGGCAATGGCTTTAATCTTGGCGCCGTGGACCGCAAGGAATGCGCAGCGATCGCGGCCAACCATAACTTGTGCAGGGTGAAGTTTTCTTCCAGTGCTTCCAAATCCCATTGTGGGTAGGGGCCTATCACCAGCACGTCGGGTTTGCTCACGAAGTAACTCCAAACTTGATCTTGAATATGTTATCGATAACATGATAGTCATTTCTCTGTTATTTGGTCAAGCTCCGTTGCGGAGGAATGTCATGTCGCTAAAAATCTTTGATCTCACCGACAGGCGCGCAGTGATTACGGGCTCTAGCCAGGGCATAGGTCTGGCCATTGCTGAAGGCCTTGCAGGGGCAGGGGCCGAAATCATTCTCAACGGCCGCAACAGGGAGAAACTTGATGGCGCCGTAAAGGCCCTCGCTGCCAGGGGTTGCAAAGTTCACGGGTTCGATTTTGATGTGACCATCCAGGACAAAGTTGCATTCGGCATCAACCGGATCGAAACGGAAATTGGCGCCATCGATATCCTGTTCAACAATGCGGGCATGCAGTTTCGAACACCGTTAGAGGATTTTCCGGCAGAAAAATTCCGCGAGCTGATGCGAATGAATGTGGAAAGCGTGTTCCTCAGCGCACAGGCCGTGGCGCGTCACATGATCAAGCGCGGCCGTGGCAAGATCATCAACATCTGTTCGGTGCAAAGCGAACTCGGTCGGCCCGGAATCGCACCCTACACGGCCACCAAGGGGGCCGTAAAAATGCTCACCAAGGGCATGTGCGCGGATTGGGCCAAATACGGCATTCAGGTGAATGCCATCGGGCCGGGCTATTTCAAGACACCGCTCAACCAGGCGCTGGTCGATAACCCCGAGTTCTCTGCCTGGCTCGAAAAGCGCACGCCGGCAGGCCGCTGGGGAAGCGTCGATGAATTGCAAGGGGCCGCCATATTTCTTGCCAGTGACGCATCGTCTTTCATCAACGGCCACGTTCTCTATGTCGATGGTGGCATAACCTCGGTGCTCTGACATGTATAGGGGCGCATGCATTGTCATGGGGGTGACGAGTTGCGGCAAGACCACCGTGGGCGAGGGGCTGGCAAAGGCACTGCACTGCGACTTTATCGAGGGTGACCAGCTGCATCCTGCGTCCAACATTGCCAAGATGTCGGCTGGTATGGCCCTGGATGATGAAGACCGCTGGCCCTGGCTGGAAACGGTTGGCAAGGTCATGAAGGCAAGGCGCGATGCGGGGCAGGGGGTCATCGCCTCCTGTTCGGCTCTGAGGAAAATTTATCGCCACAAGCTGGCGGAGGCTGCCGAAACGCAGATAAAATTTGTGCATTTATACGGTACGCGGGATCTGCTGGCGGCCCGCATCGCAAGTCGTAAAGGGCACTTCATGCCACCCTCGCTGCTGGATAGCCAACTACGGACCCTGGAAGTGCCGGGGACTGATGAAGATGTGGTGCATCTTGATGTGGCGCTGCCGCCTGATGAACTTGTCTCGCGCGCAAAGAAATATCTCTTGGGAGAATGAGCATGGGCCAGAATATCGCCGTCGTCGGCGCAGGCCTCATGGGGTCCGCCATTGTCACGCGCCTAGTCGAGCGCGGGCATGCAGTTCATGTATTCGACATTGATGCTGCAAGAATTGTATCCCTTGCGGCACGGGGTGCAAAGCCTGCATCCTCGATTGCCGAAGCAAGCAGAGATTCCAACTTTATCATCCGCAGCCTCAACCATGCCGACACCGTGCGCAAGGCGGTGCTTGTCGAGCATGGCATAGCCAGTGCAGCAACACCAGATAAGCTGGTGATCGACATGTCCTCCATCGATCCTGCCGCTACCGTCGCGATCGCAACCCGGCTGTTGAATGAGCCTGGCATGAGGTGGGTGGACTGCCCGCTGTCCGGCGGTGTACCGAGCGTACTTGCCGGAAAGCTCATCATCATGGCAGGCGGCGACGAGAGTGATTTCGAACGCGCACATGTGGTCATGAAAGATCTTGCCGCCAACTATACATTGATGGGAAGTCTCGGCCCCGGGGCAAACCACCAAGCTTGTCAATCAACTGTCTTGTGCGCTGGCATTCCAGGCGGTTGCGGAAGCTGTTAAACTCGCCGAAGCAGGTGGCGTCGATGCCAGGAAAATTCCAGGCGCGTTGAGCGGTGGTCGTGCCGACAATCGCATCATGCAGGAGTTCAGGGCAAAGTTTGCAGAGCGGGATTTCACGCCAACCGGCAGCCTAAATAAGATAACGTACAGAATCTTTCACACTTTTCAGGGACGTGGACTTCTTCCAAGCTGAGGGAAGGAGAGAGCGATGAAGGAAGAGAACGAGGGAAGACCGATGAACCAGGTGATCAAGATCGACGAGGCTCGGATCAGGGACCACCTTGGCGAGATGGTGCGGGGGGCGGTGGAGGAGACGCTGAACGCGCTGCTTGATGCCGAGGCGGACGAACTGTGTGGCGCCGGGCGTTATCAGCGCAGCGCCGAGCGTGTCGACACCCGGGCTGGCAGCTATGACCGGATTGCAGAGCAAGGCCGGAGAGGTCAAGTTGCAGGTCCCGAAGCTGCGGCAGCAGGTTTTCGAGACGGCCATCATCGAGCGGTATCGGCGGCGGGAGATCCGTCGCAGGACTCGCGTGGTCGGGGCATTTGCGGATGGGCAGTCCTGTCTCAATCTTGCTGCTGCCAGGCTCCGGCACATCGCCGGGACCCCGTGGTCAACCAAGCGCTACATGAACATGCGGCCTCTGTATCAGGCCGAACAAACCGAAACCGAAGTCAACGTCGCTTGAAAAAATGTGCGAAAGATTCTGGACACTACCCCTAAATAATATGCTGAAGGACGTCGATTCCGTGCAAGCCTTTGCCCTGAAAACCAAAACACCTCTGCCACTCACTTCAGCCGTCGCGGTCCGCTGGTATTTGGAGTTTCATGCCCTCAAAACTCACACAATTATCATTG
>Ga0315273_10000225_pt1 | contig 54379 bp, 48 predicted proteins | sample YL17G02_0_MG_FD_205753 | JGI IMG/M metagenome (GOLD analysis project Ga0315273, IMG submission 205753) | Sediment microbial communities from Yellowstone Lake, YNP, Wyoming, USA - YL17G02_0 | ecosystem: Environmental > Aquatic > Freshwater > Lake > Sediment | place: USA: Wyoming | collected... | reverse complement strand
TCCGCCGCGCGCGGTATAGCGCCCGCCAAATATTTTTATGGATTCAGGCGCGAGTTTGACGTATTCTTTATAGCCTTCAGGGTCTGTGACTTCAATATCCACGATTACATAAGCATTCATAATGTGAAACTCCTTATTTTTAGTTCATGAAAATACTGCTTCTTGCATAAATACGTGAACTTTGAAAGACAGCAATTTTGGTTCACATTTTTGCGCAGCACACAGTAATAATACTCCAACCACGGATCCATGTCCGTCAGGATCGGTGTATCTTGTTTCTGAATAAGGATTTCGTTCCGGCTTCGCAAATGAACTTAATTTTGAGGATGCAATTCCAGACTTTGCTCATGGCTTTTGGAGTGTAAGATTGATAATCTCCTGCTGGCAGAGTTGGTCACAGGCTTGAATACGTGGGATGAGTATTGTGCGAAAATTGCCTTTTAGCCAAATGGGTTTCTTGATCGGCGGATTAAAGAAATAGTATTCCAGTTCAGGTTTGAGATCGCTCAGAATCGGGGATTCCTTTTCGTCCGATATGATTTGCTCGCGGTCGCGTAAAAATTCTGAGAGCAAATATTTGGGTGAAAGCTTTTTTTCTGTTCCGGGCTTTAGGATATTGCTCATATCTGTAACATAATTCTGTTTAATCGATTCCATGTAAGTGAGGTTGTATTGAATTTGTTGATTGCTTGCGATTACTGTGCGAAAAGCGAATTGGTCTGCCTCAGGGAATACCTGTGCGATAGTGAACGGCAGGGCGTGCGGTTGATCTACATATGCACAGAAGACGCCATTTTCCGTCAAATGCGCTTGATATAGCTGCATGGCTTCCAGCGAGTACAAATTGTTGTGACCTGATGAATACCAGCGTAATGGATCTGCGAAGATTATGTCAAATTTGTCGTTGGGATGCGCGTAAAGATAACGGCGGCCATCGTCGGCGATGTAACGAATGCGTGGATCGTCGAAAACCGGCCTGGTGAGTTCAACATTATCGTAAAGCAGATCACCCAGATCCGTCATCAATTCCACGATGACGATTTCCTGGATATCTGGAATGGTTTGGAAGAAACGCGCTGCCACGCCTCCGCCCATGCCGATGATCAAAACACGTTTTGGTTGACTGGCTCCCGCGCACAGAATCCCGCGGCTTTCATAGGTGCCATCTGGCGGATAAAAACTATTGGTCTCTCCGCCAATCCATAACCAATTGGGTTTGGATGTTGAATCGAGTGTAAGGGTAATTACACTGTCGCTTGACTCAAGCGTGATGGCTTGATCTCCGGTCATGGTCTCGAATAGGCGCGGATAGAGTTGACCTTTGCCGGGCAAAAAAAACAGAAGCGCGACGGTGGCTAATATAACGGTGGCAGATGCGGGGTCCCGAAAGAGGTGGTTTGATTTTCGTATGAAGTAAAAAACCGGGAAGGTGAGTCCCAGCAGCACAAGCGCTTTGTGAGTCCATTCAGTGCCAAGATTTGGTAACATCCAAAAACTGATGATAAGACTCCCAAAGACTGAGCCAATGATATTCGCGAGATGTATATCTCCAACTTTTCTGCCTGCCACTTCGGGACTATTAATGGCGATGCGATCAAGAATGGGCAGGCCGCCTCCCATGATAAAACTTGCGGGCAGGACGATCACGAGAATGGGAAGAAAATAAGTGAACAGGCTAAAGAGCAGTTGTCGCCGAGAAAAAACGAACACATCATTCACAGCCACAAAAGGAGGGACGGGCTTTTGCATAAACCAAAAGTCGCTTAATCCGGGGAAAGGCATATTGGTGTTAATGGAAATCCAAAGGGAAAGAAAGACAAGTGAAGCAATGATGCCAACGCCTATCTCCACTTGCCAGAATAGTTTTTCAGGATCAGGCGCTGAATCGGCGCGACGGCCCCAGTAATAACCGCCAATGGCAAGGCCAATCAGGAATACGAACAGGATGGATGCAAACCCATAAGACGTGTTCTTGTTAATGATGTGCAGGATTCTGATCCATAACATTTCAAAGCCGAGCCCAATGAAGCCAACCAGGAATGATGTGAAGAGAATCTGACGATAAATCCAGTATGTTGACGTGTTCCTTGTCGTTGACTGTGTTGCTGGATTGGGGGGCGGGAAGATAATCCAGCGCGAAGCAAGGATCGCGGCCAGGCCAACGCCGATGTTGAATGCCACTGCGACGAGTGAAGCGCCATCGAAGCCGAATTTCCCAATGAGAACATAACCTGCCAGTAAACATCCAAACGCGGCCCCGAGGGTGTTGATGCCGTATAACAGACCGACTACTTGACCGGATTTCTCCACGCGATTAATGAAGGCTTGAGAGAGCAAGGGCAATGTCGTGCCCATCAGGAAGGTGGGTGCGAGTAGAAAGGCAAAGCTTAAGATAAAGACCAACCAGTAAGGGCTGCCCGCAGTTGAACGTCCAATCCAGTTTAATAGGATCGGGCTGATCAGGCCGAAGAGACCAATCCCTATTTCCAATAAGCCATAGGTCGAAAGTGGCGATTTAAGTTTTTGAGCGAGTCGCCCGCCAAAAAGCGAACCCAGTCCCAGCCCAGCCATATACGCAGAAACGATCAGCGTAATCGAAGTCATTGTCACGCCGAAATACAATTCAAGCAGGCGTTCCCAGATGATCTCGTAGATCAATCCTGCCGCGCCAGAGATAAGGAAGAGCGCAGTAAAGATGGCAAGCTGTGCGGGTATTTGTGGTTTGGTTATTGGCATGATGATTCCTGGGCAGTTAATTATAGCGTCATTGCACAGCCATCTGCTCGCGGATCGGAGCCTGCGATGAGAACCCCGCTTCTTTCGCGGACAATGATCTGGCCGCGGCCAAAGAGGGCGCGTTCCCAGCCTGAAATTTTTCTCGTTAAATGACCGCGCTTTTTCAGCGCAGCAATAATCTTATCTGAAATTCCTTCCTCAAGGCTTACCCAACTGCCATCTTCATCCGGCTCCAGGCAAAAGCGCGGCTGGTCGAGCGCGGACTGTGGATCCAGGCCGTCATCCACGAGCGCGGAGAAGACTTGCGTATGTCCTTGTGGCTGCATGAATCCGCCCATCACGCCGAACGATGCAAATAAACTGCCGTCTGCGCGCGTAGCCATGGCGGGGATGATGGTGTGGTAGGGTCGTTTACGCGGTTCGAGAGAGTTTGGGTGGCCCGCTTCAAGGTTGAAGTTGTGTCCTCGATTTTGTAATGAAAAGCCCCAACCTTTTGGTACGATGCCTGTGCCAAATCCCCAGTAGTTGCTGTTGATGAAAGAGCACGCGTTGCCGTCTTTATCCACAACGGAAAAGTAAACTGTACCCGATGATGAGACTGGCGTCCCGTGTTTTTGATCCAATGTCGCTTTCTTTGGATTGATAAGTTTGCGTCTCTGATCCGCGTAAGCTTTTGATAGTAATTCTTTCAAGGGAATGCTTGCGAATTGCGGGTCGGCCACATACCAGCGCGCGTCTGCAAAGGCCAGGCGCATCGCTTCGATTTGCAGATGCAGGCGTCCGGTGGAAAGAGGCGGGAGCGAAGCGAGATCAAATCCCTCGAGCAGGTTCAAGGCCAGTAGCGCCGCGAGTCCCTGTCCATTGGGCGGACATTCCCAAACCTGATGGCCGCGATAATCTACAGAAATAGGTTCGTCCCACGTGGAGAAATGTTCAGCGAGATCTGCGCGGCTCAGGCATCCGCCAGCTTGTTGAATCACAGAGGCGATCGCATCCGCAATTTTGCCTTCGTAAAAAGCATGCCTGCCGCCTTCTGCTATTTTCTGAAGGGTACGCGCCAGACCCCGGTTGTGGAAGATTTCGCCTGCGCGTGGCGCGCGTCCCTCGATGGTTAATTCGCTTCCGTTCAACGATGATTTGAGTTGACGATTCACGCCGCGCTCCCAAAAATGCGCGCTGATGAGCGCGACGGGAAATCCATTTTGAGCGAGATTGATGGCAGGCGCCAGGATGCGGCTCATCGGAAGCCTGCCATGCTTTTCGACCAGATCACACCAGCCGGCACACGCGCCGGGCACGGTAATCGTATATGCGTGAAAAGGAGGAAGTTCCTGCATGCCCTCTTTTTGCAATCGTTGTAGCGTCAGCGCGGAGGGTGCGCGGCCTGAGCCATTTAGTGCTGTGACTTGTTTGCTCGCTGCATCGTAGAACAGCGCGAACATGTCACCGCCAAGGCCTGTTGAGGTTGGTTCGGTCACATTTAATGCCGCCGCGACGGCCACCGCCGCGTCAGCCGCATTACCGCCTGCAGAAAGGATTTCCAAGCCCGCCGCAGTAGCCAATGGTTGAGATGATGAGACCATGCCATTGCGCCCCATTACAGGCGAGCGGCGGGATGCAAAAGCGAAATCTGTCATGTTAGTGTGGTTTGGGTAATGTTGTTACGAGTACCTTGTCCACTCGGTGGCCGTCCATATCCATCACTTCGAATCGAAAACTATTCCACTCGAAGTTGTCAGCGGCTTGCGGCACGCGTCCGAGTGAAGTCATGACAAAACCGCTTAATGTCTTATATTCGATTTCGTGAGGCAGTGCAGTAAAGTTAAATAGCTCTTTGAACTCATCCACTTCCAGCATGCCGTCCAACAGCCACGAACCATCCTGCCGTTGAGTGGCTTGCGGCTCCTCGAATTCCATGGCCCCGACAATTTCCTCCAAAATATCGTTGATCGTAAGCAAGCCTTGTAAGCCTCCAAACTCATCAACGACTAAAAGAAGCTCTGTATTCTTTTCTTTAAAGAGTTCCAGGGCGCGGGAAGCGAACATGGTTTCGGGAATAAAAAATGCCGGCTTGAGCAGGGTCTTTAGATCTATCTCCTTGCCGGATAAGCTTTCAACCAAAAGATCGCGTGATTTTACAATGCCAACGATGGTTTCAAGGGAATCCTGCCCGACGGGAAAGCGCGAAAATGGACAGTCTGCAATTTTTTGGCGGATCTCTTCGATCGAGTCTGCCATATCCAACCAGACCAGCTCAGTACGTGGCGTCATCAATGAATGGACGCGCGAATCGCCAAGGCTAAATATGCCTTCCACCATATCCTGCTCGGACTCTTCAAAGACTCCCGCCTGTGTGCCTTGATCAATCAAAAGGTGGAGTTCTTCTTCAGTGACCGGCGGATCTGTGCTTGGTTTGACTCCCATAAGCCGCAGGACGGTTTCTGTCGAGAAACTGAGCAGGCGCACAAAAGGAGAAAATACTTTGGAGAAGAACAGCATCGGCGCTGATACAATCCCAGACACCGCTTCCGGATCGCGCAAAGCCAGTCGTTTGGGGACAAGCTCACCCAACACGAGAGAAAGATATGTGATCGGTAATATACTTACGATCAAGCCAATTGTTCCGCTATAAGTCTGCAGGGTGGGGAATTTATCCAACTCGCCGTTGATCCATACGCCCAGCGTCGCGCCGGTCAATGCGCCGATCAACAAGTCAATGGATGTGATGCCGATTTGGATGACGGAAAGGAATTGATTGGGGTTCTCAGTGAGTTTCAAAACGACACCAGCGCGCGTATTCCCCTTGTTGCTTTGGTTTTGCAGGCGCGTTTTGCGAACAGAAAGCAGTGCGGTCTCAGCCATGGCAAGCGCGCCATTGAGCAGGATCAGAATTGCGATTGCGATGAGACCACTGGTGAAATTAATTTCTATGGGGATTTCAGACATGTTCTCTTTTCTTGAAATGGACTATTTGCGACAGGCATTATTGAGTCTACTGCAAAAACCAATTAAACACGAAGGTCACTAAGGAACACGAAGGAAGAGCCTTTCATACATTAGACCTTTGCATAACTCAAAAAATATTTCGTAGTAACGATTTTAATCGTTTGGTTACACGGCAAAAACGACTGAAGTCGCCACTACGGTACACTTTTGCAAGATGTCTATTAACCTTTGTGTACTTCGTGTCCTTTGTGTTTGAAAACCTTTTTGCAGTGGTGTCATTATTTTACCTGTAAATCGCTTTCTAGTGGACCTCAATGCCTGCCCCCGTTGTAACAGACCCAATCACCCACATGGCTTGTCCCAGACTCTGAGTGCGCTCTTCAAGGGCATCCAGTTTTTCAGGAGGCACACCCAGCAGCAGGCCGCCGCTCGTTTGTGGATCATATAACAACATTTGAGCAGGTTCGTCCATGGCTGCACTGAATTTTACATTGCCGCCAAAGTATTTCATATTATCGAACGCGCCGCCCGGGAAAAATCCCTTTTCAGCATACCTGCGCGCGCCGTTGGTTAATGGCACGTTTCTATTGTCAATCTGTAATCCTACGCCCGAGGCCTGCGCCATTTCCATTGCATGACCTAGCAGACCAAATCCAGTGATATCTGTCGCGCCTTGCAGACCATATTCCAGTGCCACGCGCGCGGCGGTGTTGTTCAAGCGCTTCATCCAATCAATGACTTTGTGCAAATCCTTGTCGTTGACTCTCTCCTGTTTGAGGGCGGTGGTCGTTACGCCAAAGCCGATCGGTTTGGTCAGTACGAGCACATCTCCGGCGCGCAAGCCGCCTTTGATAAGCATCTTGCGCGGATCAACGAAACCAATCGCCACCAGGCCGTATTTTGGTTCCTTGTCCTTGACGGTGTGTCCGCCCGCGATGACCACGCCGGCCTCGCGCGCTTTTTCCGCGCCGCCGCGTAAAATGTCAATGGAAATTTCAATCGGTAGATCGTCAGGTAAAGCCGCGATATTCAATGCAAGAAAAGGCTGTCCGCCCATGGCATAAATATCGGAGAGACTGTTGGCTGCCGCGATAGAACCGTAATCATAGGCGTCATCTACTACGGGTGTGAAGAAATCCGTGGTGACTACGAGCGCGCGATCTTCACTCAAACGCCAAACAGCCGCGTCGTCAGGTCCCGTGAGACCAACCAAAAGGTCCGGGTAGGATTTGAGGTTGAATACATCCTGCATGGGGCGCAGAACCTGCGCCAGCGCATCCGCGCTTAGTTTGGAAGCTCAACCCGCGCAAGCGGATAGGCTGGTCAAGCGGATCTGTTTTCCAGATGGATGGGTTTCGTTCACTAAGTCTCCAAAATAAAAATTGGAAAGTAGAAAGTAGTCCACTTTCTACTTTCCAATAAATTACATCAATACTCAGTACTTCATGAAAACGACTCTGGAGTTGGGCAGCTAAGTGCCACGAAGTGATATACTGCCCAGACGCCAGAAGCAAGTTTCTGGACTCCAGATTTAAGGCGTTGTGCTTGGCAACGGCAAAATGAATTGATTGCCGCTTGGCACGAAGATCGTCTGCACGCCGGGTGCGAGTTTTAGGATGTATTGATATTGCAGGAGCGTGGGCGTGAGCGATTGCGATAGCAATGTGTTGGCTTGCGCTTCAGCTTGCGCATTGATCAAGCGCGCTTCTGCCGCGCCCTTGGCCGCGATCACTGCCGCATCTGCTGCGCCTTGCGCGGTCTGGCGTGCCTGCTCGGCTTCCTGCTTCTTTGACTCGACAACGAACTTGGCTTGTTGTGCCTGCTGTTCTGCAATTTGTTTTTGTTCGACTGCCGTGGCATACTCAGGGCTAAAGCTGATATTACGCATCAGGAAATCGGTCATGGTAACGTTATTGGCTTTCAGTTTTGTTTCGATCTCTATGCGGATTGCCTGCTCCAACTCGGCGCGTTTCGTGCTGACCAGTTCTTCCACGCCAAATTGTGAAACTGCATTGCGGATGGCCGCGCGCGACACAGGTCGTACTACCATCTCTTCATAACGGCCCTGCCAGTTTATATGGAGTTGAATGATCTGCGTGGAATCCGGTTTGTAAATAACGGAAGCGTCAATGTAGACCTGCTGACCGTCTTTTGTACGCGCCTGAATGGAATCATCACCCGTCACTTGTCCCTCGCCGGTTGCAGAAGACATTGTATACGTTTGTTGTGCAACCGAATATTTTTGCACGCTCTCGACGAATGGAATGATCCAATGCAAGCCCGGGGTTAACGCTACTTCGCGATAGCCCTTTGGCTGAAAAGCTGAGATCACCACACCATACTCATTGGCTTGCAGGAATACCAGTCCCGCGCCGATGGTGGTCAGCAGGATCGCGACAACCAGTAGGACGATCACCAGCGTACTTAATCCTCTGGTAGGCTCTTTGCGGCTGACGCGAAGAAAGATCAGTACGATCACGCCTGCAAATCCGAGCCAGGCAAAGGAAGCGATTCCTTGTAGTAAAGTTGAAATATTCATGTTTCCTCCGAAACAAAGGTTTTCATTATTATAACGCTTGTTTCCTCATCCAAACCATGATAGCATGACCAGTATGCACATCGGCGAAGGACTGGTTAAAGAAATAACCTTGTTGGATGGATCAACCGCCGCCCGGATTCTGTGCGCCTCGAATCTGATTCCCGCGCCCGGGCAGTATTTGCTTGCCCATGCAGACGGTTCAGACGCGCCTTTGCCTGTTCCCGTTTTCCCGGCGGAATCCAACCTTCAAGGCTTTCTTGCCGCGCCACCGCTTCCCGCAGCATGGACTCCCGGCACGCGTCTGCATCTGCGCGGCCCTCTTGGTCATGGATTCGCATTACCAATGTCTGCGCGGCGTGTCGCTTTGGTGGCATGGGATAATAATTCAGCGCGCCTGGCGCCTTTGATGAATTTGGCTTACAAACAGGAAGCCTCAGTGACGCTTGTATCTGATACCCAACCCGATGACTTGTCCCTGCAAGTGGAAGTCCAGCCGTTATCTGCTTTGAACGAAATTATCAAATGGGCGGATTTTATCGCCGTTGATGTGGAGCGCGCGTCCCTGCCTCAGTTAAGAGAAAGGTTCGGGTCCGGTCAACAAGCCAGGGGTTGGGCTGGAAGCGGGCACTTCATCCCAAATGAAATGCAAGTATTGGTATGCACGCCCATGCCGTGTGGGGGAGTCGCAGAATGTGGTGTGTGCGCGGTGCATGTCAAACATAATTGGAAGATGGCTTGCAAGGATGGCCCGGTGTTCGCATTGAATGATTTGATATAAAAAAACCTCTCCGTTTGGGAGAGGTTGGGGATGCGATCAATTTCTAATACCAAATGCGGAATGATGTTGTTGTTATTCCTTTTAGTCTGTTCAAGTCACAGCTAATATCAATATAAACGAGATTTCCGTAGGGTTGATCGGTGAATGAGAGATTTACAATTCCTACGCCGTTGCTGTTTGTGCTGATCTCCCGGCTATCGGTCTGTCCGTTTGGCCAATGGATGACGGAAGTGCATTGCGCACCGGTGACAGGCTGGCCGCGCTGATCCTGGGCGACCACGAAGATCACCTGTTGATCGCTCGCCAGAGTCACCGCTTTCCACACGAAAGCGCGCACCTGAATACTGATCATCTGAGCGACTACGTTGCCGGTAGGCGGCACTGAAGTTAACAAGCCGGGGTCTTCGCCGAGTTTATCGAAATAAATGCGCCCCAGGTCTGATACAACTACGCGTTGCGCTTCTGGATTCCACGGGCGCCACTCGAGCCGCTCTTTTTCAAAATATTGCACGATCATATTCTCGTGATATTCAAAGGAAGAGATCGGGTAACCGAATTGAGTCACCCCGCCGTTTTTATCAAAAAACTCAAGAAAGGCAAAGCATATTGAAAAATTTGTCTCGCTATAAAAGCGGCAGGCAAAGGCGCTGGAAACATTCAAAGGGTTTTGCGGTGAGTATGTATCGCGGCCGAGCAGGCTGAGCTGCACGCGCTGGCCTTCGGGCAAATCATTGCGTAACTCGAAGCGAGCACGCTGAAAATATTGCACGGTTTTGCCGTCTTTGCTGGTGATCTGTTCTGTGATGGGATAACCATATAGCAGGGTTGGATTAGGCGCACTGTGATAAAACTTGAGAAACTCCCCTTGCACATTGTGCCCCGTTTCGTTGAAATACTCGTAGTCGGGTGTCTGTGCATTCACAGATCCCCACGAGACTGCCAGAAGGCAGAAAGCCAGGAACGAGGTTAGATAGCGTCGCAGCATATTACATCTCTAACATTATACTCATAATTCCATCTGGTCACCTTACAAATTACAAAGTACTAAATGGATTGTGAAAGTAGGCTGTGCACGATTCTTTCCGCCGCGTGGCCATCACCAAATGGATTGGATGCCTTGGCCATCGCCGCATAAGCGGACTCATCCTCCAAAAGCCGCTTCGTCTCCTGGACGATACGACTGGTTCCAGTTCCGACCAGCTTTAATGCCCCTGCTTCCACTCCCTCCGGGCGTTCGGTAACTTCCCGGAGAACAAGTACTGGCACGCCAAAGGCTGGGGCTTCTTCCTGTATTCCACCTGAGTCGGTCAGAATCAGATTTGCGTGCTTCATCAAGTGGACAAGTGGCAGGTAATCCAAAGGAGGCAGGAGCGTGATGTGATGCGCGTCTTTCAAGACTCGATTGACAGGCTCCTGCACATGCGGATTAAGATGGACAGGATACACAATCTCCACGTTACCGCGAGTGGCAAGTTCCTTGAGCGCGCGGCAAATGTTCTCGAGCGGTTCGCCAAAGTTTTCGCGTCTATGCGCAGTGACCAAAATTAACTTTTTCCCGTCATTGCGAGCCGCGGGCGAAGCAATCTCAAGTTTTTGTAGAAGATTTTTTACCTCTTGCGGCTCTTGCTGTTGTGCCACAAATTGCAAAGCGTCAATTACGGGGTTGCCTGTTACCGCGATGATCTTTTCGTCCACGCCTTCGCGTAATAAATTCTTTTTAGCCCATTCAGTGGGAGCAAAATGTAGGTCAGCCGCCACGCCTGCCACGCGGCGATTGATCTCTTCGGGGAAAGGCTGCCATTTATCGTGAGTACGTAATCCCGCTTCCACATGGCCGACCTTGACGCGATTATAGTATGCCAGCAAAGCTGTAACAGCGACAGTGGTTGTATCTCCTTGAACCAGTACCCAGTCTGGTTTAAATTCCTTGAGAACCGAGTCAAGATGTGTGAAGAGCGCCGCGCTTAATTCTGGCAGAGTCTGGTCTTCGCGCATCAAGTCCAGATCGTAATCGGGGTTGATGTCAAATAGACGTAATACCTGGTCGAGCATTTGCCTGTGTTGTGCGGTGACACAGACACGCGCTTCGACATCCGCTGTTTGTTTCAACAGGCGGACGATGGTGGCCATTTTCACGGCCTCAGGGCGTGTGCCAAAAACAGAGAGGACTTTCATGAAGGGATGAATGATGAAGTATGAAGGATGAATTTACGCATCAGGTTATTTCCCAGCACCCAATCTGTATACGCTAAAGCCCGTGTTTTTCCACGCTTCATGATTTAACCCATTTATAGTATCTATAATGATGCGCGCCTTTGTTTTTAGCGCGATGGCTTGTGGATCAAGTCTTACAAATTCTGTATGCTTCACCAATAAAACAATTGCATCTGCATCTTTTATTGCATCTTCAAGCGATGAAGCCATGTCAATACCGGGCAGGTTGGCATCCGGCTTGAATGGTTCCCAAGCTTTGACTTGCGCGCCTTCTTCCTGGAGTAAACGTACCACTTCGTTCGCGGGGCTTTCACGCAAGTCATCTACATCCGGTTTGTAGGCTAAACCGAGCGCGGCGATCTTTTTGCTCTTAAGTGAGCCTAGCGCGCGTTTGACCAACTCGACAACGTAGTGTGGCTGTGCGTCATTGACTTTGCGCGCATGATAGATCAATGGCGTGAGTTCAGGGGCGGTTTCTACGAAGAACCATGGGTCCACGCTGATGCAATGCCCGCCGACGCCGGGGCCGGGACTTAAGATTTTTACACGCGGGTGGCGGTTGGCAAGGCTGATGGCTTCCCATACGTCTATACCGAATTTATCGGCGAGACGTGAGAATTCGTTAGCGATGGCGATATTCACATCGCGGTAGGTATTTTCCATCAGTTTTACCATTTCGGCAGTGGTGGCGTCTGTTTTGATGATCTCGCCTTTGACAAAGATTTTGTATAGATCGTGACCAGCTTGTGATGACTCGGGAGTCAATCCGCCGATGACGCGCGCGTTCTCGATGAGTTCGCGCAGTATTTGTCCCGGCAGAACGCGTTCGGGTGAATAGGCCAAATGGAAATCGCGGCCAGCTTGAAGTCCCGAACGAGCGAGAATGGGAGCGATCAAGTCCACGGTGGTGCGCGGGGGAGAAGTCGACTCCAGCACAACGAGATTGCCTTTTCGCAGGTAAGGGACAATGACCTCAGCCGCGGAGATCACAGCGCGCATGTCTGCCAGTTTGTAAGTCTGGCCGTTGTATTCGCCAAATTTATTTTCCTGGAATGGCGTTGGGACGGCAATCAAGAAGGCGTCGGCCTCTTCCGGTTTTGTGGATACGCTGAAATTGCCGGAGGCAAGCGCGGCTTTGACGATATCGCGCAGTCCCGGCTCATGGATATGGATTTCGCCTTTGCCCAGCATTTCAACGATGCGCGGATTAGTATCCACGCCGAGGACTTTGATACCGTGCATGGCGAAGGTGGAGGCGGTCGGCAAGCCAATGTAACCGAGGCCAAGGATACAGACTTTTTTGAAATTCACGCTAGCTCCTTGTTGGAGGGAGTTTCTGTTGCAGGCTTATTATACAACAGCCACCAAGTTTCCTTCACACAACTTCAGCGGCACGAATCTCGTAGATAGAATCAGATTCGGTCTTCTTGTTGTATAATGAAGCGGAGGCACTAATGGACATTCTACTTGACCCTAATATTGCTTACCTGATTCTTCTGGCAGGTTTATTGCTGGGGATGATGGCAATCGTCACACCGGGGACGGGCTTCTTTGAAATCGGCGCGTTTTTCGGTCTGGCTCTGGCGGGGTATGCAGTTTACAACCTGTCGTTCAACGGATGGGCGCTGGTGGTTCTTGCATTGAGCGTTGTCCCCTTTGTATATGCAATCCAAAAACCAAAACGGGAACTCTACCTGGGACTGGCGATCCTTTTGCTGGTTGTTGGCTCGGTTTTCCTGTTCGTACGCGAAAACGGACGACCGGCTGTCAATCCATTCCTGGCGGTAACAGCTTCGGCGCTGGTTGCAGGCTTTTTATGGCTTGCCATCCGCAAGACGATGCAAGCCATGCATATCAAACCCGTGCATGATCTCGAAGGGCTGATCGGCCAGATAGGGGAGAGTCGGACTGCTGTCCATGAAGATGGAAGCGTGCAAGTCGCGGGCGAGTTGTGGTCCGCTCGGAGTGCAGAGCCAATTTTAGCGGGGAGTTATATTCGAGTTGTGCATCGCGAGGGATTTATCCTCGTTGTTGAAAAAGATAGTTCAAACAAAATCTAACAAAGGAGAGATGTATGGATGCTTTAGGTGGCTCAGTACTTTGCCTTGTCGGCGCGGTGGTGGTCATTGGCTTCGTCTTTTTAGCCAATGCAATTCGCATCGTGCCTGAGTATCAGCGGTTGGTGGTGTTCCGCCTCGGCCGTTGTGTCGGTACAAAAGGGCCTGGGATCGTCTTGTTGATCCCGGTCGTTGATCGCGCAGTGAAAGTGGACTTGCGTGAGCAGATCCGCGAGGTGCCGCATCAGACTTCCATTACAAAGGATAATGCGCCGATCTCGATTGATTTCCTGTGGTACTACAAGGTATTAGACCCGACCATGTCCGTTTTGCAGGTGGGCAACTTTGAACTTTCAGCGGCTGGTATCGCGGCAACCACTCTGCGCGCAGTCATCGGTGGTATTCCACTGGATGATGTGCTTTCAGAACGTGAACATATCAATAACATGCTGCGCACCCGTCTCGATGAAGTCACCGAACGCTGGGGCGTTAAAGTAACCAATGTTGAAATCCGCGAGATCATTCCGCCGCGCGAAGTGCAGGATGCGATGAATCGCCAGATGTCTGCCGAGCGTATTCGTCGCGCGTTGGTGACTGAGTCCATGGGTGACCAGCAAGCGGCGATCAACCGTGCCGAAGGTACCAAGCAGGCTGCGATCCTGTCGGCTCAGGGTGACCAGCAGTCCAACATTCTGCGCGCGGAAGGCGATAAACAGGCACAGGCTTTACGCGCAGAAGGTTTTGCCATGGCTTTGGATAAAATCTTTGCCTCAGCCAAAGCTGTTGACCAGAAGACGATGACCCTGCAATACTTTGAGACGCTCAAGTCTCTCGGTGCTGGCGCGTCTACGAAGTACATCTTCCCGATGGAGTTTACAAGCATGCTTGATAACTTCCTCGGGAAGAATGCAAAGGGGTAATAAGAAAGAAGTGATAAGGTAAAATAAAAGCCTCTCGCATTTGCGAGAGGCTTTTATTATTTTTCGCTTATACTTCATGTAATGGAAATCCTTCCCGCTTCCCTCCTTGATCTCAATGTGCTTCGTAAACTCGAACATGCCTGCTTCGATAAAGATGCCTGGTCTTTTTTGGATTTGCTGGCCGTATTGAGCTTTCCGGAGGTGATTCGGCTCAAGGCTGTGGATGATAATCAAATGATCGGATTTGTAGCAAGCGACCCGCGTTCTTCCGACGGGTTTGCCTGGATCGCCACCATTGGCATTCATCCACGCTATCAGCGACGCGGGATTGGCCGCGCTTTGCTGCGCGCTTGCGAGGATCAATTGAAGATGCCGCACATCAAGTTGACCGTGCGGATGTCCAACCGTGGCGCGATTGCTTTATACGAACAGGAAGGCTATAAAACCGCCGATATCTGGAGGGCATATTATGACGACGGCGAGGATGGGGTGGTCATGGAAAAGGTGAAGTAGCGATATAATGACTGGAATGAGTCTTGAACCCTTAAAGCCACCCGTATGGGTGGATACAAAATTAGCGCTGAAGCGCGCCGCCGCGGACTTTACTTCTGAACCGCGTGTTTCAGTGGATACAGAAGCCAATAGCCTGCATGCCTATCGCGAGCAAGTGTGCCTCATTCAATTTTCCACTCCAAATACAGATTATCTGATAGACCCGATCGCGCTTACTGACTTAAGTGTATTAGCCCCGGTATTCAATAACCCAAAGATCGAGAAAGTTTTCCATGCCGCAGAATATGACTTGATCGGTCTGCGGCGTGATTTTGGTTTTACGTTTGCCAACCTGTTCGATACCATGCAGGCCGCCCGTATCCTTGGTTATCACGGCGTTGGCCTTGACCGTTTGCTGGGCGAAAAATTCGGCATTAAAATCGACAAGCGCCATCAAAAAGCAGATTGGGCGGCGCGGCCATTAAAGCCAGACCAGATCCACTATGCGCGCCTGGATACACATTATCTGTTTAACCTGCGTGATCTGCTTGAAAGTGAATTACGCCAGAAAAATCGTTGGGAACTGGCGTGTGAAGATTTTTCACGCGCCTGTGGGCCGGATGAGCCAAAAGAAAAAAACAACGGCGGCGCATATTGGAAACGATTTAGTGCGCGCAAAGATGTTAATGCGCGTGAACTGACGATCCTGAACGAGTTATGCCTGGTGCGCAATGGGATAGCGTCACGCATGAATCGCCCGCCGTTTAAGGTGGTGGATGACGATAAGTTGATCGAGATGGCTTGCTGTACACCTGTGCATGAAGTGGACCTGGCAGGGATTGGCTTGAGCAGCAGGCAGATCAATTTATGGGGCGCAGACATGTTGAGGGCTGTCCGGCGCGGGATGGATGCTCCGCTTGTGATACGGGAGCAGGTTAAACGTCCGAATGATTCGATGCTCAAACGGCTGGATAAACTCAAGAAGTGGCGCAAGTCCGTCGCCGAAGGAATAGGCGTGGAGTCAGACGTTATTCTGCCTAAAATATATGTCAACATGCTGGCGGAGAATCCACCGAAGAATGCAGATGAGTTGGAAACTGCGATGGCAAAATCGCCCTGGCGTTTTGGTGAATACGGTATGCAAATATTAAGTTTGTTAGGAGGCTGACATGCGGATTAATTTTCACGGTGCGGCACATACCGTCACCGGCACCCAGCATTTGCTGGAGATCAATGGTTCCCGCCTTTTATTGGATTGCGGCTTGTATCAGGGCCGGCGCGATGAATCGTATGCGCGAAATTTGAATTTCAAGTTTGATGCGGCTTCCCTGGATGCGGTCATTCTTTCGCACGCGCATATTGATCATTCCGGCAATTTGCCCAACCTGGTAAAGCAGGGATTTGAAGGCCCGATCTATGCCACACGCGCAACCGCAGAATTGGCCTCTGTTATGGTCGCGGACTCGGGTCACATCCAGGAGTCTGATATTGAATTTTTGAACAAGCGGCGTGCGCGCAATGGTGAGCCGCCTGTTGAGCCAATCTACACAAAAGCGGATGCCGAGCGCGTGGCTGATTTTTTTAAACCCGTGGATTATGGTCAGCCTTTTGAGCCTGTGCAGGGCGTGGTTGCGCGCTTTGTGGAAGCAGGGCATATCCTCGGCTCGGCGGCGGTCTCACTTGAAATTGAAGAGAAGGGCAGGAAGATACGCTTTTGGTTTTCAGGTGATATCGGCCGGTATAAATTACCTTTGTTGCGTGACCCGGTTTTGCCCGAAGCACTGGATTATTTGTTGATGGAATCAACTTATGGTGATAAGGCTCATCGCGATCCTGAACAGGCTGCCACGGAATTTCGCGATGTCGTCAGGCGTACGGTCAAGCGCGGCGGCAAGGTGATCGTGCCTGCGTTTGCAGTGGGACGCACACAGGAAATAGTCCTGCACCTTAATCAAATGATGAGTGACGGTGAAGTGCCATCTGTGCCGGTGTATGTGGATAGTCCGCTGGCGGTGAAGGCCACACAGGTATTCAAGAATCACCCGGAATGTTTCGACGACGAGACCCGTCAATTTGTTTTGGAAGCGCGTCATCCTGCCCTGGATTTCAAGATGTTGAAGTACGTTCAATCTGTGGACGAATCCAAAGCCTTAAATGAGCGCAATGAACCGATGGTCATTATCTCCGCTTCGGGCATGGTGGAAACAGGCCGCGTGGTCCATCATGTGCGTAATAACATTGAGAACCCAAAGAATACAATCTGCATTGTCTCATGGCAGGCGCCTTATACGCTGGGTCGTCGCATTGCGGACCGTGAGAAGCAGGTGAAGATTTTTGGTGAAGCCTACGATGTGCGCGCTGAAGTTGCCACGATCGGCGGTCTGTCTGCTCATGCCGGGCAGGATTTACTTGTAAAGTATGCCGCAGGTGTAAAAGGAACGGTCAAAAAAATATTCCTTGTTCATGGCGAAGAAAAACCTGTCGAAATATTGACGCAAAAGTTGAAAGAACAAAACATGAAGGATATCTTTTACCCCGATTTGCATGATTATGTGGATATTTAGCAATCGTCATTGCGAGGAGGGCGTTCCTCCCGACGAAACAATCCACATTTCCAAGTAGGAGATTGCTTCGGCGAAAAGCGCCTCGCAATGACGTGCGTAAGGTGGATTATTAAGTTATAATTTCGCGACTATATGGGGAGGTGCCAGAGTGGTTGAATGGGACGGTCTCGAAAACCGTTGTGGGCTTCGGTCCACCGAGGGTTCGAATCCCTCCCTCTCCGCTGACAGACCCTAAAGGTTATAGATCCTTTAGGGCAATACCTTCGCCAATTATGGGCTGGCGGAGGGCTGAAAAACCGGGTGAATAGCGCCCAAACGGGCAATTTGTTGAAAGATTTTGGTAAATAAAATGGCATCAGGTTTTTCCGGAAGTATTTTTATTGTTACGCTGGCATATCGGTAGCCATAATAGTGTGATTTCAAGTCCAAAACGCTGTAATCCCGATTTTGTTGCCGTAAAGGTAAGACTTTATTCGATATGTCCTGTTTTATTCATCTATTTTTGGCGAAGGTATTGTTAGGGTCTTTCTTTTTACGGACATGTTGCCTGATGCAGGTATTTCTGACATTCCTCCAATGTGAAGGAACGGGTGAGACGCGACCGCGCAATTGCCATCAAGTCTTCGATTCGTAACGCGTAAACACGTGTTGTGCCGTCAGCAAAACTGCTGGAGGCAAGGGTTCTTCCATCGGGACTGAACTCCACTGTAAATATATAGGGTGAGTAACCTGTCAAATTGAGCAGTTCCTGCCCGGCAGTTGGATCTGCGGAGACATCCCATACTTTTACTGCGCCATCGACGCCTCCGGTAGCGAGATGTGTTCCGTCCATGCTGAAGACCGCAACCTCGACAGAAGCAGAATGCCCGGGAAGGGTAAATAGGGATTTTCCTGTTTGAACGTCCCACACAATTGCAGTTCCATCCTTGCCAACAGTCACCAATCTTTTTCCATCTGGACTGAACGCAGAGTTATAAAGCGGTTGTGTGTGACCTGCTAGATCAAATAATTTTTTCCCCGTTGCCAGATTCCATAGCGTGGCTGTTGAGCTGGAATCAGAGACGACAATCATTTTGTTGCCATCGGAGCTAAAGCTGATACGGTACCAGGGATCTAAAAATTCCGGCAGGGTCGCGATCTTTTTTCCAGACATGGCATCCCACACAATTAGTTCTTTGTTTTGGCTGATCGTTGTCAGGCGCGGCCCGATGGCAAGAATGGATATATCAACAACGCTTTCTATAGGTTCAGGAGGCTTAAAGGTCAAGGCCACATCGCCGGTGGTCAAATTAAGAACTTTGGCTGTGCCATCAACACTTACAGTGCCTGCTAAAGTGGTATCGGGGGAATTTCCGCCATCATAAATCAGCGCTGGGTGTGAAACTGAAAATGAAGAAGCCTCACGTTCCTTGCCAATCGTTGTCACATCCCAGTTGTGATATGTGATGGTCGTGAGGTCATCATTAAAAGTGCCGGTAATGAGGCGCTTGTCAATAGGGTTGAAGAAACTAACATAGCCTGGAATGGTGATAATTTCCCGATTCCCTGCGGGTGTAACGTCCCAGATTTTAATGGTCTTGTCCCGACTGGCAGTCGCGAGGTAGCGTCCGCATTGCGCAAATGGGGCCTCAGGTGGGCTGACGCATCCCGGGCTAAAGGCCGCGTCGTCAACGCCGCCGGCATGTCCTGATAGTGTAAATAACTCTCTGCCATTCTTCATATCCCATATCTTGACAGTTCCATCGGCATTAGGAGTTGCCAAGAGACTTCCATCCTGATTGAAAATGGTTCCATTACCGCCGGCGGTATGGCCGACAAAAGTATATACTTTTTGATAATTTGAGGTATCGTAAACTGCCAGGTCCCCTACGTTCGTCCATGTAGCTAACAAAGATCCATTTGGGTCGAAGGCAGGAAAATATCCACTCAACGCAGCGAGTTGTTCACCGCTTTTTATATCCCATACGGCGATACTACTATTGTCGTAATCGTTAGAAACCAGTTTATTTCCATCGGGACTGAAGGAAACAAGGTAAACCGGGCCATCATGTCCGCCGGGGAGAGTGAGGATCGCCTGCTTTGTGATAATGTCCCATACTCTAATGGTTCCATCTTCATATCCCAACGCGATCCTTGATCCATTCGGACTGAAGGATATAACGAAGAGACTCGTATCAGTCAGTGTTAGGAGTTCCCTGCCTGATTCCGCATCCCAAATTTTCACCATGTGATCATCGGCAATGGTAGCAACCAATTTTCCGTCCGGACTGTATTTGATATCTGTCAAGCTGCCTGTATGCCCGGAGAGAGTCATCAATGTCTGCCCGGTTGCAACATCCCATATCTTTGCAGTACCATCCCGACTCGCAGTGGCCAGGCTCTTCCCGTTTGGACTAAATCTGATCTGAAGAATTTGATCCCCATGCCCCTTCAGGGTAAACAATTCCTTTCCGCTGGCTGTGTCCCATACCTTGGCCGTGCGATCGAGGCTGGCGCTGGCTAACTTTGTTCCGTCGGGACTGAATTCCAGTTCATAAACTTCATCTGTATGCCCGGTTAATGTGTATTTGATTCGTGAAGCCTGCACAGCACGGTGCAAGGCATCTTCAGCCCCAGTGGTATTGGAAGTTGCAACAGCCTGCAAAGCCAGCAGGATACTAAGTTCAGGATCCACATTCAAATTGCTGATGGATGCGGTCGCCAATTCATTCGATATGGCAATTTCAGTTTTCCGCACGGCTTTCTGTTCCAAAAAGAAAGCGATGATTGCAAGAATGACAGCGGCAATGAAAGCGGCAGATACATAAATGGCACGCGTACGCAGCTGTTGCGTTGTGCGCGTTTGTTGTTCTGCTCGTTGTCTTTCTGATTCTGCCAACCTGCGCGCGGCTTCCAACTCGCGTTGTCTTTGTGCCTCACGCTCGGCTGTTTCCTGTTTTGCGAGAGCATTGGAAGTTTCCAAAAATTCCCGCTCCAGCAAATTCAAGTCGTTTGAATGAGAATCTGCCCATTCCAATGCCTGTGCCAACCGCGTGCCTCGATACATCGATTCCTTGTCGCGTCCCTGTCTCTCCCAGTCCCGCGCGGACTCAGTGATATGTCGGTGCAGACGAAGCCCCTCCCGATTTTCTATCAACCATTCATGGAGTCTATCCCATTCACGGATCAACGCTTCATGCGCGACCTCGGCGGTTGCTTCCGTTGTAATGATCAGCCGAGCGTCTGACAGCATTTTCAAAACGGTTTCAGTTGCTTTGCTCAGAAGCGAGGCGGGCGGGATGATCTCGCTCAATAGTACGCGGCGGCGAGTCTCCTGTGTGCCCTCTCCCAACTCCGTCAAGCGCAGGAAGATATTGCGAGCGATGGATTGCTCCTGCGGGGAAAACCGCGCAAATACTGCCTCGGCGGTTTTTGCGATCGCTTCATGGATCTTGCCTGACTCAGCGTAGCCAGCGAGGGTCAACATGCGCCCGCTTCGGCGGCGCCACGTTTCGAGCAGCGCGTGTGACAACAGCGGAAGCGCGCCCGGTTCAGGGGATCGGTCGCCATCCGCTCCAATTTCACGGAGGAGTAAATCTGTCAGACCGGGCTCAAACAGCCATCCGTTGATGCGAGCCGGTTCTTCAATCGCCCTGCGTAATTCGCCCGCGTTCATCGGGCCGATGTATTCCTGGTTCTGGCTTAGGATCTTTCGCAGATTCTCATAGGGCGCGCAGGCCGCGTAAAAATCCGCACGAAGGGCAATGATCACACTGGCCGATCCACCTTGCGCGGCATGAAGTAATTTGTTGATGAAGGATTGCCGCTCGCTTTCGCTCTGGCACAATGTGAACAGCTCCTCGAATTGATCCACGAAAAGTAGGAGAGGTCTCTTGGAAGCCTTGTTGTTTTCTAAACTGAACGATAGGGACTCAAGCGGGTGTTCGGTCGGTGTGATCACATGCGCGAGCAGGGACATACCGCCTCGTTTCAGGGCTGGGATCAACCCTGCCCTCACCAGTGATGATTTGCCACTGCCTGAGGCGCCTATGATAGCTAAAAAACTTTTGCCTTTTATTTTTTTTCGGGATTGAAGTTGATCGACCAGGTGGGAAACTAACGCTTCGCGGCCGAAGAATAAATCGGCGTCCGTTTCGTCAAAGTATTGCAATCCCTTGAAGGGCGGATCACCAGGCGCGGGTGATTCGCGCTTTAGGAGGTGTGGGATCTTTTCCAGCCTCTCATCGCGGATAGATTCATAAAGTTGAGTTGTTTCGCGGGATGGCTCCACATCCAGTTCGCTGGCGAGCGCGCGGCGGCAGGTCTCGTATTGCGCGAGCGCGGCGCTGCGTTGACCGTCCAGCGCGAGCAGGCGCATGAGTTGCTGGTGTGCTTCTTCGAGCCAGGGTTCGAGTTCCACTTGTTGCCGCGCAAAAGGCAAAGCCTGTTGATATTCGCCCCGTTGTTCGTGATGGTCAACGATCAGGCGCAAAGATTCAACGACTTGCCGCTTGAATCCCTCGCGTTTGAGGAGTATCCACTCTTCAAATGGATTGCTTTCAATGGATGGGAAGCCCGCCAGAAAATCACCCTGATAAAACGCGACCCCCTGCTTTAGTTTTTCAATATCATTGGAGTTGATCAATCCAGTGAAGATGACCGCGTCAAGTTCGTGGTTGCTCGAGGCATTGAACTGCAAGCTCTCGCGGCTGACGATGAGATAGGGCGGCTTCGCCTCTTTATCCCCGATGACTTTACGCAAGTCCGCCAGCGCGTAACGCAAATTGGCGAGGGACGTTTGCGCGGGGCTTTCAGGCCAGAACAATTCAGCCAATGCTTCACGGCTATGCGGACGGTTCATTTCAATGGCCAAATACGCGAACAGCGCGCGTACTTTGTTGGATTCAAATTTGTTGTGAATTGCCTTCCCCACTGAAATCTGTAAATGCCCAAGCACGGAAATTTTCAAAGTCGCCATGCGTCCCTCGCGTAGAACAAAATCGAGTTTTGATTGTTGTCATTATACGACTTTTCACCGCCGTTCCCCCACGTTTTCCCCACGCGCATTTGCTAAAGTAAGGATGTAAGGATGCCCGATGAGGCAAATCTCAATTAATCCTTTGGAGGAACCTATGAAAAAACTTGTTTTACTTCTATTCGTCGCCATTCTGCTGACAGCCTGCGGACCCGCGCCTCAGGATGTAGCCAACTCGTGGCAGGAAGCCCTGAACAAGGGCGATATTGACGCAGCGCTCTCGTTTCTCTCCGAGGATGCCGTAGTTACCATCAGCCCAGCGGGACCGGAAGGTGATGCTGTATTTACCGGTCACACCGAGATTCGCGGCTGGTACGAGACAATCAAAACTGGCAAAGGCATCACCACTCTGAGCAATTGCAAAGTGGATGGCGAGACCGTCACCTGCCTTGATACCTATGCAGATGAAGGCTTGAAATCAATGGGCGTGGACTTCATTGAAGGTGAGTGGAAGGCTGCGGTTCGTGATGGCAAAATCTTGTTGTACACTTTCACCACCACGCCTGAGTCGCTGGCGAAATTAGCTCCGCCGCCTGAACCAACGCTGTCCGCTCCTGTGGAGGCTTTGGCAGGTTCAATCGATGATCTGGTTGGGGTCTGGTGGTTCCCTAAAATGGGAATGATCGAATTTAAAGCGGATGGCACATCCCGCTGCACCATTAATGGCGAAATAGCAGCCGAAGGGAACTATACCTTTGATAACGGAAAAGTTACCTGGGTCTCTCGGAGCTCCTGTGGAGCCGCGACATATGAAGCTTACGTGGCCAGGCAGGATGGCAAACCTATCTGGCTTCGTATGCAGGTCATAGGAAGCGATCCCTGCCGTGATCGTGCGAACGCCTTCTCCACTACAGGCAAATTCCAAAATCCATAAAGAGAGAAGGAATTCTCATGGCCACAAGCGAACGGCGCTACCTGTCCTTTCTTCTGCGCCTGTGTTGTATAAAACAAGATGGCTGTGAGATCTGGCGCGCCTCACTGGAAGATCCTCATACTGAAGAAAAACGCGGCTTTGCCAGTTTGGACTTGATGGTGGATTTTCTGAGGGAGCAAGTACAGAGTGCAGGGGATGAACAGAACAACCGAATATCTGGCACGACAGATGGGCCCTCGTGACTGATTCATGTTGGCAGACCTCTGAGTTCTTTAAGAACCCGGAGGTCTCTTTAATGGTAAGATTTGCTCAATGAAACTCAACCTTGGCCTTGCCCAAATCAATACAAAACTGGGGGATGTGGGATCCAATCTGCAAAAACACCTGGATTTTGTGAAACAGGCCAAAGGTCGGAAGGCGGATTTGCTCGTATTCCCCGAACTTTCACTGACAGGATATGTTTTGCAGGATTTAGCGGCCACTGTCGCGCATCAACCGACGGTAGATGACCCTGTTTTCAAGCATCTCCTCAAAGCGAGTCACGATCTTGACCTGGTCGTTGGATTCGTGGATGAGGACTCTCGTCACCGCTTTTACATTGCATCCGCCTACCTCTCCGGCGGACGTGTGCTCCACGTTCATCACAAGGTTTACCTGCCCACATATGGCCTGTTCGACGAAGGCCGCTTTTTTGCCTGGGGTGATTCCATCCGCGCCTTTGACACACGCTTCGGCCGCATGGGGATGCTTACCTGCGAGGACTTCTGGCATGCTTCTCCGCCTTATTTACTTTGGTTGGATGGCGCCGATATTTTCCTGTTTTCCTCTGCATCTCCGGGCCGCGGCCTGAACGATAAGGAGAAACTTGAGTCCGCTCGTTGGGTGGAGCGCGTCACCAAGGCTTACGCCAGCATGTTCACATCCTTTGTAGCCCAGACCAACCGTGTCGGTTTTGAAGATGGTTTACATTTCTGGGGTGGGGCCACGGTCAATGACCCGAATGGGGAAGAGATCGCGCATGGTCCCTATTTTGAAGAAGCCCTGACTGTTGCAGAATTGGACTTAAACCAATTACGCCGCACGCGCGCCCGGCTTCCACTTCTGCGCGATGAACGAACGAATCTGGTTCAAAAAGAATTGGATAGGATATTATCTCGTGATTGACCTGACCATCAATACCGAAGTTGCCCACAAAATATTGAAGGGCTTTATCAAAAGCGAAGTTACCCGCGCTGGTTTTACGCGCGCTGTTATCAACCTTTCAGGTGGATTAGATTCTGCGATATCCTGTGTGCTTGCCGCCGAGGCTCTTGGGCCTGAGAACGTCCTGGCGTTACGCCTGCCATTTCGTTCATCTTCTCCTGATTCGCTGGAACACGCTCAATTGATGATTGACCAGTTCAAAGTCCAGAGTGAGACGATTGATATAACGGATATGGTCGATCCGCTCATCAAGCGTGACCCAAACATCTCCAACACGCGCAAAGGCAATATCATGGCAAGGGCGCGCATGATCGTGTTGTATGATCAAACCGAAGTCTTCAAAGGTTTACCAATTGGCACGAGCAATAAGACTGAAATTTTGCTTGGTTACACCACGTTGTGGGGCGACATGGCTTGCGCGATCAACCCGATTGGCGATCTATATAAAACACAAGCGCGCCAACTCTCGCGTGCTTTAAACATCCCCGCGCCGATCATTGATAAGGCGCCTTCCGCTGATCTATGGGTAGGCCAGACTGATGAGAATGAACTTGGCTTTACCTATGAAGAAGTGGACAAACTCCTTTATCTTCTTGTTGACCAGCGTTATAGTCCGCAGGAATGTGTGGAGGCAGGCTTTGCTCAAAAATTTATAGATACCGTCGCAGCACGTGTGCGTCGCTTCCAATTTAAGCGTATGATGCCGCCAATCGCAAAACTTAGCAATCGCACGGTTGGCTATGACTTTTTATATTTGAGAGATTGGGGAACGTAGTGGATTTACATATACCACCTGCCTTGAGGCATAAGCGCTTCTTTTATCTTTGGCTTGGACAACTAATTTCCATCGCCGGAACCCAGATGCAGATCTGGGCTTTATTTTGGCATATTCGAACTCTGACGGATCAACCGATCGCGTTGGGTGGAATCGGCTTGGCGCGCATCCTGCCTATTATCGTCTTCTCGCTGATCGGAGGCGCGCTTGCGGATTCATATAACCGGCGTACTGTATTGTTCGTTACCCAAACTTCCGCGGCGTTTCTTGCGCTGATCCTTGGCCTGCTCACGCAATTTGGGCATATCACCATCTGGCATATTTACGGGCTGACCGCGCTCCAGGCAGTTGCGATTGCCTTTGACGGCCCCTCGCGCCAGTCCCTGATCCCGAATCTTGTGCCAGCCAAAGACCTGCCCAATGCCTTCAGCATGACATCCATTGCATTCCAGGCCGGCGCGGTGATCGGCCCTGCTCTAAGCGGCATCGTTATCGCGTATGCCGGGCAATCGGCTGTATATTACATCAACGCCATATCGTTTGTGGCGGTATTGATCGCGCTGGCCATGATCGGTGATGTGCCGCAGAAAATTGCCGGGCACATTAACGGTGTAAGTTGGCAATCCATTCGCGAAGGCATCCATTTCATCGTCAACCGGCCGATCATCCTTTCGACCATGCTATTGGATTTCGTAGCCACGTTCTTCGCTTCGGCAAATACGCTGATGCCGATCATTGCCGTGGATATTTTGAAGGTTGGCGTGGTGCAATATGGCTGGCTTTCGGCGGCGCAATCGGTTGGAGCTGTGCTGGCCGCGTTGGTCATTTCACAGGTACGCGAACTTCGCAGGCAGGGTCCGTTGTTTTTGGGGTCTGTGATCGTTTTCGGGGTGGCAACGGTTATTTTTGGCCTCAGCAGGTCCTTCGTCCTCGCCTGGTGCGCTCTGGCGGTCACCGGCGCGGCGGATTCAGTCAGCACCATTATTCGCAACACGATCCGCCAGTTGCAGACCCCGGATCAAATTCGCGGCCGCATGACGAGTATCAATCAGATTTTCTTTCAGGGCGGTCCGCAGTTGGGCGAGATCGAAGCGGGCGCGGTGGCGCAGTTCTTTGGCGCGCCATTTGCGGTCATCAGTGGGGGCATTGGCTGTATTTTGGGTCTGTTCCTGATCGTGCGCAAGTGGCCGCAGTTAACTTCGTTTAACGGTGATGAGCCATCGCTGGCGGGCGCCCTCGCGGACTAGACGCCAACCTTGCGATTCCTATACGATTTTGTTATATCTGCCCTTTAGGTGTTGACTCACACTTTGAATGGTAATATACTCATAGCATGCGAATGTTTAATGGCAAGACACCAGTTCGTGTATAAGAGGCACATGGCTATCCCTGCGTGCCTTTTTTATTACCTTCTTTTCAAAAGGAGAAAAGCCAATGAATTACGGAATGATCGGAAAAGTTGAAAAAGCAAAACGTTATGCTGAGGATCGTCGCCGCTTTCGATTCAATAAATTCGACCTTACCTTTCACGGTGACAATGGCGATCACAAAGTCGGTTTTGATAATGGCCTTTTCAGCTGTGACTGTGAGTTTTTCCTGACCCACAAGCATTGCAGTCATTCCATGGCTCTTGAGATCCTGCTAAAGGGTATGGTCCCCGAGACAGTCGAATCATAAATACAATTGAATACTTTACAGAGCCCTCCGTGCCGCGGAGGGTTTTATCATTAAATCCTAAAGATTCTGGTGTACAATTTTTCATATGAGACCAAAACTTTCCCGCCGTGATTTTTTGAAGCTGGGAGGCATGAGCCTGTTTGGGCTGGCCTTTCGACACTCCTTTCAGCCGCAAGGCATCGCCTTCGAGCGTTATGCACCCGACTTTACTTCATTTGATGATAGTAACATCGTGCGCGTTGCCACAGATTCGGTCAGCATCTATAACCAGCCATCCGATAAGGGCTTGATCACCGGAACGTGGTTTCGTGATGATCTGGTGCATGTGTACGAAGAAGTTGTCGTTGAAGAGCCAAAATATAACCCGGTCTGGTATCGTGTGTGGGGAGGCTACATGCACCGTTCACGCCTGCAACGCGTGAAGAATATTTTGCAAAAGCCAATGGACTCGCTCCCCGAAGGCACGCGGCGGCTTGCACAAGTGACGGTGCCTTTTACCCAGGCCTGGCGTTTTACCAAGACCTATGGCTGGCAGCCTAACTTGCGGCTTTATTATGATACGGTGCATTGGATCGAAGCGGTGGAAGATGGGCCTGACGGCACACCCTGGTATCGCATCTTCGATCACGTTGCAAGTTTTCCGTATCACGTACCTGCCATTCACCTGCGCCCTATTCCGGTGGAGGAATATACGGCGCTTAGCCCTGAAGTTGCATGGGAAAATAAGTTAATTGAAGTCAATCTCACTACACAAACTCTTACAGCCTATGAGTCGGGCAAAATCGTTTTTCAAACCAATATTTCATCCGGTATCCCTGCCGGGAAGGCAAACAGCAAGGGCATATCCACGAAAACGCCGGATGGAAAATTTAAGATCATCGAAAAATTACCATCGGAGCATATGGGCAATGGAGGATTGTTTGCCGATGTGGATGATTACGAATTACCCGGCGTCGGTTGGACAAGTTACTTTACTCCGGCAGGGCACGCCTTCCACGCTACGTTCTGGCACGAGAATTTTGGCACGCCGATGAGTCATGGTTGTGTCAATATGCGTACTCACGAAGCCAAATGGCTCTTCCGTTGGGCTACCCCAATCCATACCGCGGACTCTTATGTCAGTGAGCAGGGACGCGGTACGCCTGTGGAAATTCACTACTAATGCCTTCTCTTAACTGGACGGGCAAGCATCACGCGGACCCCGCGCCTGCTTCCCTTATTCAAGACTCGATCCTGTATCTGGGCGGGCATATTGCGAAAGCAGACTAGCAATTAGTATGTTAAGAATCTCTTCTATGTAAATAATTTTCGTAGTTTACAAGTGTTGAATTTTCAGCAGCGGTTGCTTTCTTGGTTTGGGGATCTTGAACGATTGTTTTTGGAACACTAAGTTTGTTTTGTATAAATTGTTTTCCACGTAATGTTAGTCTGCGTTTCTTAGGATTATCATCAACATTCTCAACCAGTCCCCTAGGTTCTAAGCTCAACTTACTGTGATTGCCGTATGCACCCTTTCCACATAATTGGCTTATTTCTTCTGGACTTAAGATTTGTTCATTTCCGTTGTTCCATAACGCTTCAAGTATTTTAATGTATTGAGGAGTTAATGGCAGTTTGCGAGCCTTAAATTGCGAATTATGTGCCAGGGGAAATCTAGGCAAAGTTGGGCCTAAATACAATCGCGGAATTGTATCTCCGCTATAGCCAAGCACTTTTTCATTTAGCTTCGGAAAAATATCTTGTAATGTTAATTCGTATGAATTAATTTCACTCGATGGAAATCCCTCGCTTAGTATTTCCACGAGATATTTACTGAATATACCCCCAGATGAAGTATCAATGGATGTATCAAGTTCAGAACATGAACATAGTAAACCATATGAACTTGCAGACATGGTATATACTTAGTTTTGAAGGGTTGAGATTGCTTGAGAAGGAGGAATTGTCAATCTTTTTCCAGCAATACCACTGTAGCAGGCATCTATAATAATGACAGGAATAATATTTGCTGAGTTAAGCGTAAACAAAATTTCGCTGAATTTTACGACACTTAAAGGTAGAGTTATTCCTGAATTTTGATGCACAATTGTATCTGTTGTACAAAAACCGAAATCATCTCTTCCAATTGGCACTCCGTGCCCGGAAAAATAGAACAGAAAAATATCCCCTTCAGCCGATCTGCTCATTACATATTCATTTATTTTTGTTCTCAATTCAAATGAATCGGGATCCCGTAATTCAATAAATTGCTTAGATTGGTATATAGTAGTTTTTGGATTTTTTACAAGAAGGTTTCTTAAATTATCCAAATCCCGATGCGGCCCTTTTAGCCCCTTCAGATGCGAATCCCTATATTTGTTTACACCAACAGCCATAATCGTTACACGAGAACGTAAATCTGGCATAAATAATCTCCAAAGGTGTTATTTACGGCGACTGAGACTTTTTAGCACGTTATAAGCTTTTTCCAACGATCCTCCGCAATCATTTAACCAGTCAGGTGGATTTATGGGATTTACCGTGAGCCAAGCTGTTTCTTGTCCTGCTGAATCTGTGTGCTGTCCCATATGTCCAATTACATATTGCCTTAATATAGATTTGCTTACCACCCAACAATGTGCTTCAAAGGGAGAAACGCCAAGTAAGATACTATATTCGTAATTTTGCTCGCGAATTTGTTGAAATTTGTAAACACCCACCTTCCATAGAGTTGAAAATTTTATTTCAACCCTATGGCCATTAATTAACATATCCGCTTCTGAATCGGGACTTCTATCTACTGCTAACTCCTTTAATGCACACCATTGTTTTATTAAACGCTTTCCAAGGCTTCCTTTGGAACCTGCAGGTAATCTTAGAACCCACTCAAATGGACTTCCATGCCAAGCATCGTTTTCTTTGGTAATCTCTTTCTCAATAAACTTAGCAGCAGTGGCAAGTAAGTCAAAATCTGTTGTCATGTTTTGTTTCGTTTCTTTGAATTAATTTTTTTTATAATCTGAAAGGCTTCATCAAGAGTACCACCGCGCGATTTTGCCCATTTGGGAGGATTGTTGGGGTCAATACTAATCCAGTACTCAGCACTTTTCGCGCCTTTGTGTTGCTGAGTTGCATTATTAAGAACGTATTGTTTTTCAAAAACCCAGCAGTGAGCAGCAAATGGCGATATTCCAAAGCATATTACAAATTCGTAGCCTGAATTCCTAATTTGTTGGAATTTATAGATTCCATTTGCCCACAAACTAGAAAACTTTAAGGATATTTTATGCCCATTGATTACTATGGTTTTGGCTGAATCTTTAGCAGTATCAATATGTAACCCTTTGCTTGCCAACCAAGAAGCAATAAGATCGCTGCCAAGTTTTGCTTTTCTAGTAGGAGGAAGCTTTAATACCCATTCAAAAGGGCTATTTTTCCAAAGGTCAATTTGATCTTCTAGTTTTTTATCCAAGTCATTTTGTAGATAGTTAGCGGTTGCAGCTAGCATGATGAAATCTTGACTTAATTTTGGTACATCAATGACAGCAGATTCAATTGCCTGCTTTTTAGTTGTTTGATAAGGTTTTGGATCAAAATTATTCCATTGTATTTTATTAATACCTGTAAAGCGGTGTGCCATTACTTCAAGTGCAGCTTGATTGTTGTCTACAAGTATAAAGTCCCTTCCAAGTTCCAAACAACTCTCGCCAAGGGTTCCGCTTCCGGCAAAAAAATCAAGGACCACATTTCCTCTTAATGAAGAAGCTTTAACAATCCTATCAATAAGTTTTCTAGGTTTTTGAGTAGGGTATCCCAGGCGTTCTTTACTACCTGTCGGAACTATTGTTTGCCACCAATTATCATTTTGACCCTTTGGAGTCTGACTATTAACATAGTTCATCCACCACGTGTCTGATGGATGACTTGGCTTGTCGGTGCCTGTAAAAGCTGCCCACCAGGTATCTGTTGGCATTTTGCCTTTCTGTGCCTTTTCAATACCTACGAGTCCTGGAGCCATATAAGGCTCTTTGTCTATTTCTTCGGCATTAAAAATATATTTTTTGGGGTTTTTTACATAAAATAAAATATTATCGTGCTTAGCCGGCCATTTTGTTCGCGCTCGACCACCATAATCATACGCCCAGATGATCTCATTTAGAAAACACTCCCTGCCAAAAATTTCATCAAGTAATATTTTGCAATAGTGAACCTCACGATAGTCTAGGTGAAAATATAAACTTCCATGGGATGCTAAGACGCGATAGGCTTCAATAAGTCTAGGTCGTAAAAACTCAGTTAATGAATCAAAAGAATCTTCGTATGTTTTAGTTCCTATTTCGATAGTTCGATATGTGTTCCCTTGAAATCCTCTTCGATCTCCATTGTCGTCCCTAACTGTTTTAACAGTAGTTCGCCTTTGCGTTTTTTTTGTATTAAATGGAGGATCTATATAAATTAAATCCACAGATTCGCTTTCCATTTTTTCTAATATAGGGAGATTGTCTCCAAAATAAATTTGATTGGTCATATATTTTTCAAATATAGCAGAATGGAATATTTAGAACTCAAGTTCTATTATATCAAATAGAATCAAAAAGGGCGACCAACTTGGTCGCCCAAATATTAAACGTCCAGGCGATATCCAACGCCGCGGATGGTCTTTAGGAATTTCGGATTATCGGGGTCAATCTCAATCGCCTGGCGCAGCCAGGAGATGTGCACGTCGAGTGTGCGCGTATCGCCGGTGTAATTCGTTTCCCAAACCTTTTTGAACAAAGCATCGCGTTCCACAACTTCGCCATGCTTATCCATTAAGAGTCGCAGTAAGGCAATCAGGCGCGGGGTAAGCTTTGAGTTTTTATTTAAGCAGCGGACGCGGCGCTTCTCAAGATCGAGTTTCAACGGCCCCGCGTGGACCATATTCTTGCCATCGCCGGGTAAAAGCGGTTTGATGCGATTGACGAGTTTTTGCGCTGTGAACGGCAAAGTCAGCACGGCGTCGGCCACCTCTTTATCCACTTGCTTCTCTTTTTCGAGGATCAGGATAATAGGAAGTTTCGAGTCATATTCGCGAATGGATTGGCAGATGCGCAAACCCGTACTGCGAAGTGACGGGGCGTTGATCACAACAAGGCTTGGTGAAACTTGTTTAAGGCGGGATTTGGCCTGCCCACCGTTTTGTGCGATATGGACATCAAATCCCTTCTTCTGCAAATCGGGAGCAAAAGAGGGGATCTCTGCGTGTCTGCTTTCAATGATTAGGAGCGTGATTGGTTTCATGTATTGAGAATAATTGCAAAAAGAATTCGTTAAGGTTTTTGTATTATACACCAAATCTTAAGAAATGCTTTCATTGCTTTTTCATTGCTTTTTTGTCAACCGGTGACCCATTGGTACTGCTGATTTCTTTAATCTAATTATTGAATTCAAAGATAAATTCTGGCGATGTGAAAACTTTTCAATCCGGTCATCCCATGTTAAACTCAACTGACAAACCAAATAGCATACTAAGCTTTCTTTGGTGGACTAATAAGCCATGCGAACTGTATTTTGGGAAGATCACTCTGTCAAAATGATTGACCAGCGCCTTTTGCCTGCGCGCCTTGAAGTCGTATCATATCATAAACATAAAGAAGTTGCACAGGCGATCAGGGATATGGTGGTGCGCGGCGCGCCTGCCATTGGAGCCGCGGCCGCGTTTGGACTCGCGCTTGCAGGATTTGAATCCACATCCGACAATTTACTTGATGACCTGCAAAATGCCGCGGCAGTTTTGAAATCTGCGCGGCCTACTGCGGTAAATCTCGCTTGGGCAGTGGATAGGGTAATGCGTGTTGCGTATTCAGTAAATGGTTCGTCAGATGATGTGCGTAATGCAGTGTTGCATGAAGCGCAAAAACTTGCGGATGAGGATGTTGAGATAAACAAAAGAATGGCGGAATATGGTGCGGCGTTGATTGAAGATGGCGAGACGATCATCCATCATTGCAACACAGGCGCGCTGGCTACCGTGGATTGGGGTACCGCGCTGGGAGTGATCCGCACCGCGCATGAGCAAGGGAAACGCATCCATGTGCTGGTGGATGAAACCCGTCCGCGCTTGCAAGGCGCGCGTCTCACCGCGTGGGAGTTGGAACAATACGGTATTCCGTATGAAATCATCAGTGATAACATGTCAGGCTTTTTCCTGAAGGCGGGCAAGGCGCAAAAGGTTTTCTTCGGTGCAGACAGGGTCGCCGCGAATGGAGATGTGGCAAATAAGATCGGCACATATATGCTTGCACTTGCCGCACATGATAATGGCGTGCCTGCTTATTCCGTTGCGCCGACCTCCACAATTGACCTTTCTCTCGCACACGGCGGCTTGATTCCCATTGAAGAACGCAATACAGACGAAGTACTTGGCATTCAATTTCAAGGCGAACCCATAGCGCCGAAAAACGCAAAAGCACGAAATCCCGCATTTGACGTAACACCGAACCGTTTGATTAGCGGCATTGTTACAGAGAATGGAGTGGTGTATCCTCCGTTTGATTTAAATTTGAAGAAATTTGTGAAATAACAGAAAGGCACATCTCATGCTTCTTTTTCAACCCCCTCCGCCCACCCGCTATGATCTTCGTTTCAACCTTGCTGGTATTCCCGTTCGTGTCCATCCATTATTTTGGCTGATAGCCCTTCTGCTGGGATCTTCTTCCGGCAGTATCCTCCAACTGTTGATTTGGGTGCTGGTCGTTTTTGTTTCGATCCTGATCCATGAAATAGGCCATGCCCTGGCGATGCGGCGATATGGGCAATCCTCGCAGGTGATACTTCACATGATGGGAGGATTAACAGTCCCTGAGCAAGTTTCATGGGGAAGTGGCTGGGCTAACGTCGCACTTACACCGAGCCAGAAAATTTTTATCTCACTGGCTGGGCCTGGTGCGGGTTTTCTTCTTGCCGGGCTTGTGATTGCAGGTGTCATGGCATCGGGTGGTTCAATCATCACGACCGCGTTGTTGGGATTTATCCCATTGCCTGCGGCGGTAGTGTTGCCAATCGGCGGTATTGTCTTGAATGCACTTGTGATAACCTTGCTTTGGGTGAACATCTTTTGGGGACTTATAAATCTCGTGCCTGTTTACCCGCTCGACGGAGGCAATGTGGCGCGCTACATACTCCTCCAGGCTGATCCATTGGATGGGGTTCGCAAATCCCTTTGGGTTTCGGTCATCGCGGGGATTCTGGTTGCCATGATGGGTCTTTTCCTCCTGGGCAGCGTATATATGGCGTTTCTATTTGGGTTTCTCGCATTCCAAAGCTATCAATCATTACAAGGCTGGGCAGGCAGATTTTGATTTGAAGATATTTGCTGGTATGATAATGTTGACATTCAACTAATGTGCAAAGGAGGTGACAGGGCAATTTGTTGTCTGTGTGGTTGTTTTTGTGTTAACTTTTGCCAAAGGAGAAAAACATGAGACACATAATAAAACTTATTGTGGGGATTTTGATTTTGACGCTCGCGGCTTGCGGGCCTTCCCCTGAGCAGGTCGCGACCATGACCGCCTCCGCGTGGACGCCGACGCCGCCTCCCACCGCCACTTCAACGCCTATTCCCTATGATGTGAACGTTTCCATCGTAGACACAGGCGGCGTGCCAATCGCTGAAGCGCAAATTGCATTTCCAGAATCAGGAAACAGCGATCCCGTTATGTCTGACGCGCAAGGCAAATTCAGTTGGACAAACCTTGCAGGCGTATCCGCCAATTTCAACGTTAGTGCGCAAGGATATTTTCCTGCACAACAATCCGCCATGTTGCAGCGCGGCGTGAACGAGGTTGGCATTGTACTCAAGCGTGCCCCGTTTGCGTTTTTGCCATCCACAGCCTGTGGAGCTGGAGAGACTCTACTGTACATGGAGGATTTCCAGGATGGTGAATCTCAAAACTGGAATGGAGACCAGGCGAATTCGAGCAGCAGATTTGTTGGTCCGGCTCCAGATGCGTCAGCCAATTTCGTTTATATCTTTGATGCCACCAAGTTGACACTGGGGCCGGACGCATGGCTGGGCGCTAATTACAATGCAGGCGAGTCAGCTTATTTTGGGGATGCAGTTTGGAGGCTGCACTTCATGGTTAACCGTTTCACAGCGCCTACGTTTAATTGGCATGAGGCTGGCCCCTCTGAATTTGGTGGGCAGGAAGCGACAGGCACCCGCTATACATTCAACTTTTGGGGATCCCCATTTAACCAGATACATCTGCGCCGAACCATCTTTGGCGCAGCCGGTCCGTTATCGGACGATGATGTAGTCACAGGCACTTTTACCCAGGTGCCAAACAACTGGCATTGGTTGGAAATATCCAGCTTCCAGGGTCATCTCCAAATTTGGGTTGATGGAAAACTGGAGGCAGAGTACCAGGATCCAGAGCCGCTTCCAGTAGGGAGAATTGGTATTGGGCTGGGACCTTTCACCGAGGCGTCCACTACCGTACTCTATTTTGACGATATGACAGTCTGCGGCTTGAGCGCGCCGTTCACGTCCATGCCATTGCCCATTCCCGCGCCATGACAAATATGTAGCGGGATTTTCTTTACAATCCAATGACGTCGTGATAAACTCACGCCCGTTAGTAAATCCAGCGCACTCGCGAGAGTGCGCCTTTTTCTGCGAGTAAATGGTGTCATTGCGAGCGCGCTTCGCGAAGCAATCTCCCATTAAACGGTTATACCTCATCGAACAAATCCCGCCGATTAGTCGGGGATTGCTTCGTCGGGAATATCGCCCTCCTCGCAATGACATGAGGTTTTTTGATGGACATACTTCTCACTGGTTCTGTTGCATACGATTATCTGATGACCTTTCCCGGTCTGTTCAAGGAACAAATCCTTCCCGAAAGATTGGCTTCGATCAGCCTTTCGTTTTTAGTGGATTCCATGTCCAAACAACGCGGCGGCGTTGCGCCAAATATTGCTTATAGCATGGCTTTGCTCGGCGAGAGGCCGCGTGTCATGGCTACGGTGGGGGAGGACTTTGGCGATTACCGCGTCTGGCTTGATTCAAAAAGTGTGGACACGTCCCTGATGAAAGTAGTCCCCGGCCTTTTTACCGCATCCTTCTTCGCGACCACGGATCAGGCTTCCGCACAAATTGCTTCCTTCTACCCCGGTGCCATGGGCATGGCTTCCATGCAATCGCTGAAAGAGCTGGATCAGAAGCCCGACCTTGTCATCGTTTCGCCGAATGCACCGGATGCAATGATGAAGTTCCCGGCTGAATGCCGCGAGTTGGGTATCAAGTATTTATATGACCCGAGTCAACAGGTATTGCGTTTGGAAGGGGATGAGTTGGCGCGTGATATGGAATGCGCATATTTCCTTTTCTGTAACGATTATGAATATGGTTTGATTTCCAGGAAAACAGGCTGGGACATGAAGCAGATGCTCGAGCATGTTGAAGTGTTGGTCGTCACGCGCGGCAAAGACGGCGCGGACTTATACACAGATGACAAAGAAGTTCACATTCCGACTGTGCCGGAAGATGTGATTGTTGATCCCACCGGCGTTGGCGATGCCTTCCGCGGCGGCTTCCTTGCAGGCTACGCCCACGGTTTCGACTGGACTCTGTGTGGTGAGATCGGCTCGCTCGCGGCGGTTTACTGCCTTGAGCAACGCGGTCCGCAGAGCCATACTTACACTCGTAAAGAATTTGTGGACCGCTTCCGCAAACATTTTGATGATGGCGGGAAGTTGGATGAACTGTTGAAATAGTATTAACCCTGAGCAAAGTCGAAGGGCGGGGTTTGAAGCATATATCCTTCGGCTTCGCTCAGGACGAAGTTAATTATTATAAGGAGCAATAAATGAGCAACTACGATGTAAAAGATATTAACCAGGCCGAAGGTGGCCGCCGCCGAATGGAGTGGGCTGAACGTGAAATGCCCGTCCTGCGCTCGATCCGTGAGCGCTTCAAGAAGGAGAAGCCGCTCACGGGCTTGCGCGTTTCGGCTTGTTTGCATGTCACCACTGAAACCGCGAATCTGATGGTCACACTTCAGGATGGCGGTGCAGATATTGTCCTCACCGCTTCAAATCCGCTTTCCACGCAGGATGATGTAGCCGCCGCGTTGGTCAACCAGTATGAGATTCCAACCTTCGCGATCAAAGGCGAGGATAACGTCACGTATTACAAGCATATCCGCGCCGCGCTCGAGCACAAGCCGCAAATGACGATGGACGATGGCGCTGACCTGGTTTCATCTCTGTTCTTCATCGAGATGGGCCGCTTTGAAAAATTGGAACCCTCCCTTGCAGGTTGGGCCAAGGGACTTTCTGACGCCGACCGTAAAGCACTGCTTAATGGTGTTATCGGTGGCACCGAAGAAACCACCACGGGTGTCATTCGTCTCAAAGCAATGGAGGCGGATAAAGTCTTGAAATTCCCGATTATCGCCGTGAACGATGCCTTGACCAAGCATCTCTTCGATAACCGCTATGGTACAGGCCAGTCCACCATTGACGGTATCATCCGCGCCACCAACGTTTTGCTGGCTGGCAAGAACTTTGTCGTGGCTGGCTATGGCTGGTGTGGACGCGGTCTCGCCTCCCGCGCACGCGGCATGGGCGCCCTGGTTATTGTGACCGAAGTGGATCCGATGAAGGCGCTCGAAGCTGTAATGGATGGTTTTCAGGTCATGCCGATGGCGGACGCGGCCAGAGTGGGCGATATCTTCTGCACTCTGACCGGCGACATCAACGTCGTTGACAGGCAGCATTTTGAGGCCATGAAGGATGGCGCCATTGTTGCCAACTCTGGTCATTTCAATGTTGAGATCAACATCCCTTCACTTGAAAAGATGAGCAAGGGCAAACCGAATCTTGTCCGCCCGTTCGTTGAACAATACACTACCAAGGACGGACGCAAGATCAATATCCTCGCCGAGGGGCGCTTGGTCAACCTCGCTTCTGCCGAAGGTCATCCTGCTTCCGTTATGGATATGTCTTTCGCCAATCAGGCCTTGTCTGCTGAATACATGGTGAAGAATGCTGACAAGCTGGAGAAGAAAGTCTATTCCGTGCCGACCGACATTGACAAGGAGATCGCCCGCCTCAAACTCGAAGCCATGGGCATCAGGATCGATATCCTCAGCGATGAACAACTTAAGTACCTGAGCTCGTGGGAGGAAGGAACCTAAGTCAATTTACGGTTGGGGATTTACGATTAACGATTTGGTCTCGCGGGTTTTCCCGCGAGACCATTTTTATTTGTTTCAATTTATGGGCAGGTTATAATGACTGTCTTCAGGGCAGATTTACCTGCCGCGTTAAAAGCCTCTACGCCCATTGTGATTGGCGTTCCTGCGGGGGCGGGTATGCCAGGCAATGGCGCTGTGACGGTATTTGGTCCGAGTGTGATAAATAAACCTCCGTTAAAATATACATTGTAGCCATCTTCGTTATTTGCATTATCCTCCCAGGTGATCGTTCCCGCGTATTGGAAGAGAGGAGCCACCAAAGGAATGCAATTTTTATTTGCGGTGACATTTTTCGGCGGTTTGGGTGGCGCAAGCGTAGGTGTCGGGGAAGGGGTTGGCGTGGACGGAATGGCATATTCCTGTAAGGCGCTTACGTTGCCGCTCACAGTTGCATATTGTCCCCACAGCCAGCAGGTTCCCGCGCCGTCCGGGTTCTTGATGATCCAGTAGTTAAATTCCGTATTTTTCCCGACTACTTCTGCTGTTTCTCCGATCAGAAGCGCGCCAATCAGATCATAGATCGTCCCAGGGCCGGTGCGGCAATTTGTATTTTGGCTGACACTTACAATTGGAATCGTTGGCGTTGGGGTAAGTGTTATTGTAGGAGTAAGTGTTATTGCAGGAGTGGCTTCGGGAAGAGGAGTATCTGTGATTTGTGTTGGCACTCCTGGTTGTGGATTTTGGCCGCCTGGTTGAATTAAGAGAGCCTGTGCGGTAATCGTCGCAGCGAGATCCGGTTGAGTTGTATTTTGTTGGCCTGGAAGATTACAAGCCAGAATCGCGATCATTAAGGTTATACATGAAAATAGGATCCGTTTATTTCTTATCATTGCTTGGCTCCTTTCCAAAATAGCTTAACTTGAATATTTGTTTACCTTGAAAAATCTTAGGTCTTTTTTTGAGGGTGGCAACTTAGGTAAATACAAATGCAAACTCTAAAAGTATTATTACACAAATGAGGCGAAGTATCAAGCAAAAGCCAAGATATCAGAGCTTTCGCAAAGTAGATAAAAAGCGCCTTAACGTGTCACCCTCCCGATGTTCTTCAGGAACATTGCACATTTTCAACATAGGAGTTACTTATTTTTTAACCTGTTCGGCGTAATCGCTGTACCCGCCGATGTATTCTTTCAATTGACCATCTTCCAGTGCAAGGATCCGTTTTACGGCGCGGTCTAAAAAATAGCGGTCATGGGATATGACAAGGACTGTGCCGTTGAAATCTTCCAGCGCGTTCTCCAGCACTTCGGCGGAGGCAATGTCTAGGTTGTTGGTGGGTTCATCGAGCAATAGGAAGTTCGCACCTGATAGAACAACCAAAGCGAGTTGCAGACGACTGCGTTCGCCGCCGGATAAAGCCCCGATGCGCTGAGTCGCTTGTTGGTACGGGAACAGGTAGCGGGTCAGAAAAGAGACGGCTCTTCCTTCGCTCATATTTCCCGCATGACGTACGGTGTCAATCAAAGTCTGATTGAAGTCCAGCGTCTCGTGTTCCTGCGCGTAATAGCCGATCTTCACACTTGGGCCGATTTTTATTTCGCCATGTGTGGGCTGTTCCTTGCCGAGGATCAAGCGCAACAACACAGACTTGCCCGCGCCGTTCGCGCCGATAAGCCCCACGCGCTCGCCGTGACGGATGAGCAGATTTATATTGTTAAGCACTACTCGATCCCCTCTCCCTTTGGGAGGGGGCAAGGGTGAGGGTGGGTAAGAGAATGATTTGATGACATGATCAAACTCAAGCACTTGATTTGACCCGCGCCAGCCATTGAGTTCGAGATCCATCTTGCGGCGATCGATGACGGGGCGATCAATTTTTTCAATGCGCTCGATGCGCGCTTCCATGGCGTGCATGCGACTGGCGAATTTATCGTTGAACTCCGTCCAGATCTTATAACGCTTGACGGCCATTTCAAGGCGCGATATCTCGCGTTGCTGGATCTGAAAAAGTTCCTCCTGCCGCGCCAGGCGTTCTTCTTTATCAACGATGTATTCTGTGTAAATGCCGCTGAAGGTCGTGAGCTTGCCATCTTCGAGTTCAGTGATGTGCGTAACGGACGCGTCAAGCAGGTAACGATCGTGCGAGACAAGCACGATTGCACCGGGATAGTTTTGAATGAGGTTTTCAAGATAAGCCTTGCCGGGCATGTCGAGATGATTGTCGGGTTCGTCAAGCAACAGCACGGATGGACGCGCAAGTAGCAGCCGCGCCAGCCCAATGAGTTTCTTTTGTCCGCCGCTCAGCGCGCTGACGGGTTTCTCAAAATCAGATTCAGGCAAGCCCAATCCGCGCAGAAGTTCACGCACGCGCGCGGCGTAATTAATGCCGCCAAGCGCCTCATGTTCTTCAAGTAATTTATGTTGTGTATCCAGCACGCGCGTAAGTGTCTTCTCGTTGTTATACACTTCGGGATCACCAAGCCTGGACTCAATGCTGGCGAGTTCGCTTTCCAGTTCCGTCACGCGTGGGTTGCCTTCCAACGCCAGCGTCAGCGCTGACTTATACGGATCGAACTCAGGATGCTGCGGCAGGTAGCCAAGTGTCACACCCTTGGCGCGGACAATTGTCCCGCCTTTTTCGGGTATGTATTCGCCAATGATAAGTTTGAATAGTGAAGACTTGCCCGCACCGTTCGGCCCAATCAGGCCGATCACCTGGTCATGCTGAATTTCCCAATTCAGGTCGCGGAAGATGGCGTGCGAGCCGAGCACGAGCGTGATGTTTGAAAGGCTAATTGAGATCATGAGAACTCCATTGTACTTTGTCACTCTGAGCGGAGCGAAGAGTCCCGCTCTCTTTGAAGGAGATTCTTCGCCGCACTCGCCGTTTGAGGCTCGCGGCTCACACCGTCCCGGCGTGCTTCGGGAGAATGACAGGCAAAAGATTAAACAAAAAAGCCGCAGGCGAACCTGCGGCTTGAGATTACGTGGAAGTGGGGGATTACTTATCTCTGGCAACAGGCGCGATTCGAGGAAGCCCGGCGTTGATAAAGCCACGCAACCCAATATAAAGGATGCTCGTTCCAGAGAGTTCGTATCTCATAGTGGCGGGATTATATCACAGGGATTTCGAACGTTCCCCTATCTTTTCTGTTCAACGAATTTGCTGGTTTGGATTGCCAAATCCTGCGAAGCCTGCTGTTATGATGGCACACGTTTTTCCTGTTCAACACTTTCCTTCAATGGAAGGACAACTGTAAATGTACAGCCTTTGCCTGCTTCGCTTTTCAACTCGATCATGCCGTTCATAATGGATGTCAACTTTGCGACAATGGAGAGACCCAACCCAAATCCGCTTTGCCTGGAAGTTTCCAAACTGTTCATTTGTTCAAAGGCTTCAAAGACTCGCTTTTGTGCTTCTGGGGGAATGCCAACGCCGGTGTCTATTACTTGTATTACCCAGTGATCCTCTCCGCGTTTGAAAAAACGCACAGTCACAGAACCTACCTTTGTGAATTTAACTGCGTTATGCACAAGATTCATCACGATCTGCCTCAGCCAGAACTGATCGCCAACCAGTTTTTTAGGGAGAGAGGGGTCGATATCTTCCACCAGAGCCAGTCCCCTTTTTTGCGCGTGAAAGTTTAGCGTGGACAGTAACGGCCCAACGACCTCGTCCACATTAAAGGGGTATTCCCGTAAAACGATCCTGCCTGTTTCGAACTGCGCCTGAACGACGATATTATTGATGAATGAAAGCAGTTGATTCGCGGCATCGAGAATTTCTAACGAAGCCTTTTCCTGGTTTTCGCTCATCGGACCAAACGAGCCGTCTTGCAGCATATCAGCGTAGCCGATAATTGCTCCCAATGGAGAGCGCAGATCATGACCGAAGTGTGCCAGTAATTGACTCTTCAAACGGCTCGCCTCCACCATCTGTTCATGCGCACGTTTTTGTTCGGTGATGTCGCTGATGAGCAATATCCATCCGGTACATTTGCCGCGCCGGTCAAACAAGGATGTGGTGCGCAGATTGAAGATGAGCGGAACGCCCGCGATCTCAATGGATATCTCTTCATGGATTTCAATTAGTGGGTTGCCTGCCCGCCATTCGTTCCACTTTGGAAACAGGGAAGTGATCTCGCGCCCAAGCAGGTCGTCTGTGTTCTGAAAGATGAATATGGCGGCCGGATTGATGTCAACGATGCGCACTTTGGTATCCAGCACGATAACCCCATCTGCCATGGCGTTGAAAACAGAATCGTGCGCCACAGGCCGGAGGTCCATCAAACGATAGCGCAGTAAGCTGATGGAGAGGAATAAATTCGCCAATGTCAGCGCGATGGGGGTGAGATCTAAAGATGGGAAGGGATTCAAGCCCGTAATGTACATAAAATTCGCAAGCCACGGAAATGCCATACCCGCCAGCATGATGCGCGCTTGACTGCGGTACAGGCTTTGTCCGCGCACAGTGATCTGAAAAAATGCTGCTGTGACAGCCGTGATCAAAACATATTGGAAGCCAACAATGAAATAGAACAATGTTCCATGTGTCAGGTCCAGTGGACCGAACGGCAAGCCGTCCGTGAATTTGATCTCAGACCAGATCTGGTAATGCCATTCGTTGGTGAGCGCGGCGATAAAGCCGATGCTGGCGATGATCGCCAGAAAAGCCATGCGCGTGGAGGTCAGCCAGGAACTACGCCCGCTATAGTGCATGGTGAAAATAAACATGCCCAGTGCCACATAGGAAATGCCAAAATATTGCAGTTTGCCCCACAGGATCTTTTCCGCCATATCCGGGCTTATGATCTCCAGCATGTAGGTCAACGACCATTCTATTACACAGACAACCGATAGCATCAGCCCATAAGCTCCCGGTGTGGAACGTAAGTCCCAGATCCGGATCAGGAGCAGGAATCCGACCAGGCTGCTTGCCAGCAGGATGATGATATAAGCGCTGTAGTATGGGTACATTTCCATAAGTTGACATTGATTCTAATGCGAAACAGGTTTCTGTGCGGTTCAAGTTTGTTGAAAATTGAATATTCGTTAACAGCCAGAAGTGTGTCGCACATCGTCCCATTGTGGGATATTATCCCCGAATGAAGGCCTTTCTAAACGGGATGAATCTCATCGAGTAGACGGATCTGTTTAACGGATTTGTCCTCACTGTTAGCGCGATACACTCGCATCCGCGCAACGCGCGCGCCTCGCCCTACCCAAAACAATCACAATCTGATAATATACATCCCGCACGCCGACACTTCCGACTACCCTCAGTACTTCAAGCCCTCGGCTCTCCCCGTCGGGGGTTTTTGTGTGTCTTATCTTAGACCGTGGACGGCGGACGACAGACCGAAATGCCAAAACATGGTCTACGGTCTGCTGTCCATCGTCTCGAATATCGAATATCAAACCAAATTAATCATTCAAGAAGAGTATCTATGCTAATAGAACGAACCGACCTCCGAAACATCGCCATCATCGCGCATGTTGACCACGGCAAGACCACTCTCGTGGATGGATTGCTCGGTCAATCGCACACCTTCCGTGAACACCAGCACGTCGAAGAGCGTGTGATGGATTCCAATGATCTCGAGCGCGAGCGCGGCATTACCATCCTCGCCAAGAACACCGCCATTTCCCTGATCGATCCAGTCACCAAAAAACCGATCAAGATCAACATCGTGGATACGCCCGGCCATGCTGATTTCGGCGGCGAAGTGGAACGCGTCATGAACATGGTGGACGGCGTGCTGCTGCTTGTCGACGCGGCTGAAGGTCCCATGCCGCAAACTCGTTTCGTGTTAAAGAAGGCCCTCTCGATGGGACACAAAGCCATCGTGGTGATCAACAAAGTGGATCGCAAGGATGCCGAGCCGGCGCGCGTACTAAACGAAACCTTTGACTTATTCATCGAACTCGGCGCCAGCGAAGATCAGGCGGATTTTCCCGTTATCTATGCTCAAGCCACCGCTGGACGCGCCGGTCTTAGCGCGGACATCGGGCCTGATCTGCAACCCTTATTCGACGTCATCCTCAAGCATATCCCTGCCCCCAAAGTGGACCCTGACGCGCCCCTGCAAATGCTCATCACCATGCTTGGCTACGATGATTATCGCGGCGTGACCGCCATTGGCCGCGTTTTCGCGGGCACGATCAAAGCCGGCCAGAAACTGGCGCGCATGAAACTGGATGGAACGATCCTGCCTGAAAACGTGCGTTATCTTTATACTTTCAAAGGTTTGAATAAAATCGAAATTGATGAAGTCAAGGCAGGCGATATTGTTTCGCTGGCGGGCCTCGAAGGCATCGGTATCGGCGAGACGCTTGCTGACCCCGCCAACCCAGTTGCCCTGCCGACCATCAAAGTGGAGGAACCAACTGTCCGCATGACGTTTGGCGTGAACACCTCTCCATTCACAGGCCGGGAAGGCACGTGGAGCACTTCGCGCAAATTGCGCGAACGTTTATATGACGAGCTGCGCACCAACGTTTCCCTGCGCGTGGAAGATACCGATTCTGCTGAAAACTTTTTAGTCTCTGGACGCGGCGAATTGCATTTGGGCATCCTAATCGAAACCATGCGCCGCGAAGGTTATGAGTTCCAGGTATCGCGGCCTGAAGTGATCTATCACCAGGCCGATGACGGCGCTTTGCTTGAGCCGTACGAAGAAGTGCATATCGAGACCAGCAACGAAACTGTCGGCATTGTCGTGGAAATGCTCGGGAGCAGGCGCGGCAAAATGATGGATATGCAGGATGCAGGTCAGGGAATGACGCGCATCGTGTATGTTGCCCCGACGCGCGGCCTGCTGGGATTCCGCTATCAGTTCCTGACATCCACGCGTGGCGAGGGTGTTATGCACACGATATTTAATGGGTATGATGAATTGTCCGGTCCCATGGCAACGCGCTCGAATGGATCCATTGTGGCCTGGGAGGCTGGCTCAACCACGGCTTACTCGTTGAAATCTGCCGAAGAGCGCGGCGTGTTGTTCGTTGGCCCCGGCGTGGAAGTGTATGAAGGCATGGTGGTCGGCGAAAATGCACGCGGACTGGATATCCCGATTAATGTGTGCAGGAAGAAACACCTGACAAATATGCGCGCCTCGCGCGCCGATATGGAAATCCGCCTGACGCCGCCGCGCCAAATGAGTTTGGATGAAGCCATCGAATATCTCTTGGACGATGAACTGCTCGAAGTAACGCCGCAAAACTATCGCATCCGCAAACGCATTCTGGCAACCGATGAACGCGGCAAACAAACCAAGAAAGCCAAAGAACAGCTTAGCGAAGAGTAAAAGCAAAACGGATTTCGTGATGCGTAAAAAAAAGGTCTCGTATCCATGAAGGATGCGAGACCTTTTTCGTTGTCGTCATTGCGAGCGTACTTCCCTGGCACCGCCCGCCAGGGCAGGTGTGCGAAGCAATCCCCTTTTTTCAGGTAATTTTATGGCTAACCGGGGCCTTGAGATTGCTTCGTCGGGGAAACCGCCCTCCTCGCAACGACGTAAAAATGGGCATTAAGGCCATATTTACTGACACTTGAAACTTATGGTTCGTTGCTCAGATGCTCCTGCCTCATTGAACGCTTCCACGCTGTAGCTTATGCTTGTGCCGACTGTTATCGTTGTATTGTCGGTATAGGTCTTGGAGTTAGCAGACAACTCGACGATCTGTTGATTATCACGATATACCCGATATCCTGTTTCGTTATCTGCATTGTCGGCCCAGGTAAGCACAGTGGATAAATTTCCAAAAGGACACGCATACTCGTAATATAGACTGCCGGCTCTCTCTGGCGCGCCTTTGTTTTCCGATGGGACTGGCGTTACTTCTGGAAGAGTGGCGGTATCACCTTTCACTGTTCCCAGAGTGCTATCCACCCAGCAATTGCCGGATCCATCAGGGGGAGTTACGACCAGGAAACTTCCCGATGCATAACGCGCCACAATGGTTACCGTTGTGCCGCCGGGGATGGTCGTTAACCTGGCGTAGTTTTTCCCCGGGCCCGAACGACAATTGGTATTATCGGTCACGGTCAACGTGGCAGGGCCGCCAGATTTGGTGACAATGGATATGGCCGTAGGTGTGTTCAAAATCGTCTGTGCGGTTGGCGTGCTTTCCACCGCCTGTGCGGCCTGTAATGTCATCGCTACAATGGTCGCGGCCTGGTCATTGATTGAAGGGCCGCTTGACGCGCTGGGAAGGTTACAGGCTGAAATAGCGAACATTAAAAAAATACTTAATACAAAAAACAAATTACGCATTTCAAGTACTCCTTCCAATCCCATAAGTTCTTTGCGATGGAATTTGCCGCCAGGCTTTTTGAATTGCACGTGACACTTGTGCGGAATTTCGCCGAGCTTATGATAAAAGGGCATAGGTATCTCTAAGATTTTTAGGGGGGCTATTTGGTTATTTTATGTGAATATCGGAATAGACAGTGTATGTGGGGAGTCCTTGCAAGTGCGCGTGCTTCAGCGCGGATGAGGCCTGTTGCTTGAGAATAGCACTTGAAAGATCCGCTCCGCCGGGATGAAATGCAAGCCCGATAAAGACAGATACGCCAAATGTTGTGCCCGCTTCGGAGCGGAGCAAACCTTTGAATACGGAGAGTATGCGTTCACAGACTGCGCGGCCTCCACGCTCATCTGTGGTGGGCAACAGGACGAGATACTGATCTTCTATTTTGGCGGGAATATCTGCCGAGCGCAGGTGCGAATTGAGCTGAGCAGATATTTCGGCGTCCATTGCCTGCTGGCTTTTCGGGGTTTGCTGGCCGGGGTTGATCAGAATATTTAGCAGGCAGATCGGGCTGGGGTAACGTTGCGAGCGATTCATTTCATATTCCAGCAGAATTTCAAAGACCTCGCGGTTGTAAAGCTGGATGTTGTTCGATGAGTCTCTCTTCATGATATGCGCTCCATGTTGTTTTGTAGATACTATTAATTGATAACTTGAATGGAAGAGATCAGCGCGTCCAGGATGTTGATCGTTGGATTGAATGTTTCGGGCGCGGCAGCGTTGAGCGTGGCGGTGACGGTGTTATAGTATGTCTCAAGGTCTTGTTCCAGGCTTTCATAACCGGGAAACGGCACGCCTCCCGGAGGGACAGATGCGTTCGGGTCATTGCTGTTTGCCAGCATGGGCGCGGTGACCGGCAGGATGGCGATGATGTAAAACTTCCCATCGCTGGTCAGGCCTTGAAAATGATAGAAGAGATCATTATTGTTGATGGTTGCGTAGTACTGGGCATATTCAGTCAGCATGCGCACCCCCGAGCCGTTCTTGAATTGAATTACTTTTGTCTGTGCGGCAAACACCTGGCCGGCGTTGAAAAAGGGCACGTTTGGAAGTGTGTCATTACTCAGGGGGCCGGCGGGGTTGAGAAGCACTGTCTGCAAGCGGATAATGCTTTGTGCCGCGCCCGCATTGGCGGCAGCGAATTCCTGGGCGGGATAAACATAGATTTTCGACTTGTGGAATTTGTCTTGCAGTAAATATCCGTCCAAGGTCAATTCAATGTGGGCAGGACCGGCATCCCAAGGGCCACCACTTTCCTCGCCCACTGCAGGCGCCTGTATGCCGCTGATGTTTGAGGCCAGCCCAATCGGGTTGACGAGACTCACATTGCCAAATGTCACTGCTGTGCCGGTCAACGTAATGGCTTCAGTGGCAGGAGCCGCGGCAGTCGGAACTATTGGTGATGCCGCGGTCTCAGGAGTAAGCGCCTGCAACGTTTCGACCACAATTGTTTCCACGCTTGGCTGGTCAACGGGAGTAGTGACAGGCCCGACAAAACTACAAGCCAGCATAACAGTCAACAAACCCAGGACAAAACCCAAAGACCGTAATTTCATTTTTCGGCTCTCCTTCCAATTTCTTCAATTTCCAACTTTACCACATCGCTTTCTTTTATCCAGGGATTTATCATTACCGAATGACTGGAATATATCCTTGATATTGCCTCTGGACATTTCAATACCATTGATTTTTATGTCATGCTTTTACCTGTACCACTTTTCCATCCGTCATCTTTTTCAGGTCATCTGTTGCCAATTCAAAGATGGCGTTCGGCGTCCCGGCCGCGGCCCAGATGGTCTTATATTGCAGGAAATCCTCGTCGAGCCAGGTTTCCATTTTTTGGATGTGACCGATGGGGGGCACGCCTCCGATCGCGAATCCGGTAACTGCGCGTACGAAATCGGCATCCGCGCGGCTGATGGCTTCACCCGCATATCCGCTGATGCGCTTCTCGTCCACACGGTTCGCACCGCTGGTAAGGACAAGGATCGGCTTGCCTGAAACCTTCCCTTTGAAGATCAATGATTTCACGATCTGGCCAAGTTCACAGCCGGCGCGCTCCGCTGCTTCCTGCGCGGTGCGCGTGGATTCGGCGTGTTCGATTATTGTATATTTGTAACCAAGTTCATGCAACAGGTTTTGTATCTTTTGTGCGGAGGGGGAGAGTGCCATAAAGTTCACCTTGTTTTCAGTGATATGATTTCCCTGAGTATATCAAACTCAAAAGGGAATAATTACATATGCCTGCTCACAAACAAATATATCTAACCGAAGCCGGGCAATACGAGGCATTGGTTTCACGCGAAGATTATCAAGCAAATATTCCGCGCGCCCTGGATGAGATCGTAAATGTGGACGGACTCGATGTGCTCGATCTTGGTACAGGGACTGGCCGCCTGGCGGGTATGTTGGCTCCGCGCGTAAAATCCATGCGTGCGTTTGACTTGTCCGCGCACATGTTGGGGGTGACGCGCAATAAATTGCATAATTCTGGCTTGAAGAATGGATTAACTGCCGTTGCCGACCATCGCGCTTTGCCGCTCGCGTCCCATAGCGCGGACCTAATGGTCTCCGGCTGGAGCGTGAGTTACCTCGCAGTTTGGAATCCCGAATAATGGCGGGAGGAGTTGGAGAAATGGCTGAACGAAATGAAACGCGTCTTGCGCCCGAACAGCTACATCGTCCTGTTTGAATCGCTGGGCACGGGGGTTGAGTCGCCAATCAAGCTGGATCATCTTAAGGATTTTTATCCATGGCTGGATGAATCTGGTTTCCAAAATAAATGGATACGTACCGATTACAAATTTGATTCGGTTCAACAAGCTCTGGAGATCGCTGATTTCTTTTTTGGTGATGATATGGGGGAGAAGATAAAGAAAAATAATTGGGCGATCCTGCCTGAATGTACCGGCGTGTGGTGGAAGAAAATAGAAGGGTGAAGGCTAAAAGCTTGCCCTGAGCTGTGTCGAAGGGATGAAGGATGAAAAAAGACCATCCTGTGGAGCGGTCTTTTTTAGTTACTTGATCAAGGCTTCGCCAGTCATTGCCATTGCATCTTCTACACGTTGCTTGTGATGCCCGTGCATTGACATGCTTTCCATCTCGGGGACGGAGAAATACCCAAAGTCTGTCGTTTCATCGCTCAGGCTCAACTCTCCGTCCATGACTTCCACTTCAAAACTTAAGACAACGAAATAGGCTTTGTTGCCATCAGGATAGATGACCAGTTGATTGGGATTACTATACACTCCGATCAAGCGTTTCACGCGGACCGTTAGGCCTGTTTCCTCCAAAACTTCCCTTTCACACGTCTCAGCCGCGGACTCACCTGATTCCATTCCACCACCCGGCAGGCACCAGCGACCATTATCCACACGGCGGGTGAGCAAAACTTTTTCGCGTTTTTCATCAAAGATGATCGCGCTGCATCCAAGCCGTAATGTGCCTTGTTTTCCCAATCGTTCACCGTAAAGGACTTGTGTTTGCGTCATTGGTTCTCCATAAAAATCGCAGGTTTCTATTGCACCTTGAATTTCTCTCGTCAACCCTGCGAGACGGTGTCTTTTAGTGAGCCGGAAACACGGGCTTTTCCCTCTCTGTCAAATTGACCACGATGGCCTGACTGGCTTTAATCAAATTCTCTGTCGTGATCATGATCTCGTTGCCCCATTCTCCCGCGCCGACTCCCAGGATTGGTTCGTTCACAAGTGACGCTTCAAGAAACGTGCGAAAACCACCCGGTTGCCAGCAAAAGGGCGGAATGGAGCCGATGACATAACCAGTCGTCTCTTTGACAATTTCGGGCGCGGCCATTTGAATGTTGCGTGAGCCGATGGCTTTCTTGAGATTGCCTGAGATCGCGTTCTGGTCTCCACCCAGCATGACGAGAACGCGCTCGCCGGTGTCCACTTGAAAGATCAATGTTTTTACGGCTTGTCGTTCTGCAAAGCCTAGAACACGCGCTACATTTGCGGCGCCCTTTTCAGTCTCTGGTGGGAAGCTGTATGCTTCATACGGAATGCCAAGATTATCAAGGTAAAGGTGGGAAGGAAGTTTCATGACTCTCCTAAAATTTCTTTTGCCCATTCTTCGTGTGCGCTGAGTGAGTAGCCAAAGCCGGCCCACATCAACAGGTCGCGCCAATCACGCTTGGCAAGCTCAATCGCTTCGAGCAGCTTAAGCGCATCGCCATTGCTGATCTTGAGCGCCGCAAATCGGATGCGCTCAAGGCCGTATTCATCTATATCTTTCTGAAAGGGTAAATTTTGTCCGCACTCTTCTAAAAGCCAGCGAGTTACGTCTGCTTGTTCTACAGTGGGGAATAGTTTCTCTATAAGCTGGTATGTACGCGGGCTAAGCTTTGTCATTTAATGTTTTGACAATCCAAAGAAAATTTATTGTATAACGATCACATTGCCGCTTTCTTCAATTTCAAGTTGATTCCCGGTCTGCAAAAGACTAAAATCCGCATCAGAAAGAGCAATCAGCGGGAAAGACTTTGCGTAAAGTTCACCTGCAACTACCGATGCCAACGCAAAGAAAAAATCGGTCCCCGTAGTAATGATCGCGGCGGGAGCTGTCCCTGCGCGGATCGCTTCAAGCAGGACCGCGGTGGTTGTGGATGATCCACGCGTGAATGGAACAACCAATATTTTACCCTTTGCGTTCATCCCCGAAAGTGGATGCCTGCGGTCCGTGATCTCTCCGCTTTTCCAATCGTAGCCGCCCCAAAATGAAAGCGGCTCATTGCTGGCCAACGCAATTCCACTCACTTTGCCTGATATCACGGGTTTGCCGATCAGTACTAATTTTTCCATAAGGTTTCATCCCGCACAATTTTTCCTGCAATGGCTGAGTTGACGCAATCTGCCAGACTGCCGAAAGCGATCTTTTTATCTAATAATCCAGGTGTGTAATAAGCAAATTTTGCAGAGTTCGTCATCAGGTATTGAATCTCTTTGGGTAACATGGGTGTAGTTAGAATACAGGTATCTACAGTAAGTTGCGTCCCAAACGCTTCAAGAGGCTTAAGAAACCCTGCTTGTCGAGCGAGCTGTGCCATGGCTCTGCTGGATGTGACCAGGAATTTAACCTGCGCGTGTTTCTTTTTCCCTACAACAAGCGGAGCGAGCTTTTTAAATTCTGCCAGAGAAAAATGCGGACTGCCCAATACAACCATATCCAACCCGGCATTATCTGTATGCGTTAATTCACGGCGGGCTTGTCGGAGCATGTCCATTGTGACTGTGAATGTCTCTTGTGGCGCGTGGCCTTGAAGGGCAGCCTCAACAGTGGGCGCTTCTGGCGTCACGCCGACCATGTGGAAAAGTGCTACGGCACCGGAAGAGGCCGCCGCAGCTCCCAGCGCTTTGAGTTGATCATCGTTTGGAACAATGCCCATTCCTTCGATCACTGGGATTCTATCAAGTGCCGTCTTGCCCAGAAAGTGACCAAGCACGGGATAAAAATCATCGCTGGCTTGCAGTGCTTCTGGAATATCTTTGAGTTGCAACAGTAATTTTCCCGCGCGATTCTCTGTCAAATGCAAGCCAATTGCGGGAACGCGGCCTGTGATGGCGCAACACACATCAAAAAGATCGGGATACCTTTCCGTGCGCGCGCCTATTACGGAGTTAGCGAAAACAATCGCGCTCGATTCTCCCCAAGCAATTTGTTGGCCAAATGATGGCCTCATATTGGTTTGATAAGGGGCGCACGTCCAGGTGGGGATGGTTCCCATGCTTTGATAAGCCACCATCTGACGATGCGCCTGCTTTGCCCATCCAGGAGGAACAGCCCATTCTTGCCAGTGATGTTCATCGAGGCCGCTTACATTGAGCGTGGTGGGGACGGCGACCTTTGCACCTAAATTGGCGAGCCGCTCCGCAAACTCCAGCCCGGCATCCCCGATATAGACCGTGCTGTCAATGTGTGCGCCGGTGATATCCAGCAATTCCTTCGCGCCGGATATTTCCGCCATGCGGACCAGGATGAACATTGCCATCTTTGTAGCAGGGCCATACGCGCCTGTTAGCATTTCCTGATCTTTGTCTGATAATGTAAGTGTCATGCTGTCTCCTGGGCTGGGCTATTTTTCTCTTTGGATGCAAGATAAATGCCGACCAAAATTAAACCTCCGCCGATCAAGACAGACTGCGTTGGCGTTTCCCGCAAAAAGAAATACGCCAGGATAGCGGCGCCTATTGGCTCCGCCAGGGTCGTTACGGCTACGAATGTAGCGGGCAAATATTTCAACAGCCAGTTGTATGTGGAATGCCCGATTAATTGCGGGACAGCCGCCAGCAGGAAAATCCACAAGTAGGTTTTTGGCATGTACCCAAGTGGCGACTCGCCTGCCGCGAGCATAATAATAATTAGAACCAGCGCGGCCATGGAATATACGAGAAAAATATACGGAACGAGAGACATATTTCCGCGTAACTTGCGTCCAATAATAAGATAACCTGTAACAGCCCACGCACCAGCCAACGCAAGGAAGTTGCCCCACATGGCGCGTCCTTGCATGACGTTGGACAGGTTGGGACAACTTAATCCGTGAGCCCAAACACACGCATCTGACAAGCCGATAACTGCCACCCCTAAAATTGCCAGCGCCAACCCGAACAACGCTGTCCGCGCAAGATGTTCTTTGAGCAATAGCGGTGAGAGCAAGGCCACCCATAACGGCCCAGTGCTTACAAAGACCACCGAACTTGCCACGTTGGTGTATTCCAGCGATGTGGTCCATGTGGCGAAGTGGATTGCAAGAAACAGGCCTGAAAGCAATCCTAATATTATCTCCCGGCGGGTGATGGCATATAGCTCAGCGCGGTAACGAGTCAACGCCACAGGCGCGAGTAACAGCGTGGCACAACTCAATCGCAGCGCGGCTATGACCAGAGATGGGGCGTCCTGTTGTGCGAACTTGATAATGATGGATCCGGTTGAAACAGCCAAAATCGCAGTGAGGATCACGAAAGGCAGGAAGTAGCGGGCACTTCGTTCATTCATCGGTAACAGGCCTCGGTTCGTACTGAGCGGATTTATATCCAGAAAGATGGGGCAAGTATATCCGTATAAACAAATTATATGAAGCCTAGCTTGTTTTCTTGACAGTTGCCCTGCCAAGTAATACAATTTATATCGTAATTCTCGTAAAAATCAAAAAATTGTAAATCAACTCTAAAGGAGAGAAAAATGGCTTTTGAACTTCCGAAACTTGCTTACGCGTATGACGCGCTGGAGCCGCATATTGATGCACGCACAATGGAGATCCACCACAGCAAACATCACAATACCTATGTGACCAATTTGAATGCCGCTGTAGATAAGACCCCCGAATTGGCTGGCAAATCTTTGGAGACCCTGCTAGGTGACCTGAATGCAGTGCCTGAAGGTGTGCGTATGGCGATTCGCAATCACGGCGGCGGCACATTCAATCACAACCTGTACTGGGAAGTGATGGGACCGAAAGCTGGCGGCGCACCGAAAGGCGAATTAGCCAAGGCTATTGATGCTTCCTTCACTTCTTTTGATGCCTTCAAGGCCGAATTTGAAAAATCTGCAACCACACGCTTTGGTTCAGGTTGGGCGTGGCTGGTCAGGAAGGGCAGTGGGGTGGCTGTGGTCTCCACTGCCAATCAGGATAGTCCCTTGTCAGATGGGCTTGCCCCACTCATGTGCATTGACGTGTGGGAGCATGCTTATTACCTGAAGTATCAGAACCGCCGGCCGGAATATATCACTGCCTGGTGGAATGTGGTCAATTGGGATGCGGTCGCGGCGCGCTTCTCGGCCAGGTAATTTTTAGGCTCTGTATATGTTTTGTAAGGGAGAAAGATGTCCACTCTTTCTCCTTTTTAATTATATGTTACGGTTGTCCATGTAGTCGGTCAAAAACCACTTTACAAAGGCATGATCCTGGATGCGTCTTGGTTGTTGAAGATGGCGGCTAGAGCAGATGGGTTTTGGTTAAAATATTTTGACAAATACCTTTACGAAACTGTAAATGATTTGGGTGCGTTTCATTTGAGTTATAAGGTAGTCAGACAGCCAAAGGCAACTGGCTATGCTTGGCGTGTCCACTTGAGGCAAATGCTTGGAGAACAGGCTGAGAAT
>Ga0315273_10000224_pt1 | contig 54509 bp, 52 predicted proteins | sample YL17G02_0_MG_FD_205753 | JGI IMG/M metagenome (GOLD analysis project Ga0315273, IMG submission 205753) | Sediment microbial communities from Yellowstone Lake, YNP, Wyoming, USA - YL17G02_0 | ecosystem: Environmental > Aquatic > Freshwater > Lake > Sediment | place: USA: Wyoming | collected... | reverse complement strand
CGGTAGCGGCGGACCTCTTCGTGCTTGTGCGGGATGCGGCGGGCGAGGGGTGTGAGGATGGTGAACTTGTAGCCCAGCATGGCCGCGGCGTGCAGGCTGGCCTCCTGGATCCCCACCACGGGGATGTCGGAGATCTCCTTGGCCGCGTGGATGCCCGGGTCGCTGAAGCAGGCCAGGATCACCCCGTCGTAGCCTTCCCGGTTCGCGCGGCGGACCAGCTCCAGGGTCGGCGGCACGGCCATGGCCTCGTCGTAGGCGCTCTCGATGGTGACCGGGCCGACCGTGGGGCAGGTCACCGTGAGCTCGGTGTCGGCCCGCTTGATCTTCTCAAGCTCCCGGCGGAGGTGGTCGGTCATTGAAGTCGAGGTGTTGGGGTTGATCACCATGATTTTCATGCCACCAGGCTCCTTCCCGCGCGGAACGCCTTCAGGTTCACTTCCCGCAGCCGCTCAGGCACGTACCGGGCGACCGCCGCCTCCCAGACCTCGTTGTCCACGGGAAGCAGGGCCGACAGGGCGCCCAGCAGGAGCACGTTCAGGACCTTGACGTTGCCCACCTCCTGGGCCTTGCGGGTCGCGTTCAGGCAGTGGACCCTGGCGGCAGCCCGCTGGAGCGCGCCCGCGATCTCCTCCTCGCCGGGGTAGCGGACCTTGCCCGTGGCCACCTCACCCGGGGGGATGCGGTACTCATTGAGGATCACCGTCGAGCCCGGCGCCAGGTACTCCACCAGGCGAAGAGCCTCCAGCGGCTCGAAGGCGAGCAGGTAGTCGACCCGTCCCGGCTCGGACATGGGCGAGTGGACCTTCGCTCCCCAGCGCACGTGGCTGATCACGCTGCCGCTGCGGATGGCCAGGCCCAGCACGTCGGATTTCTTGGCGTCGTAGCCGCCGCTCATGCCGACCTCGGCGAGGATATCGCCCGTCAGCACGGTGCCCTGCCCGCCCACGCCGGCCACCAGGAAGTTGATGTCGTTCATGGGTTAGGCCTCCACCTTCTTGCCCAGGGGCGGGGTGATGGCCCCGGTCGGGCAGACCTGCCGGCACACGTCGCAGCCGATGCACAGGGTCGGCTCGATGTGGCTCTTGAAGCGGTCGTTCTTGGCATATTTCTCGGTGGACAGCCCGATCGCCGGGCAGCCCACGCGGAAGCAGGCGTGGCAGGCGATGCACTTGTCCTGGTCCACATGGTAGGGGGGTTCAGGCCGGCGCGATACGAAGATGCACTCCCCGCGGGTGATCAGCACCGAAGGCCCCTCGAACTCCAGGCACTCCTTAAGCCCCGCCTCCACCGCTTTGATCTTGAAGGCGTCCACCACCAGCACCTTCTGCACGCCGATGGCCCGCACCACCGCTTCCAGGTCGACGCGGGTGGCCTTGCGCTCCTCGGTGACCGCCCAGCCCACACCCGGGTGGTCCTGGTGTCCGGTCATGGCCGTGACGCTGTTGTCCATCAGGATGACCACGCCCCGGGAGCCGTTGTGCACCATGTTCACCAGGGGCGCCATGCCGGAGTGGAAGAAGGTGGAGTCGCCGATCGTGCACACCCGCTGCTCCGGGATTTTTGCCAGGCTCATGCCGTGCAGCACGCCGATGCTGGCGCCCATGGCGCCCATGGTGTGCTGGGCCTCGAAGGGCGGCAGCGTGCCCAGGTTGTAGCAGCCGATGTCCCCGGCCACCGGCAGCTTCATCTTCTTCAATAAATAAAACGTCGAGCGGTGAGGGCAGCCGGCACAGAAGGTGGGCGAGCGCCGCGGCACGTCCTTGACCGGCTCGGGGGCCGGGACGGCCGCTTCCGGCGGCAGGAGCCCCGCGGCGATGCTCAGTCGGCGGATGTCCTGGGGCAGCAGCTCCAGGCAGGCGGAGAACACCTCCTTGCCGACGAGCGGGATGCCCATGGCCCGGATCTGCTCCTCCAGCACCGGGTCCAGCTCCTCGATGACCACCAGCTTTTTCACACCCGCGGCGAACTCCCGGATCATCGACTTGGGCAGCGGGTGGCTCATGCCCAGCTTCAGGACCGAGGCGTTGGGGAACACGTCCTGCACGTAGCAGTACAGCACCCCGGCGGTGATGATGCCTAGCGAGGGGTCCCGCCACTCGATGCGGTTGAACGCGGCCCCTTCGGCGAAGGCGGCGATTTCTTGAAGGCGCTGCTCCACCCGGGGGTGCATGTTCCGGGCGTTGGAGGCCGTGCAGTTGTACTTGGCCGGGTTGCGGGGGAAGGGGCCGACCTCTTTGCCGGAGGCCTGGCGCTCCCCGAGGGTGACCACGCTCTTGGAGTGCGAGGTGCGCATGACGGTGCGCACCAGCACGGGCGTGTCGAAGCGCTCGGACAACTGGATGGCGGTGACCACGAAGTCCTTGGCCTCCTGGCTGTCGGCCGGCTCCAGGAGAGGGATCTTCATCAGCCGGGCGTACCAGCGGTTGTCCTGCTCGTTCTGGGAGCTGAACAGGCCCGGGTCGTCGGCGGTGACCACCACCAGCCCCGCCTCCGCGCCCGTGTACACCGCGTACAGCAGGGAGTCGGACAGCACGTTCATGCCCACCTGCTTGGTGGTCACCAGGGCCCGCTTGCCCGCGTACGCGGCGCCGGCCGCGGCGTCCATGGCCACTTTCTCGTTGGCGGACCATTCCGTGTAGATCGTGTCCCCGAATTGCCGGGCGATGCTGGTGATGATCTCGGAGCTGGGCGTTCCCGGGTAGCCGGTGACGATCTCGATGCCGGCCTCGTATGCCCCCCGGGCGATGGCCTCGTTTCCGGACAGAATAGCTTTCAAGGAAGGGCTCCTCCTGTGTCAGAATCGGATCCTCGCGTATACAGCAGCGCGTCCACGGCCACGACCCCCTGTCCCTCGGGCATCACGAGCACCGGGTTGAGGTCCAGCGCCTCGACGCGTCCGCGCTGCTCCACGGCCAGCTCGCCAACGGACACGATCAGCCGGACCAGGGCCTCGATGTCCGCCCGGGGCCTGCCGCGAAAGCCCTCCAGCAGGCGGCTGCCCCTGGTCTGCAGAATCATGGCTCGGGCTGCCGCGGGGTCCAGGGGCGGGATGGCGAGCGAGCGGTCGCCCAGCACCTCCACCAGCACGCCCCCGGTGCCGAACACCACGGCCGGGCCCCACTGCGGGTCGTTGAGGATGCCCACGATCACCTCGGCCACCGCGCCCTCCACCATTTTCTGGCAGAGCACCCCCTGCAGCGGGGCCTCGGGGCGGTACCGGCCGGCGGCGGCCACCAGGCGCTCGTAGGCCGCGCGCACCGCCTTATCCCCCGCCACGTTCAGGGCGATGACCCCCGCCTCCGTCTTGTGCAGGATCTCGGGGCTCATCACCTTCAGGGCCACCCGGCCGCCGAGCCCGCGGGCCGCGGCTATCGCCTCCTGCGCGGAGGCGCAAAGCTTTTCCGGGCTGCAGGGAATCCCGTAGCCGGCGAGCACCCGCTTGCTGTCGTATTCGGTCAGGCCGCGGGCAGGGCCCTCCAGAAGGGCCTGCAGGGAGGCTGCCAAGCGCGGCACGGCAACCGCCGACGCCTCCTCGGGATTGCGCAGGAAACGGGCGTGGTCGATCAGGTGACGAACGGCCTGGAGGCCCTCACGGGTTCCCTGCAGCAGCGGCAACCCCGCTTCCGCCAGGGTGCGCCGGATCTCCGGGTCGAAGCCCGTCGACGGATTGGACAGGAAAACCACGGGCTTGTCCGTACGGCCGGAGACCTCCGCCGCCGCCCGGGCCACGGCCACGTACTGGGCGACCTGCCTGGGGGCCATTCCCCCCGGAACGTCCTGGGAGACCAGGAGGAGGTCCGCGGCCGGCTCCTCGACGGCGGCCTGCAGGCAGGCGCCGTAGGTCTCCTCCACCCGTCCGAAACCCCAGGCGTCCAGGGGGTTGTCGATCGAGGCGTAGGGCGGGAGAAGTTCCCGGACCCGTCGCTTCCCCTCCTCGGACCAGGCGGGGAAACGCAGGGCGAGGGGCTCGCCCAGGTCCCCTATCAGGCTGATCACCCCTCCGGAGAGGGTGGTGGCGAAAATGCCGTCGCCCGCCGGCAGGCGCCGGCCCAGCTTGTCAAACAGCTCGGCGGCCTCGAACATCTCGTCCAGATCGCTCACCCGGATCAGACCCAGCTTCCGGAACAGGGCGTCCTGCACGTCGCCGGCGCCGGCCAGCGCCCCGGTGTGCGCCGCCGACGCCCTGCGGGCCATCTCGGAACGGCCGACCTTGATCAGGAGGACCGGCTTGCCGGCCGCGCGCGCCCTGCGGGCGATTTCGGGGAGCCGCTCGGGGCGGCGGAACTGCTCGATGAAGGCGGCGATCACCCGCGTGCCGGGGTCCTCGACCAGGTATTCCAGGTAATCCGTGGCGTCCACCACGGCCTCGTTGCCCGCCGAGAGAATCAGGCTGTAGCCCAGGCCCCGGTTGGCATTGGCCACCTGGATGCAGATGTAGCCGCTCTGGGCGACCACGCCGATCCCGCCCGGGAGGATTTCCCGCGGGGCCGGGGCGCTGTAGGCGCCGGCGCGGCCGTTGAAGTTGAGAATGCCCACGCAGTTGGGGCCGCAGAAGCGGATGGAGTAGCGCCGGCAGATGCCCGCCAGCTCCTCCTGCAGCTTCCGCCCCTCGGGTCCTGCCTCCGCGAAGCCGCTGGCGAAGGCCCAAGCGGCCCGGGCGCCGATCCGTCCGGCCTCCTCCAGCACCCCGAGGACCGCGCCGCGGTTGAGCAGAATGGCCACCAGGTCCACCTCGTGGCCGGCTTCCCGCACGGCGGCCAGCGACGGGTAGCAGGACATTCCCAGCACGCTGGGGTAGCGGGGGTTCACGGGGTACACCGGGCCGGCGAAGCCCAGGCGGCGCAGGTTTTCCAGTACTTGCAGGCCCGGCCCCGGGTTCTCCGAAGCGCCGACCACGGCGATGGAGCGTGGCGCGATCAGGGGCTGCAGGTCGCTCAAGGCGGCCATCAGTTCCAGACGGGCGTGCGCCACTCGGGGTGGCGCGGATCCACGCCGGTCACTAGCCGGCTGTAGGCGGCGGCGACGGCCTGGGCGATGGGTCCCGTCCTGCCGTCGCCCACGGGCAGACGGTCCACGGAGGCCACCGGCATGATCTCCCAGCCGGTGCCCACGAAGAACACCTCGTCGGCCACGTACAGCTCCGTGCGGTCCACCTCGCGCTCCCGGCAGGGGATGCCGAGCTCCTCGGCCAGGAGCTGGAGCACCGTGTCGCGGGTGATGCTCTCCAGGATGCCGGAGGTGACCGGGGGGGCGATGACCCGGCCGTCGCGCACCAGCAGCAGGCAGGCGCCGGGGCCCTCGGTCACCTTGCCGCGGTCGTCGAGCAGCACGGGCCAGTCGTAGCCGTTCACGGTGGCCTCCATGGCCGCCAGACGCCCGTTGTGGTAGTTGGAGAAGCACTTCAGGCGCGGGGGCAGCACGTTGTCCGAGATGCGGGTCCAGGAGCTCACGCAGACGTGCAGCGCCTTGCTCATATCCCGGTACGAGTCGAAAGGCCAGGAGTCGATGACCAGCTCCGTGGGTTTGCCGGGTTGGGGCTGGAGCAGCTCGCGGACCATTCCCTTCTGGAAGACGTAGGGCCGGACGTATACGCTGCGGCGGTACTCGTTGGCGCGCAGCAGCTCGAGCACCGCCCGCTCCAGCTGCTCCCGCGTGTACTGGAAGCCGTAGCGCACCATCTTGATCGAGCGCAGGAAGCGGTCCAGGTGCTCGCGGAGGCGAAACACGTACAGCTGGGACTGCGGTTCGTTCCAGTACGCCTTGAGGCCTTCGAAGATCCCCGCCACCGAGGCGTGGCCCACCGCGTTGACGTGGATCAGCGCCTCGCCCCAGGGGATGATCTCCCCGTTGCGCCAGATGTAGGAGGCGACCTCTTCGGAATAGATTGCCACTGCGCGACCCTCCGACCCGCCCGCGGGCGCCTTAGGACGCTGACCGCATGGCGGAATGCCATTCCGTTTTCGGATGTCTCGGTATAGCACGCAAGCCCGGCGAGGTCAAGTCGGACCGTGCCCGCGGCCTTGACAGCTGCCGGAGCCGTGACTACGCTGCCCAGGAGGCTGCGGGGAGGAACAAGAGATGAAGGTCCAGATCAAGAACAACGTGTACTGGGTCGGCAAGACAGACTGGGAGCTGCGCAAGTTCCATGGCGACGAGTATTCCACCCACCGCGGTTCGACCTACAATTCGTATCTGGTCAGGGAACGTAAAACCGCGCTCATCGACACGGTCTGGGCGCCCTTCGCTCGGGAATACGTGGATAATCTGGCCGCGGAGATCGACCTGGACAGCATCGATTTCGTGATCGCCAACCACGCCGAGGTGGACCACAGCGGCGCCCTGCCGGAGCTGCTGCGCCGCATCCCCGGCAAGCCCGTTTATTGCACGGCCAACGGGATGAAGTCGCTCAAAGGCCACTTCCACCAGGACTGGGATTTCCGCCCGGTCAAGACCGGTGATCGCCTCAGCCTGGGTGACAAGGAGCTGGTGTTCGTGGAGGCCCCCATGCTGCACTGGCCGGACAGCATGATGTGCTACTTGACCGGCGACGCCGTCCTGTTCTCCAACGATGCCTTCGGGCAGCACTACGCCTCCAGCAGCCACTTCAACGACGAGGTCGACCAGGAGGAGCTGTTCCGGGAGTGCCTGAAGTACTACGCCAACATCCTGACCCCCTTCAGCAAGCTAGTGGAGAAAAAAATCCGGGAAGTCCTGGCGCTTGGGCTGCCTTTGGACATGATCTGCACGAGCCACGGGGTCATCTGGCGGAAGAACCCTGTGCAGATCGTCGAGAAATACCTGGCCTGGGCCGCGGAGTATCGGGAGAACCGGATCGCGGTGGTCTACGACACCATGTGGAACGGGACGCGGGTCATGGCCGAGCAGCTGGCCGAAGGCCTGCGCGCGGCGGGCGGCGAGGTGGTGCTGCACAACGCGGCGAAGACGGACAAGAACGACATCGTGGCCGACATTTTTCGCTCCAAGGCCCTGGTCCTGGGGTCGCCCACGATCAACCGGGGCATCCTGACCTCGATCGCCGCCCTTCTGGAGGAGATCCAGGGCCTGGGCTTCCGCGGCAAGAAGGCCGCGGTGTTCGGTTCCTATGGCTGGAGCGGGGAGGCCAACGCCGTGCTCGCGCGCCGGCTGAAGGAAGCGGGCTTCGAGGTCGTGGACGAGGGCCTCAAGGCAAGCTGGCAGCCGGACGAGGAAAGCCGGGCGCGCTGCCGGGAGTACGGCCGGGAGCTGGCGGCCCGTCTGGGCTAGCCTCGCGCCGGCCACGCCGGCCAGGCCGCCGAAGTCGGCATGCGCCAGCCGCATCGTTCAGGAGACGCGCCGCCGCCCGAGCGCTGCGTAGGCTGCCACCCGTTCCGATAAGTCCGGGTAGCGCAGCAATGTCTGGGGGGCGAACAGGCCGCGGGCGGGGTCCTCGCTGGACTCCAGCTCGTGGCCGATCAGGGCCCAGGTGGCCTCGATCAGGTGCCGGAACTGCGGAAGGCGCAATTCCGGACAGGTGAAGGACTGCCGCGGGGAGTTGATGTCCACCCCGCTCACCTGGAACAGTCCGTGCCGGGCGCAGAGGTATTGCACGCGCTCAAGCTGCTCCGGGGTATTGCGGTTGGGCATGTAGGTCACGGCCTGGAAGCCCAGGGCGGCGATGACCCCGAACAGCTCCTCCAGGTAGCCGTCCTCGAAGCTCTGCGCCTTCTTGTCCCCCGTCACCGACTCGCTGATGTCCCCCAGGTAGGCGTAGGCGCTGATGGCCCCGATGCCGTGCGTGAAAGAAAGGATCTCCCGCACGCCCGGGCATTCGGCGCGCGCCTCCTCGTAGAAGGCCTCCACCAGGTCGCTCTTCAGCACCCCGAGCAGGTCGTAAGGGTAGTGGGGGTTGGCCTCGTCCAGCAGGAGCTCGCGCACCTTCGGCACCAGCGGCAGCCGGAGCTCACCCTCCAGGAGCGCGACCAGGGGGCGTCCCCGGCCGCACAGCTCGATGAGCCGGTTGGCCAGGGCAAAGAGGATGTGCCGTTCGGTGACGGTGCCGTCCTCCTGGTGGCGCGAGAGCGGCAGCACGTCCCGCTGGAAGTCCAGGGCCAGCTCCGGGTGAGCGAGCACCGCGTTCAAGCGCTCCACCATGCGCCGGTTGCGCCGGTTGCGCTCGGCCTGCAGTGGGCGGAAGTACTCCCGGACCTCCGCGATGCGGGGGTGCGGTACCCCGTGCAGGGCGATGTAGGCCACCGAGAGCTGGTCGGGATTGTTCAGCCGACGGCCCTCCAGGGGCGTGCCGGCGAAGTCACAGCGGCATTCCAGCCCGACGGTGGTGGCCAGCCCGGCCGCCCGCCCCGCCGCGGTGAACTCCTCGGCCCCGCTGAGCGAGTCATGGTCCATGATGCCGGCGGTGGCCAGGCCGGAGGTCACGCTCATCCAGACGGCCTTGGCCGGAGAGTAGGGGGAGAAGGAGTAGAAAGTGTGGATGTGATTGTTCACTTCCTCCCCCGCGGGGCGACCAGCCGGCTTCCCGTCCGCGCCTGCCAGCCGCCGCAGGGCCTCCAGCCGGCGGGGGGCCTGGGGGCCGTTGAGCTCGGCGATGCGTTCGTTCTTTTCCGCGGCGGTCATGCGCGGCAGCATAGCATGCCCGGCCCGCGCGTTGACAGTTCCCGAGTCCGGCGCTAAGATACGACGTTCGCTATATAGGAGGAAAAGAATGCGCCGTATCCGCGAGGGGCTCGCTTCCCGCGAGCAGTTCGTCGTCACCTGCGAGCTGGTGCCCGGCAGGGGATACACCGGGGTGGGGATCGACAACATCCTCAAGTTCGCCGAGGAGGCCCGCGGCTCGCGGCACGTGTACGGCCTGAGCATCACCGACAACGCGGGCGGCAACCCGGCGCTGTGGGCCGACGTGCTGGGCCCGGAAATCGCCACCATCGGCTGCGACCTGATGGTGCACTTTTCCTGCAAGGACATGAACCGCAACATGATCGAGGCCCGGGCCTACGCCCTGAAGCGCGCCGGGATCACCAACCTGCTGGTGATCACGGGGGACTACCCGGTGACCGGCTTCTTCGGGCAGCCCAAGCCGGTGTTCGACATCGACTCGGTCACGGCCCTGCACTACCTGCAGGAGATGAACCGCGGGCTGGAGGTGGGCGTGCCCGGAAAAATCCTCCGCCTGGAGGCCACCGACTTCCTGCTGGGGGCCGTGGCCTCGCCCTTCAAGACCACCGAGGCGTCGGCTGTCATGCAGTACCTCAAGCTGGAAAAGAAGATCCGCGCCGGCGCCCATTTCGTCGTGACCCAGCTGGGCTATGACGCGCGCAGGTCAGCGGAGTTCATACGCTACGTGCGTCAGGTTCTGCGCTCGCAGATCCCCGTGATGGGCAGCGTGTACGTGCTTTCCGCCGGAGCGGCCCGCTTCATGAACCGCGGCGAGGTCCCCGGCTGCTACGTCCTCGACCGGTTGGCGGAGGACCTCGCGGAGGAGGCCAAAGCCTCGGACAAGGGCAAGGGGGCGCGCCTGGAGCGGGCCGCCCGGCAGGTGGCCTTCCTGAAGGGCCTGGGCTACAACGGGGCGCACATCGAGGGCCTGAACCTCAAGTACACGGACGTCCGCGAGATCATGGAGCGCGCGGAGGCGATCGGCGCCAACTGGCGGGACCACGTCGAGCAGTTCGACTACTCGCCGGCGAACAGTTTCTTCCTGTTCGAGGGCTCAGAGCACTTCGACTTCGTGAAGGCCGGCGCTCCCGCGGCGCTGCGGCAAACCCGCCGCCCGCGGATCTTCAACCCCGTGTTCTGGGCCATGCGGGTGATGCACAACCTGATTTTCATCGAGGGAACCCCGGGCTACAAGCTGATGGCCTGCCTGTCGCGCTTTGCGGAGAAGAAGCCCTTCTGGTACCGCCTAGCCAGCTTTTTCGAGCTGGCCGTGAAACGCCTGCTGTTCGACTGCCGGCAGTGTGACGATTGCGCCCTGTTCGAGCTGTACTATGTGTGCCCGGAGTCGCAGTGCCCCAAGGCTCAGCGCCTGGGCCCCTGCGGGGGCAGCCGCATCGACGGGAAGTGCGAGGTGTTCGCCGACCACACCTGCATCTGGGAGCTGGTCTACCCACGCGCCCGCAACCGGCGGCAGCTGGACAAGCTGCGCTACATCATCCCGCCGCGCAACTGGAAGCTCTACGAGACCTCCTCCTGGATCAACTATTATTTGAAGTACGACCATTCGGCGGTGAAGATCGAGCTGCCCGAACACCCCAACTAAGCGACCGGCCGCACGAAAGTATTTGACAAATTCACTCGGATATAATACAATCCCGCAGATATAAAATTGCGTAGGAGGGACGAGTATGCAAAGGTTCATGACCTGTGTCCTGGCCACCGCCTTGCTGCTGCTGCCGGTGCTGGCGGTCGTCGGGGGGGGGAACGCCGAAGCGGAGCAGACGAAAGCAGATTTTGCCAGGTTGAACAGCGAAGTGGATGGGCTCAAGGCGAAGCTCGCGGCGGGCGTGACCCGCGGGGATTTCGGCGCCGCCTGTGCCCAGTGCCACGGCGTGGCCCCCAAGTACCCGCTGCTGGGCGCGCGGTTGGGTTATAACACCTCCGGCCACAAGAACAACGACAACTCCTTCTACGCCAACGGTCAGGGCTGCCAGAAGTGCCACACCAATGAAGGGTTCATTGACTATGTGAAGACGGGCAAGGTCGACGACAAGGCCTTCGTGCGTTACCCTTCCCAGCCCAACTGCGTCACCTGCCACACCCAGCACGAGACCTGGGACTTCAGCCTGCGGACCGTGAAGCCGGTGAAGCTGGTCGACGGCTCGGTGTTCGACCTGGGCAAGGGCAACCTCTGCGCCACCTGCCACCAGTCGCGAACCGCGGTCAAGGACACCGTGAAGGCTTTAGCGGCCAAGGACGTGCGCTCGCCCTGGGGCGCGCACCACGGCCCCCAGTCCGACCTGATCAACGGCAGCAACGCCTGGGAGTACCCGGGCAGGAGCTACTCCAGCTCCCCGCATAAGCAGGTGCTTGCGGACGGCTGCGTACAGTGCCACATGGCCCTCCCCACGGGCCGCTACGGCCTGAGCCCGGCCATCGGCGGGCACAGCTTCAACATCGCCGGGGAAGTGCATGAGGCGCCGGCCGTGAACCTGGCCGCCTGCCTGGCCTGCCACAAGGACATGAAGCAGGTGCCCCGCGCCGAGCTGTTCGACATTAAGGCCAACGCGGACTTCGACCACGACGGCAAGATCGAGCCCGTGCAGCTGGAGGTTCAGGGTCTACTGGACATTTTCGTGAACCCGAAGGGCACCGGCTATCTGCAGACCATCAACCCGGTCATGTATAAGAAGGACGCCGAGGCCAGTTTCGAGGCCCTGGGCGCCGGCTGGGCCGCTACGACCGCCGGCCAGTGGACGGAAGCGCAAATGGCCGCCCTGTATAACTACAAGCTCATCGTGGAGGACCGCAGCCGCGGGGTGCACAACGCCACCTACACCATCCAGGTGCTGTACGACACCCTCAAGGCCCTGGATCCGGGTTTCGACGATTCGCTGCGCCCGTAGCCAGGCGACGCGAAGCTGTCGGCAGGCGCCCGGCCCCGCGGCCGGGCGCTTTCGCTTCCCGGGCGTGCAGGCTGGCAAATGGGCGGGGATTCCTTTATAATGAAACCCTTATGATCGCCTTTAAAAACCTGAAAGAGATTCTGCAGATCACGCTAGAATGGGAAGAAGGCCTGAAGGACTTCTACGACGTGGCCGAGTTCGCGCTGAAGAGCGAGGCCTCCAGGAAGGCGGTCCGCCTGCTGCGCGCGAAGCTGGAGGAAAAGCTGGCAGTGCTGCGGGGGGTCAAGGCGGAGGACTTCGGCAGGACCGAGTGGATCCGCTTCACCCTGGACTACAAGCCGGAGGACCTGATCCCGAAGCTCGGGCGCGGGGCTGCCGCCGAGGAGATCTTCCGGCACCTGGTGGAGTTCCAGGGGAAGTTGGCCGGGGTGTACGCCCGCATCGCGGAGACCATCGTCTCGCGCGGCCAGAAGGAGCTCTTCGAGTCGCTGGCCCGCTTCAAGAACGAGCAGGGCGCCGAGGTCCATCGCCTGCAGGAAAACTACCGGCCGGATTAGTGCAATTGGCCTCCAAGCTCGATTCGTCGGAATACACGGAGCTCAACCGGGTCATCGGCTGGTTCATCGTCCTGCGCTGGATCGCCTGCGCCGGGGTCGTGGCCACGCTGGCGGCGGTGCGCCTGGCCCGGCTGTACGACCTGCCCTATCCGCTGCTGTTCGCCGTCACCGGCCTCTTGGGCCTGCTGAACCTGTCCTTCGCGGCCTGGTTCCGGCTGTTAAAGAGGGGCAACCTGAGCCGCCGGGAAACGGCGGCGTTCTTCCACGCCCAGATCGTCTGCGACTTCACCCTGCTGTTTTTCCTGGTGTACTTCACCGGCTTCCTGGAAAACCCCTTCTGTTTTTTTTTCGTATTCCACGTCCTGTTGACCGCCTTCATCTTCTCCTCGAAGGTGGTGTGCGCGTACGTGGGCGCCCTGGTCACGCTGATCGCGGGGGTATTCCTGGCCGAGTTCCTGCGGCTTGTCCCGCATTACAGCCTGTGGGCCCCCTCCGCAGGCTCTTACCTGAGGCAGAACCTGCCGCGGGCCGCGGGGCTGGTTTCCATCCTGTTGATCTCCGCCTATCTGATCACCAGCATCAAGCGCCGTCTGGAGGAGAAGGGCCAGCGCATCGAGGTGGAGCTGGACCGCTACAGGAATCTGGACAAGATCAAGAGCAACTTCATCCTGCAGGTGACCCACGAGCTGCGGGGGCCCATTGCCGCGGTCAGCGGGTACCACGAGATGCTCCTGCGCGGGATCGGCGGGCAGTCTCCCCCGAAGACCCTGGAAATCGTGCGCAAGGCCAACCACCGCACCGACAACCTGCTCACGATCATCGACGAGATGATCGACTACGCCTACATGAAGTCCCAGGGCGAGGTTCGCCCGGCCAGGAGCAGGCTGGCCCTGCGGGGCGCGATCGAGGAGAACCTCGAGCTGCTGGAAACCCAGGCCGCGGCCAAACAGATCACGCTTGCCGCCAATGCTCCGAAGGACCTGTGGGTGCCGGCCACTCGGGATTTATTGAAGATCATCCTGGGCAACCTGGTGCACAATGCCATCAAGTACTCCCCGCCCCGCACCACGGTCAGCGTGACCGCGCAGGCCGAGGGGCAGGAGGTGCACGTTTTGGTCCGCGACGAGGGCTACGGGATCGAGCCGGAGGAGATGGAAAAGATCTTCGAGGAGTTCTACCGCACCCGGGCGGCTCGCCAGCTGGAACGCGACGGCACCGGGCTGGGCCTGCCGATCGTCAAACGGGCGGTGGAGTCGCTGGCCGGGCGGATCAGCGTGTATTCCGAGCTGGGCAAGGGAACCACCTTCCACATTTTCCTACCTGTGTTGGAGGCAAAGGATGAGCAAGATCCTGATCATCGATGACGACCTGGATATCCTGGAGACCATGGGCAGCCTGCTTCAAAGCGAGGGCTTCCAGGTCCACTCCGCGGAGACCGTGGAAAAGGGCCTGGAGATGATCGAATCCCTGTCCCCGGACCTGGTCCTCCTGGACGTGATGTTCCCCGAGAAGAAGACCCGGGGCTTCGAGGCGGCGGCCGAGATCAAGGCCCGCCACCCGAAGCTGCCCCTGTTCGTGCTGACGGCCATCAACCGCGAGTACGCCTTCGACTTCAACAAGGAGGACGTGCCGGCCGAGGAATTCCTGAACAAGCCGATCAAGATCGATCGGCTGGTCAAGCTGATCCGTAACTACCTCTAGGCCGGCCGGGCTACGGCGCCGCGGCCGCCAGGATCAGTTCGCAGGCGGCCTCCAGCTCGGTCCGGCTCGGCCCGGCGGCGAGGCCGGCCAACAGCCCGCGGGCGCGTTCCAGGTGCGCCTGGGCGGCTGCGCGCAGATCCCAGCCGTTCTCCACCGGGGCGTCACGGTCCGCCGCGTCGTCCAGCAGCTGGAAGGCCATCCCGAAACTCAACCCGAACTCGGCCAGCGTTGCGGCGAGCTGCGGGGCAGCGGCGCAGGCGATCGCCGCCCCGCGGCAGCACGCGGACATGAGCACGGCGGTCTTGTTCCGGAGTATGCTCAGGTACTCCTCGAAGCCGACCCGGCTCCCCGATTCGAGCACCTGCTGCTCGCGAATCTCCCCCAGGCACATGGCCTGAGTGGTTTCGCAGAAAAGGTGAAAGATTTCCCGATGCTGCTCCCAGCGGGGAAGCTCCAGGGAGGTGAGCAGGGCGAAGGAGCGGGCGTAGAGCAGATCGCCCACGAGTACCGCGGTGTGGTCCCCGTAGCGGCGGTTCAGGGTCGGTTCGCCGCGGCGCAGCGGCTCCCCGTCGATGATGTCGTCATGCACCAGGGAGGCGGAGTGGATCAGCTCCACGGCGGTGGCCAGGCGCAGGAGGGTGTGCTCCGGGGCCCGCTCGTGCTTCTCCGCCATGCCCGCCGACAGCAGGACCAGGGCGGGGCGCAGCAGCTTGCCCTGCCTGGCGAAGATGTGCCCGACCGTCCGCTCGATGTTGTCCTGCGGGCTGCCGTTGCCGCTCCAGTTCCCGACGATGGCCCGCGCCTGGGAGCGCAGCTCCTGCTCCACGGCGCCCAGCGCCGGCGCGATGGAGGGGAAGGCCTGCTTGCCCTCCACCCTCAGGCCTCCACCGGCAGCGTTACGATGAAGCGGGTCCCCCGGCCCACCTCGCTGTCCACCCGGATGGAGCCGCTATGCATCTGCACGGACTGTTTGACGATGGACAGCCCCAGGCCTGTGCCGGCTTCGCTCACGGACTTGGCATTCGGGGCCCGGAAGAAGTCTTCGAAAAGGCGGTCCAGGTGCTCCGGGGCGATGCCGATGCCGGTGTCCTCCACGATCACCTGCAATTGCTCCCCGGCCCGGCTCATGCCGACGCTCACCACACCGCCCTCGGGAGTGTAGCGCACGGCGTTGGCGATCAGGTTGTTGAACAGCTGGGACAACGCGGTGCGGTTGCCGCGGATCACCGGGTCGCCGGCGGTGTTCTCGAAGCGGAACTCCAGCTTCTTGGCGGCGAGCGGGTCCGCGAACAGCTCCGCCTCGTCCTGGAGCAGGGCGGCCAGGTGCACTTCCTCCCGCTCGACGTCCGTTTCCGCCCGCATCCGGGAAAGCTCCAGCAGGTCGCGGACGAAGCGCAGCAGGAGGTGCGCGCGCTCGCTGGCCCGGGATAACAGCTCGCGGGTTTTGACGCCCACTGCTTCGGTGAAACCGTACAACACCGCCGTCAGCAGGCCTGCGACGGCCGACAGGCCGGCCTGGATGTCGTGGGAAACGGTCATGACGTACCGCGATCTCAAGCGGTCCTGCTCTTCCAGCTGCCGCTCGCGTTCGCGCAGGCGGTTCACGATGGTCGTCGTGAAGTACACGGCGATGAACAGAGTGGAAGCGAAGGCGGAGAGGCGCCCAGCCAGCACGGCGGTCGTGAGACGCTCGGAGCCGAAACCCGGAACCGGGTAGCGGGGGACCAGGCCTAGAGCCTCGGCTGCAGCCACCCCGCCGAGCAGCAGCACGGCGAAGGCGGCGTGCAGGTAGGCGGAGCGGTTGGCGAGCAGGATGCTGGAAAGGATCATGTGAAAGATATAATAAAATATGAAAGGATTCTCCAGTCCTCCGGAAAAGTAGACCAGGTAGGTGAGCACGGCCAGGTCCACGAAGATTTGGACGCTGGCCAGGCGCCGGGCCTGGCGCTGCCAGTCCGGATCGTGCATCCGGGCCGACAGCCTGCGGAAGAACAGCCAGCAGACCGTGTTGTAGGCCAGCAACAGGAAGCTGCCGGTGTACAGCGGGAAGATCGCAAGCGCCAGTCCGAAAAGGAAGCGCACCACGGTTACGGTGAGCGCCAGTCCGACGGCGGCCAGCCAGCGCAGCGTGATGAACCAGCGAATCCTGCCCGCCAGCTCTTCCTGGACTATCGCCCCTAGCGTCTCCCTGTCGCTCAGCTGGCTTCCTCCACTTTGATGGTCTTGGTGGGGCAGACGTAGGCGCAGGAGCCGCAGCCGATGCAGCTTTCCGCCACCTTGCCGAAGGGGCTCATGGCCTTGCGCTGGATCCCGCGCTTCGACAGGCTCAGGGCGTGACGCTCGGGCACCTGGGCGCAGGTCCGCACGCATAGCGCGCACAAGATGCAATTGGTGGCCTCCCGGCGCGGGGCGCGCTTCAGCAGGTAGCCCGCCACGCTGTCCAGCTCGCCGTCGGGGTCCACGCCCAGTCCGCGGGCGATGTCCTTGAGCTCCGCCGACTCCGGGGCGCGGGACAGCAGGAGCTCGATGATGAACCGGCGCGCGCCGGCCACCCGCTGCGAAGCGCTCACCACGGTCATCCCGTCCTCAGCGGGAGTGGCGCAGGCCGGGAGGAGCCGCCCGCGGCCGGCCGCGGTAACCTCCACCAGGCACACCCGGCAGCCGCCGTAGGGGTGCAGGTGCTCGTTGTGGCAAAGGGTCGGAATCGCGATCCCCAGCTTCTTCGCCGCCTCCAGGATGGTCAGGGGCGGCTGGAACTCCAGCTGCTTGTCGTCGACAGTTATCGTGGCCATCACTCGATCCTCACTGCGTCAAACTTGCAAACGCTCTTGCACATCCCGCACTTGATGCAGGCCGCCTGGTCGATCACGTGCAGCTGCTTACGCTCCCCGGCGATGCAGTTCACGGGGCAGCTCTTGGCGCAGGCCATGCAGCCCGTGCACTTGTCCTCCAGGATGAGATAGCGGATCAGCGCCTTGCAGACCCCCGACGGGCAGCGCTTGTCGCGGATGTGCGCCTCGTACTCGTAGCGGAAGTGGTGGATGGTGGTGAGCACGGGGTTCGGGGCGGTGTTGCCCAGCCCGCACAGCGCCGTGTCCTTGACCAGGACGGCCAGCTTCTCCAGCAGCTCGATGTCCCCCTCCTGGCCTTTGCCCTGCGTGATGCCTTCCAGGATCTTCATCATGTGCCAGGTGCCCTCCCGGCAGGGCGGGCACTTGCCGCAGGACTCCTCCTGGGTGAAGGACAGGAAGTAGCGGGCCACCTCCACCATGCAGGTCTCCTCGTCCATGATGATCATGCCGCCGGAGCCCATGATGGAGCCGGCCTTGGACAGGGACTCGTAGTCCACCGGCAGGTCCAGCAGGCTCTCCGGCAGGCAGCCGCCGGAGGGGCCGCCGGTCTGCACGGCCTTGAACTTCTTGCCGTCGGGAATGCCGCCGCCGATGTCGAACACGATCTCCCGGAGGCTGATGCCCATCGGCACTTCCACCAGGCCGGTGTTCCTGATCTTCCCCACCAGCGAAAAGACCTTGGTGCCCTTGCAGTTCTCGGTGCCGATCGCGGCGAACCATTTCGCCCCGCGGTTGATGATGTGCGGCACGTTGGCCCAGGTCTCGACGTTGTTGATGTTGGTGGGCTTGCCCTGGTAGCCGGACTGGGCCGGGTAGGGCGGCCGGACCCGCGGCTCCGGCAGGAGGCCCTCCAGGGAACCGATCAGCGAGGTCTCCTCGCCGCACACGAAGGCGCCGGCCCCCTTGCTCACGGTGATGTCGAAGTCGAAGCCCGAGCCGAGGATGTCCTCGCCCAGTAGGCCATAGCCCCGGGCCTGCTCGATGGCCTGGGTGAGCCGCTCCAGGGCCAGGGGGTACTCGGCCCGAATGTAGAGGAAGCCATGGGACGCCCCAATGGCCCGCGCCCCGATAGTCATCCCTTCCAGGACGGCGTGGGGGTCCGACTCCACGATGGAGCGGTCCATGAAAGCCCCCGGGTCCCCCTCGTCCCCATTGCAGATGATGTACTTCTCCTCCCCGGGCGCGCCCCGGGCCAGCTCCCACTTCTTGCCCGTGGGGAAGCCCGCCCCGCCGCGGCCGCGCAGGCCGGAATCCTTGATCTCCCGGATGATGTCCTCGGGGGTCATCTGGGTGAGCGCCTTGGCCAGGGCCTTGTACCCCCCCAGGGCGATGTACTCGTCGATGCTCTCCGGGTCGACCAGCCCTCGGTTGGCCAGGGCGATGAGCTGCTGCTTGCCGAAGAAGGGGATGTCGCTCATCTTGGGGATAGGCGGCGCCCCTTCCGCCGGGCTGTACATCAGCTCGGGCACGGCCCGGCCCTTCAGGCAGTGCTCCTCCACCAGGCGGGGGATGTCCTCCGGCTTGAGGAACTGGTAGAAGATGCCATCCGGCTTGACCACCACGATCGGCCCGTTGGCGCAGAACCCGTTGCAGCCGGTGCTGACGACCTGGATCTCCTCCGCGAGGTCGCGCCGGCTGAGCTCCTGCTCCAGTGCCGCCTTCACCTTGAACGAGGCGTTGGATACGCAGCCGGTGCCGGCGCATACCAGCAGACTCAGCCGATAGTTCGCCATTCAGGATATCCTCTCGCTGCCTACCGCCAGGGCGTACTCCACCACGATCCGGCCCCCCTGGATGTGCTCCTCGAAGATCCGGCGCGCCTTGTCGGGGGTCAGCTCGATGTATTTTACGGGGGCTTCGCCCCGCAGCTCCACGGTGGCCATCGGCTCGCGGTTGCACAGCCCGGCGCACCCCGAGGTCGTCACCAGGACATCGCTCGTCCCGGAGTCCTTCGTGAGCTGCATAAAAGCCTTCAGGATCTCCCTCGCCCCGGAGGCGATCCCGCAGGTGCCCAGGTGGACGTTGATCTTCGCCCGGCCCGCGCCTTCCCGGAGGGCGGAGGTGGATTTCATCCGCTCGCGGATGGTATCAAGATCTTCGGGTTTCAGTTTCATGCGCAACCTCCTCGCCGCTGGTCGTGTGGTTGTAGACTAGCTCGATTTCCGGGTGGGCCGCCTGCAGCATCTGGATGGTCCCCTCCACGTCGCCCAGGGGCCTGCGGTCGGGGTGGGAGAGGCCGAACACGGCATGGACCGCCGTGCCGCGCCCGGGCGCCGAATCCAGCCGCAGGCTGCCGCCGCTCTCCCTGGCGGCCTGGGCGAAGAGCGGCAACCCCAGCCCGACGGCCTTGACGGCCTTGGTGGTGAAGAAGGGGTCCAGCACCCGTTCCAGGGTCGGGCGGTCCATGCCCCGCCCGTTGTCCACGATGTCGATGTACAACTTGTCCCCCGCCCGGTCCTCACGGATCTCCACCGTGACGCGCGTGGCCTCCGCGCGCAGGCAATTGTCCACGAGGTCCAGGATGTGCAGCGACAGGTCCTGCATCTACTCCTCCGCGGCCCGCACCGACCGCCCGTCCCGGCCCTGCAGGGCCAGGCGCAGCTCCTCCACCGTGCTCTCGTGCGCCCGCAGGAGGGTGCGACTCCGACCGATCTCCTCGAGAAAATGGGCATCGGAGAAAGTGACCAGGGGCAGCCCCCAGCCTAGATACTCGTTCAGGTTCCCGTGGTGCGGGGACAGCTCGGCCGCGTCCAGCGGCAGCTCCGGCGGGACGAACCCCAGCTGGCTCACGACGCTGAACACCGGCTTGTTCGCGTGGGCGGCCACGGCCAGCCCGCCCAGAGCACGGATTTCCCCGACGATGCGGTGGATCCCCAGCCCGACCGCCCCGGTCAGCAGGCGCTCCTCGATCCCTACCGGCTCGTCGTCGGCGTCGACCAGGAACTGTTCGCCCCAGGACTCCGGGTCGTTGTCCCCGCTCAGGTGCTCGCGCACCAGGCTCTCCAGCCGCTGGAGGTCTTCCAGCCGGTCGAACAGCGCCAGGACGTGCACCTCCTCGGCGGTGGTGATCTCCATCCCGCCCAGTACAGGTAGTCCGCGGCGCCGACCGGCCTCCTGGACCGCGCTCACGTTTCCCGCCGTATTGTGGTCGCAGATGCCGATGGCGTCCAGCCCGGCCTGCCGGGCCCGCTCCACGACGGCGCTGGGTAGCATGCTGAGGTCGCCGCAGGGGGAAAGGCAGGTGTGGATGTGCAGGTCCATGCTAAGCTCCCGCAGCATGGGCCGCCCGCCCGCGGATGCCCAGCTGGTACAGCCGGCCGACGAGCTCGAAGGCGGGAAGCCGGCTCACCAGGATCGGGACCTGCCGGGCCTCGGCCTTCCGGACCGTCTCGGTCTCCGGCTCCCTGCCCCCGATCAGGATGATGCCCGCCAGCTCCTTCATCGCGGCCACGGCCACGATGTTCTGGTGGGTCTGCAGCGTGACCCAGACGTCTCCTGCCTCCGCACCGGCCATGACATCGCTCATGAGGTCGCTCGCGTAGCCCCCCCGGACCTCACTCGCGAGCTTATCCCCGCCGGTGCGCACCTGCAGGTCCAAAGCGGCCGCCAGCTCCTTCAGGCGCATTGCTGCTCCAGGGGAATGGAAATGCGCAGCGTGGTGCCCCGACCGACCGTGGAGCTGATGTCCAGATCCCCGGCGCAGCTCTTGATGTTGGGCAGCCCCATGCCGGCGCCGAAGCCCAGCTCCCGGACCCAGTCGGGGGCGGTGGAATAACCGGGCTCCATAGCCCTGGCGATGTCGGGGATGCCCTGCCCCTTGTCCCTGAATTCAATGAAGATAAGCTCAGGGTCCACCGTCACCGTCACGATGCCCTCCTGGGCGTAGATGATCACGTTCATCTCCGCCTCGTAGGTGGCGATCGCCGCCCGGCGCACGATGGCCGGATGGATCCCCAGGCGCTTGAGCGAGCGTTTCAGATCGCTGGCCACCTCCCCGCCCTGTTCCACCGCTTTGCCCTTGATGTGGTAGATGAAGTAGATGGTGACCTTGTCGGCGATCATGTCCTCGAAGAAGTGGCTGGCCCGGTAGCGGTGGATCTCCTCCTCCTGGTAGTCGATCTGCAGCTCGTGCAGCAGGCCCTCGATGATGTCGCCCTTGGTCACCAGCCCGACCAGCCTGCCCGTCCTGCGCTCCAGCACGGGCAGGCGGCCGTAGCCGTGCTGCTCCAGCATGCTGATGGCTTGGATCAGGGGCTCGTCGTCGAAGAGGGTTTTGACCTGCCGGGACATCCGCTCGCCGACCGGGCAGTCCCCTGCTGCCTGGGTGAGCCAGTTGATGAAGTCCTCGACGCTGATCACCCCGACCAGGGCGTCCCCCTCGACCACGGGGGCCCCGGAGATGCGGTTTTCGCGCAGGATGGCGCGCAGCTGGCTCATGGGGGTCGCGGGCGTGAGGGTGATCAGTTCGCGGCTCATGACAGCGCCAACCTTGAGCTCGTAGACCAGCTCCTGGGTTTTGCTCAAGGCGCCGCCGGCGGCGGGGGTTTCCCGCTTCTTATCCATGGACATCGTTGCCTCCTGACAGCCCAGCCGCGTACAGCTTGCCGGAGGCGGTGAACATGGAGCAATGCGTGGCCAGCAGGCAGATGCCGCTCTTCTTGGCTAGCTCGACCGTCTCCTGCGGGGGCTTTTTCCCGCGCACGAAACAGACGGCCTTAATTTCGGCCACCTCCGCGGTGCGGACCGACTGCGGGTTGATCAGTCCGGTCAGCAGCAGGTGCGGGCTTTTGCTGAAGCACAGCACGTCGCTCATCATGTCGGAGCTCGAGACCGTCTGGATGTCCAGGCTCTCCGCACCGCTACCCACGAGCAGCTCGGCGTCCAGGATCTCCCTGATCCGTTCCAGCATCATGAGGGTTCGGCGATCTGCTTCAGCAGCTTGGAGGTCTTTTTCTGGTCCATGTTCCCGTGGTACTCCCCGTTGACGGTGACCAGCGGGCCCAGGGCGCAGGCCCCGAGGCAGTTCACGGTGTCCAGCGTGTAGTTCCCGTCGGGGGTGGTGTCCCCCGCCTTCACCGCCAGCTCCCGCTCCAGTACGTCCACGACCTTGGGAGCGCCCCGCACGTGGCAGGCCGTGCCCACGCACACGCAGACGTGCTTTTTCCCGAGGGGTTGCAGTCGGAAGGACTTGTAGAACGTGGCCAGGCTGAAGAACAGGCTCACGGGCACCTCGGTGGCCCGGGAGGTTTCGTGGAGCACCTCCTGCGGCAGGTAGCCGTACCCCTGGGTGATCTCCTGCAGCACCCCCACCAGGGTGCTCTGGCCGGCCTTGTACCGTTCGACGATGGTTTGCAGTTTCTGTTCCATAGGCGGTTAGTGGATCGTAACCTTCCAGCGCTTGGTGGTGTCGAACTTCTTGTTCAACGCCATCTGGCGCACGATGGTCAGGAAGTCGGGGATGGCGATCGCGATGTCGTTCTTGACCTTCGCCTGGCAGGCCAGGCGCATCCCTTCGGCCTTTTCCTGCCGGCTCATGAACAGCTCCTCGGTCGGCAGGATCTGCCCGCCGCCGCTCACCACCCGGACCTTGCAATACCCGCAGGTGCCCCGGCCGCCGCAGGAGGAGGAAACGTTCACCCCGTGGGCGGTGAGGTAGCCCAGCAGGGGGCTGCCCCCCTGGACCTCCAGCTGCCTGGACTCTTCTCCATGGGTCACCGTGATTCTGCATTTCCCGTAGGTGACCAGCAGACGGTCGGCCACGATCAGCAGGATCGTGATCACCACGAGGATCAGGTTCATTGCCAGGACGGGCATGAGGTTCATTGGATCACCACCATTCCGGAGAAGCCCATGAAGGCCAGACTGATGATCCCGGCGCTCACCATCACGATCCCCGGCCCCTTCATGCCGCGCGGGATGTCCCCGACCAGGGCCAGCTTCTCGTTGATGGCCGCCATGATGGCGATGGCCAGGGTCCAGCCCGCCGAGGAGCCGAAGGCGTAGATCAGGGAGGTGATGAAGTCGTAGTCGCGCAGGATCATGAACAGCGACACGGCCAGCACGATGCAGTTCACCGTGATCAGCGGCAGGAAAATCCCGAAGGAGGACTGCAGCGCGGGGAAGAACTTCTCCATCAGCATCTCCAGCAGCTGCACCACGGCGGCGATGGTGATGATGAAGACCACGTAGTAGATCAGCTCCGCCTTCAGGGGCACCAGGATCAGGTGGTAGATCGGCCAGTTGATGGCCGCCGTCAGCACGACCACGAAGATCACCGCGTAGCCCATGCCCGTGGCCGTGGACAGCCTCTTGGACAGCGCGATGAACGGGCACATGCCCAGCAGGTAGGTGAGGGCGATGTTGCTGGTGAGCAGCGTGGCAATGAAGATCATCAATAAGTTCAGGGCGTTCATCATCCACCTCCCGGCTTGTCAGGGTCCATCTTGGCCAGCGTCCGGGTGACCCAGATGAACAGGGCCACCACGAAGAAGGCCCCGGGCGCCATGGCCATGATCACCCACTTGTTGAAGGTGACCGGCATGACCGGCATCCCCAGGATCGAGCCGAAGCCCAGGAGCTCGCGGATCACTGCCACCAGGACCAGGGTGTAGGTGTAACCCAGGCCGTTGAACACGGCGTCGATGAGCGAAAGGCCCACGCCGTTGGACACGTAGAAGGCCTCGGCCCGGCCCATCAGGATGCAGTTGGTGATGATCAGCCCCACGTACGGCCCGATGGCCCGGCTGATGTCCGGGAACATGGCCTTCAGGACCCGGTCCACCACGATGACGAAGGTGGCGATGATGATCATGTAGGCGATCATCCGCACCCGGCCCGGGATGAGCTTGCGCAGGGCGGCGATCAGCAGCGCGGTACCGATCAGGGCGAAGGTCACCCCGGCGCCCATGGCGATCGCGTTTTCCACCTTGTTGCTCACGGCCAGGGAGGAGCAGATCCCCAGAACCATGGAGAAGATCGGGTGGTCCTTCCACAGGCCGTTCAGGACGACTTTCAGGGACGGTTTCATTGCCGTTCTCCTTGGCGAATCGCGGGTACCGCGGCCGTGAGGTTCTTGTTCAGGATCTGGAGGAAGGCCTTGGGAGTCAGGGTGGCGCCGGTGATGGCGTCGATCTCGTTCGCCCGGCTGGATTTGCCCGGCGGCATCAGCTTCAGCCCGGAGCTGAACTCCTTGCCCTGGAACTGGTCCAGGTAGGCCTGCTCCTTGATCCGGTCGCCCAGGCCGGGCGTTTCCTCCTGGTGGATGACCGTGACCGCTTTCAAGGAGCTCAAGTCGGGGTTGAGGGCCACGATACCGTTGATCGGACCCCACAGGCCGGAGCCGGAGTAGGCGAAGGCGACGCCACCCCCATCGGCCACGTAATAAGTCTTCCCGCCGCTTTCCTTGGCCTGGACCTGCCCGGCGAACACCCGCTCCACTTCACCCTCGCCGAAGGGGATTCCCAGGGCTTTCAGGATGTTGACCTGGATTTCGTGCTGCTCGTTCCTGCTGATAACCGGCGTGGTGTACCAGTTCACCGCCACCAGGATCCCGGTGAGAACGGTCCCCAGGACCAGGACGAACACCAGCATCATGATCTTGTCTTTCATACCTTGGCCGTCCTGTACTTCGCGTTCAGCACCAGGGTATCGATCAGGGGGGAGAAGGCGTTCATGAACAGGATGCTGAACATGACTCCCTCGCTGAAGCCGCTGAAGGTGCGGATCAGCAGGGTCACGATGCCGCAGACCACCCCGAAGACGTACTTGCCCGCCTTGGTGGCTGGGGAGCTCACCGGGTCGGTGGCCATGAAGAAGGCCCCAAACAGCAGCCCGCCGGCCAGCAGATGGAACAGGGGCGGGGCGAAGCTTTGGGGGGCGGCCAGGTGCCCGACCCAGGAGAACACGGCGAGACTCCCCAGATAGGCGAGCGGCACCCGCCAGTTGGCCACCCGGGTGAGGATCAGGAACAGCCCCCCCACGATGATCCCGAGACGGAAGATCTCGCCCATGGAGCCGCTCACCTGCCCGAGCAGCAGGTCCATGAGCGGCGTGAGCGTCCGGGTGCTCTTGAACAGACCCAGCGGCGTGGCGGCGGTGACGGCGTCGGTGAACGGCTTCTGCCACCGAGCGGACATGAGCTCGGGGAAGGCGATCGTAATGAAGATCCGTCCGACCAGCGCCGGGTTGAAGATGTTGCGGCCCGTGCCTCCGAACACCTCCTTGCCGAAGAACACCCCGAAGGCGATACCCACTCCCACCATCCACAGGGGGGCGGTGGGAGGCAGGATCAGGGGGAAGATCAGGCCCGTGACCAGGAACCCCTCTTCGATCTCCTTTTTGCGGATGAGGGCGAACAGGACCTCGACGATGCCGCCGACCACGTAGGACACGGCGATCATGGCCACGGCCTTCCAGCCGTAGAACACGATGGCCGCCACGACCGCCGGCAGGAGGGCCAGGATGACCATGGACATGTAGCGTTTGATCTCGATGTGGTCCCGGATGAACGGGGCCTCGAGGTTCGTATCCCGGTTGCCCAGCAGGATGCCTTCGATCGTGTGGAGCACGGGCTTGAACGGCCGCAGCAGCCTGGCCTTGCCCAAGGCGGCGAAAAGCGAACGCAGCAGCTTCATGAGGAGGCCTCCCGGGGCCCTAGCCCCTCCCGGCGCAGCTTCTCCTTGCCTTCCCGCAGCAGCCGGCCCAGGGGGATCTTGGAGGTGCACACGTAGGAACACAGGTTGCAGTCGATGCAGCGGAAGATCTGGAAACGCACCAACGTCTCGTCGATCACATTGCGCTGCACGTAGCGGTGCAGGATGTTGGGCAGGATCCCGACCGGGCAGACGCTCTCGCAGAAGCCGCACGAGATGCAGGCCCGGTGCTCGCCGTGCAGGTTCGTGTCGCAGCGCCTGGCCAGCGGCAGGATGTTGGCCGCGAAGGCCAGCGCGAAGGAGTCGCTCGTGAACCCTGGCGTGGCGAAGGACAGGAAACCGCCCTCCGCGTTCTCCGGCAGGGCGATCAGCACCGAGGCGTCGGGGCCCACCGGTTCCGCCGGGTCGGCCACCGCCCGGCCGCCCAGCAGGCTGTTGACCACGATGCGGGACTGCCGGTTCGGGCGCAGGTAGCCTTCCAGCAGCGAGCCGACCGGTGTTCCCACGCGCACGCGCACGTGCGGCCGGCGGCGGAACCCGGGTCCGGCCAGGGCCACCACCCGCTCGATCAGGGGCTTGCCCAGCACCACCGCGTCCCGCACGTGGAACACAGTCTGTAGGTCAAGGACCAGCACCCCGCCGGGCTGCTTTTTTCCGAAGATGGCCGCGCTCAGCGCCACGGGGTGGGCCTGCGGGTATTTGCGGGACAGCGCCCGGGGCTCCAGGTCCAGCCCGGCCTGGCGGGCCGCCGTCGCGAGCCGCTCCAGCAGGGCCCGGCGGGGCTGGCTGAGCGCCAGGTGCAGGCGCGCGCCCGGCAGGGCCCGCGCCAGGATGGCCAGGCCTTCGAGGAAGGCCTCCTGGCCCCAGGCCTCGAGGAGCACGGCAGGGTTGGGGCTGTAGGCATCGGCCTCCACTGCCTGCACGACCAGGTGGCTGGCTTCCGCGGGGAGCTCGCCCGCTCCTGCCCGCCGCACCAGGTCCCGCAGGGTGTCCCCATTCAGGGCTTTCCAGTCCGGGGCGTGCCCGGACAAGGGAACCCACTCGGCGGAGCCGTCGCTTGCCACCGCGGCCACTTTCGTCTTTCCACCGAGCCAGGCCGCCGGCTTGAGCTCCTCGACCGTCCCGCCGACTGGAGCCGCCAGAGACGCCCCGGTCTTGTCATCCCGGGCGATCACCTGGCCGGCCTTGACCTTTTCGCCGGTCTTGACCAGGGGGGCCAGGTCGGTCCCGAAGCGGCTGCGCAGAGGCACAGCCGTCCGCGCGGGCAGGCCCGCCTCGGCCAGGGAGGCTTCCGGCTGGCCGGCGAAGCGGCGGAAGCGATACCCGCCGGCGAATGATCCGTACCGATTTGCCATACCCGTCCTGTTGATGGAGTGCGCCCGGACAGCGCCTGCAGCGACCGCCGGGCGCGATCGGGCGACTACCAGTTCTTGGCGCCGCTCTTGATGGACATCTTGCCGCTGGCCGCATCCAGCTTGTGGCAGTTCAGGCAAGCGCCCTGGTAGAACTGGATGAAGGCGCTCTCGCTGGCCTTCTCGTAATGCGCCTTGTGCAGCATGAGGTTGAGGGCGGCCACCTTGCCGCCTTCCTTGTGGCACATCATGCAGTCCTGGGGCACCTTCTTTACGATCGCGTCGATTTTCGGGTGCTCGCCCGTCTGGGCCAGAGAGACGTTCAGGCGTTTGTCTTTGCCCTCGCCCTGGTTTTTATGGCAGTCCACGCAGCCGTTGGGGTGATCGTCGGTCACCGTGATCCCAGGCAGGTAGGGCTTGGCGTTGTCCGCGGCCATCAGGACCAGGACCGCGCCTGCCACGCCGGCGACGGCGAGCAGGATGGTCAGAGCCTTGGCGATCCTCTTCATCACATTCTCCTTCTTCGTAGTATTGACTTGAGCCGGAGTGGCGTTTCACCCGCTCTGGACCGGTTGCCTCCGAAAGATTATAGTGGAGCTCTCGAGCGTGGGAAAGCTCGAGGAGCGCCTCTTGACTTCATCGCCAAAATACATTAGTGAATTAGTTCACAACTTCCGCACGATACAATATAGTGTGCGGGAAATCAAGTGGTATTTTTTCAAAATTATATATAGAGGAGGAGCAATACTATGTTCTGGCGCGAAACCAAGGGTCTGGCGGGGATCCCGCTCGTGTCCAAGCTGGCGATCACCGCCCTGCTGGCCGTGGCCGGGGTCGGCTACCTGCTGGGCTTCCTGAACATCTACCTGAGCTACAGCCCGGTGGACCAGAAGCCGGGGATGTCCCTGCAGGACATCAGCATGAGCTTCTATGGCTCGCGTGGGGGCACCAAGCTGGAGAAGGCGATCGACGGCTCCATGAAGCAGTATTTCTCGAGCGACGCCGACTACCAGGCGGTCAAGGGCTGGCTGGCGGCGGGCGCGAAGGAAGGGGACTTCGAGCAGGTCAAGCCGATCATCGATTTATCCTGCAGCACCTGCCACTCCGCCGACGCCGCCGTGGCCGGGGCGGTCACGGAGAGCTATGCCGACCTGGCCCCCCTGCTGAAGCAGGACACCGGCAAGAGCGTTTCCCGGCTAGTCAGCCTGAGCCACACGCACGTGCTGGCCGCCCTGCCGGTCATCTTCCTGCTGGTGTTCATCTTTTCTTTCACCCGCTACCCCGAGGTGCTGAAAGGCATCGTGATGGTGTTCTCCAGCCTGGCCATCCTATTGGACGTGGGCTCGTGGTGGCTGGCCAAACTCTCCCCCGCGCTGGCGGCGCTAGTGATCCTGGGCGGTGTCTCGCTGGCCGTCTCCTTCCTGGCGCTCATCGTCCTTTCGTTCATCGAGTTGTGGTTTGCGAAGCGGGAGAGTTGACCGCAGTCGTACCGGCGCGACCCTCCTGGCAGGCGGAGCTCGCCGGGAGGGTCACCCGGCCGCAGGACCTGCCCGCCGGCTTCCGGCTGACCCCGGCGGAGCGGGAGTTCTTCGCCAGTCGCGGCGCACAGACCCAGGCGCCCCCGTTCGCCGTGACCCGCCACCTGCTTTCCCTCATCGATCCGGTTGATCCGCAGGACCCCATCCGGCGGCAGTTCCTGCCCACCGGCGAGGAGCTGTCGTGCGGGACCGGCGAGCTGGAAGACCCGCTGGGCGAGCAGCGCGTGCAGCCGGTCGCCGGCCTCCTGCACCGGTACCCGGACCGCGCCCTGCTGCTCGTGACCGATCGCTGCGCCGCCTACTGCCGGCACTGCTTTCGGCGGCGAAAGGCGCCCGGCCGCCGGCACCTGGCCTCGGAGCCGCGCGAGCTGGCTCGGGCCGCGGCCTACGTGGGAGAGCGCCGCGAAATCCGGGAGCTCATCCTCTCAGGGGGGGACCCGCTGCTGCTGTCCGACGACCGCCTCCAGGCGGTTTTCGAGCGCTTTCGCCGGGAGCGCCCAGAGCTGGCGCTGCGCATCCACACCCGCCTGCCGGTAGCCCTGCCGCGGCGGGTCTCACCCGCGCTGGCCAGGATGCTGGCCCGCTTCCGCCCCCTGCGCCTGGCGGTGCAGGTGAATCACCCTCGCGAGCTGGATCCCGAATGCCGGGAGGCTTTACGGCTCCTGACTGCCGCGGGCGTGCCGGTCCTGAGCCAGAGCGTGCTGCTACGCGGCGTGAACGACCGGGCGGAAACCCTGGCTGAGCTGTTCACCCGTCTGTCCGAAGCGGGGGTCCGCCCCTACTATCTGTTCCAGCCCGACCTGGCGCGCGGCACCTCCCACTTTCGCCCCAGCCCGTCCCGGGGCCTGGAGCTGTACCGCGCGGCCGCCGCCCTCTGCCGGCCGGCCGACCTGCCGCGCTACATGTTGGACCTTCCCGGTGGCGGCGGGAAGGTGCCGGTCGAACCAGACCTGCTGCGCGAGCGCGCGGGCGGGTTCCACCTGCTACGGCGGGGCGGGACGGAGGCCGCCCGGTACCCCCGCCGGCAAGGGGGCCTAGAACGCGGCTGGACGGTCGGCCTCGGCCGGGGTATCCTTCCCCCATGAGCACAACCCGAAAAAAGCCAAAGGACTTCGCCAGCGTGGTCCGTAAAACCGGAAAACAGATCGGCAAGACCCTGACGGCCACGGCCCAGGCCACAGCCAAGGCCGTGGGGAAGACCGCCGAGGTGCTGGCCCTGCGGACCAAGATCTCCGCCCGCGAGGTGCGCATCAAGGGCTTGTTTCTGAAGATGGGCGAGACTTTCTACCGCGCCCGCAAGTCCGGGCTCGGCACCGAGGAGATCGTGGGCTCCCTGCAGCCCCAGGTTGAGAAGCTCGACGCCCTGCACCAGGAGATCGCGGCGCTCCAGCTGCGGGAGAAGACGGTCCGGGCCTCCGAGTAGCCTCTCAGGCAAGGGCGGCGCCGACGCTGTGCGCCGCTTTCACCCCGTGGGCGATGGCGCTCACCACCAGGGAAGCGCCGGTGGCGGCATCGCCGCAGGCATAAACGCCCGGCCGTGAGGTGCGGTAGTCCGCATCCACCGCCACGTTGCCCTGGGGGTCCAGCGCGATCCCTAGTTCCTCCAGCAACCTGCCGTGCTCGGGGTGCAGGAAGCCCATGGCCAGAAGCACCAGCTCCAGCTCCAGGCTGAATTCGCTGCCGGGCACCTCCACGGGCTCCGGCCGGCCGTTTTTGCCCGGCTTCCACTCCACGCGCGCCAGGTTCGCCTGACGCACCCAGGGGTCGTTGCCGCCTCTGAACTGGGTGACCGAAACCGCCCAGTCCCGGGTGCAGCCCTCCTGGTGGGAGGTGGAGGAGCGCAACCTGGCCGGCCAGCGCGGCCAGTCGGGGTTGTGCTCCCCGTTCCAATCCCGGGGCCGGGGCAGGATCTCCACCTGGTGCACGCTGCGAGCGCCTTGGCGCACGGCGGTCCCGACGCAGTCCGCCCCGGTGTCTCCGCCGCCCACGACCAGCACCCTCTTGCCGCGCGCCGAGACAGCCCGGTCCGCCTGCAACTGGCCGGCGCAGAGGAGGTTGGCCTGGGTCAGGTACTCCAGCGCGAAGTGGATGCCCTCGTTCCCGCGGCCGGGCACCGGCAGGTCCCGCGGCCGGCCGGCGCCGAGGGCCAGCACCAACGCGTCGAACTTCTTCAATAAATACCGGGCCGACAGGTCCTCCCCGATGTCGACCCCGGCTTCGAACTCCACCCCCTCGGCGGCCAGCTGCCCCAGGCGCCGCTCCAGCACGCTCTTGTCCAGCTTGAAGTCCGGGATGCCGTAGCGCAAGAGGCCGCCGATCCGGCCGGACCTCTCGAACAACGACACCGTGTGCCCCTGCCGCCGCAGGCCCTGGGCCGCGCTCAACCCGGCGGGGCCGGAGCCGATCACGGCCACCCTGCGCCCCGTCTCGCGGGGGGGGTGGTGCGCCTGGACCCAGCCCTCGGCGAAGGCCCGCTCACTGATGGCCAGCTCCAGCTGCCTGATGGCCACGGGACTGTCGCTGATCGAAAGAGTGCAGGAGGTCTCGCAGGGCGCGGGGCAGAGCCGCCCGGTGAGCTCGGGAAAGGGGTTGGTCATCTCCAGGCGCAGCCAGGCCTCCTGCCAGCGGCCCCTGCAGACCGCGTCGTTCCACTCGGGGATCAGGTTGCCCAGGGGGCACCCTAAGGCATGGCAGAAGGGCGCCCCGCAGTCCATGCAGCGAGCCCCCTCGCGGAGCAGCTCCTCGACTCCGGGGGCCAGCGGGATCTCCCGCCAGTCGCGGATGCGCTCCTCCACCCTTCGATAGCGGGCCTCGAGGCGGCCGTGTTCCAGAAAGCCGGCGGGTTTGCCCATCAAGCGTATACCTCCTCGGTCATCTTCACGGTTTCGGACTCCTTCGGTTCGCTTTCGCGCAGGCGCTTCAGGGCGGCGCGGTAATCCAGCGGGATCACCTTGACGAACAGGGGCAGCATTTCCTCCCACCCCGCCAGGATCCCGGCCGCGTTGGGGCTGCCCGTGAGCCGCACATGCCGGGTCAGGATGTCCCGCAGGAACTCCCGGTCCTCCTCCGCCAGCGGCTCCACGTCTACCATTTCCAGGTTGCAGCGGGTATCAAACAACTGGGTGCGATCCAGCACGTAGGCAATGCCGCCGCTCATGCCGGCGGCGAAGTTGATGCCCGTCTCGCCCAGCACCACCACCCGGCCGCTGGTCATATACTCGCAGCCGTGGTCGCCAACACCCTCCACGACCGCCACCGCCCCGCTGTTGCGCACGGCGAAGCGCTCCCCCGCCAGGCCGTTGATGAACACTTCCCCGGAAGTGGCCCCGAACAGGGCCACGTTGCCCACGATGATGTTGCGCTCCGGGAGGAACCCGGCCCCGCGCGGCGGGAATACCACCAGACGCCCCCCCGAAAGGCCCTTGCCCAGGTAGTCGTTGGCGTCGCCCTCCAGTTCGCAGGTCACGCCGGAGGCCAGGAACGCCCCGAAGCTCTGCCCGGCCGAGCCCTTGAGGCGTATGCGGATCGTTGCCTCCGGCAGGCCGGCGGAGCCGTAGCGGCGGGACACCTCCGAGCTCAGGGTAGCGCCCACGGCCCGGTCGGAGTTGCGGATCGGCGCGTCGATCTCCACAGCCTCCCGGCGCTCCAGTGCATCCCGGGCGGAGTGGATCAGGTAGGTGTCCAGGCCGGGAGGGAACTCGTTGACGCCCACCTGGGTACAGCGCCGGGCGCCGGGAGGGGGGGCGAGGAGAGCCGAGAAATCCAGGCTGCGGGTCTTATTATGGCCGGCCTCGGGATCGGGCTCCAGGCGCTCTACCCGGCCGACCATTTCAGCGAAGCTACGGAAGCCGTATTCCGCCATCAGCTCGCGCACCTCGCGCGCCAGGAAACGCATGAAGTTCACGACCTGCTCGGGTTTGCCGGTGAAGCGTTTTCTGAGCCGGGGGTCCTGGGTGGCCACCCCCACCGGGCAGGTGTTCAGGTGGCACTTGCGCATCAGCACGCAGCCCAGGCTCACCAGGGCGGTGGTGGCGAAGCCGAACTCCTCGGCCCCCAGGAGGGCGGCGATGAGCACGTCCCGCCCGGTTTTCAGCTGGCCGTCCACCTGCAGGCGCACGCCCTCCCGCAGGCCTGCCGCCGAGAGCACCTGCTGGGCCTCGGCCAGTCCCAGCTCCCAGGGCAGGCCCGTGTGCCGGATCGAGGTGAGCGGGGCGGCCGCCGTGCCGCCGTCCCCCCCGCTGATGAGCACGGTGTCGGCACGGCCCTTGGCCACGCCGGCCGCCACGGTGCCTACGCCGACCTCCGAGACCAGCTTGACCGAGACCCGCGCCCGCGGGTTGGCGTGTTTCAGGTCGAAGATCAGCTGGGCCAGGTCCTCGATCGAGTAGATGTCATGGTGCGGGGGCGGGGAAATCAGCATGACCCCCGGGGTGCAGTGGCGCACCCTGGCGATCGCCTCGTCGACCTTGGGACCCGGCAGCTGGCCGCCCTCGCCGGGCTTGGCCCCCTGGGACATCTTGATCTGCAGCTCCTCGGCGCTCAGCAGGTAGGCGCTGGTGACCCCGAAGCGGGCCGAGGCCACCTGCTTGATCTTGCTGTTGGAGCCCCGCCCCTCACTGCCTGCCTGGAAGCGGGCCTCATCCTCGCCGCCCTCCCCGGAGTTGCTCCGGGCGTGAAGAAAGTTCATGGCCGTGGCCAGGGCCTCGTGGGCCTCCCTGCTGATCGAGCCGAGGGACATGGCCGAGGTGACGAAGCGCTTCAGGATCGCCTCCTCCGGCTCCACTTCCTCCGGGCTCACCGCAACGCCCGGTCGGATACGCAGCAGCGCGCGCAGCGTGCAGAGGTTACGCCGGGTGTCGTTGACCGTGGCGGTGTACTGCCGGAACAGCGCGTAGTCCCCCTCGCGTACCGCGCGCTGCAATAGGGTGATGGCCTGGGCGGAGAACAGGTGCTGCTCCTCCCCGCGGCGATGCTGGTACAGCCCGCCGGAAGGCAGGGTGAGCTCGCTGAACGGGTCCGGGGCGGACGGGAAGCCCGCCTCGTGAAGCGCCCGCTTTTCGCTCTCCACCTGCTCCAGGTTGATGCCGCCGATGCGCGATGGAGTGCCCGGGAAGGCCAGCTCGATCAGCTCCGCCCCAATGCCCAGAGCCTCGAAGCTCTGCGATCCCCGGTAGCTGCGCAGCGTGGAGATGCCCATTTTGGACATGATTTTGGCGAGGCCCTTCTTGACGGCCGTGACGTAGTTCTCCGCGGCCGCCTGGGCGGAGAGCTCGGGGTTGAGGTGCCCGCGTTCCTGCAGGTCCCGGATGGTTTCGAAGGCCAGGTAGGGGTTCACGCCGCTCGCCCCGAAGCCGATCAGGCAGGCGAAGTGGTGGACCTCGCGGGCCTCGCCGGTCTCGATCACCAGCGCGCTTAAGTGCCGCTTGCCCCGGCGGACCAGGTGGTGATGCACCCTGCTGATGGCCAGGAGGCTGGGGATGGCCGCCTGCTCCCGCCCCGCCCCACGGTCGCTCAAGATGATCAGGGCAGCCCCCTCGTCAATGCTCCGCTCCGCCGCCTGGCAGGTCTCGCTCAGAGCCCGCCCCAGCGCCCCGGGTCCCTCCGCCAAGGGGAACAGGATCGGCACCGTGCGCACCGGGAACTCCCTGAGGCCGGACTCGCGCAGCTGCTCGAGGTCGTCGTTCGTGAGGATCGGGTGGGCGAGCTTGAGCTGTCGGCAATGCTCCGGGGTCTCGGCGAGGAGGTTGCGCTCCCGGCCCACGAAGCTCATCAGGGACATGACCAGGTTCTCCCGGTAGGGGTCGATCGGCGGGTTGGTGACCTGGGCGAAGAGCTGACGGAAGTAGTCGAACAGCAGCCGCGGGCGGCGCGACAGCACTGCGGGCGGGGTGTCGTCGCCCATGGAGCCGATGGCCTCCTGGGCGTTCTCCGCCATCGGGGCGATGACGGTGAGCAGGTCCTCCCGGGTGTAGTCGAAGGAGCGCTGCATGGCCGGGAGGCGCTCCCGGTCGATGGCCACGGTCCGGGGCACCCCGAACAGCCCCTTCAACAATATTCGGTTCTTCTCCAGCCAGTGGCGGTACGGCTGGCGCCGGGAGATGGAGGACTTCACCTCATCATCCCGGATCACCCGCCCTTGCGCGGTATCGACTAACAGCATGCGCCCCGGGGCGAGGCGGCCCTTTTCCAGGATGTCGGCGGGGTCGATGTCCAGCACGCCGACCTCCGAGGCCAGCAGGACGGTCCCCCCGCGGGTTACCAGGTAACGGGCCGGGCGCAGGCCGTTGCGGTCCAGCATCGCGCCCACCAGCACCCCGTCGCTGAAGGCCATGGCCGCGGGGCCGTCCCAGGGCTCCATGATCGCGGCGTGGTATTCGAAGAAGGCCCGTTTATCCTCGGAGATGTGGTACTTGGTGCCGAAGGCCTCGGGTACCATCATGGCCAGGGCGTGCGGCAGGGAGCGGCCGCCCAGGGCCAGGAGCTCCAGCACGTTGTCGAAGATCGCCGAGTCGCTGCCGGCGGGGTCCACAATCGGCAGGAGCCTGGCCAGGTCCTCCCCGAACAACGGGGAGGAAAGGGTCGCCTCCCGGGCGCGCATGGCGTTCACGTTACGCCGCAGGGTGTTGATCTCGCCATTGTGGGCCACAAAGCGGAACGGTTGGGCCAGGAACCAGGAAGGGGAGGTGTTCGTGCTGTAGCGCTGGTGCACAATAGCCAGGGAGCTCTCGAAGTCCGGCTCGCTTAAGTCCGGGTAGAAGGGCATGAACTGGGGGGAGACGAACATCCCCTTGTACACGATGGTCCGGCTGGAGAGGGAGGGGATGTAGAAGCGCTCCGGGCTCCAGCCCGACCTCCGGGCTTCCTTTTCCAGGACCCTGCGGAGAACGTACAACCGGCGCTCGGTCGGCTCTCCCGGAGCCGTTCCCGGCGGGGGGGTGAGGAAAAGCTGCCAGAAGGAGGGCATCTCCCGGCGGGCCTGCTCCCCCAGGCTTTCGGGGTTGACCGGCACGCGGCGCCAGGCGAGCGGGGCGGCACCCTCAGCGCGGGTGACCGCCTCGACCAGGGCTCGGGCGCGCTCGGCCTCCGCCGGTTCAGGCGGCAGGAAGAAGAAGCCCGCTGCGTAGAGGCCCGCGTCCGGGAGCGCGGCGCCGGCCACCCTCCGGAAGAAGGCGTGGGGGAGTTGGAGCAGCATCCCGGCGCCGTCCCCGGTTTTCCGGTCCCCGCCGACCGCCCCCCGGTGTTCCAGGTTGATCAGGATCCGGACCGCGTCCTCGATGATCCGGTGGGACTTCTCGCCGCGGAGGTTGGCGATGAAGCCTACCCCGCAGGCGTCGTGCTCGTGGCTGGGGTCGTAGAGGCCGAAGGCTGGGCGCATGGCTGCTCTCGTTAATAAATATAAAAGTTGTGTATGATTATACAATCATGCGGGATTGGTCAAGTAGCCGGCACGTACGCGGTCAGAGATTCCGGCGGGAAGCGGGCGGCGTACTCCGGGATGTCAATCATCGGGGGTCTTTCGTTCGCAGGCACGGCGGTGGCCTGGACCATGAAGCCGCCGCCCCTGGCCGCCAGCGCGATGTGCTCGGCCGCCAGGCGCCGCAGCACGTGGGCCTCGCCGTAGCGTTCCAGGCGGTTGAGGAAGGTGTTAAGGATTCCGAAGGCCATGCGGCTCAGCGCGGCAACCGGCTGGTTGCGGTGCACCCGGCGGTCCAGGTCCACCTGCGCGATGCTGTCGATGCCGTGCTGGTGAAAGATGTCGATGAGGTGCCCGATCTCCACGCCGTACCCGACCGAGAAGGGCAGCCTCTCCACCAGGCGCCTCCGGCCGGCGTACTCGCCGCTCAAGGGCTGGATCAGCCCGCTCAACTCCGGGTAGAACAGGGAGAACAGCGGCCGCACGAGGATTTCGGTGACCCGCCCCTCGCCGCTGGGCGTGATGCCCGAAACTGAACGCAGGGGCCTCTCGTAGAAGGCCTTGACGTAGCCGATCTCGCCGCGCTCCAGCAGGGGTCCCACCAGGCCGTAAACGAACTTGGGGCCGATGTTGCTGATGTCCCCCTTGAGCACGAACAGGCTCTTCCAGAGGTTCTCGCCCTTGCCGCGGTAGGAGCCGTAAGCTTTTAGGATGTCCCGGGAGCTGAAGACCCGGGCGCCGAACCGGCCGGCGATCGTGCGAGTTTCGTCGGTGGAACCCGAATCGATCACCGCGATCTCGTCCACCAGCGGGAAGCGCTCCATGAGCTCGGCTTTGAGCACCAGGATTTCCTTGCCGATGGTTTCCCCCTCGTTCAAGGTAGGGAAGGCCAGCGAAATGGACAAGCCGCTCCTGCGCTTCAGCTCCAGCAGGCGCCGCGGGTCGGCGTAGCGGCTGTGGTGAAAGGTGTTGCGCAGCACTGCGGGCTTCCAGCTCACGCGACCGCCTCCAGCAGGAGCAGCAGCTGCTGAAACCCGGATTCCAGGGGCGGCAGGTCGATGTATTCCTCACGGAAGGTTTTCCGGCCGGTGGTCAGAGCGATGGACAGGGCGGGGATGCCGCGGGCGTTGAGCAGGGCGGTCGGGTCCGGGCGCGATGCCGGCCGGGAGCGGATGCCCAGCCGGCCGTGCACCCCGCGCAGGGCCTCCACCAGGGGACGCCGCAGTTCCGCGTCCCCCGCGGGGATCAGGCCGGTGGTTTCGATGTGGATCGAGGCACCCGTCTGCCGGGCAATGCTGCGGGTGGTGGCCAGCACCGCGTCGCGCGAGGTCTCCAGGCGCCCCGTGTCGCGGGCGAAGATCTCCAGCTCCATCACCCCCTCCGCGGCGAAGTTCCCGTAGCCGGCGCCCGCCTCTAGGCGTGCCACGTTCAGGAAAGTGTTGTCCGCCGCGTCCCAGCGGATGCCCCCCAGTTGGTGGGCGATGCTCGACAGCACGGACACCGCGGAGCTGGCGCCGCCGCTGGCGAACAGCTCCCTGTCCCGCGTCCGTACGGTGATCGCCAGGCGGCAGGTCCCCACCGGGTCGCGGGCGACCGCACCCAGCGGCGTGCCGGTGAGGTAGAAGGCCGCACGCAGGTCGTCCGTCCGGCGGTCCAGGTAGCGCTCCAGCGCGCTGCCCGTCACCCCGGCGCCTTTCAGGCAGGTAAACAGCAGGCCCACGTTGCATTCGAAGGCCGCTGCCCCGCTCTGCATGTACTCTGCCAGGACCAGCAGGGCAGCCACCCCGAGGCTGTTGCCCGTCATCCCTTTGCCGGAGGCCCGCTCGCTGGAGAGTCGCACCAGGCTTTCCAGGGGGGAGTAGTCCTCGTTCTCGACGGTGGCAAACAGCAGGACCGATTCCTGGGTCGGTCCCGCGGCGGGCAACTGGACCAGGATGTTGCCTTCCTTATCCTCGTTGACGTTGGAAACGCCCAGCTCGGACAGACGCCGGGTGATGAAGGCCGCCCGCTGCTCTTCCCGGGGGGTTGGGGAGGGAATTTCGTTGAACTGGATGGCATCGGAGATCAGGCGGTTGATGTACTGCTCTACATGGTGCCCGGTCCTGCGCCGGACGCGGCTGCTGCGTCTGCGGGCCAGGAAGCGTCGGACCGCCGAAGCGATCCCGGCGAACCTCACGACCAGTTTTCCCCGCATAGCCTCCCGGCGGGAAAGCGCGACGGGCAGCCCCGTGAGGGACCGCCCGCTCGCGTTTCAGTCAAGCAAAGGGTTGCGCGGCACGACGGAACACCGCGCGCTCGCAGGGTCATTGCCCGAACGTGGGATACTCCTGGTTCGGATCGTAGGTGCCTTCGCGAATCTCCCCCCGCAGGCTGGGGATCTCGAACACCTGTCCCGGGTGGATCAGGTGCGGGTTGTTCGGCCGGCGGATTTTATCCTTGTTGGCTTCGTAGAGCACGCGCCACTGGTAGCGATCGTTGTAGACCCATGGATAGGCCGCGATCTTGTCGAAACAGTCCCGCGCCTCCATGATCAGGCGAACCACGTAGTACTTCGGGAACACCGGCTCCTCCTGCACGACCACCGGCTCCTCCCGTGGGGCCGGCTGCACGTTGGCTAGCCAGGCGACCACCTTCTTGGAGAACTCGATGCTCTCCTCCCATTTGCTTTCCCGGAAGGTGATCTGCGCCTGCGCGTAGTTGTCCACGGCCTGCTTGTGCTCCTCGGCGTAGCGGGTTTTAGCCCCCAGCCCCTCCGCGTCCGTCAGCTTCTGCCTGGCCAGGGAAAGCCAGTTGGCCGCCCGGTAGCGGGTCGCCAGCGTGGAGGAGAAGTCCTGGGCCTTGGCCGAGTACTGCTTGGCCTCCTCGGCGTAGCGGTAGGCCTGTTCGTAGTCCCCTTCGGCGAGGGCCTCGTCGGCCTTGGCCTGCAGCTGCACGGCCTTCTTATAGTCCGGGTTGTCCTGCAGGGACTGGCCGAACGCCTGGGTGAACACGAGCGCTATGAGGGCGAGCGCTGCCCAAAGGATCTTCCTGCTCATAATCCGCCCTCCTCCTTCACCTTCTCGGCCTCAGCGGCCTGCTTCTCCGCATCGGCGAGCTCCTCCTTGACCTGGTCGATAGAGTTTTCCGCGCGGGCCTTCAGCTGCCTGGCCTTCTGGGCCGCGGCGGCGAACCCGGCCTCGGACTGGTCGAACAACTGCAGGCTCTTCGGGTAGTCCTTGGCCTTCTCGGCTTCGACCGCCTGGTTGTATTGCTTCAGCGCGGCGGCGTAGTCCGCCTTGACCGCCACCGCAGCTTTCAGCGCGTCCGCTTCAGCCTTGGCGTCTTCCGCCGACTTGCGGCGCTCCCCGGTTAAAGCGGGGAAACCGCCGTCCAGAACCTGCCGGTACCCCGCGATGGCCTTCTCGAAGGCGGTCTTGGACTTGGCATTGTCCTTGTCGTACGCCTTCTCCCCGTCCTTGAAGCTGGCCTCTGCTTTCTTGAAGGCGTCCGCCTCGTAGCGGTCCAGGTTGAACTGGGTCACCGTGGCCCGCAGCTCCTTGGCTGTCTGGTATTCCTTTTCGGGCTTGGGCACCTCCACCACGGTGGGCTCTGGCCCGACCGGCGCCGGCTTGGTCGCGCAGGAGACCGTAAAAACGGCCGCCGCGGCGAGGACTAGAATGCCCACCAGCCAGGCTCGCCGTCTTTTCCTGATTCTACTCATCTTTTCACCTCCGCTTGGTTTGATCGTTCCCATGCTTACAATGTTCCCCTTGCGTAAGCCAGCTAAAGACCCGCAAGCCTGCCAGAGCTGTCCTACCTCCGGCAGTCTCGGGAATATATCCCTACTTTAACCATTTCAGGGCTTATAGTCCACCCGAAGCACGACTCAAGGTCCGCGGGTATAGTGGTCGGGCCGCGTGCGGAACTACGCTTCGGGTAGACTGGGATCCGGTGCCGCCTCAGCCGTAGCTATGCAGGCCGGAGAGCAGGTAGTTCACCCCAAAAAAGGTGAACACCGTGAAAGCGAACCCCACGATCGAAAGGATCGCCGAAAGCCGGCCGCGGAGTTTTTTCACTAGCCGGGTGTGCAGAAAGGCGGTGTACACCAGCCAGGTGATCAGCGCCCAGGTCTCCTTGGGGTCCCAGCTCCAGTAGCTGCCCCAGGCCGCCTGGGCCCAGACGGCGCCGAAGATCAAGGCCCCGGCCGTGAAGATCGGGTAGCCGATGCCAATGGCCGTGTAGGTCAGGCGGTCCAGCGTTTTCTTTTGTTCCTCGTCACGCGAGGCGAGATACAGCACCGCCGCCACGAAGCTCACGATGAAAAAGGACTCGCCGATGAAGGACAGGGTCACGTGCAGCACCAGCCAGTAGGACTGCAGGGCGGGGATCGGGGGCAGCACCTCCTTGGGGATGGCGGGGGAGGAGGCGATGGCCAGCAGGGCCAGCGAGATCACGGTGCCGCCGAAGGCCACCAGCGGCAACAGGCGCTCTCCGGCCAGCAGGCGGTACAGGAACAGCACCAGCGCCGTCACCCCGGCGAAGAACACCAACGATTCGAAGGTGTTGGTGACCGCCACGAAGCGGATGCGCACGCTGCGCTCCACAATGCCGGCCAGCAGCAGGGCGGAGGCGGCGGCCAGCAGGTAGTGGGAGAACGGGTCCAGGCGCCGCTCGCGCCGCAGCAGGTACACCACCTGAGCGACCGCCGCCAGGGCGAGCAGGGCGAAAGCGATCACCGCCAGGAGCTGGGAAAGGGTGTAGCCCATCAGGTCTCCTTGTCTTTGCGTTTCTGGATGAAAGTCAGACTCAACCCCGCGGCCACCAGGACGAGGGCCGCGATCACGGGAACGAAGCCGGGGTCCTTCACCGCCTTCAGGCCGGTGAGCTCACGGGAAGAAAGCTCGATGATCGTGTATTGTCCGATGGGCTGCGATGGAGCGCGGCGCAGCTCCTCGGCGAGGGTGTGCCCCTCCCAGCGCTCGAACACCGCCCGCTCGGCCTCGATTCCAGTGAATACCAGCAGGGAGTTCTCCCAGCGGAAGCCTTCCCCGCCGTGGATGGCGGCCAGCTGACCGCTTTCATCGCGCAGCAGCGCCACTTCCTCACGGGTGAAGTTGGTCTGGTAGATCCTCAACCCCCGCAGGCGCAGGGGCCGGTTTACCTCGATGGGGTAGGAGGCCACGACCACCCGGTCCTGCCGGCTGGCCTCGACCGTGGATACCCAGTCCCGCGGGCGACCGTCCTCGTAGCGCTGATCGACGAAATCCAGCAGCCTGAGGCGGTAGCCCAAGGGAAGATCGATGCTGTCGCCCTTCCCCAGGTAGAAGGTCCCTTCCCGCCGGCCCCAGGTGGTAAAAAGGGCGCCGACGATCAGCACCAGCAGCCCGACGTGGATCAGGTCCGGACCGTAACGCCGCCGCGTGCCGCGCCGGAGGCGGCCCGCGATGCGGTCAACGGTGCAAACGGCCAGGTTGACGAAGAACAAAGCGCAGGGGATGAGGAACAGCCAGGACTGGAAGAAGCTCGTGAAGCCCAGGGCGGTGACCAGACGGGCGAGGGCCGGGGGGTAGTTCTGGAAGTAGAAGGTCGCTTCCTGCCCCTGGGGTATCAGGGTGGCCAGGATCGACAGCGCCGTGATGACCAGGAGAAGGACTACCGCCAGCCTGACGGACTTGAAGAACCTGTACAATGCCTGCACCCCACACCTCACTCGCCGGTGACCAGGCCGGCCGCGCGCAGCCGGTTCACGCCCGTGAAGAACTCCCGCATGAGAACTACCCAAACATAATTCCCGGCGTCCGTCAAGCCGAGCACCCGACCCTCCCTCCGCAGCGCCCCGATCGCCCGGAAAAAAGCCAGCTCCTTCCACAGCCGGCGCGCCGCTCCGGCCCCGTGCCGCGCCTCCAGCTCGTCCAGGTCCAGGCGCCCGCCAAAAAGCTTCATTAAAAAATCGTAGCGCAGCCTCTCCCCCGCCGTGAAGGCTCGAGTTGCCGCAACCGGCAGCTCGCCCCGCCTGGCGCGCTCGATGTAGCCGGCCAGCGAGAAGGTGTTGGTGTAAAGCTCGCCGCCCAGGTAGCCGAAGGAGCCGGAGCCCAGCCCGGCATACTCCTCCCGCGACACGATGTACTCGTCGATCAGACCCGCCTTCCCGCCCCGCGAGAAGCACCAGGCGGTGGAGGGGAGGTAGGCGCCGCCCAGCCCCGCGCGGATCAGGGCGTAGTAGCGGCGCTCGCGGGCATAAGACCCCCGCCGGGCGCGGGGGCTCATCAACGGGTAGAAGGTGACCTGTTCCAGCGCGAGCTCCCGGAGGGTCGCCAGGTCGCGCTCCAGCATGCCCTCGCTCTGGCTGGCCAGGTTGAAGATCATGTCCGCGTTCAGGGTGGGAAACCGACCGCGGACTGCCGCCAGGCGGTCCCGGATTTCGGCGCCGGAGCCGTAGCGGTGCAGGCGGTGCAGGGAATCCAGCAGTCCGTCGTCGAAGCTCTGCACCCCGACCGACAGCCGGTCCACCCCGCAGCCCTCCAGCAGTCCCAGGATCTGCGGAGTCAGGTGGTTAGGGTTGGTCTCCACCGACAGGCTGCGGATCGGCCACAGCTCGCGAGCCAGGCGCAGCACGGAGGCCAGCTCGGCCGGGAGCACCGTCGGGGTCCCGCCCCCGACGTAGGCGGCGTCGAAGAGGTAGCCCAGCCGGGCGTAGGTCCGCATCTCGGCCCGCAGGCCCTCGAAGTACCGGGCGGCCAGCCCGGGTTCGAGGCGCACGCGGTTGAACGAGCAATAGGGACACAGCTCTTCGCAGAAGGGGATATGGAGGTACAGCAGGTACCGCGCGCCCGCCGCGGGGGGCGGCGCTGCGGGCTGGCGGCCGGGGGCAGCCGGGGGAAAGCTCAGGATGCGCCGCACCTGCAACCGCATGTACCAGCTAATGAAGGCGTCGATGGAGTGCGATGCTACCACACATCCCGCCTGGAGCCAACCTGCGCGGCCCGCACCCGCCTGCCGCCACGGCACGGCCCGGGGCTACAATCCCGCGATCGTGGTCCTGCAGCGCGGGGTGCCGGCGGAGTGGACCTTCCGGGCGAGGAAGCTGGACAAGGAGAACTACCGGCTGGTGTTCCCCGCCTATCAGGCGCGCCTGGAGCTCAACGACGGAGACAACTTGATCACGCTCACCCCCGAGAGGTCCGGGAGTACGTGAACAGAGGTCTTAGCAAACCGCCAGATTTTTTGACGATTGAAAAAAATCTTTTGCAGGTTGCTACAATACCTTATAGATTATTGGGTAGGTGGAACTTGTCTAGAGTCCTTGGGGCCATCGCATTGAGGTCCTCGCATAACCGCCAGGCGGCATAATCACTTTCATGGTTTCTGAATCTTCTCAGAGTCACCCTCAGTTTGCCATTCTCCAACTTCAGGTATCCGCCTTATTTCCGATCATCGCTACCAAAGCCCGATTCCGATACCTGTGCGATCGGTAAACGAGGGCTGAGATCATCCTCAGAAGGCCAGGTCATGTACGGCTGTCCATTTACCAATATCCTTGTCGTGGTCCCGTTTTCTATCAACTGAATACGTGGTCGACTTCCCCAGCCCGGCCCGGTAAAGCTGCTCTGTGGCACAACGATACCCTCTGAGGGTTCATTCTTGCACGAAAAATACCAGACCGCCAAACTCGCAAGAGATTTTTTTCTGAGGGGGGTCTGTAATTGACTACAGATTCGTTACTTACAGAAGGGCTATTCTAGGCTGGCGGTTTGCTAAGACCTCCGTTCTCGCAGGGGGGCGGGCTCCCCCGCCCGCGGACCAGCCGCCGGCCCCGCCTGTACCTGCCTAAAAATCAGCAGAAGAGTCTTGACAAGCGCGCGACAATGTGCCAATATTTAAGCAGAAGAGGTGGCTGATGAACCATGGACCCCAGAGCGGCTTGAGCAGGAGGGAAAGACAGATCATGGAGGTCCTCTACCGCCGCAAAAGCGCGTCGGTGGAGGAGATCCGCGGCGAGCTGCCGAACCCGCCGAGCTACTCGGCGGTCCGCTCCACGGTGAACATCCTGGAACGTAAGGGTTTCCTCAGGCATGTGCTGGGGGGTAAAAAATATATCTACTCCCCTGCGGCCGCGCGCCAAAAGACGATCCGCACAGCGGTACGGCACCTGGTGAGCACCTACTTCGACAATTCCCTGGAAAAAGCAATGACCGCGATGCTCGCACTCAGCGGGAAGGACCTGAGTAAGGAAGACATCGAGAGGCTCGCGGACCTGGTAAGGAAGGAAAAAAAGGAGGGTCGAGAATGAACGTGCCGATACTGATGCGTTCTCTCAGTCCGCTTGCCCTGCGCTTCCTGTCCGTGCTGCTCGCTTCCGCGTTGAAGGCGTCCTTGAGCTTCGCCGTGGTTTACGCGGTCACGCGGCTGCTGAAGGAAGCCCGTTCACGCCACCTGCTCTGGCTGTCCGCGCTGTTGAGCTACCTGCTGGTCCTGGCGATTTCGCTTTTTGACCCCATCCTGCCTTTGGGGAGCCAGGGCCCTCGGGGGCCCTCGGGGATCAGCGGGGTGCTTTCGTCCGTGCTGCTCCCTCAGGCGGGCCTGTTGACCGCGGCAAATACACCAGCGCCGCCGTTGTTCGGGCTGCGGCCCGCTGCCGAGGCTGCGCGGGGCGGGACGCGGCTGTGGCCGCAGGTTTTGTTCCTGCTTTGGTGCGGGGGGGTGCTGACCAGCTCTCTTCGTTTCGTGGTCGGGAAGATCCGCCTGCTTCAACTCACCCACGGGGCAAAGCTCCCTTTTTCCCCCCGCCGGCAGAGTTACTGGAATGAGCTGCTTGCCCGGAATGGGGCGCCCAGGCGGGTTCGTCTGCTGGTCAGCACCCGCTGGCAAGCGGCGTTCACCAGGGGCACCGTGCGCCCGCTCATCGTGCTTCCCGCCGACATGGTCGCTTGGCCGCGCGAGCGCCTGCGGGCCGTTCTCCTGCACGAGCTGAGGCATATACAACGACTGGATTGCCTGACTCAGGCGGTAGCTTACGCGGTATGCTCCCTGTTCTGGTTTGTCCCTTTCGTGTGGGTCGCCTTTGCGCACCTGTACCTGGAGCAGGAGAAAGCCTGCGACGCGGAGGTGCTCGAGCAGGGGGTGGTCCGGCGGGAGTGTGCCGGCTGCCTTCTGGAGGCGGCGCGGCTGTGCCTGGAACCGGCCGCGGCCATCGGCTTCATTTTTCCCGGACGAAGAAAAAAGATGCTGGTGGACAGGATCCACCACATTCTGCGAGGAGGGAAGGACATGAAGAAGAAAGCGTTCGCTTTGCTAACCGCCGCGTTCGCGGTCTGCAGCCTGATCGTGTTGAGCGCCGGGGCGGGTCAGGAAACCATCGATGTTGAGGATGCCTACGGGAAGATTGTCGGAGAGTGGGTGAATATGAAGTACCCGGGGGTCACCCCCCAGAGCGAGCCGCAGAAGATCGTGATCCGGCCGGACCACACCGGCGAGGACTGGCGAACGGCCAGTGATCCGGCTCGCGACGCTGCCTGGGATCTGGAGCTCAAGAAGGCCTGGAAGGACTGGAAGGGAAGTATTTACATCCAGTTTTATTATCGCTATACCGAGCGTTATTCCTGGAGCGGGCCCGCGCTCTTTCGATTGAGCAGGAACGGCAGGGTCCTGGAACAGATGGACCGCCCCGGGCTGGAGACCGGGGTATACCCGGAGAAGATCAATCCGAAAGCCCGCTCCGATTTCGAGGACTGGTACAGCGTCTACTATCGCCAGTAAAAGACTGGTCCGGAAGGCGACGGCCGAAGCGCCGGGCGACCCTCGGCGCTTTTCTTTCGCACCCGCATCTGGTAGGGTGGGGCGCATGGAGGAGAAGAGGGTCTTCCTCACGGCCCTGTCCAACGCCTGCGGGTGAGGCGCCAAGATGGGCCCCGAGGCCCTGGCGCAGGTCCTGCTGCCGTTACAGGGATTGTTTCCGCCTGACCGTTTCCCCGAGCTCCTGGTAGGGCTGGCCGGCCCTGATGACGCCGCCGTGTACCGGGTGGGGGAGGACTGTGCGGTCATCCAGACCGCGGACTTCTTCCCCCCGGTCGTGGACGACCCCTACGACTTCGGGGCCGTGGCCGCGGCCAACGCCCTGAGCGACGTGTACGCCATGGGCGGGGAGCCGAAGCTGGCCTTGAACCTCTGCTGCTTGCCGGAGGACTTGCCCGCCGCGGTGCTGCGGGCCGTGCTGCGCGGGGGTGCGGACAAGGTCGCCGAGGCCGGGGCCGTGCTGGCCGGGGGCCACACCGTGACCGACCCGGTGCTCAAATACGGCCTGTCGGTCATGGGCTTCGTGCACCCCGCGCGGGTCTGGACCAAGGCCGGTGCTCGCCCCGGCGACCTCCTGGTCCTGAGCAAGCCGCTGGGCGTGGGCCTGACCACCACGGCCCTGAAGCGCCGGCAGGTCCGGGAGGAGAGCATCGCCGACTCGGTGGCCAGCATGAAACGGCTGAACCGCACCGCCGCTATGCTGCTGCGGGAGGCAGAGGTACACGCCTGCACGGACGTCACCGGCTTCGCCCTGCTGGGCCATGGGCTGGAGATGGCCGAGGCGGGCGGGGTGCGCCTCGAGCTGGCCTGGGGGGCCATTCCGCTATTGTCAGGGGTGCGGGAGCTCGCGCGCGGGGACTCCTTCCCCGGCGGCACCGATCGCAACCAAAGCTTCTACTCACCCAGGGTGCGCTTCGACGCGGAGGTGGGCGAGCCCGAGCGGCGGATCCTTTTCACCCCGGAGACCTCCGGCGGCCTGCTGGCATCAGTGCCCGCCGGCCGGGTGCCGGCGCTGCTGGAGCGCGGCGAGCGGGCAGGGCAGGGCTTCTGGGTGATCGGCAAGGTTTCCGAGGGAAAGGGAATCGAGGTAACCGCGGATGAACGGGTATGAGAGGGTGCGCGCCGCTGTGGAGGGGCGCCGGCCGGACCGGGTTCCGGCCATGCTGCACAACTTCCTGATGGCCGCCGACGAGGCCGGCTACACCCAGGGGCAGTACCGGGAGAGCGCGGCCGTCATGGCCGACAGCCACACCCGGGCCGTGGAGCGCTACGGCTACGACGGGGTCATGCTGGAGATGGACACCGCCGTGATGGCCGGCGCCCTGGGCGTGCCGGTGGCCTTCCCCGCGGAGGAGCCGGCGCGCACGGTCCGCCCCCTGCTGGAGCGCCTGGAAGACGTGGGCCGCCTGAAATCGGTCCGGGTCGAGAGTTACCGCTACCTCCAGACCTGCCTGGAGGCCGTGCGCCTCCTGGTGGAGCGCTTTCACGGGCAGGTGTACGTGCGCGGCAACTGCGACCAGCTGGCCCTCTCCCTGGCCACCATGGTGCGCGGCGCGGCCGAGTTCTACATGGACCTGTGCAACGAGGAGAAGGAGGCCCTGGTCCACGAGCTGTTGGAATACTGCACCGAGGCGGCCCTGCAGTACATCCGGCTCATGGCCCAGACCGGCTGCGACATGGTGTCCAACGGGGACAGCCCGGCCGGGCCGGACCTGATTTCCCCCGACTGGGCCTGCCGTACGCCCTGCACATCTGCGGGGACACTACTCGGATCCTGGACGCCATGGTCCGGACCGGGTCACCCTGATCGGGAACATCGACCCCAGCGGCGTGCTGCGCTGGGGCGACGTGAACAAGGTCGAGGCCGAGACCCGGGCCCTGTGCCGGGCGTTCGCCGACACGCCGCGCTTCATCCTGAACGCGGGCATCCCCCAGGGCACGCCGAGCGAAAACCTCCGCGCCCTGGTCCGCGTGGCCCGCGAGTTCGGCGGCTGAGTTCCGGGGTGAACCAGCATGGAGCGCAGCGGGTTCGCGTCGGGAGCCGCGCGGATGTGCTGATGCCCCCCGGCAGCGTCGTGACGATCAACCCCGGCGAGGTCCATTCCAGCCGGGTCGTCGGCGAGGACGGCAAGTAGTACAACCCGTAGCCTGCTGCAGGTGAACTGCATCAATATCTTCTCTGTCGGGCGCCCGGAACACCCTGGAGCGTGCGTCCCTGCATCTGGCGGTCTACGAGGACCGGAGCTTTGCTTCGCGGCAACGGGCGACCTTCGTGTCGGCCGCCGAATTCCTGAGCGATGGTCATACCCCAGTGGACCACCTTCTGGCCCTGGCGTTCCTGCGCAGCGTAGACGAATTAGAACGGCACATATATCTTGATGACCCTTGTGATCGCATAGATGAAGTTGCGCTCGATCACCTTTCCAGAGTAATAGCTCTTGCACAGGTTAGGGCCCGCTGGGAGGGTCAGGTTGGAGTCCTGGTTGAGCACTTTGGCGAAGGCGTTGGCGCACAGGGTGCGTTCTCCTCTTCGTGAATCGGGCAGGCTCCCGAATATCCATCGAAAGCATTGTGAGTCGTCTGCTCAGCTTTTATGCCAAACATTTCTATCATTAATTATCAATTGTAAGCTGATATATAAGAAAGTTTGTTGACTTCTAATAATGGGAAGAATATGATTATGCTTTCGAAGGAGGTAAAGAAGGGAATTGAACGCCAAGAATCAGCACGCATGTGCTGATCATTCTTCATTACAGGAGGTGGCCTGATTAAAAAAAAGAGGAGCATAATCGGAAAGGGTACAGATTCAGAAAAGATTTTGAGGAGGGAAAAATGGTAAAGAAAACCCTAGTGACCTTCATCATTGTTTTACTGCTTGTACTATCCGTTACGTTGGCCTTCGGCCAAGGAAAACGCTGGCAACAACCCATTGTGATCGGTTGGACACCACCGGACATCACCGGCGTTTTCAAGACTGCCACCAATTTCTTTGAGGCCGCGGCCAAGGATGGAAACAGCCGCGGCTTCAAAATCCAGGTCATTTCGCAATCACCGGCTACCCATATATCCTTCGCCGACCAGGTCGCGATTATAGAGGATTACATCCAGAGGGGTGTCGATGTCATCGCCATCTCGCCGATAGAAGTCGAGGTAGTCAAGCCGGCGATAGCCAAAGCCAACACCAAGGGCATCCCGGTGATCATCGTTAACCTGCTCGAGCCCATCGCCGACGTGGAAGTCGCTTCCTACATCGGGTTTGACAATTCGGCGGCGGCCCAAGTAACCGCCTACTCGGTGCTCGATTATTTGGGGGGTCCCGGCGTTCTGGGCACCGGCAAGAAGGTTACTGTAACGCGTGAGCAGTACCTGGATCTCGCCTTCTGGGAAAAGCTATACAAGAATCTTTCTGCAACGGAAAAGGCTGCCATAAAAGGTAAGGGAGCTATCATCGAAGGAGTCGCCGGCGGCTTTTTCTCCACGGCGCGCTTGAACGGCTTTCACGATGTGGTTGACCAGTTCCCGGGGATCAAGATTGTAGGGGTTCCATGTGCGGCGGATTGGAACCGTGAGAAAGGCATCAAATGCACCGAAGATATCCTGCAGGCCAACCCCACCGGCCTTGACTTCTTTTGGGCCGCCTCGAATGAGATGGGTTTGGGAGCGATGTTGGCCAGTGATTCGGCCGGGCGGTTGCAGCTTGCTTCTGAACCGCACGCTCTCGGTGGCAAGAAAGTAGCCGTATTCACCAACGACGTGACACCGGAATCCGTTGCGCGGATCGGTGAAGGAAAGATGATCGCCGAAACCACGCATGGTTTTGCCGATTGGGGTTGGTTCGGGACGGAGTTCGCCGTTCGGCTCGCCTGTGGGCTGGACGTCCCGAAAACATTCGATATCCGCCCGCGCATCGCGTACAAGGCCAACGCGACGCTTTTCTATCCTAATCCCGCGTTGCCTCCTATCGACTGGGAGGGCATAAAGAAAAAAAGCAAATAGTGAAGGCAGCGATCTGCTAACACGCTTGGGAGTCCCAAGGACTCCCAAGCCTTCTCACTTAAGAAAACAAGACGTAGCTTTGTCTTTTATTTTTCTTCAAATCTACCTTGAAAGGGGGCAAGCATGCGGTTCACGGGTAAAGTAGCCATCGTGACAGGCGCCTCCTCGGGGATCGGGCGTGCCACGGCCCTGGCGTTCGCTCGGGAAGGCGCCGCAGCGGCTATCGCCGACAAGGACGTAACCGCGGGCGAGCAGGTCGCGAACGAGATTCGGCGTTCGGGCGGCGAAGCCGAAATTTTCGAAACCGATGTTTCCCAAGAGACAGAAGCACGTGCGTTGATCGATGCGGTTCTGAGCCGGTGGGGACGCCTGGACGTGCTGGTGAACAATGCCGGTATCTACTATCAGGCGGACGCGGTTAGCACTCCGGAATCGGTATGGAACAACATCATGGCAGTAAACCTGACCGGCGCCTTTTTTTGCATCAAACACGCCGTGCCGGCGATGCTGCGGGCAAAGGGAGGAGCGATCATCAACGTGGCTTCCGAGGCCGGCCTGGTGGGAATCCGAAACCAGGTGGCGTATAACGTCTCTAAAGGCGGGTTGATAATCCTGACAAAAAGTTGCGCCGTTGACTTTGCCGCCAAAGGGATTCGCGTGAACTGTGTCTGTCCAGGCACGACGGACACGCCGCTGGTGCGAGCGGCGGTCGGTAGGGCGCCGGATCCGCGTGCTGCCCGGCGCGCACTGGAAGAGGTCCGACCGGCGAATCGCCTTGGCGAACCCGAAGAGATCGCCGCCGCGATACTTTACCTGGCCAGTGATAGCGCCGGATACACCACGGGTGCCGTTCTGAGTGTCGATGGTGGCTATACCGCACAATAGGAACACGAGGCAGAGTTCGAAAGGTTTCACCATGGCAGAAAGACAGCCGATCCTTCGGATGGTCAAGATCGATAAGAAATTTCCGGGAGTCCACGCTTTGGATCACGTCGACTTCGAGCTGGAGGAAGGCGAGGTGCACGTGCTCTTGGGGGAGAACGGCGCCGGGAAATCAACGCTCATGAAGGTATTGAGCGGCTCCATCCAAAGCGACAGCGGACAGATATTCATCCATGGGAAAGAAATCCATAACCTCAGCCCTGAGCACGCCCGGGAGTTGGGAATCGGCATGGTGTACCAGGAACTGAGCCTAGTGCCTGCCCTCAGCGTTGCGGAGAACATCTTTCTCGGCAAGCCGCATCGAAGCAGGCTAGGAACGATCGACTGGCGAAAGATTTATAAGGAAGCCGAGAAAAGCCTGGCTGATCTTGGGGTGGCCATCGACCCGAAAAAGGAAGTCCGACGGCTGGACGTAGCGGAACAGCAGCTGACTGAAATCGCTCGGGTGCTCACGGCTCGACCGAAGATCGTGCTTCTAGATGAGCCGACCTCGGCTCTCTCCGACGCGGAGCGGGAGAGGCTCTTCGCCCTCATCCGGCTGCTGCGGCAGCGCGGCGTTGGTATCGTATACATTTCACATCGCCTGGTCGAGGTTCCCCTGGTCGGCCAGCGCGTCACTGTGATGCGCGACGGGAAAGTCATCGGCAGCCTGCCCGTTGAGCAAGCCGATGAGCCTACCCTGGTGAACATGATGGTGGGACGCCGCTTGACCGATCAATATCCCAAGGAACGGGTGCAGCCCGGCAAGCGCGTAATGCAGGTCGCCAATTTTTCCGTAAAAGGAAGCCTGCACGATGTCTCATTCGAACTGCACGAGGGGGAAGTTCTGGGGATCTTCGGATTGATGGGCGCCGGCCAGCCGGAGCTGACGCGGGCGATTTTTGGATTGAACCGGATCAACTCTGGGCGCATGTGGATCGACGAGCGGGAGGTGCACATTCATAGCCCGACCGACGCCATCCGCCACGGGATCGGTTTGTTGACGCGGGATCGCCGGCAGAGCCTCGTGCCGGTCTTGCCGATACCTCCTAATGTCACCCTGGCTAACGTCAGCCAGTTGGCCATGCACCGACCGATAAAGCTGCGCTCGGAAACTAGAATGGCAGCGGATTACATCCGGAGTCTGCGCATTCAGCCACCTCGCCTGAATAGGCCGGTAATGTTTCTCAGCGGAGGCAACCAACAAAAAGTTGTCTTGGCACGATGGTTGTTCAGTAAAGCCAGGATTTTAATTTTCGACGAACCAACACGCGGCATAGACGTAGGGTCCAAGGCGGAAGTATTCGCTCTAATGAACCAGTTGACCAAGAATAAAGTGGCGATCGTGATGATCTCCTCCGAAATGCCGGAAATCCTCGCAATGGCCGATCGCATCCTGGTAATGCACGGCGGACGGTTTACGGCGGAGCTGGCGGCGGGCGAAGCCACGCCGGAAAAGCTTCTGAGATGCGCGAGTTGACGAGGGAGGACCGCATGAGCCGGAAAGCGAAGACGAGCGTTGAATCCGCGGCAGCCAAAGGAGCACTGGAATCCGGGGAAGGCCGTGCATTCGGCGTGGTTCGCGAGTTGATTGCGCGGCTGGGACCGGTTTTCGCTCTGGTCTTGTTGGGGGCCTACCTGTCTGTTGCGAGTCCCCATTTCCTGAAGACAGATAATCTGGTAAACATCACGCGCCAATCCGCCATAACAGCTATCCTGGCCGTTGGCCAGACAATTGTCATTCTAACCTCCGGAATCGACCTCTCCGTCGGCGCGGTCGCCGCGATTTCCGCTTCTGCGGCAGCTGTTCTGATGACGCAACGAGTCGTTTTTCTCGGGATGGTCATCGGGCCTGTGAGCTTTGGATTGGGCTTCCTGGTCGCTTTAGCCATAGGCGCCCTGGCCGGAACGATCAACGGTCTCATCATTACGCGAGGCCGTATTCCGGATTTCATCGCCACTCTGGGCACGCTGACCATTTTTCAGGGCATAGCGCTCATCATCACCGGGGGATTGCCAGTGCCGTCGCACATCACGGCGACTGAATTGAAAGGATACCTGCCCAAGCAGATGATCTGGATGGGCGCGGGTGAAATTGGGGGTATACCCGTAGCCGGCTTGATTGCCCTGGTGATCGTCATTCTGGGCTGGCTCGTGTTACGCCACACGGTGCTGGGCAGAACGGTGTTCGCGGTGGGCGGTAACAGAGAAGCTGCACGGGTATCTGGGATAAACATCGAAAAGACCAAGGTTGCCGTTTACCTGCTATCCGGCCTGATTGCGGCACTCGCCGGTTTCGTACTCGCGGGTCGCATGAACTCATCCAACGCTTTAATGGCCGGCGAGGAAAACCTGCGCTCCATCGCGGCGGTTGTCATCGGAGGCACCAATCTTTTCGGCGGCGAAGGCGGGGTCATCGGTTCGCTGATAGGCGCGTTCATCATGGGGGAGCTCGCCAACGGCCTCAACCTCCTCAACGTGAGCGCTTTCTGGCAAAGAATCGTTCAAGGCCTAGTGATCATTCTGGTAGTCATGTTCGATCAGTGGCGCCGGAGACGTTTCTCCACCGCACGATGAGTAAAGACGCCTGTTTCCGTACTTAATCAAACCGCAGAGATCCAGATGCATAACAAGGTTGGAATCTATTATGCCTATTGGACGCATGACTGGGATGTCGATTTTGTTCCCTATGTTTTTAAAGCGAGAGACCTTGGTTTTGATGTCCTGGAAATAAACGCGGGAACCCTCGAATCCAGGGGAGCCAATGAAAGAAGGCGATTGAAAGAAGCTTCTCTGGAGGCAGGGATTGCGTTGAGTTGCTGCATAGGGTTACCCCCTTCTTCGGATCTTGCATCTTCCAACCCTTCCGTCCGAAAGGCAGGAATCAAGCACCTCAATCGAATAGCGGAGGCAATGGCGGCTTGCGGTATCGATCGGCTTACCGGGATCATCCATTCATGCTGGCCGGGCACTTTGGCGGGACGAAGCGGCACAAGACAACAGGCTTGGGAGTGGAGCGTATCATCCATGAAGGAAGCGGTAAGAAAGGCGGAGGATCTCGGACTGCACTACAACGTCGAGGTGGTGAATCGCTTCGAGCAGTTCCTCCTGAACACCGCAGCCGAAGCGGTAGCTTACACAAGAGAGGTCGGGAGCGGGAATCTCAAGATACTACTCGATACGTATCATATGAACATAGAAGAAGATTCGATCGCGGCAGCGATTGAGACCGCGGGTGTCTACCTGGGCCACCTCCATATCGGAGAAAACAACCGCAAGCCACCAGGGTACGGGCATATCCCGTGGAATGAAGTTGGTGGCGCCCTCCGTTCGATCGGTTTCCAGGGATGGGTCGTCATGGAGCCATTCATTATGCCTGGTGGCGAGATAGGCCGGGATATCAAGGTCCACAGGGAATTGATGCCAGAAGCGAATCTCGACGAAGAAGCTCGGAAAGCCTGCGCTTTCACCAGGAAGTTTCTCCACTTCCCCCACTATCAAACAAGTACTGCTGGCGGCCGGCGCCGAACAGCTGGTCTAGGTCCGCGCCCAGGACCTCGGTGAAGTACCCGTAGAATAGGTCTTCCTTACATCCTGGGTCGCCGATGGCCGGTTCTGGAAAGCTCGACTTGTCGTATTGCACCCTCCGAGAGTATGGAGAGGGTTGGCAGGTCTGCAGGAAGAGTGCGCCCTGCGCAGTAGAGGGCTATGGATATTCCGCTAGGTTGTTCACGGCCCAGGCAGAAGCACTGTTCCGGTTTAATAAAGCAGGCCCTCGTGGAGGGCTCGAACTAACAAAGGAGGGGAGGCCTGAAGTTCGTGTCGCATCCGGGTCAATTCTTCATGTCGCTTGACATCTCCCACCGGACCCTTTACTCCGGCGCGGCCACGGCACCCTTCCCGGTGGCCCTGCTCGACAGGGGAGAGTCCGCGGACCCCAGGAAGGGGAGGAACGTCAAAGGGGGGAAGGGCAGGCCCCGGAGCTAAAGCTGCCCCTGCGCGAACTCGGCGATGCGCTCCGCGATCTGGTGGACTACCTCGTCGGGGACCCCGTCGGCATGGCGGGACTTAAGCCGCAGGTCGCAGGAATCATTGACGTAGTGCATAATCCGATCCAAAAAAGCCACCGTTCCGTTTTAAAAAAGCCAGCGTTCCGAAAATAGAAAGCCACCGTTCCGATCGAAAAGAGCCACTTTTAGGG